>Ga0066376_10000313_pt1 | contig 43780 bp, 29 predicted proteins | sample Knorr_S15_td_Bot_FD_77009 | JGI IMG/M metagenome (GOLD analysis project Ga0066376, IMG submission 77009) | Marine microbial communities from Southern Atlantic Ocean transect - Knorr_S15_td_Bottom_ad_5009_LV_A | ecosystem: Environmental > Aquatic > Marine > Oceanic | place: Southern Atlantic... | reverse complement strand
TACTGAGTGATGAATGGATTTTGAATCCCGTTGATGGTACCGATTTTGGGGGAGACCCTGATAATGATGGAATGGCTAATTGGGAAGAATACAATGCTATTGACCCGTTAATGACTGAAACAAATGCCAATAAATCTGCACCTCAATGGTTTGTACTGACATCCGGAAATACTTCGTTGTTACAAGAATGGAATTCTGCAACTGCGAGCAAAAGTTTTGGCTCATATATTAGCGCTGAACAAATTGCTTTGAAGGGTTGGACTGCAGACCCCACAGACCCAGATACTGACGGGGATGGTTATGTTGATGGAATCGAGGCGCTATTCACAAATTGGAATACCAGTGCTGAAACTTGGACATTGAATCCATTAGTAGCAGGAGATGGAAACTTCGACTCTGACAATGACGGCATTACAGATGCTCAGGAATTGAATATCTCATCTTCTCACCCAGATAACGGAGTTGATCATCCCGATGATGCTTGGATGTTCCATCAAGATGCAATGATTCAAGACCCACTTGGCATCGCAACTCGAATCACCACGATGCTGTTGAGTAAATCTAACAGGGCGACTCTGGCCTTGGCTCAATTCCAACATTTTGCTTCCACAAATCAGTCCACACCGTTGACAAATATGTTGTTGACAATAACAGACCCAAGTAATAGTGATACTGACGGAGATAATATGTCTGATGGATTTGAATTTTGGTTCGCAAAGTGGGACCTTTCCTTGAATAGATGGTCAATGAATCCGTTAAGTAACAAAGATGTCGATTTGGATAGTGATCAAGATTCTTGGGATTGTGATGAAAATGGCATCATCGAGGATGATGAACGTTATACAAACATTAGAGAATGGGAATCTCGAATATATGGTCGATATGACCGCAGAATGGGAAATAGTGGATTCGGACACGACGCCGTTGCTGCATTAGTAGCGGAGGATTCGATTAGTGAAGCACAAGCCCGCCTATCTTTGTACAATACGTGGGCAAATCGGGACCAAGAGAGTAGCGATAGACTGGCCAAAATCAATTCATTTGACCCAGATAACTGGAATAGAAGTTTATTTGGAGTTTCAGACCCAACTTCAGCTGATTCAGATGGGGATATGATTCCCGATGGTTGGGAATACTGCTATGCTGCCCTCAATATGTCAGGTTTATCTTCTCCAAATCGCTGGTCTGCAAATCCAATAAACCCTGCTGATGCAGGTTATGATGGCGACCAAGATGGATGGTATGACCGAGATTTCACTGATATTCCTGCAGCCCAAGGAACATGGGAGAACAGACAGTTCACACAGAGCGGAACTCAATTAACGGCGGGTACAAATGATCAAATCCCCTTCACAAATCTCATGGAATACATGAATGGTACTCGTCCTGATTTGACCGATTCAGATGGCGATAGTATCATCATGAAGCGAGTTGGCGATGCCCAAGATGACCAATTGACAATCTCCTATGAGTTAGACCTCAACCTTTCTGATGGTCGTGAAGTGTTCAAGTATGGAATGAATCCCAAAGACAATGATTCTGACCATGACTTCCTTCCAGATTGGTATGAATATAATTATGGTTGGAATGCTGCAAGTTCAAATTGGTCAACATATTTACAAGTTGCAGTAACTTGGGAAGACATGGGTTCTACCAAGAAACCACTACACTTTGATTCTGGAACTGGAGAATTGCAAAGACCAACGTTAAGTTCTGTGTGGGTGACCTTCAATCCGGCAGATGCAAGTGATGCAAATATGGATTGGGATATGGATGGCAATTGGGATTGTTCTGCAAGTTGTGTGTACACCTCATACACAAATTTCCAAGAATTTTTCATGACAACCGACCCTGCATTGAATTCTCCAAATGCGGTTTTGCAAGCATCCCTTTCCTACAAGGGTCAGGCAGTTACCGAATGGTGGCAATTTAGAGCATACCTTTTGGATTCTCAAGGATCGGACCCTGATGGAACTAATTATTTGCGAATGAACGATATGCCCGGTGATGACATCGTAGCTTTCAAACTCAACGATATGGATAGCGACTTCTTGACCATTAATGTAGCAGATGATATCATATTATGCGATGGTGCACGCACTGATTCGTGGGAAATTTTCTACACCCAGTCTCCAAACTCTCCACCTGTTTTAAACGTTGGAGAATGGGAATATGGTTGGTGGCATTTCGACCTAGATGGAGACCATACTGCTGAAGGTTCAAACCCTTTAAATTGGGATAGTGATGGCGATTGGATGGTTGATTGGTTCGAAGTTAATGACGATGAAGAAGATGGAATTAGAGGTGACGGCTCACCTCTAAGATACGACACTAGAGATACTTAATTTTAATATTTGAGATTTCTATCCGACTATTTCGTGGCATTGAACAGGATGATTCAAAGCCCCAGTCATTACCGTCCTCAATATAGAGGCGTTAGCGTGGATAGGAACAGAAAATCCGTTTTGGCATTTTCCCTTGTATTGTTGATGATTATTTCAATCGGAGTTCCTTTGCTTTCTCTAATTCCAGCGGCCCAAGCCGGCAGTGGTTCTGTTCGACACATTTACACTTTTAGTGACGGTTCTGTTGAAGCAACCGCCCTCTATCAGGGTTCTTCTCCTGATACTACCAATAGTTTCACTATTCCCAAAGGGGCTGAAGTCACTGATATCGAAATGACTTTGCAAGGAGCATCAGCAACTGGTTGGTCTCAAGTCGATTCACTTGATAGGTCTGATTGGATGAAAGGTGATGATAATAATGTCGACAAGCGCTCTGACATATTGACATTAGGACTTGATTCTCCAAGTACTGAACTGGAAGGCCATGACCCTATGGAAAATTATAATTTGAATAATACCGCATGGAGAGATAATGGTAGTTTCGCTTTACGCCAACCTCATACAGGAAACGTATCTGAATCATTATTCATCCCTCAATCTCAAGTTAGTGGAAACTCTTTCATGGCCCAAGGTCAAGGTGCAATTTTGAAGAATCATGGTTGGTTATTCATGTCAACATGGAGCGGTACAAACTTTGAGAAAATGGTTAAGCGTTTATGGCCAAATAACGGCACTGTTGAATCAACAATAACACTTGATAAGGCTAGTTGCATATTACCATCATTACCTACTAGCACTTATTATGCATCATATGGATTTAGAGATTGGACAGTTGTTCCAGGAGAAAAAATGCTTGGCATATTTTCATCATATCGATATCATTATGGCTCAACAGCTCCTGTTCAATATCATAGAGTATTAGAATTTGATATTCGTTATGACGACATTTGGACTTGCCTTGATTCATATGATATATCTCCCCAATTCAGTGATTACACTGGAATTGGCTATGACCGAGTGGACGATTCTATTTGGGTCGCTCATGGTAGTCAAAGGAGATTAGTCTCCTATGAGTTTGAAGGAGGTGGACAATTTAATAGAGGTTCCACAATGTACACATTTTCTACTACCAGTAGCGGTATCCAGGACTGTGGTAAGAGTGGTGGATTTGTTCGAGGATTGGCAGTACATGGCGACATGTTTTGGATGCGCTGTAAGAAAGGTTCGAGTTCATGGTCAACTACTGATACTCTGAATGCTTGGGCAATTCCATCTTCTGGAACTCAATTAATTGGTCAAAGCAGTACTCGTGATATCAATCAACTTGGATATGGATTAACCTATGATGGAGAACGCCTACATACGGTTGATTGCGGTTATTATTCATGGGGAGGCTCAACCTTATTCTATCGTCAATTTGGTTCAGGTATTGCTTATCCATCAACATCTACCCCTGGAACTTCGACTTGGTTATCAGAGCCAATAACATCTGAAGAGAATATTCTTGCTGTAAATATGCAGACTCATTGGTCTGCACCTTCAACAGGAGATCGAGTAGATTATTGGGTCAGCAGCAATAATGGCACACATTGGGAGTCTGTCGAATCAAATACTACTATTCATTTTTCAAACCCAGGCAAGGTATTGTTGTGGAAGGCGAGGCTAATTGGCTCTAGTGCTGTATCTTGGTGGGTTGGTTTGCAATATGCAACTGCTTACATGACAACAGGGTCTTGGACATCACCTACTACGCCAACCGGAACTGAAATCGGTTTGGTTAGACCAATTTGGTCATCGGATGTTCCGTCTGGGACCACATTGAAGGTATTTGTTTCAAATGATAACGGTAGTAACTGGAATGAAGTGCCATCAGATACAGATTGGTCATTTACTTCCAATGGTTCTCATCTTCGATATAGCATCTTGTTTGAAACCTCAGATAATACCATCACGCCAAGTATGGACCAATTTATTTTACGATATCAAGAAGCCTTTCCAAATAAGGTCAGACTCGATATTGGTGATGATAATACCTGGGATTGGTGGGGCTTATCCTTCTTATCCCAAGGTGTAAGTGTGACAGCCAGTGATTCTTCAGTGGTTGGAGAAGATGTGGTTAACCAACCTTCTATGGTAAGCGCAATGAATACTCATATTCCTGCTAATGGAATTGGTAGCGTCGATATTCCAATTGCCATCAGGGCTGAAGAATCAGGTCGAGTGAAGTTAACTGACCTTGATATTTCATACAGGATGATGTCTAGAGTGTTAGATGCTAGCCTTGATGGTAATACCCTTGCACCTGATGGTGATTGGAGAACTCTTGAAGTTCGAATTGCAAGAGGCGATGAAGCTGATAGAATAATGAGTGTAAGCACAACTCTTGAGAATAGCCATGGTACTTCTCCGGTATTATTTTGGCAATTGGGAGATACTTGCAGCACTCTAAACGATGGTGATGGGATTTTCGAATTCGATGCAGGTAATTGTTCGTCCTTTGATAATCAATATGGAGTAAAAACAATTCGAATGCCAATAAGGGTCAACTGGAGTTGGGACGATGAAGTTGATATGCAGGCTTTGGTAACCGTTGATGATGACATTGGAAGAGCGGTTACAAATTGGCAGACTGAAAGTTTGAATTTGAGAGTCGAGAATGATATCCAGTTAGATGGCCTGAGGGTGCACGATGCTACTGGAAGAGAATTACTGAATTTTGATTGGATGAGAGGTGGTGAAAACATCACATTTTCTGGAGGAATCCACTTTGAAGGAACCTCACTCAGCCCAGGTGCAGGAGAATTCATCATACAAATCAGTGGTCAAAATCTAACTCCGGACGGCGACCCAGTAGGCTCATCTGTTATTTTGTATGAAGAGCCAAATCCTTCTCATGGGGAGTATAATATGATTTTCATTGCGCCTATGGAATCTACCCAAGGAGGGATGTTATTCCAAGTTGCAGTTGTCAATACCAGCAATGGCTCTAGTTTTGCCAACCCATATTACAATACAATCCGCATAGTTCTTGATGGAAACAGCCCATTGCTGATGTCAGCGAGCCCTATGGATGGCTCCCAAATGCACAAAGGTTCTCCAGATCAGGCTATTGAAATTATTATCCAAGATAGTGTAGAGCCTCCCACACACATTCAGTTGCATTATTGGTTGGACTGTAAAACTAGGCACGAAACTTGCTCAGACACCAATTTCAACAATTTACCAGATGCATTGGAATACAGGACTATCACCTTGACATCTCCAGAAATCAGAGCAGGTGGAATTAACATCTTTGAGGGTTCGATAGATGATAGTATGCTAATTCATGGTGAGAAAGTAGTCTTCCACGTAACTGGAACTGATGCGCAAGGGAATTCGGTCGCTATGGGCGGGGCCAGTGTTTGTCTGGATTTTGGTATAGGTTGCGGTTCACAATTTGGACAGAATATCCCTGATTGGGATGCAGCATTAGTTGTCTATACCATTAGAGAAGAATTCGAGCCAGAATTATCTCCTGAAAATTCCACCATAGTAGGCCACGATGACAAAGCACCTTTGCACCCTGGAATTCCATATAATTTAGTTCTGCAAATTGGCGACATGAATGGTTGGAGAGATATTGATACTGTTCAGGTCGCTCTAGCTGGAGATTTTAATGACGAAGAGACCACCATTAGTATTGACATCTTTGAAGGAGAGATGGGTCAAGCAGATATGACTCTTCACTCTGGAGGAGAGGGCCTTGCAGTTAGTAATCTGTATAGCCTAATAGCAGAGGACCCAGAGAATTCTTCTCGAGTTTTCATCAACATAAGATTCCAGTTAACTTGGTCATTCCCTGAAATCTGGGATACCGATGGGGAATCCCATTTTATTCCTAAGTTACGGGTTGAGGATTTACCCTGCAGTCTTGAATTGAATGTTCCATGTAATGAAGTGAGGGTTGGAATGGGTAATGATTTATGGAGTCTTGATAACGACCTGAGATTTGATCTTGGACAAGGCCACATGAAGGCGGTTGAACTGCGCAATGGAATCGACCATTTTAATGAAGAAGGAGATGCTACTCTCATTGGCTCAGGACAAGCTTTACGTTTTTCTGGAAAGGTATTATTCAGCGAAGATTCGATTGCCGCGCCAGCAGGCGCTTTCGATATCGTGCTCGGTGATTTAGAACACCAATGGCGCACATCTCCTCGAGAAGGTGGTTATTTCACAATGGATATGCTAGTTCCAGAGGTAAGGAGCGGCCATCTTGACCTGATGGTAACGATGGAAGACATGCCTGGCCTTGCAACAGATGAAACAGCAATGGATGTACGACTGAGGCTGGAAGTTGATCATCAAAAACCTGTTATTGAAGATATTTCCATTGCTGGAATAACTGATTCATCATACATCCCTCTCAGTAGCGCATCACAAGCAAGAGTTGTCCTATCGACAAGCGATGACCATGGTTTTGATTTGAACAATCATCCAACGTTGCACTATTTGCTTAGAGCCGGTGCAAGTGAGGTAAGCCGTGGAAGTCTACCACTATCACAAGGAAATGATGTGGGCGGCGAGGTATTTTGGAGTGCTGACCTCGATTTGACTGATGCAGGTGCAACGCAAATTCTACCAACCTATACACTCGACACATGGATAACTGGTTCTGATGCAAGTGGTAATCCTTTTGATGCCAATGGAAATACTGAATCTTACCCTGTTGCATCTTTTGGTTTCAAAAGAACTGGTCCACTTCTAGACTTGATGGCTGAGGATACTAGCATCTCATGGAGCGACCCAAGTCCCGCCCCTGGTGATGTCGTTAACCTTGAGGTCCATGGCTTCAATCGTGTTCCACAAATTGGGGACTTGAGATTTACTTTGGAAAGAAAAATAGCAGGTGAGTGGATTGAAGTTTCCATGCGTAATACAACCGTTAAAGGCGAAAGTGAAATGCATATTGTTTTGGAATATGCTGTACCATTAGATGCTGAGGGGACTCTTGAATTCAGAGTTAGGGAATTTGATGAATTGTTTGAACTCGACCGGCGTAGCACTTCCCCACTGACTATTGAGAAAGATGTTCATCGAGATGGAGATGCATTAGCGAATCAAGTATCCAACTCGGGATTGAGTGTCATTCTCTATCTTATTGCCCTAGCAGCCACCGTATTTGGAATATGGATGATGGTTCTTTATCGTGAATCCGTTAGAGATGATGATGATGAACAACTTGACCAAACCAGTGATGTGATGGATGACTTAGTCGAGCAAAAAGATCTGCCAAGTCTTGAACCTTCACCCCCTCCTCCCCCCAATATGTCAGCACCATTGCCATCAGGTGAATCATTTCCAACTCCTCCATCAGCACAAAGCCAACAAGGAGTTGCTCCAGTGCCAACTGAAGGCTTGCCACCCGGATGGACTCCAGACCAGTGGGAACACTATGGCTGGACTTGGCTTGAGCAGCAGGGGCGGTCCTGAGTGCAAACTCCAAGTAATGAAGAAAAAATGACAAATTTGCACGAGCGAATCGTGCACATGGTCAGACAATTGAATATCCCAGTTGTAGAAGTTAGTCTTGTTCTGTCAAAATATATCCGAGTATTAATTGGGGCATTACAGGCAAAGGCAATTGAGTCAAATGAGGGATTACCTCCACGCCTAATGCACGCATGGCCTTTGGAAGAGGAGATACAAACACAATCTAAAGATTTTAATTTCGATTTAGAAAAAGTCTTATCCCTTGTTGATGCTGATAGAATGGAAATTCTTGATACATTAATTCGAACCACAATTAATGATGAAAAATTGGTACTTTCAGATTCTCTCTTGTTGATGAGACAATGGGAAAAGGATGTGCGGCAACGCCTTGCCTTGGTGGAATCACCTGGACAATTATTTTCACCGATGGAACTTTCTGAGGATCATTGAGTGGAATCACCTATGGGCCAAGTTGAAGAAGGTCTTGCTCTTGCTCATTTTATGCGCCTGCGTGTATTGAGCCTCAGTATATCGCTGCTTTTGGCTAGTCTCTCTGGTTGTATAGGTGATATGGGTGATGGGGGATTATTCGGTAGCGATGAAGAAAATGAGTTATTCGGTATCCCTGGAGGTTTGACTTTGGCCTGTCTACAAAGTTCCAAATTTACCAATATGATGATTGAAATCGATTATACTGAGGGCTATAAGCCTCAATCACAGACTCTTTCGACTTTAAAATCACGAATTGAAAGTGTTTGTGATAAACCCGGTGGAGTGACCCTAAAAACAACCCAAACTGATTTCGGTCATGGCGATAGTTGGAGTGCAGATGATGTTAGAGACATTGGACATGATACTAGGGAAACCCAACCTCAAGATGGTTCCACTTTACGTTGGCATCTTCTTTTTCCTAATGGCTCCTATGAGACAAGTGGCGTTCTTGGAGTAGCAGTAGATGCATCAACCGCAGTAATTTTCTTGGATGATGTTCGAGATGCTGAAGGATTTCTTTCAAGGCCGAGCGCAGAGGTAATAGAAAATGCAGTTACAGTTCATGAAATCGGGCATCTTTTGGGTTTGGTGAATTTAGTCTATACTTCCCCTGCAACTCATGAAGACTCAGACCATCCTGGTCATTCTAACAATGAGGATAGTGTCATGTATTGGGCTATTGAATCTTCAAACATCGCTAGTTTTCTCGGTAATGACGTACCAAATGACTTTGACTCAGATGATAGAGCTGATTTGGCTGCTATTGCTGCAGGTGACATAGAAGTTGATAACCAACTTTGGTCATAATCAAATTCCTAGATGTTTGTTTCTCTTTTTGACAACTTTTGCATTAGCAACCTGCCAAGCATCAATGATTGACCAGCCCCACAATCCTATCCAAAGGATGACAGTGAAAGAGAGAGGGACCTGAATCAAAGTCCAATCGACTGCTTTTTGATGTTCGCGGTTGAAATGCTGTCCGAGGAAAAACAATGGCACCGCAGCAAGTATGATTGCAATCAATGGCCTCATTGAGCCCCACACACCTACGCCTGCAGTTAACTCTCGCCAAATCACCCTGCCAATCCCTAACTTTCGTGCCTCTTGATGGGGAGCAAGTTGGATGACAATTTCCTCTTCTCTCAACACTGACCACCTCAATACCTATCGTGGAAACTAACGATTCCAGATTCTTTACCTGCAAGCCGCTTCCACATGATTGCCAAAATCAACAATCCTGTTGCAAGTACTCCAACCACATATTCGAAAGGTACGCCAGTTCGGTTTTCAAGGCCGTGGTTAATTGAACTAAATCTCCAAGCCACAATTGCTGCTAATATTGCGGCCAAGAATAGAGTGTATACACGTCGATTAACAGCAGATTTAGACATGTCAGCCATGTCTTTTGGAGTCATTTCCATTCCAAGTGCGGCTCTCAACCACAGCGGAAGTAAGCGTTTGAAGTCATTAATAGATTGAGAGCAAAGCCAAAGTCCGATACCTGGGCCAAATAATAGCCAATCTATGTTTGTCCAATCCCAATTCAATGGATTAAATTCCCCACCCCATATAGATGAAATAGCGAAGAAAATTGAAACACCTGCAACGGAATAAAGCATCACATCGGCAATTATCATTCCCAAGTCAGCACCCTCTTCTCCGCTATCATCGCGGAAGTGGCTGCTTGAATCCGCCATCGCCATTTGCTCAAGCTGCCAGTCGTCCATCGGCTTGGCTCCTACCTTGTTACATAATGCTCTTGTGGCTAATTGCCCGCCAACAGTCGTAGATGGTGGATGATATGGGCCGGCGGAAGGTGTTGCTCACAGGATTTCCTGCTTTTGGAGGGATGTCCAACAATATTAGTGAGGATGTTATCAAAGAATTATCAAGCATAGGTCACTCTAATGTACAATTGAGGGAAAGGCCAAGAGTTGATGATAGTGGAAATGCATTACCAACTGACATGCCAATTGTTGAAATTGAGTGGCAGACTGAGTTATTGACTTGTGATGAAGCAGGTTCATCTCAGATTGCGAATTCTCTGAAAAACATCAACGTTGATGCAATACTACACCTCGGCTTATGCACTTCATGTATTGCCCCAAGAATTGAAACTCAGGCAAGAAATATTTTGGAGATGCGAATCGCCGACAATGCTGGAAGAAAAATCAGTGCAAGTGAAATAATAATCAACGGTCAACAGTTTATCCAGAGTTCATCACCATTGAACCGTTTTCCAAATGACTCATTTTCAACTAAACTTGAACAATCAGATGATGCAGGTTCATTTGTTTGTAATGAAACCTATTATCGCACTTTATCTTCGATTGATTACAATAATGAAAAAGACCATTTCGGTAGAAAATTACCATGCTTATTCCTGCATCTTCCAGATTATGGTAAGATGGAAATTATTGAGGCAGTAAAATTGGTTGAAGAAATTGGCGCATGGCTTTGTGAAAAACCTCGGATTGTGGTGGCATGTTCGGTTCTTGAAGGAATGGATGGCAGATTTATCAGTTGTAGGCGCTCATCCGAAGAATCTTTTTCGGGGATGTGGGAGTTTGCTGGCGGAAAGGTGGAGAAGGGAGAATCCATTCCTGAGGCCTTGATTCGTGAAATAGATGAGGAATTAGGAGTTGAGATTGAAGTAAAAGGTGCATTAGCAAAACATCTGCATGAAATGGCTCATCTTGAAATTGAATTACATGCATGGCACTGTAAAATAATTTCAGGCCAACCTCGACTTGTTGTTCATGACAAATTACGTTGGTTGAAAGTAGAAGATTTCCTAGATGAGGAATGGATCGGTGCAGATTTGCCGATGATATCAAAGATTCAAAAACGACTCCTTAGTTGAACCATTCTCTAATTTCCCCATCTTTGCTCATGGCGGTTTCATCGCCAATTTGTCTTGGCACATCTTCCCTCCCGCGGTGCCAAGTTGCTTCTTGCAACCAAGCCTTGAGATATTCGCACTGAAGTGAAATGATGAATGTCCCGCCCAATGGATTTTCTCCATGCAAACAAAAAGAGATTTTCCCATTGATTGCTGCTTGCCTTGATAACCCAAAGGTAGTTTTCTTGCCTTGCAATTTTTGGCTCATAGCATCCAAGGCAGTATCGAGGACTCTATCTTGGTGAATTTTATGGAGAAAATGTTCTAAGTCCAAATCAGAAAAGGACCAGGCAATTTCATCTCTCTTGTTTGGAAATCGGCTGCGTTGAAAATCCAATCCATCAGGTAAAACATCAGGGAAAATATTTTGAAGGGCTGAAAATACTGTTTCAGGAATATCAGCAGCACTGAGTTTGGTTGTACACGATACCCTCACCTCTTGGCTGTCCATGGCACCTGCCATGCAGGGGGATTCATCAACCATGCGCCCAACAGCCCTTCCATGAGTGCCGAGGTGGCCCCAATGGTAGCCTCTGTTGTTCCAACCTTCAATGAAGAAAAATGGATTGGCCGGTGCCTTGATTCATTACTTGCCCAAACTCACCCTTCATCACGGCATATCATTCATGTCGTCGATGGAGGAAGTACAGATGATACTCTGAATATAGTTAGGTCGAAGATGAAGGAGGATGTAAAAATCGTTCTAATCAATAACCCCGAAAAAAAGGTCCCTCAGGCTAGAAATTTAAGTCTAGCAGCAATGGATGAGGAGGTAGAGTTTGTCTTTGAAGTCAATGGTCATGGGTGGGTGCCAGTTGACCACTTGGAAAAGCGGATTTCTGGCCTTCAAGAAATTGAATTTGAATTGGCAAAGAAGGTAGGTGGAGTAGGCTGTCTGGTAGTAGCTGCGGAGGATGAAGGAAGAACCATGATGGGCGATTGGATTGAATCTACATTGTCTTGCCCTCTGGGGAGCGGAGGGGGGCAATTTGCTCGCTTTAAAGGGCGACATCCACATAATGTGCCAGCATTTGTTTTACACAGAAAAGAGGCCTTACTTGAGGTCGGTGGTTGGGATGAAGAACTTCCAACCAATCAAGATTCAGACTTGAGTATGCGCCTCATCAAATCTGGTTGGCCGCTTTGGCGCTCTGATGTTAGTAGTTTTCAAATGGTCAAACGAAGAAGTCTTTCGGGTTTTATGAAAATGTGCCGACGCTACGGATTTTGGCGAACTAAAACACTGAAAAAGCATAAGAATAGGGCAAATCCAAAGGAATTCCTACCGATTATTGGACTATTACTCACTGTGGTATTATTTGCAACTCAAAACGATTATCGCTATTACCCCCTCCTCATTTATGGAGTTGCAGTTAGTCTAATTGGTTTGTTTGAAGCTATGAAGTTTAGAAAGCCGACTTTATTGATTGGAGTTCCATTATTGTTGCTAATTTTACATACCCAATTCAGTATTGGATTGGTAGAAGGGGTCTTTCGAAAGCAACAGGAACTTGTAGATAGGTGATGTACAGTTAATGACAACCTTCAACAGTGAATTGAATTGGGGAGGAATCCATGGCAGATGAAAAGAATCCGATGACCGGTTGGGTTATTTTTCTCATTCCAGCATTTTTCCTCTATCTACTTTCAAGTTTAATCGAGCCGATGCGTTTGGCATTTAGAGACCATATGTGGGTTCCCTGGGTTTCCTATTCTGGTGCTTTAGCAATTGGTTGGATTGCAAGGTCCCGATTGTCGGTCAAGAAAGACCATGAATGGCAGAGGAGCAAAGCAATCAAACAGTTAAACAAGCATTATGATAAGGAAGAAAAAGGCTTGTGGCAAAAGGATATTGAAATCGCCACTGACCTCAGTGTTGAAGCTCAGGCAACCTTGCAGGGAAGCGTTGGGAAATTATTGAACTCAAGGGAAACAGAGGAACTCTCCCGCGATGAAGTTGATGGCTCAGCTGAAATAAACCTCCTAATAGAAGTGGACCATGTTTCCAAAGCAACTCGCAGGGTTTCAGGAGTCGAAAACTTTGATGATGAGCAAATCCAATCTACAATCGGTACAGTTCGCCGCCATAGTACCATGGATCGTTTCTTTGACTGGGTAGCCAAGCGTTTCCGCAATCAAGACTCTCAATCAATCCGTGAACAAACCAAGCATGCAGCCCTTTCAGCAAGAGCGGAGCAAGCACCTGTACAGAATGCCAACCTTTCTGAAGTACATCAAAAAAATGTTGCAGCAAGGCTGGAATATGAAACAGAATCAATTCCTAACGCTCCAGTAAAATCTAATGTCTCAGAACTAAAACAAGTTGAAGATATTATTGCCACACCTGAACAACCACGGGAATTATCAATCGAAGAAATGGCAGGTATGGGTCAAGGAAATGCCCAGCAGATTCAATCAACTTTTTCTGGTAGCAAATGCCCTACTTGTGGCCAAGGTTATGCAGCAGGTAGTCGTTTTTGCGAAAATTGTGGCAGAGACCTTTGAGCCTTGACAAGCGCTCGATTCTTATGATGTGGGCGAACCGGCCACTTTAGAGGCGAGCGGAATGGCAAAGCGAGACTACTACGAAGTTCTCGGTGTTCAACGAGATGTTGATGGTAAAGTACTGAAGAATGCTTTTCGTTCATTGGCTCGAAAATATCACCCTGACAAGAATGATTCTCCCGATGCGGATGAGAAATTCAAGGAAATTCAGGAAGCATTTGCAGTGCTCTCAAATTCTGAGAAACGCCAAATCTATGACCGATATGGGCACGAACCGCCTGGCGGCTCCCCATTTGGTTCGGGTGGTTTCTCCGGTTTCAACATGAATTTTGATGATATCTTCTCAGGGAATCTTGGCGACCTCTTCGGTTCATTCTTCGGCGGCTCTTCTCGTCGTCGCCACTCTACTTCTCGCGGTAATGACATTTTGCTACGACATATTGTTCCATTCCAATCAATTTTCGATGGCTCTGAAGAAGAGGTCGAAATAGCCCTACCAACTGCTTGCGAAGATTGCAAAGGTAGCGGAGCAATGGATTCCACTGCATTATCAAGTTGTCAAGCCTGTGGTGGACGAGGCCAAGTAACTGTCCGAGAGCAAATGGGCCCATTCATCAATCAAAGTACTAGGACTTGTGGTAGTTGTTCTGGAAGAGGGCAATTAATCGACGAAGCGTGCGAGTTTTGCAATGGCCATGGTAGGGTTCAGAAAGAGCAGAAGTTAAGATTCAATGTTCCTAAAGGGGCCTCTGATGGCACACGGTTACGGATGCGAGGCAGTGGCGAGCCAGCCCCTATGGGGAGAGGAGAGGCAGGCGACCTATACATCGAATTACGTATTGAGGACCATCCTTGGTTTGAGAGGGATGGAGCCGACCTACTGATGTCTCTGCCACTAGGATATCCAGACTTTGCGTTGGGTCGTACTGTTAGTATTCCCCATTTCGATGGCAGGGATTTGGTAATCAAAATTCCTGCAGGTGCTCGTTCAGGTCAAACCTTGGAGATTGCGGCTCGCGGCTTGGCAGATGCTAGGAGTAGAGGCCGAGGAAACATCATCGTATTATTGAAAATGTATGTACCAAAGAAATTATCTCGGGCCGTAAAAAAGGGTCTTGAAGGATTGAGAAACGACTTATCTCTTGATGATGCCAAGACTCTTGATGAAGTGCGAAATGATGCTGACGATAGAAGAAGTAATCACTGATTATTCTTCCTCAAGTCTAAGTGAACCAGTATGCTTTGCAGCCATCGGCCTATTCTCAACCAGTCCACTCATCGAGACTTCAAGTCCAGTGCCATTACCTTCTAATTCCACTTTCAAAAAAGTGCGACTACCTTCTGATAGGGTATCGAGGAAGACCTCATTTCCTCTCGATAAGAAGCGCGGTTCAGATGATATTACCTTCCAATGTTCTCCTGCACTGACCTCAAACCTGATCGCTACGACTTGCCATGTCCCCTTCAGGATGTGAACTCCAAACAAAACTGGAATCCCTCCTTTGTTGGAAAATTCTGGCGCCAACTTCCATACCGCCAAATCAACTGCTTCTGTACGATACCGGATATTTGCTTCGCCCCAAGTCTCTACACCTTCTTCCCAATCGAGAGCAGCTATGGTTCGTAGCGATAATTTCAAGTCAGAAATTGCCTGTTTGACTTGGCCTTCTGCTATCATTTTACGCAGTGTCTTCAGACGTTCTTTATCGCCTGCTAATTGGGCTGCACGGCGGCTGTGGATTCTATTAGTCCAGATGACCCAAATAATCGGAGTTAGCATCAGGAAACCGAGGAAATAGAGTAATGCAGTACTGGCCTGTGAAACGAATCCTTCCGCTTCGAACCAAGGCTCGATACCCTCTTCACTTTGAATACTTGAAACTTCGATGGTCCAAGGAATTGAGTTGATGTCGACATCACCCCAAGTCCAATTTCCTTCTCCGTTCATCAATTCAACACTTCTAATTCTCAGAAGGTGAGTGCCTTCGCCGACTTCAAGGGTTGTCATTCCTTCAATTCCGTCTTCGATGATAGTACTTGAGTTTGAGATTATTGTCCTACTCGACCAATCCATTTCGATTAATTCTGCAACGATTCTAGTATTATCAGCGGTCAACTGTAATTTGATTCTATACCTGCTTTCTTCCCAACCCTTCAAGTTTAGAAGGTATGTATCTGCTCCATCATAGATCGGAAGGGAAAGCCAACCTGTATGGCTAACTCCTTCTTTCAATTGAATGAAATCCCAATTCTCCATTGCACTATCTATGTTCATTGGAATAGCACCATTTGCATCGATGTTATTGTCAAGATCTCCAAAGGTTGTTCTCATCACATCAAATGACCAAATTCCTGTTTGTTCATTCAATGAGGATATTGATACCCTCAACAAAACTGTTGCCTCTGGGGTCCAAATACTTGAATCAGAATTATGCGTTGAATCTGATTGTAAATCTTGGAAGGTCAAAAATGGGACCCAAATTCCATCTACCATGGCGCTGATGTTGACATCTAGGGCTGTAGTTGCAGATGAGGTGAATTTCCAGAGGTGAGGCCCACTCGCATTTATCATGATGATATCTTCATCACCTGGTGAGAGTAATCCATAGAAAGTAGCACTTTCTTCATCTAATTCCTGAACATCGTTAACCTCACCTGTTGCCGACCAATTATCGATGCTTTCACGGGCAGCAAGCCTTGCCGAAAAACTGCTGTTAGCCGTTGTTGTTGATGCCTCTAACCAAGTGCGATTATCGGTTGTAGTTTTCCAAACCCTTTGTGGTGTTGTTGAAGAAGAGGAATTTGACTGGCTACTCAGGCTTGCAAGAATCTGGTTGCCTTCATCACCGGATAATAATCGCAATTTAACATCTGCGGATGAATGAAGTAGGCTTAGTTCGAGAATGCCAGAAACATTTGCATCAACTAACCAATACATACTGTCTAGTCCATCGAAAGTGGCGTTTATCCAAGTGGCGCTTGGATCATGAATTCCACCACTTGTCGTTTTTGCAGCAAAGGTTTCTGCCAAATCTGAAGCCGATGAAAATGACTTTGCTTGAACTGCAGAATTCCTTGTTGAAGATGAATCAGCATTCCCCAGTGAGTTCAATTCAGGCAGACTTGCTTGAATATCAATATTCAATGAATCACTACCAGTATTGCTTAGGTTTAACCAAGCAACTCCTTCTACAAGTTGACCTTTGACTACAGCATTATCGGTGATTGTCGCAGTATTTTCTGATACACTATCGGAAACAGTTAGCAATAGCTCTCTACAGTCGCCCCCGCAATCAGCATCAACCCAGAATCCACCTGCTCGAGATGAAAAACTAATCGAAATAGATTCACCACTTGGAAGTGAAATATCACGGAGTAAGGCTTCTTCATCGACAACTTGTACCCCTCCATGACTAGCATTACCGCCAAAAATCAAGAATGGACTCATAGCCAATATTGCACCAAATAAGATGGCGGCTATGCGATGCTGCATGGGTGGGCGTTGGGGCTTGGCCTTTCAAATGATTCAAACCTATGACCCAGCACGAGCCGAATGTGGACGGGGATACGATAGGCCTAACGGTACAGGCTTCACAGCGTTTAGGGCGCATTTACGGATTGGGAGACCGCGCCTCGCCAGCCGCACTGACACCTTGTTTATTAGTTGAGGAATCCGATGCAGATTCTACTCCCACAAGCATCGCTCCATTCATCTATCAGCAAGACAATAGTAAGATTCCAGGAACTTTGTCCATAATGGGTAGGCTACCCATGTCTATACCTTTTGATGCTAATGGGCCTGATTGGCAAGTTAGCGTTGGCCATGTATTGCCTCCTAGCATGGTTGCTGCGGACACTGGAGACCGCGGTGGAAGTGGTACATTACTACCTATCACATGGCAACGAATGAACCATGATGAGGAGTTATTGAACTTGGAAAAAGAACCACAAGTTGTTGTTTTACTTGATGCCCTTCAATTAGCCAATCAACAAGGCACCCTTGGCAAGGCATTATTCACCATCCGCCAACAATTCTCTTCTGCCCTCATTTGGTGTCCTGGGATTTCAGGTCCTGACAATTTGGCTTTGTTGACTTGGATGGGTGTCGACTTGCACGATTTGGTACGTACTTCTCAATGCGAAGCACATAATGCCTTGCTTACTAATAGTGGTCCTCGTAGGACTGAAGAAAGCCTTGATGAAGTAGTGGATCGAAAAACGCACTTGGCGATTTGGAAAGCTGAATTGGCAACGGTTCGGAGGGCAATTCGTGATGGTACCCTCCGAGAATTGGTTGAACAAAGAGTGCTTTCAAGTCCAAGAATGGTTGAACACCTTCGACACCATGATGCCCTTTTGGCAATTCCAAATCAGAAAACTGTCTTACAATCCGTTGTGGCAACTGAAAGAAGATTCAGAGCACATTCCCAAGCCTCCTTTAATGACCCAGAGATAGTTGATTGGGTACGATTCATTTCAGATGATTATTGTTCTCCTGAAGAACGAGATAAGGTGCTGATTTTACTCCCTTGTAGCGACCGAAAGCCATATCGTGAATCGCGTTCTCATATTCGTTTTGGTCATGCAATTGGTAATACAACCGCCCATGAAGTCATGGTAACCAGCCCACTTGGTCTAGTTCCAAGAGACCTAGAGAGAATTTGGCCGGCTGCTCATTATGATGTCCCAGTAACAGGGGATTGGAGTACTGAAGAATTAGAACGGATCCAAAGCATGTTGAATCGATTAATCGAAAATCAAGGTTATTCTCATGTCATCAATCATAGTGGCATAAAATTGGATATTCCAAGTGGCATTTCAGTTGTCGATAGCCGCCTTGATGACGGTGCAACTTCACAAGCGGCGTTTGAACGTCTGCAAACTGCGGTTCAGGAAGCAATAGAGAAATTCGAGTTAAAGGGGCGCTCAAAATATGTTCAATTAATGGAAGAATTCCGTTCCGTCGCTCGTCGCCAAATGCGCAATGATAGTTGGCTTGATGGTTTGAGAGTAGCCGGAAAACCACCCCGTTGGAAAGTCTATGATGGAGAAAAACAAATTGCTCAATGGCTCCCTGACAGAGGTGCTTTATCGATGACAAAAGCTGCCCTACCGCGCTTATTGGAGGGAAATTGTTTACCTAAAATTCATTTACTCGAGGGTATAAAATGGAGAGGAGATGTATTTTCTTCAATCCTCGAAAGCCATGACTCTGATATTCGAGAAGGTGGGGAATTATTAGTATTACAAGGTGGAAAACTTCTAGGCTCGGCGCGAGCTAGTGTTTCTGCTTGGGGTTGGCCTAATACTCCTGGAAAGTTGGCAAAAGGCCATCAACGCCTCTGAGGTGTTACTGTGCTTAGCGATGTGGTTATGAAGGAGAAGCAGGTCGGCGGCTCGCCCGAGGTGTGATGACATGGCACGAATGTACGCTCATAAGAGAGGAAAGAGCGGTTCCACCAAGGTCCATGGACAGGATCTTCCAGAGTGGGCCAACACCGATAAGAAAGAAATCGAGGGCCTTATTTCCTCTCTCCACACCGATGGTCACACTGCTGCCATCATCGGCACAATTCTACGTGACCAGCACGCTGTGCCAGACGTGCGCAAGGTAATTGGCCAGAGAATAACTTCCTTCTTGGCTTCGCAAGACAAGGTTGCTACCTACCCCGAGGACATGATGAATCTAATGCGCAAAGCAGTTATCATCATCGATCATATTTCTTCAAACCGCAAAGACATTCACAACACTCGAGCACTCGAATTAACTGAATCAAAGATTCGTCGTCTTGCTAAGTATTACCAAGCCAAGGACCGCCTTGCTACTGATTGGAAATATAAGCGCGACCAAATTCGCTTGATGGTTGAGTGAACCCCCTTCATTCCTCAAGTTGAAGTGCATTGGCCGCTTGCATTGGCTTTGTCGCGATGTTCCCTTTGCATAGTTTAGAGGAGTTCAACTCCATAACTGCAACATTAGAAGAGGCGGTAGAGTTTTTGAAAAATCAATCAAGTATTAGTATTATTTTTCCAGCAAAACTTTCTTCTGCAATTGCCGCCTCTTTGATTGAAGCTGCATTTTTAGATACGGGTATGGCTTATCATCGAAAAATTAGTACCTCTGATTCGATTGAGGATTCAGCACCCTGTATCATCATTGACCCAGATGAGCAGTATGAATTGAGAATTGAAAGAGGATGTCTAATTCTGGGAATCAATAGCATGGAATTTAATATTGGCCATTCTGGAAAGCGCAACTTAGGGGTAATCGAACAAGTTGGAATGGCTGGATTACTAGCTGGAATACTGGCTCCAGAGGGTGAAAGGACCAAGAGATTGAGGCCATGGATATTAGCGGGATCTTGGCTTAGAGATTCTCTTGACACTGCATACGACCCCCAATATATGAGATTCAAGGACCTCTTAAGTGAAGCCGGAGAAGTCCAATGCCTGCCATTACCAGAACTTGCCGACTGTGATTTAAGTCAATTACCAGGTCTATCAACCAGTCTATTGTCAAGGATGCGGAGGCGATGGCATTCGATGAGCCTTGAGCAACGTTCTGCGGCGATGAGTGATTTACTATTGCCAGTACTGGAGAATCCAGACTGTGCGACGGCACGAATCGAAGAATTAGGCTGGAGGCGTGTAGTTGGGATAGGTTGGGATTTGGATCTTGCAACAATGTTGAAGAAATCTCAAGATTCATGGTTGCCTGATTCACTTTCTGTTTCAAAAGCGATGGATTCTCTAATTAGTACTGGTTTGCTTTAAGCAACGATTTTCAGGATTCTGCCGCAACCACCACATGGTAGCCTAAGGGGTCTGATGTCAGAAACTACGGGATTGACAGTAGTGCATTTAGGACAAGAGATAGTTGGTACCTCGGGCATTGAAGAAGTATCGGGCATTCCATCTTCTCCCAAGCGCTTTGGTGTGATGATTGTTGTTACCATCCAAATTCCACCTATTCCACCCATCAATGCTCCAATACTCTCCATTGGGAATGCATACCAATAAGCAGCTGCGACCAAAGGAATTAGAATAGTTTCAAGAATCAATGGCTTCTTGTCTTTACCACGTGCTAATAATAAACAGGTTGAAAATAATACAACTATCAATGAAAGACAAATAAATGCCAATGGAAGGGGGGAATAAAGAGGATTAGTGCTAGTTTTTACTCTTATGTCTAATCTATTCCAAGATAATATGTTATCTGCATGAACGGTGTATACTTCTTCAGTGATGTGCCTTTCATGGCTAGTTTCTAAGTCTTCACTAGTCTTCTCATGAATATCCGTGAAAGATGATTGACTATCGCTGTGGAGACTAATATCGAGTGACACTTGATTCCAGTAACTTTCGGATTGAGGGAGAATGAATTGTTGTAATAGGTCAAAATAATCACCTTCTTTTATCGATTGGGTAGTGCTAATTATCAGGGTTACTTGATTTCGATTGACAGTATTATCATCGTTCAAATCTATGCGCACTTGTATCGTGTGAAAGTCTCTAAAAGAGCCACCCAGAAGTGGTTCTGACTCAAGTTGAAGGGCGTTTTCTAAGAAATTCAAAGTTAATTCTTGAGATTGCAGGCGGGAGGTGAATTTTTCAAGTTCAGAATTATCTATTATTCCATCTTCATATTGCGATTGGCTAAACCCACCTTCAAAACGTTTCCATAGCGAGCCCATTTTCAACCACTCTGAGTTTTGGTTAGTAATTCCCCATCTCATCCAATATGCCATGTCATCTTTGATGACTAATCGAGTTGTTCGGGTTATTACAATACCATCTCCTTCATCGAGGTCTGCATCGATGATGACAGATAGCCCATTGCTGTTATTGGTTCGAATTGGCTCTTCAGAGCCATAATAAGTTCCAGAACCATCCCCCTCCTCTAATTGAACTTCAAATTGACCAGAGGCCAGCCAACTACTACCACCGCTTTGCATTACATAATTGATTTCAATCTGTACACTATCGCCACTAAATGATTCACCTGCAGTCCATGACCAAGTTACTTTGACATCCTGGCCGGAGGGTGTCTTGACAGGTTCTCCACTCAACAATTCTCCATTTACTAAACAAGTAATGCTGCCTTCTTCTATCAATTTTTGACTAAATCCAGAGCGGATAATTGCCGGAATATGTAATGTTCTCCCATCAACAATTGGTTCTGAAATATCGATATCCATTAGTGGTAGATTTGCTTCGAGTTTGCTTTCGTGATCTTCATCACCCCACAAGAAGTCAATTTTAGCATCAGAACCTGGAACTACAAAAACTAGAGAACTCATTACCAACTCAACTGATACTGTATCAGAACTAACAAGTGTGCCAGTATCTACTTGAATGGAAGTTGTCAAACTCCCACTCCCTCCTGGAAGATATGTATCCCCAGCAGGAGTTTGGCCAGTGAATTGATTTGGACCGATATTGATCTTCACCGTTGCATTTAGTTGCACACCTGCAGCATTTTCAACTTCGTAAGTTATTGAGAAGGTCCATTCCTCTGAATTAATCTCTCCGTGATATCCTGGCTGGAATGACCATATGCCTATGCTTTCCTCATTTGGAATTGATGATGTTAGGGATTTACTTTGCAATTCGTTTCGGTCACTATCAAATGGCGAAAGGCCGCTGGTGCCAGTCAAAAATAGGTCAATAGCCTGACTTTCACAGCACTCTCCACTTGCTTTAACTGCAGGCAAATATGAATTTGGCGCAGCAATTAATGAGACGAATAGAAGGCTCAGGACGAGAAGTGGCTGTAATTTCATCTCCTCACCGAACACCTTGCCGTACCAAGCACCTTTGAAACCAACGTCTGAAGGTATAGTCAATAAGCCTAATTCCCTATCAAAGGGCTCTTTCGAGAACACTTCCAATTTCCTTCTCAAAGAGAGTGACTAATGCTTCAGAAACTTCGTCATGCAAATCGTCTGGTAATATGGAAAGGCCGAGTCTTGCAGCGGCACGGGTTGCTTTCAACTCTGCATAAACTGAACGGGCCTTTGAGGTGAAGTAATAGGTTAGTGATTCTTTTAACTCAGCTTTCAATTCTGGGTCTTCATCGATTCTATTTTTGATGTGAGCCTTCAATTCGTCTTTCACTAATTCTCTAACTGCCTCGAGAATTAAATCTTCGGTTTGCATTAAGTCTTTCAGTTGCTCTTTCATCGAACCGCCTAAGATTCTTTCAATTGCCATATTGATGGGGAATCGCACCTAATGTTTCAATCCTTGCACTGCCTCCCCGTCCTTCTTTTTCCAAAAAAGGGGAGTAAGATGCTTAATTGAATCGTGGAATCATTGAATAACACTAGCCGGTCTGGTCGGTTTAGGTGAAATGAATGTCCGAAGTACGCATCCGAGATTTGGTCCTAACAGATGAGCACGATACAGTTGAATTAGGCGACTCCTTAGTCGATGCCGCAAAGAAATTACTTGGCTTACCAAGAGGCATCCTTGTTGCCCTCGATAGCGGAAAGGTAAAGGGAGTTTTGACCAGCATTCAAATCCTATCTGCAGTAGCAGATGGTGTCGATTTGAATGCAGAGAATTGTGGTGGACACATGGACACAGATGTGATGGAAGTTGGTCAAGATGAATTAGTTTCAGAAATTGTCGCTACCATGAACGAGCGCCGCCCTCATGCCGTGGTTGCAACAGATGAGGACGGCCAATTTGCTGGCTATTTCTCTCCTAACGACTATCGACAAGCAATGTCTTTGGCTGCTAACAATCCAGCAATCAAGGTGCTTGAGGAATGATTTCAATTATGGCTTAAAACCAAGCCTGTTTCTTCAATAATCGCATAGCCGACTCTTTCGAGTTGTACTTGTGTTCCGATCGGATGCGAATGCGCCTCAAGAATGCCTTTTTGGCAGCCTATTTCGTCATCTTCGTTGTAATACAGATTCGTCTCTTCACCATTGGCGACCCAATGAACTATTCTCAGCCCGCCCGCTGAATCAATTGAAGTTATGATTGCTTTTCCTTCAGTTATTTCAACATCGGCTAGATCTTTCAGTCTAAATTTATTTGATTTTGAAAGTGCTTCATCAAGATCGGCTTTTTCAACCATAACAATTTTTGCGGAAAGGTCGATTTTCCTTGGCTTGAAATTAGAATGCTCTGGATGGGAAGGAACCGTGATAGATGTAGGTAATCCCTCTCTAACTAGTTCCAATGATTTTGGTTCGCGTACAAAACTGATTCTCGGGCTTTTTATGTCGATAATTTTGGTGTCGTGGGAAAATAGGCTTGAAAGTGGTACACTGATATCCTTCTGAGTAAGCCCCAACTCAATCCAGAATAGTTTCAATGCTTCGGCATTCATTCCTTTTCTGCGCATAGCTGCGATGGTTGGCAAGCGAATATCATCCCAATCACTATATTTTCCTGATTCTATGTCCTTGCGTATTTGAGAGGTTGAAAACCCTCCATATCCGTGAATTTTCACTCTTCCCCAGTAAATCGTAGTTGGATATTGCCAGCCAAATTTCTCATAGAGTAATACCTGCTTACGGGTAGAGTCCATCAAATCTTTACCTCTAATAATGTGAGTGACATTTTGCAAATGGTCTTCTACTGCACTCTGGAAATCCAATAATGGCCAAACCCTCCAACGGCTACCGACATTGGGTCTTGGGTGGGGATTGGTTTTGGTATCTTGAATCCTAAAGGCTGGCCAATCACGAAGGGCGGGATTTGGTAGGGTCATGTCAGTTTTCACTCTCATCACCGCATCTCCAGGGTTTAGTCTTCCATCTTTCATCTGCATCCATAAGTCGAGGTTTTCTTCAACATCTTGGTGGCGATGTGAACATTCTTGCTTGTTTTTTCGGATTTCCTTGAATTTTTCTCCGCTGCATAAGCAGATGTATGCACCTTTCATCTCCAATAATTGAACTGCATGTTCGTGATAATATTCCATTCTCTCACTGGCTATGATGATTTTTGGTTTCAAGCCAGTTAACCATTCAACTTCTTCCTCAATTTTCTCATAAGCAGAGAGGAGAGGTGCTTTCTGAATTGTGTCGGTATCATCGAAGCGCAGGATTAATGTTCCATTGTGGGCTTTTACATATTCTGAATTTATGATAATCCCTCTACTATGGCCAAATGACAACAAGCCGTTTGGATTTGGTGCGAATCTGAGAACAACTGCCCCTTCGCCAACATCGGGAAGGGAGGGTAGTCCAACCCTTCGCTCTTTCACTTTCTTTTCAAGTAAATGCGGAGCAATTGATTCCAATTCTCCCCTGATGAAACCACCCCCTTTTTCTTCGAATAAAGAATTTGCATCTGCTACTAATCTAGCAACCATTGGTGAGACCTCCTTTCCAAATTGCCTCAAATCGGCTCTTTCAGCCATTAGTCTACCAATTACACTACCCGCTTTGCCAGCCCCTTCATACTCCATGGCATTGGCAAGGCAATAGGCACGAATTAGGATAGAGGTTTCCTCATCGGCTTGCCAAGACATCTTTCTCGTTGTACGGCACGGCATACACGTCTTCAATCAGGCGGCTGAATTATCTCTTCAGAATAGAGTTTTTTGAGGAGGTTGCAGTTCTCCGTCTTCAATGATTGGTCTTATTGGTGGCATACCTTGGTTATTCTCCTTCCAAATATCTGTAACTGTCTGCCATCTCCACCTTAAATCTGGATCGCAGATTCCTTTATCGATTAGTTTTCGCACTGCCAATTTTGTTTTTTCATCAGATGGATAGCCAGAACCGAGGTCAAAGCCTTTTAATTTCGATAATTCTTGAATTACTTTATCCCTTGTTGTTTTGGCAAGAATACTCGCCGCCCCAACTGCAGGATGGATATCGTCAGCCCCATGTCGACTATCTACATTCCAATTAGTCCATGGCCAATTTTTTATCCTCTTGCAGACGTTCTCAGCAAAGCGCATTGGGTCGATATCGCAAGCATCTAATTCAAGAACCCCACTTCCTTTTAGGATTGGAAGTTTATTGATTACGTGCGAAAATAGAATGCATTCGTGTTCATTCAAGTTTCCTCTTTGCATGGCATTATCGATTGCTGCTGGACTTGAAGAATGAATAAAGAAATGCCAATCTCTTGACTCGGATTCTTTTCTCAACCATTTTGCCAATATTTCTCTCTTCTTTGGAGAAAGTTTTTTTGAGTCTTTTACACCTTCTTTGACAAGCAAATGTAAGTCTTCTTCGGGACAAGTAAAACTTGCTACTACCAAAGGTCCAATCACCGGTCCCCTGCCGGCTTCATCAACACCGATGTGCCACATATTACCGCCTAAATATCAAGGTCATCTAAACTTTCATCCTTTGGTAAAGGGACTTTTTTGTTTTCCATCAACCCCTTTGGATCATGGCGTGTTGTTCTTTCATTTTCGCTATCTACATCAGGTAGGTCGAGGTTTGATGAATGTGCGATAGAACCACCCTTTGTCATTAAATTGGTAGCCATTTCATCCATTTGGAGAACTACTTTCTTGGCATCGTGATAATCCAAAACGGTAGTAGCAGCCTCAACTAACTTATCATCAACAGCAGTTGATGTTTGCTTTCTCGGGCCACTGCTAAGGCTGAATGCGGCGCTGAATGCACCTGCATCCATACTTGGACTTTCAACTAATTCTACTTGCTTTTCTCCTCCCTTTGTAAATTTAGATTCAATCTCGCTAAACTCTTCAGCCGGCTTAGCTTTTCTTGCCTCCTCTAATTTTTTGAGGCTGTGTTGTTCCTCCACAATCTTCCTTCTCCTCTGCAGGGCGATGTGGATTGCAATAACAGAGAATATTATGGCAAAGAAAGTGTACGAATGACGACTCCAAGTTTTATCAATGAAGCCAAACATTGGAGCAAAGTCGAACCATGGCTCCTCTTCAACCGGCTGATCTGGTTGCCAAGGTATGCCTAACCAATCCTCATTGCTTGATGTTTTGACTTCAGCCCCATCGGGGTCGGAAAAACTCCACATGCTGACGTTCATCCATAAGGTGCCATTTAGAAGTTCATCAACAGGTAATTTGGCCCAAGAACGGAAGGTGATATTCTGTCCTTGATCTATGTCTATTATTTGGAAGTCGCGCAATGGGTCTGCCTCTAATTCAAACTCAGCTCCATCTGGTGGGCTCAAGCCATGTTTAGTGAAATGACTGACCGTTAAGACCACTATTAACCCGTCTTTGCCATTGCCGAGATTTTTCACCGTGCAAGACATCGTCATCAAACCATCAGCATCAACCTCTTGAACTACTTCTTCAAAAACCCAATTAGAATCTAAAGCAATACTGATATTAATTTTCAATGTATCAACTATTTCTCCCTCTACAGGACGCAACTTCCAGATAACTTCGGCTTGAGTAAAGGCTTCAATTCCTTCATCAACAGTAATTTCAATCCCTGGAATCTCAACTGACTCGCCTCTTGCGAGTGAAATTTGGCTGGAGGGTTGATTGACAACTAGCCATTCAGGCGAGTCAGAAAATAAAATGAAGGAATCAATGAAATTTCCACTATTATTCACTGTCAATGAGCCGCTACAAGTTTCACCTGGCTTGATGCTTCGACATTCTAATCCGTCAAAATCAATACTTCCATTGCGAATTAATTCAATATTGGCAAACATATCAACACTAACTTTCCTTGCAGGAGCAGATGGACTGTAAGCACTCACTCTTATTCCTGCAGAACCTGATGCCAATGCCGGTGCAAGAATTGAGATATCGATGAAAGCACTTGTATTGACTGTGAGTAAAGATGCATTGTATTCTGTTGAGATTCTAAAAGTCCAACCCGAAATATTGAGAATATCCGCTTTTTCTCCAATCGGTAGGCCATTTTGGTCTAATTCCATAATTTCAATTTCCATCCTAGATTGTGAATTGCCTACATTTCTAACTTTCAATTGTAGTTTCCCTGTACCCTCTGGATAAAGACTAATATTGCCCTGATGCCAATCGATAGTTGCATTGTGGAAAGTTTTTGGGATAATTGTAAATGAATATGAAGATACAGCAGAATCAAGAGAGGAAGTAGCAGTCATCGTCCATGTCAATCCTTCTCCTGAAGTTGGACTTCCATTAATGACTGGGGGAACCCAGACTTGGATATTCACCCACCCAATCGCACCTGCTCCTATACTCATTAGACTTCCATTCCAAGGCTCCTCTCCCAAATCCCATTGAATTCTCCATCCTACATCACCTTCTAATTTTATCAGCGGTTCATCCAAAACAGTCCCATTATTGCTCAGATTTAGAGCAAAAGAGAATGGCGTGTCTGGATTGATATTGAAGGTACTTCCTGCACTTCCCCAACCCAATGAACTTTCGATATCAACAGAGATATTGATACTCATGGAATGAAATAATTCTTGACTGCTATTATGCCTCCATTCAAGATTAATAGTTTGTATTCCCAAGGTTGCATCGGAATCAGCTGTTAAGGTGAAAAGCAGTTGACCTAATGCACCCGAATTCATTTCAATACCTTCACTTGGTAAACCTGCGACAGAAATTGAGTTGAGGGATTGTTGCACACTGACATCAGTGATAATTTGTTCATCCTTCAGATTATGCCAAATCAATGAAACCCCTTTTGCTTCATCTCGATGAATATGCACAATTTGAGGATTAGAGACAGTGAAGTCAGCCTCTCTAGCAGAAGTGTTTTTTCTTTCATATGTAGGCGACGACAAAGATGTGTCAACAATACCGGTGGTGATTGAGATTAGTAAAATACTCACCAGCAACTGAGCCTTCATCAAGAGGCTGGCAGGCATCTCGCCCTTCAACCATTTCGTTGATTCGTGTATGGAAACTAATCGGCAACCTCATTCGTAACAACCTCTCTCGATGAAACATGACCCCACTTTGGCCTTTCAAGAAGAAGGCGGTTGCCGAAGAGCAATCACCTGCACCAATTTCCTATGATCGAAATGATGACAGCGCTGCAAAGATTTTGTCAGACACCGCTCATACCGATAGCCAAGATTACAAAGCAGCGATGGCGGCTTTGTCGAACCCCCATTTAGAAGCACCTACAGAACAAACATCAACAGTTCCAGAAAAAGAATATGTTCAGTCAAATGATGGTTATTGGTATTTGAAAAAGGCCGATGGTAGTTTTGAGCCCGAAACATATGTAAAAAATGAAGATGGAACATACCGGCCATATTCAGAAAATTAAAATAAAACTTATGGCTTACAAAACTGGGTCAGGAATGGTCTTTCTTAATGCCTGAAGGCAGAATTCAGCCCCATGTAAAGGTACCCTTAATTCAAACAATGCTCCAACATTAGGGTCTATTTCGCCCATTTCCCCAACTTTTTCACCTGCGATGAAAATTTGGGAAGACCGACCTTTCATCCACGGCCCGTGTTGTACCGGCATCTCCCTCCACTCTATTTGTGAAGATGATGAATCGACTCCAAGGTCTCTGAGGAATGCTTGAACCATACCCCTACAATTTGCGAATGAGGAAATATTTTCTGCACAAAGCCAAGAAACTCTATCTTTATTGTGGTGATTTCTAACAGTGGTGCCTACTTCATAGATGCGTTGAGGAAGTTCATGGTGTCGGTTTGCAGCTAATAACCTCAATAAACTGGGGAGAACCGATTGTCTGAGCATGGTGTGATCTTGGGTTATTGGGTTGGAAATTAATGTCGGACTTCCTTCACTTTGCCAACGAGGAAATGTAAATTGATCTTTTTCATTAGATAATGTCAAACTTTGTACTTGGGTTAGTCCAAGCCCACATAGACTGTCTCTAAGTCTTCGCTTGAAAGTTGCATCTTGATGGGGAATTGCTGTAGTTGCGTGGCTTGGTCTTGCATCGCCGAGGTTTTCATAGCCATGGCCGATTGCAATTTCTTCCACTAAATCTATTGGATGTAGAATGTCGAATCTCCATCTAGGCATTTCTATCATCAGCAAGTGCGAACCTTTACTGGCATCAGCCATTCTGCCGCTTCCAGTTTTTTCGGATGTTTCTCGACCGATGAAATGGCCACCCATCCGATTAATTGCATGGTTGAGTTCAGCATCACTAAAATTGTATCCAAGAATAGAGAATACTAATTCTTCTGGGACTTTGTGCATGACGGCTTTGGAATTGGGGGAATAGAATTGCTGTCCTTCACAATCTGTAATATTAACCGACTCAACGATCCCTCCTCGGGCTTGTAATTGAAGACAAATAAGGAGCAAACTGCATTCACAGGCGCGTTGATCCCAACCAGTTACATCGATAAAGAAATCGTTGGTGTGATGGTTCACAGTGGTATGGTCACCGTTGATAATAGGAGGAAATGATAGCACCGCATTATCATCGTCGAGGATTACAGGGAAGCGCTTAAACCCGTCTAAGAGGTGTGCATATTCAACACCTTTTTCATGGCTGGAGAGGATTTCAGAAATCGTCATATCATGTTGCATTTGAAGAGGAATAAATGAATGTTCTTTTGGCACTGAAACAACCCTGAATGGTGGCTTCAAAGATGCTAAGTCGTGGACTCCGATTGAAGCTCTTCTACGCCCCCTTCCAAGTGCAAAATGAAGTTTTTCTTGGTGTTCCATCAAGGCTTTAATGAATTCTTCCTTTTCCTCTGAATTTTCACCAATGTCCACTGCCCTCACTATTGCTCCGAGGATGATAGGTCGGATTTCCTTGAGACTACTATCAACCATAAGTTTGACATCGCCTTGCTGAATATCCATCTCTGGTACGGCTACAGTTCCATGTAAGAAGGGCCGAATTGCATGGGCAAGAGTTTCACCAGAAAGCAAGTCAGGTCGGTTTGGAAATATCTCAATTTCTAGCAGTTCATCATCGCATCTGTCGATATCTGTTCCGAGTAAAGGTAATTGATTAGCAATCAATTCAGGTTTGCTCTCAATATCATGCCTTTGCTGCAATTTCTTCAATAAAGACTGTTCGACCTTGATGGTTGGCATCTCAATCACCTCAGCTGGCAAACCAATGTGGCAAGGGTCTGCCATATCCTGATAAACGAAGTCCACTGGTTGCCGCTGTTTCATTGTTTATCGCTCTCAAATGCTTACGTGTTAATTGGTCAATACTAACTATTCCTAGTTGAATTAACCAACCTTCGAGATTTGCGGCCTGTTCCTCCAACCATTGGTTAATTGCCGCAACTCCAGTTACGGGAATATTACAAATAACCATTTTACAACCTGCTGAACAGGCTATTGCCAAGTCGTGGGCAGTAGCATGCCAATCCAATTCAAGCCCTAATAAAATTCCATCCCTTGCTAATGAATTTGCAGCTGCAGAGCGTCCAATCAGAGGCAATGCAGAGGCGGCAGTCCTGCCACTTGGGTCACCAAGGCGAGAGATACATGCATCGACATCTGAATTTGCTGAAAGTAGGTGGAGCCTTTCAACATCATCGAGGTCTGAAAGAAGGACAATTGGTGAGTCTTCTCCAACTAATCCCTTGAGGGAAACAATGAGCCCATCTAAGCGGGCAGAATTTAGAGAAGGAATTGCAGAAATATCGAGTACAACTCCTCCTGCTTCTTTTAGCAAATTGGCTGCCTGATTGAGGTTCTGTTCATCGAGCAAAACTAAATCAATTGCTCTTGGATTTGTTCTTACTAAGAATGGTTGTTTACTGACCCTTCCTTTGTTCAAACCCTTGCCGTCTTCACGCATTGGTAGGAGAGGTAATGGTAATCCGAGTGCTTCACATTCACCACCTCTTTCACCAAGTAAGACCATGGTGTCCCGTTCGGAATGTTTTGGAGGGTTGCTACCTCCAGAATTGACGAGAGCGATGCCATCCCAAGAGCCACTGTTTTTCCTCTGAGGTAACACTGGATTTACCATCGAATTATTATCGACTACTAGACAAACTGCATCAGCAGGTATCTCAAGAGTAGGGTCGGCCATTTCTGAATTCAGTTTTTTACAGTCGGCTGTACTTAGAGTGGACATTTTCACTCCGTTTGGGATTGGTGGGCATCTGCCATTGATGATTATTCTGCCACCACTCATGCCGACTCCAGGCTCGTGGCTCACATCACCGTGGATTATGATATCTCCAGCCGACATTCCTCCACCTATGCGATTGCCGCAATCACCTCTGATAACCAATATTCCTCCAGACATACAAGAGCCGGCATCATTTCCTGCTCCATCCCTGATAACAACCCTTCCTGATGACATTGAATGTGCAACGAAATCTCCAACCCCTCTCTCGGCTGAAATATGGCCACCATTATTCCAAGCGCCAAAATAATCCCCTGCGTGGCCTTCTAATGTGAAGGAACCACCAGTTGAAAATGCTCCAACACAGTCCTTCAAAGCACCAAGCATTCGTAATCTAGCACCGCTTGGTAATCCAGGGGCGATACCCATTTCTCCTTGCTTGGGATTTGGCTCACCATCACGGCTCCATCCGACCTTCATGCCTTGGTCGAGTTGCAATGCCCTTTCCACTAATCGTTGGAGGTCTTTATTCAGTGCAAGACTGCGGCTGACATCCTCTCGCATCTGCGCCATTGGCTGGCCCACAGCCTCATCGCCTTCAAGGTGTTCACATGTCTGCTATACCATTGAGCAGATTGGCAACCTTTTCAGTAATGTTCATGAGTATACCACAAAGGCCGTTGCTTTGAGGGTGGTGCAGATGGCCGTTATCAGAGTTGCAATCAATGGATATGGTACGATTGGCAAGCGGGTTGCGGATGCGGTTGCCGCACAAGATGATATGGAACTAGTAGGAGTAACTAAGACCGGTCCCTCGTTTGGCTGTGATTTAGTAGTTCGAAAAGGATATCCACTGTATTGCACATTTGATGATTCTGCAAAGATATCTGCATTCGCTGCCGAAGGCTATAGTTGCATTGGCGGCTTATCAGACCTACTCTCCGCTTGTGATATTGTCATCGATTGTTCCCCTGGAAAGGTTGGTGCTGATAATTTGGCAAAATACAAAGCGGCTGGAGTCAAGTCTATATTCCAAGGTGGCGAAAAGCATTCCTTGACTGGGTTATCCTATACTTCATCAGCTAATCACCAACAAAATCTCGGCGCCGACAGTACCCGAGTAGTTTCTTGTAATACAACCGGTTTGTCGCGAACTTTGATGCCTTTACACAATCACTGTTCAGAGATAGGTGGTATTTCGGTGAATTGTGTTATGATTCGTCGAGCAGCCGACCCGGGAGATTCCTCCAAAGGACCAATTAATGCAATAAAGCCAGTATTGGAAGTGCCTTCTCACCATGGGCCAGATGTTATGACCGTTCAGCCTGATATTAGGATTAACAGTTTGGCAGTGGCTGTCCCAACTACCATTATGCACGTTCATGCCATGACAGTAGAACTTCCCGAAGGCCATGGACTAACTCAAGATTCAATCCTACAAATGTGGCATGATTCGCCTCGCATCATCATAATGAATGGGGCGAAAACTAGGATAACAACTACTGCCGAAGTTATGGAATTAGCAAGAGATATGGGAAGAACTTGGGGCGACTTACACGAAATATTCGTTTGGGAGGATGGAGTTAGTCTGAATGAAAACACACTCTATTATTTCCAAGCAATCCATCAAGAAAGCGATGTCATTCCTGAAAATGTTGATGCAATCAGAGCATTGATGAATAGTGAAGTGGAATGGCAAATAAGTGTTGCAAAAACCGATGCAGCAATTGCAAGATTCAACAATATTTGAAAACAAGTTTCACTCATAGTGCCGATTCCATCAATAAGGGTATCAAGGTCGCAAGAGGTGTGAGTGGCATGTCAGATTCTCAGAGATTCACCTTTCTCATCTTGGCATTACTCCTACTCTCGCCATTTTCATACATGTCGGGGGCAAGTTCTTCTGAAGATGAGGAGAGGGTAAATCCAGTTCTTTGGACTGAAATTTTTCCTTCGGGAATGATTCCTGTAGATTTACGGGAATCAACTGGCGTACTTCACCTTTCAACCGGTGCCTTCGATCCATTACTGCAAGAGGATCCAACGCCAGCAATTCTTCCAACCGATTTTTCTTCTGAGGTTGTTATTATTCAACTTCATACTACAGATGCAATGGTTTTGGCTGAATTAGCGGATATTTACTCACTGTCAATACTTGACCACATGCCCGATGAGGCCTGGATTGTAAGAATCCCCAGCCAAGACCGAATATCTGCACTGGAAAATGAATCATCTGTACGTTGGATTTCCCCTTTGAATATTGCTTGGAGAATGTCTCAAGATTTACAGCAAGCGTGGACTGAATCCCCATCTTTGCTTGACCTTTCTTTGATATTAGCCCCTGACTTGAGTGAGGTTGGCATTGAGCAATTAGAAATCAGACTGAAAGATTTGCAAGCCAGAGAGGTTTGGTGTGGTTGGACCCAATGTGAAATATGGGGAATGGAATGGGATAATAGTCCAATCACAAGTCTAATTGCAGATGATTCAATTCTGCATATTTCACTCCTAAAAAAATCCACTCCCTTGAACTCCTATGCTGCACAGACGATTGAATTGGATGAGGTTCTTGGTACCCTGAACATGGATCTTGATGGAGGCGGAGAAGTGATTGGTGTAGCAGATACTGGAATCGATTCCTCTCATCCTGACTTGAATCAGAAGATTCTTTCAATCAAGACTCAATATGGATTGGACTCCTCTTCCTTAGACACAAACACTGGCCATGGAACCCATGTTGTGGGAACCATACTCGGTGATGGAAGTAGTGATTCTGAAGCCAAAGGATTGGCATCTGGTTCATTGATGCACTTTCAAGCATTAGAGCATGACAACACCGGTTTCTTTGGACGTCAAGGTTCATTATACGATATGCTTCGAGATTTTTACACCGCTGGGGCCAGAACAGGTTCCAATAGTTGGGGAGCCCCTGGAGCTCAAGGTGAATATACCAGTGATTCTCGAAGCGTTGACACCTTCGCCAATGACTATGATGATTTCACTGTCTTATTTGCAGCAGGTGAATCAAATGTTGGAATTGCTGCCCCTTCAACCGCCAAGAATGCTCTATCCATCGGTGCTACAACTTCAGAACGACCTAACTCATTACCAGCCGGTGAAGTTTGGAATCAAAGCGCCAATGGCTTCAGTGCAGATGGGCGAATTAAACCAGATTTGGTTGCCCCAGGGATTGAAATTTGTAGCACAATGTCAGAACAGGCATTATCTCCATTCGGGGTTGATTGTGCGAGTGGTATTCACTCTAATGGCAATCCACTTTACAGATCATCTAATGGCAGTAGCCATGCCACTGCAGTCGCTGCTGCTTCGGTTTTATTGACAAGAGAATTTCTCAGAGAAGAGGCCAATGTTAATGCTCCAAGTGCAGATTTAGTTCGAGCCATTTTGATTAATGGGGCTCGTGATTTAGGTATTCAAAATATTCCAAATGCTCAGGAAGGCTGGGGTCAAATCGATCTTTCTAACAGTTTTTCACCAAAAGATGGAAGCACTGCTTTAGCATCCTTTTATGATACAAACATTTCACTTTCGCCTGGTTTTGGTTTCATTTATGGTTTTGACTTCAATGCAGCCCATGGAATTTCAATCACTCTGGTTTGGACCGATGTAGCAGGCTCTGCTTCTGCACTCCAATCAGCGTCAAGATTAGTCAACGACCTGGATTTGATATTGACAGCACCTGATGGTACTATGTGGTTTGGAAATGATTTCTCAAATGGGCTTTCGACTACTACTGGTATAGTTGATTCAACGAATGTTGTTGAACGAATCGAATTAGCTCCCGGAGCCGCCCCTCAAAGTGGTACATGGAGTATTCAGGTTGCAAATAGAGCAGGCTCCGCACAATCCTTTGCATTGGTAGTTGTTGCTGATGGGAATCATGATCCTGCTTCTGACTTGACTGTTTTCGATGAAAGTATTCGTCCAAGTTCCACCGAACCTTTGGTTAATGAATTGATTTCCATCAGCGTTGCATGGACTAATCAAGCTCCATTAGTGACTGGAAGTTACAAGGTTACATTGGTCGATACAACAACTGGAGCAACACTTTCGGAAATGGTCCGAAGTGGCACCAATGGAGGGCAAATTGAATCAGCATCGATTACCCATGCTTTCACCACAACTGGTGCTCATATCCTTAGGCTAACTATTGATGTTGATGACCAAATCGCTGAATTGAATGATGGAAATTCCGGTTATGATAATAATGTCAAACAAATCACCATCAACGTTAGTGCATTAGGTGTAAGGATAATTCCACTCCTAGAGGATGGGAGTGAACCAACAACTCCTGAGCAGAATTCTGTTGCTGCGATGAAATCTTTTGAAGCAAACACAGATTCACAACTTGATGTCAATATGATTCTTCGTCATGAAGGAACTGGAAGCGAATCAGTAACTTTGACAGTTGGCTCTGTACGAATGCTTAATCCTCAACGAGAGGGTGTCTTCCAAAGTCCTCCCGATTCTTGGACTAGGTCGATTAATGTTAGCAGTCCGTTGAGTATGGCACCTGCTGGAGATATTGGTGATGAGCAGTATTTCACCTTGACATTAGTAGATGAAGATGTAGACCCCGATGGAGTTATTCCAAGGTATGCATATGCTGGCACCTATGTGATAGATTTGGAGGCCCGTTATCAATTACAGCCACTTGTCAAACACAAATTACGAATTACATTCGTGGTTAACGAAGTCGATGATGTTGACGTTGCGATTGCTGGAACAACAGGATTGAGTGCGAAACCTGGTGAAGTTGCAGCCTTTTCTGTATCTGTAAGAAATATGGGAAATAACCCTGCCACATACAAAGTAGATTGCCAATCTGAAAACAGATGGCAAATCGAACTTGGAGATGGTACATCATCCTCCCAAATATTTGAGCCATTAGGTTTGCTTGAATTCTTGCCAATGGCTGTTAGAGTGAGGGTGCCAAATGCAGTTGCTGGAAGCCCAGTTGCTGGAAGTAGCGATGTCATCGATTGTTGGATAACCAGCCTTGATGACGAATCATTGAATTATTCTTTGCAGGTTGAGATTGGAGTCGATGTTCTAGATACCTTTTCGGTACAATTAATCAATCCATCAGGTGAGAAAGTAGGGCCAGCCGCAACGGCTCCTGCGATTCCTGTATCGGCCTCAGAGCAATATAATCACACTTTGATGATAGAAAATACTGGAAATATTGATTTAGAATTGAGCATTTCTCTTCAGGCTACAAAATCCACCATTACTTGGCCGGTACAATTAATTCATGAACAGGAAGAATCAAGTTCCCAATTGGACATTACTGTTGCTGCAGGAAGTGAAACAAGTGTTGAGATTTTGGCTGCTGTTCCAAAGACTGCTAGTGAAAACGATTCAAATTCACTGGTGATAACCACTTGGCTGAAAGGTAGTAACTCCAACCTTGGTGCTAAAAATTCAACCACATTACTCGTGAGAAAGGACGTAGGAATTGATTTTTCCTGTATTTCATTCAATAATCAATCTTCAGAAGAGCCAAGTATGCAAGTAACAGTTGGAGATAGTTCCACCCTGAATTGTTTCATCAATAACACAGGAAATGCCCAACTTGACTTGATTTGGTCTGTTGCAGAGGGCCCTGATGAGAATTGGGTGATGGGATTTGCCGCACCACCTTCTTCACTTTCACCATATGAACAAGCAACCGTAATGTTCCTCGCAAAACGCAGTGAGGGCTCTCAAGTTGGCGCAAATTTCCTTCTTCAACTCAGGGTCATCGCTTCTCATTCCAATCAATCGGTTTCGGAAGTTGTAGTGGTTTCAATGAGTGAAATAAATTCGGCTTATTTAGACCTAGAATTCTTGGGTGAAGAAGAGTTTAATTTACTTGAGAGCAAAGTTGGAACCGCCCAAGAATTAGAATTCAAGATAACTAATATCGGAAATACCCCTGGCACTTGGACCCCATTGGTATCACTTCGAAATTCAGAAGGAGAACAGGCAGGAGGCTGGGATATATCTTGCGATTCAGAATCAGGAATAAGTCTAGGAGCAAAGGATTCTGCTGAATTTATTTGTACAATCACCCCTCAAAAAGATGCGGAAAAGGGGATTTTCACTCTCTCGATATTTGTTCAATCAAGTCAGAGTGAATATCACATCGGTTCAGTCGATGCCATTGAATTTGATGCAAGTGTTGCAAGAGTAGTTGAATCAAGTGGATTATTTGCGGACCTTACTACTCAAACAACAAGCATTATCGTTGGAGTAATCCTTCTTTTGGTAATTATAGTCGGAGTACGAATGAGAAAGGTCAATCGAGAAATGGATGAGGGAGAAATGCTGGTCGCACCAGGTTCACATTCATCACAGAGTGATTTTGCTCAGCGTCGAGAAGATGCCACAGATATCGGTCATAAAACCAATGAAATTGCATCAGGTTCTGTTAGTTCAGCAGAAGTCGCATCTGCATTAGCCAAATCAGTATCGATTCTCCCTCCTCTAGGGCCTGCACCTTTGCCAAAAAAAGGATTGCCACCATTACTTGGTGCTGCTTCATTACTCCCTTCGGGGCTGCCTCCTTTGCCGAAGTCTTCTGGCCCACAACCCGCTCCATTGCCAATTGCAAAACCTGCGGCTGCACCGGCCGCTGAATCTTTCACAGGACCTTCTGTTCCAGCCGGTGGACTACCCGCCGGATGGACGATGCAGCAATGGCAGCATTATGGAGAAGAGTGGTTGGAAAGGCAAGCCTGAAGGCAATTGTCCAATCAATCTGCTTCACACTGATTGCGAATCGTTCATCATGGGGTCCTTTGTCGCCGCTTCATGGCAAGTATTGTTTTGTTCGGACCACCCGGTGCTGGGAAGGGTACACAGGCCGCTATTATTATGGCAGAAACAGGTTTACCTCAAGTTTCAACGGGAGATATGTTGCGAGCCGCTTTGGGCCAAGGAAGCAGCCTTGGATTGGAAGCAAAGTCATTCATGGAAGCAGGAAAACTCGTGCCGGATTCAATTATCATCGGCTTGATTAAGAACAGACTCCAAGAAAATGATGCTTCAAATGGAGTATTGTTAGATGGATTTCCACGCACAGTTGCTCAGGCTGAGGCATTGATGGAAATAGAGGAAGTAGAGGTTGTATTATCAATCGAAGTTCCAGATGAGCGCATTATCGAGAGAATTTGTGGTAGGTATTCTTGTCCTCAATGTGGTGCAGTTTACCATGATTCTTTCAATCCAACAACTTCAGAAGATACCTGCGATAATTGCTCCCACCATGGAATGAAGAGAAGGGCTGATGATAATGAGGAAACCGTTACTTCAAGACTCGAAACATACCATTCACAAACAAGACCGTTAGCAGATTGGTATTCTCAACGTGGTCTTTTTCAAGCGGTTGATGGAGATCGGAATATCGAATCAGTTGGAGAATCATTGTTGAAGGTCTTGAGTGAATTAAGAGGTGAATAATTTGTCGCATCGAAGACATTCATCAAGGCGTTCTAATAAAATGAAGAACAATCGAAGAGTAAATGCCATCGCCTCTAGAGAATATTTATTAGAAATTATAACAAACAAAAGAACAACTTCACCCAGTTTGCAAAATATCGCAACTAAACAAATGTGGAATATTGGTAAGCGCCACCGAATTGGCCTCCATCCCTTGATAAAAAATGAGATATGTAGAAGCTGCAAAATCCATCTATTACCTCAGTCAAAAGTAAGGATTAGAAATGGAAGAAGAATCATCACCTGTTGCCAATGCGGGAGAATAAAGCGCTTTGTGTTGGAGGTAAAGGCATGAGTGAAATTCCAAATTGGGTTGCCAAGATGGCAACATCTCGAGATTTTTCAATATCAGTTCGAATCGGTCGCTCTGGTGTTGCGGATAATCTGATTAAGGAATTGGATGACCAATTAAAATCCAAACAAATTGTCAAAGTAAAGTTGAACCGAGGATTAACCGAAAAAGGCGGCAAACAAGAAACCTGGGATTATATTTGCAGTGAACTAAATGCTACTCTTGTACTTGCGAGAGGAAACGTAGCGGTGTTTTATCGGACCTGAACAAATGCTTAGATTTTCTGCTTCTCTAATGATAATGTCTTCAAGGTGACTTCTTGTCGAGGCATCATGCTAAGCCGAGAATTGTCGGTCAAACGACCCGGCAGTCAGGCTAGACATCGTCTGATGCTTTTCATTTTGACATTGGTAACATTGTCTATTGTTTGGACAATGCGGGCTAGTGCTGGTGGAGGTTCTGGTGACCTTGAGGTAGTCATTAGAGAAGGTTTGGAGGGCCAAGCAGTTCTTGTTGGAGCGCTAATCCTTCTCGCCGTTTACATGATAATTATTTTTGAGTGGATGCACCGAACTTTAGCCGCTGCTGTTGGCAGCCTAGTTGCTGTAGGTGCATTGATTTATTACATGGAAGGCAGTTTAACACTTGGTCAAACTGCAAATATGGTTGATTGGGATACTATCGGTCTTTTGCTGGGAATGATGGTGATGGTCGGGGTACTTTCGCATACCGGGGTTTTCGAATGGTTTGCGGTTCGTGCCTACAAAAAGAGCGGCGGTTCAGTTTGGAGTTTAGTGGTCATTCTTTGTATTGTAACTGCAGTATTATCAGCATTTTTAGATAATGTTACTACTATGCTTTTGATAACTCCAGTAACCATACAATTGGCAAAGGTTCTCGACTTACCTCCTGTGCCTCTTTTGATTGCAGAAGTTATGTTTTCAAATATCGGTGGTGCTGCAACAATGATTGGTGATCCACCAAATATCATCATCGGAAATGGCATGTCAGAAGCAGCCCTTAGCGGTGGGGAATATGACGCCTTAGCCTCACAAGCGATTTCTTTCAATGATTTCATTATCAATCTTGCACCTGGAATTTTAATGACGGTAATTCCAACATTTATGTTCCTAAAATGGATGCACCGCGATGTATTCTGCACCCATAGGCATAGAGATGTCGAGGAGTTAGAAGCGAAGTATGGAATCAAAGATGCTGCTTTGTTAAAGCGGGCTGGGGGGGTATTATTCCTCGTTATCTTGGGATTCTTCCTGCATCCTTTGTTGCATGTTCCAGTGGCTTGGGTAGCCTTGATTGGGGCTGTCCTCACCCTCTTGGTTACTACACCTCATGAATTAGAAGAAGCGCTAGAAAAAGTTGAATGGAGCACCCTTCTTTTCTTCGCAGGTTTATTCGTTCTCGTCCATTCCCTTGATTTGATGGGTGTCATAAAATGGATAGGTGAACAAGTAGTTTCCACTATCTCTCAATTTGATGATTCAGGGACTCAGTTAACTGTAGCTATTCTCTTGCTTCTATGGGTTAGCGCTATCGCTTCGGCCTTCATTGATAATATTCCATATACTGCTACTATGGTGCCAGTTGTTCTTGTAATGGCACAACCAATCGCTCATGGTGGAGAATTAGGATTGGCACTTCAACCCCTCATTTGGGCCTTAGCATTCGGAGCCTGCTTAGGAGGCAATGGGACTCTTATCGGCGCATCAGCCAATGTTGTCACCGCAGGCATGGCTGAAGAAGAGGGTTACAAGATTTCTTTCAATGAATTCTTCAAGACTGGCTTCCCGATAATGATAATCACCACTGCCATAGTAACATTGTATTGCATGTTAGTGTATGTCTGGGGAGTAGCAATTTGGAAAGTACTCATCGCCACAATTGTTGTGATAGCCCTCGATATTTGGTGGGAGTTAAAACCAGGTAATGACAGATGGTTCCCCGATGAAATGGTCAAAGAATCAGAGTGAGTCTCTGGGCATTATGAAGCAAAGTCATCCGTTGACAAAACAGCGATAGCATCAATACAGGCTGTCCGTTGGTTGTGGCGTTAGGTATGCTTGAGTGTTCAGTTTGTGGTTTACTATTCCTAGGGGGGGCTGCTTGTCCAAGTTGTGGCAGTCTTGGTAATCAAGAACTCGATGTTAATGGAAATGGCAAAGAGGTCATTGAACAACGTGGAGGAATTCCTGGGATGAGCGAACTCAACACGGCAATGATTAGTGTGGTAGGAGAGGAGGGTTTGGCGGAAGAAACCGAGGCAGAAGAGCCAACTGGTACATCTTTACCCTTCACAATAGGTGGGGGCACAAGCGAAGAGATTTCGAGTTTGCCTTTTGGGGTTGGAAGTAGAACTGCCGGTTTACCATCTACAGAATCAAATCCTGAAAAAGAAGAAACTCCACTAATTGAAAGCGTAATATCCGCTACCCCAGATGTTGAATTATTACAACCACAATCTAACAATTCTCAAACTGAACCCGAAGAACTTGAACAATGGAGTGATGTTGGAGGTGAGCTTTGGGCAGTAGGAAAAAGCCAAGATATTGTTGAACAAAATCAGGACCAAATGACTGAAAACCTTCATCAAGAATCAGTACAATCTCCAGCAGAGACACCTGCTCAAATTCAGACCGCAAACCTTTCGGAAGAACTCGCTGAAAGCAATTCCGAAGCAACCTCTACAGAATCCTCAATTAGTGAAATTAAGGTAGTTCACAGAGAACCTGTGCCATTGCCTAGAACTGCTGTCGATGAATTGGAAACTGTACCACTCCCCTCTCCTGGATTGCCAGAGAAAAATGCCGAAGACACTCCAAAACCAATGAAACTGAAAGCCACAGCGATCCAAGTGGATGAAACCGCAGAACAAATTAGCGAAGCCAATGAAACCACACTAGGTTTAGCACCTACAACCGCTTCACTTGCTCAATCAGATTCAGATGAAGGCCATTTCCAAATTCATGCAGCTGAGGTCGATATGGAGCAATTATATGCCGAGCCAGAGCAAGTTGTCTTCCATAATTTTGAGAGTGAGGAATTAACTTCAGAGGTACAAGTAAATCTTGATGATATGGCAGAAGAGGAACCGATAGGAGATGTTATTTTCGCTCCAGAACACGTAATGTCTGAGCCTGAGTTATTTCCCGCTCAAGCTTTGGAAATTGACACAAAGGGAGATTCAGAGATGAATATGCTTCTCGATAGTGGATTTAGTGCTTTAGAGGCAGGCAATTGGGAGCAAGCCGCCAGGAGTTTTCGTTCGATGGCAGCAAAGGACCCAGAGAGTTCCTCGATTCTAAATAATTACGGGCTGGCATTACTACAACATGCCATGGGCTTAGATGAAGAAATAGGCGTGGATGAATCGGTTGTCGATAGCCAATATGAAGCAGCAATTATGGCTTTGCGCCAATCGGCAAAAAGCAATCCTGAAGAAGCCTTGATATTGTACAACTTGGGTGTTGCACTGGTCTCCAGCGGGCGCCACGAAAAGGCAGTTTCAATCTTAGATGTGGTCCTTAATCGCCCACATAGTCCTAAAGTTGCAATCCTCAATGCTCGCTCCGTAGCTCATATAGGATTAGGGGATTTTGGTGCCGCTAAAAACGATCTATCAGCGGCACTTTTGATTGAACCGGACAATCGAATCCTGAAGGTAAATTTCTCCCGTGTTTCGCCAATTTAATTCCACAATCACGTTCAAATAATCACACGGAATAGTACTTTGAATTCGATTCCTATTTTGGCATCATTATTAATCCCTCAGAATTGGCAAAACTCCATTTTTATTCCCTCAGCAGAATCGAATAAAAAAACCCATGAAAAACACATTATTTTCACCACCAAAGTGTGCTACGGCGTCCTATTTTACCTTTCCAAGATATTCGGCGACCCTATTCCCATCTCCTAGGGAAGGTTAAAACGGTAAAATCAAGCCCCTTATAGCCTAGCAGTACAGCGTTCTTGATGAATGACTCAATCCGATGCTTTGATATAGGGAGGGTCAGTCGGGCGGCTGTTCTGAGTGCACTCGGTCATGCAAAGCCATGGCTGGGGAAGCGGCTGAGGAGGTCTGTCCCATGGGGAGGCGGGCTTCTGAGGAGGCCGACAAGAGGTAAGCCTGGATACCGAAGGGTGCTCGTGGTACGGAAAGAAGTACCACGATGCTACAACCCATCTGGGGGATGGCTCGGCTCGAGTGCCGACGAAGGTCGTGACAAGCTGCGAAAAGCCACGGAGAGGTGCATGAGTGCCTTGGACCCGTGGATCGCTGAATGGGACTTCCTG
>Ga0066376_10000312_pt1 | contig 43826 bp, 35 predicted proteins | sample Knorr_S15_td_Bot_FD_77009 | JGI IMG/M metagenome (GOLD analysis project Ga0066376, IMG submission 77009) | Marine microbial communities from Southern Atlantic Ocean transect - Knorr_S15_td_Bottom_ad_5009_LV_A | ecosystem: Environmental > Aquatic > Marine > Oceanic | place: Southern Atlantic... | reverse complement strand
CGGTGGCGGTGGCGCAGGCCCCAATCTCATCACACACGCGCAGGCCAATGGTATGGATGCCCAGTCCGTTCGGCTCAACGGCGGAGAAAACCGGGTCTCGTCCCGGTGTTTCGTAGTCGCCATCACCGTTAAGATCCCAGACTACCGTAAGGGAGTCGTCGTCGGGATCATTGGAGCCGCTGTCGTTTAGTTGGACCGATTCGCCGAACTCAACTTTGTAGGGGCCACCGGCGTCGGCGGTTGGAGCGAAATTCAGTTCCACATTGAATTCGACATCTTCGCCACCAGGCGGAATGTCGGCGCCAAATAGTTCTATTAACCATTCTCCTGCCTCAGGGTTAGAAACGGTGATCGTTTCGAAATCAGGGCCGTGATCAACCGTCACGTCATCTGCGACCGTGTTCCGGTTGATCGTCCGGCCGGAAGGCGTGGTTAGAGTAGTTTCCACGTCGCTTCCGAACCATCTGCTGTCATAGGTGATTTGGTCGGCGTCTTCAGGCACGTCGTAGTACAACGGGATCGTCTCTTCGGATTGGATCACCGCTAAGGCTCTCTCAGAACTGTCCAGATCGATCTGAACGAAGAAGTCCGACTCTTCCCCGGACGGTGAATCGACGATCAGGTAATATCCCGATCCAGATTGGGCAAAATAGGAAACACTGGGCACTTCGCCGGTGCCTGTAGGCAGGGGTCCGATTCCAATCGTTTGGAGATTATCGTCGGCGTGGGCAGGGCAATCGCCTGCCTGGGTCACGCGGGGGTGGAGATTTATTGGTTGTTGGGAAGCTGACGTTCGACCCAAACGCACCCTAACTCGACCAGCAACGTCTGGAAGCCGGTAGACTCTCTCTGCACCACTGTGGTCTTCAATCAGATTTCTGTCCAGATAATCTCCATTGGACCATGAAAAGGCGCCTCCAACCGTTGACAAGCCGCCGAAAAACCCATTAATTCCAAGCTCGAGCTGAAGAGCTGGTCGGCAATAGTCGGAATGAAATTCGGATATGGGCTCTGTTGGGCGGTCAAATTGAACGGGAGCGAAACCAGACCTGTCTAGCACTTCCTCTATGAAGTTACGTGCTTCGATATTGTGCTCTGTCGTTAGTACACAGCGGTGGCCGGTCAGGTCAAAACCACATTCGAAAAAAGAACTACCTATGCTCAAGGACTTTCTCAGGAACGGGGTAAAAGACTCGAATTCCGATACGACAATGTCCCTGCCATCTCCGACCGAGGTAAAGTCCAAACGTGCAGTACCGTATGACCGTAGGGCCCGTAGGTCTGGATCATACAGGTTTTGCCCGGCCTCTCCGGCGAACAGCCACGAAGCGACACGGTGAAACAAGGAAATTCCGGCGATAGGACTATCAAGGGTAATCACGACAGTATCGTTTATTAGTGATTGATCTTGTTCAATGGCGCCCCAGGTAGCCGCGACTACTCCACCAAGGCTGTGGGCCAAAATCAGGTTTGAATCCAAATCATCCGAGCGTCCTAAGATGTCCGAAAGACGGCCAGCAGAAATCGTCAGGCTCTGCTGGGTATCTTCTCCGGTGTAATGATCATCTTCGGAACCGTACGAGAAACACAATGGAGTTTGCCTTTGAAGCCTGGGCATCTCGCGAATGATGTCACCAAAGGTATTCGCGGCTCGGAAGCACGCATCGTGCACCTTGTTAAGGGTAAATAACTCGATTCCCGGAACCAAGGTCAGAGTCCCTTCTGACTCGCTTTCGGTCGCCTCCGGCATGGAATCGAAGGTTAACCCCATTTTAAATGGAACGGGCCCGAAGGGAATCGGGGACTCAACCGACATGAACAGCGTGGTAGGGCCAAGAAGCAGATGATATGCGTCCTCATTGTTTTCCAACTGACCGACGGCATCGTCGGGTTCGCAACTCCTTAGAAGGAATGCCGGGTAGCCTGAAACCGGTAAAGCACCGTTTATTGGGAGCACTTCAATATGCAATAATCCTGCTGACGTAATCACGATCGGGTGCACCGACTCCATGTTACGCAAACCGTTTTCAATCGGCCATCGGTTTCCACTTCTGTTAATGGAATAATCTTCCCAACGATTCTCACCATATGATGTGATTGGGACAATTGTCTCGCCATTTAGTTCCAAAGGCAGCGCGCCATCGCACCGTGTCGCCGCTATGATTTCCGTGTTCACCCTGTCCGCGTCGTTCCCAGCGGCAGGACCGGCTTGGTCGGATGAGTTGATGCTGGCCGTGTTGGACACGGTTGTCCCGCCCGGCGTCTCAGCGTTGACGGTCGCCCGGATGGTGAGCGTGGCGGACGCACGGTTGGCCAGGCTTCCTACATCCCAAATTCCAGAAGACGGCGAGTAGTTCGCCTGGGGCGGGTTATGTGACACGTAATCGACCTGCGAAGGCAGGTTGTCTCGCACGGTTACGCCAGTGGCCTCATCAGGGCCGTTGTTGACGACTTCGATCGTGTACGTTAGCACCTCGCCAGCTGTGATCGAGTCGGCGGCGGCGGTCTTGGTTATCGCAAGATCGGTCTCGTCGATATGCACCAAGGTATAGATAGCCTCGATGAGCATCGAGGCATCGACGGTAACACTAACGCCTGAAGAGTTAGAGCCAATATTTTGGGTCCCGTTGCGCCTCCAGAATGAGAAAACGTAACTGGGCACCGCAGGCGCCGGTCCGATAAACGCTGTGGCTCCGTGGCGGTACCAAGCGTCGCCACCCGGGATACTTGATCCGGCAGGAACTGTATCCGTGTCGACGAAGTGCTCCTCGGCGTAATTAGCGGTGTAGTTGGCGTCAGAAGTGGGAGATACCGTGTGAGTCTTGGCTCCACTGTCGCTCCAGGATTCGAAAACGTACCGGTCTCCGCCCGTAGTTTGAGGTGAGATCGCGTTGAGCGTGTGAGTAGAACCTGGAGCCCAACTAGTGAACAAAGTTGAGTTGCGGCTATCGCCGTCCACGCTGAAGTTAAGACCAGACGGAGATGTCCGCACCACGATGTCAACCGGAGCAGACCAAATGGTGATCCGGCCGAGATCGCAGTCGATATTGTTGCCATCTTGCGATTCGGTTATCTGCTTGTCGCTGTTGACCTCAACGCATACCCAGTACGAATCAGGGTTCACACCGGGAATATTCACCACGGCGAACCACTTCCGGGATTCTCCGGCCGCATGGGGGTCCAACGTGAAGGTGCCCATTAAGTTTTGGGTACCATCGGGTTCCGTTGCCAGATATACCTTAGTCTGGAAGGCGGCTGAAGAGGCGTTGCCCAGGATTTCGGTGATCCAATCGACGCGTATGTTCTCGCCGACTTGGGCCGACGATGGTGCGTTTACCGACCTGGCGATCAGGTCCGGCAACCGGGCGACCTCATACACAGCCTCGATAAGCAAAGAGGCATCGACGGTGAAGGAAACTCCCGAAGGGTTGCTACCGATGTTCTGGCTACCGTCTCTTCTCCAGAACGAGAAATCGTAGCCTGGAATCGTGGGCGCTGGCCCCACAGATGCCGTTCCATTGTGGTTGTACCATCCGCCACCGTTTATACCGATCCCCTGCGGCTGTGTCCGGGTTGAGACAAAGTGCTGGGTGGTAAAACTGGCGACGTAGGCAGTGTTCTTGGTGGGAGATACCGTATGGGTTCGTGACCCGCCATCTGACCAGCGGGAGAACAGGTATCTGTTTCCGTTGGCAAACTGGGGCGATGGGGCATCCAACGTGTGGGAAGAGCCCGAATCCCAGGTGGTCGACAAGAGTGAGGTCCGGTTGTTTCCATCCACGCTGAATGACAGACCGGAGGGAAGGGTGCCGACTATAACGTTCACTTGAGCCGAACGGATGTCGATGGTTCCGGAGGCGCATCTGATGCTGTTCTGCTCGTCCAACTCATCGATCTGTTCGTGGTTGTCCGTATAGACGCACAACCAATAGTTACCGGGCGGCACATTTGGAATGGTTACATTCGCGAACCAATTGTTGGTTTGTCCGGCCGGCTGGGGTGGCAACGTGAAACTTCTGACGTGGTATTGGGTACCGTGCTTAACAACGCCCAGGTATATCCCAGTACTGAAACTATCCGACCCAAGAGTACCCTGGTTTTTAATGCTAAAGTCCACACGAATGCTATCGCCTATTTGGGCAGACGATGGTGCGCTGACGGCCGTCGGGGTTAGGTCAGGCTTGGCCGGCACGAAACTGGTGCTTAAACTATAGGGCCCAGAGCTACCGGTGCTCCATGATCCCACTTCCAGATAGACTTTTCCGGTGTAGTTGATGAAGGCGGAAAAGAATTCAGATGAACCTGTACCACGGGTCGAGCTATCCAATCGATTGAGATTCCGATCATAAAGAAATAGGTCTATATCATCGGAGCTTTGGCCAACGGAGAGGGATGCAGAAAATGATCCTGGGCTACCTAACTGGATGACCCACCAGTCAATCTCGTTATTATCATCGTTGACGAACCCGTTACCAGAGTCATTAGGGCCGATAGTGGAGGCGCCCACTGGGAGAATCGTTGGAACCTGAGGCTTCTACGCCAGGAGGAGAGAATGGGTTACTGGCAGACCAAATGAATATGACAGCAACAATCAGCAACGCCAGTCCGGTTTTTCGGAGGCGATGCTGGAAAAGTTGTGGTATGTTGCTCGTCAGATTCAATCCCGTACCTTATGGGGAAAAATGTTACTGGGGTATTCGACGCCGCTAAACGTCGAATATTGAAAGCCCGCAGAATCATTACAGCGCGTACCCCGCATGGGCAAAACCTTTGTTCAGCCTGATGAAATGTGTGTCCACGAGACCAGCCTTTGAAATTCCGGACGTTACGGACCATTACGTTATGTAATTCTAAGTAGGACTGAAAACCATATCAGCTATCGGTAATCTTTGCAACCGCATCGGTAATCCACGCCGTACATGCCAGTTGGAAGCTCAGAAATTATGCTCGAATAACGGTCAAATTATTACCATTGCATCGGATACCACAAGGCGGGAATTCATTGGTTAACCCAGACCCAGAAGAACCTTTTAAAACTCTCCGATTGAACGAATCCTAAAAAGGACCTAGCACATGCCCAGTGATGGGAGTCAGACCAGGAAACAGCTAGACCGCAACAAACTTAGTCTCGGCCTGTTCGGCGCGAATTGTTCAGGCGGTCTTGCTGTCACCACCGTGCCCGAGCGTTGGGAGGCTAGCTGGGAGAACAACCAGAAGCTCGCCCGCATGGCCGACGAGGCGGGCATAGACTTCATGCTACCTCTGGGGCGCTGGAAGGGGTACGGCGGGGTCACCGACCACAACGCCTCCAACTTCGAGACACTGACCTGGGCGACGGGAATACTGGCCAGCACGCAAAACATCATGGCTTTCGGCACCGTCCACGTCTCCGTATTCAACCCAGTGGCCGCGGCCAAGCAGATGGTGACCGCCGATCATGTCGGCCAGGGCAGGTTCGGCCTCAACATCGTCTGCGGTTGGAACCACGACGAGTTCGACATGCTGGGAGTCGATCTAGCCCAACACGAGGACCGCTACGAACAGGGGCAAGAGTGGGTCGATATACTCACCCTGGCCTGGTCCGCCGATGAACCGTTTGATTACGACGGCAAGTTCTATCAAGTCCACAAGACCGACGTGCGGCCAAAGCCCTACGGCGGCGGACGGCCACTGATCGTCTGCGCCGGGAACTCACCTAGAGGCCGGGACTACGCGGCCCGGAACGCCGACGTTATGTTCACCAACCTCCGGTCGGAACTTGATGAAGTGCCGGGGAATGTTGCAGAGCTGAAAGGCATGGCAGCAGCCTACGGCCGGGAGATCAACGTGTTCTCAAACGTCGCCATGGTGTGCCGTCCGACCAAGAAAGAAGCTGAAGAATACTACCACTACTATGCGGTCGAAAATGCCGACTGGGATGCGGCGGAGAACATGATCGTGGGGCGCGGCATCAAGACATCCGGCATGTCTGAAGAAGCGGTCCAGGCGGCGCTGGTCCGCGCGGCCGGTGGCAACGGAGCTTCGCCGATCATCGGTGACCCGGACGGCGTCGTTGCGATGATGAAGCGCCTATCTGAGAGTGGAATCTCGGCGCTGGCCATGGGGTTCACCAACTACCTGTACCATTTCCCGTATTTCCGCGATGAGGTGCTGCCCCGTCTGGTGCGCGAAGGGCTGCGCGTGGATAACAGCTAGCCGGTCATGGGGCGGGCGGTTTTTCGGCGGTGATCAGGCCCAGTTGTGTTGGAAGCGGTACTGTTTTCGGGTTGATGAATCCAGCATCTTCCAGCCAGGAAGTGACTTCGGCGCCTTCACGGTCGCCCGCGCCCGGATTGAAAACGACCAAGACGTACAGGTCTTCCAGGGTGTCGAGACGCTTGCGCTGGGGATCGTCTTCCAGGCGCATGTAGTCTTGGACGACCACCAGTCCCCCGGGCTCTAGAGCGTCATAAGCGAGTTTGAAAAGTTTTCGGCAGTCTTCTTCCGGCGAGATCAGGACAACCCCGGAGATCAGGCAAACATCGTATCCGGTACCGAAATCCGTACCGAAAAAACTGCCTTCCAAGAGGGTGATCCGGTCCGCTGATTCGCTTTGCTCCACGAAAGACTTGGCTACAACCAGCGGTTCTTTCTGGTCGATCACCACCGCCTTTAGCTGCGGGTTGGCTTCGCAGAGGGCGATGCTGTAGCTGGCCGCGCCGCCGCCCAAGTCGATTAGCTTTCGCTTGTCTTTGAGGTCAAGACTCCGCACCAACTGACGGGACTGCCCGGAGGTTGCCCGGTTGTGCTGGCCGATCATGTAATCGTTCCAATAGGTGTCAGGGTCCACGAATCCGGTTTCAAACGGCAGCAGGGTCTTGCCTTCACGGACGACCTCATCAAGGCGTCCCCAAGACGCCCAGGTGTTGGTGTGGTGCAGGGCGTGGTCCCCGACGTATGAGTCTTTTCCCTTGACTAGAAAGCCAGAGGCATTGGGTGAGTTGGAGAACTTGCCGTCCGAGACCTGCAGTAGCCCTAGGACCGCACAGCAATCCAGAAACGACTGAGTGTACCTGGGCGATGCGCCGATGGACTGGGCCACCTGTTGGTGCGTCAGTGGGTTGTCTTCCAACAAGGCAAAGACATCCAACTTGATGGCGGCGCGCAGGATGGCGGAGTACCAGAAGTTCCGCGCCATTTCCCTAACGAACTCCGCGCCAGAGTATTCGGGTGAGCCGGGTTGAGTCATTGGGTCATTCCTTGTTTGTGGCGCCCGTACCCCAGCAGTCGCTAGCCGCCGGTCGGCTTCGGCCCGGCTCCCTCATTCGCCACGGAGGAACATAGTAACGTAATCGACGTCTACCGCAGGCGGAACAAGACCCATCTCGGCTGAAATTTCGCGGAACCGGCTGATGTCATAGACACTGGTATCGGAGAGATAGCCCTCAACGGAGTCCAGAGATTGGGAGAGGATTTTCAGCTCGACATCGTTTGCGTTGTCGGCTGTTTCTTGCAGCTTCGATCTCCACTCTGTCATCGGTAAAAGGGCCGCAACCAACCCGGTGTCCCGCATTCGAGTAAACACATCGTCAGCCCGCACGGGTTCCTGCTCGACCACGTTATAGACGTGCCCCAGGTGCGCAGTGTCGTCAGCAATCTTCGTGATCGCAGACGCCAGAAAGTCCACTGGAGTCATCTCGAAGAACCAGTCCGGCGCGACAGGAGCCGAGCCCACTCGCAAGCAGGCTTTAATGATCAGCGTTTGGAAATCGTTGGGGTTCAGCACGCCTGTGACGCTGTGGTGGCCGATATTTCCAGGCCGGACCAAACAGACCTGGAGGCCCCTAGATACGGCTGACCAGACCAACCGCTCGGCAACCCACTTGGCCTGGTTGTAACCACCTTCCATTCTCTCAGCAAAGCCATCAATGTCGCTGTTTTCCAGATAGGGCTCAGTATCTCCGCCCGGGAAGATGCCATTGGAGGAGAGGTACAGCAGGGGTTTGGCTTTGGTGTGGCAGGCGAACTTGATCACTTCTGTGGTTCCGCCAACGGTATGGGGTTTGATAGTTTCATAGTTGTAGGCGTAGTTGACCGATGCGGCGCAATGGAAGATCAGGTCGACTTCACCGGCAAGCCGCCGGTACTCCTCATCGCTCAACCCGAACTGAGATTGGGTCAAGTCGCCGGACAACGTGACGATGCGGTCTTGCATGGCCTGGGATGGCAGTCCGTAAAACTTCAGGGCGTCCACGACGCGGGTGTTGGCGGAAGCTGATTGGGCATTGCCCCTGGCCAAGCAATAGATCGTCGTATCCGGGCCGGTGAACCGTAACAGCTCATCCAGAAGGAAAGCCCCCAGGTATCCGGTGGCGCCGGTGAAAAAGATATTTGAGGCTTCGGAGAGACGCACTGGATCTCCCGCATCCGCGGGTACGATGTCCGGGTCCAGTTTCGCTTCCTCGGACAATGAAATCTTATCGCTCATGAGTGAATCTCCGTCGGCCAAAAAGCTCACCAACGTATCGATTGTGCGGTGGTCGTAGATCTCGCTCCCCTGGAGTTTGACGTCGAAAGCCTGTTCGATTCCAAGCGTGAGACCGAGGCCGGTGAGTGAGTTGCCACCGAGATCGAAGAAGTCCCAGTCGTCGTCCAATGCGTTGGCTTCGATGCCCAGCGCTTCGCTCCACAGGTCGCGCATCAACCCCCGGCCTTCTGGGCTTGTGGCCTGACTGGTTACAATGATTTTTTCGTGTTGGCGGGCCGTTGCCCGGCGGGGAGCTGGCAGGGCTTTGCGGTCTAGCTTGCCTGTTTGCTGGTTTATGGGCAGCGATTCCAACTCCACGTAGCGGCTTGGCACACTGTAATGGGGCAAGTACCGCTCCAACACATTGCGCAGGTCCTTGCTGGTGGCGCTATTGGTGTCTACCAGCCAGGACGCACCGGGCTTGCGGACCACGTAGGACACCAGCCACCTATTTGACTCATCTTCGCCTTCAACGGTGACCGCGGCGTCCAGAACGTCGCAATGTTTCCTAAGAATCTCCTCGATGGCGCCCAGATAAACGCTATATCCCCTGATCTTGACCATGGAATCGTTGCGGCCGACCACCGTGACAACCCCATCCGCATCGATCTCAGCCACATCGCCGGTAGCGTAGTACCGTTCGCCCTCCACGTGTAGGAATCTCTCTCGGTCCAGATCGGGCCTCTCCAGATAGCCTCGGGCGAGCCCGGTCCCTCCGATATATAGTTCTCCAGTCCCGGCTTTATCGAGGCCGGCGCCTTCTTCCGGCAGCACCCTGGCCACCACTCCAGGCACGGGGAGTCCAACGGGGCAGACTTCTTCCACACTCCCAGCAACAGACTTTAGTTCGACAGTGCAGACGTCGTGCGCCTCGCTGATGCTGTATGTGTTGAATAATCGGGCAGACGTGGACAATACACCAAACGCCTGTTCCTTCAGGCTGCCCGGCACTACCTCTCCGTTCAGCCAAACTACCCGCAATGACTCAAGCTCATTACGCAGAATATCCGGGCCGGCCGAATTCAATATCGCCTGCAAGAGCGAAGGAGTAAACAGGACTTCGGTGATGCGGTTGTCGGATATGTATCTCGTCAGGGTCCTTGGCAGAAATATGACATCGTCCGGGATGACGTAGACGGTCCCGCCTTTCAACAACGGGCGCAGGAATTCCCAGGTGAAGAAGATGTTGCAGGCTACCCGGTCTCCAGTCTGATAGGAACTGAAGTCGTAACGGCCAAAATAGGACGAAACCATGGCTTCGTGGGTTTGCATCACGCCCTTAGGGTCGCCGGTCGTGCCCGAAGTGTACGGAACAAAAGCAAGATCATGAGGGGAGATGACAGGGGTTTTAGGCTCAGAGGTGTCTTTCCAAGCGCCTTCGGAATCGATCGACAACACCTGGATACCGGCGTAGGAACTCAGCCGTGACGCGTAGCTTTGTTTGGTGATGACCACCTTGGGCTTGGCTTCCTCCAAGATGGTCTTCAGAAGATTGTCCGGCGACTCCAGCGCCAACGGCATGAACGCGCCGCCCGCTTTAAGGGCGCCGATGCAGGCTGTCACGTAATCCGAACAGGACTCCATGAATATCCCTACACGGTCATCCTGTAGGACTCCATGTTGTTGGAGGTAAGCGCCCAACGCGTCTGATTCCCGGTCCAGATCGGCGTAGGTCATCGAGCGTTCTTGGGTCACCACCGCCAATTCGGCAGGGGTCTTCTCCGCCTGGTTTTGGAAGAGACGCTGTAAGCAGATTTGTTCCTGGGCCATTACTATTCCGGTCTCCAATCAAGAATCGCTGATGTTGTGGGCCAATCTCAATGATACGCGCCGAAATTGAGAGGCCGTCCGCACGCGGTAGGCACCAGTATACAAAGGGTAATCAGGCGAGTAAACTTCCGTCGCATCTGAAGCTATTTAGCCTGGTGGTTGGTTATGAAGATAGATTCCCTGGATTTTTACCGGGAACACACACCCCGCTACCCTGATTTGTCTCTTCTGTCCCACGAATCCACGCACTCCGTTTACGACTACAGCTCTCACCCACGCTTGCGTAACGATATGGACCTGTTGCACAGAATCGTGGAGTTGGCTCAGGGGCAACGGTCCTTAGACGCCGGCTGCGGAGCAGGCGCCAGAGACGTCCATCTTCTTCACACCTGGGGACACGAATATTTTGGAATCGACGCCGTTGATGAGAACATCAGCCTGGGCAAAGAGCTTCACCCAGAGATCGCGGACCGGCTCCAGGTTGCCAACATCGGGGAAACTTTGCCGTTTCGCGACGGCTACTTCGATTTCGTCACCTGTAACGCGGTCATCCAACACGTTCCCGTTGTTACCACGGAAAAGACAACGCTGCCCGAGTTTACCAGGGTCTTGGCGCCAGGCGGTGTCCTCCAACTGATGTTCAAGGTTGGGTCAGGAATCGTCACGATGGAGGACGAGGCCTATGGCGCTGTCAGCGTCGAGAGAACATTCCAGCTTTATAACGAACACAGGTTGCTGGATGTGCTGGAAGAATCAGGATGCAGTCTAATCGACGCGGACAGCGGCGGAAACCTGGGCGGGTTGATGTATTTCGATGACCCCAAGCCCATGCGTTACTGTGTGTTTTGGGTCAGGAAGAATCAGGCCTAGCAGCACAGCAGTCCTATCTTTAACCTAACCTCAAACTAACCGCTCCAGGGCTAACCCCTCGGCAACTTTTTCGATATCACCGGTCGTCACATCGGCATGCCCCGCTGTCTCGCAACTGATTCCGGCGTAGGCGGCGGCAAACCGCGCGCCGCGCTCCAGCGGCCAACCCGCCTGGAACCCGTAGATCATCCCAGCGGAGAACGCAGCCCCAGCTCCATAGGCATCGACGACATTCACTTCCAAGGGGCGGACCTGCAGCCTCTGGTCTCCCTGGGCCACCAAACAACCCCGCGCGCCCATGGTTACCAAGACGACGCTGATGCCCGCATCGGTCAGATATTGCACGACGGCGATCGGGTCGCCAGAGGCATCCGGCTCATCTAAGGAAACCTGGCAGGCAGTCGTAAATCGAAGCATGTCGGCAAGGTCCGGGGCGTCGAAATACCTAGATTCTAGATTCAGGAACACCGGGACCCCATGGGCCTGAGCGCGTTCCATCGCGCCCAGGATATTTGGTCCGTCGTACCAATCGACGTACAGCATCCGCGCATCTGACAGTTGATCGTCGCTTGGGACCGGCAGCGATTCCAGTACCTCAGGTTCGCGCTGCTGGAAGTAAGTCCTGGAGCCGGCCCTGGCCACGATGCCGATCTCCAATGGAGTGGAGGCCCCTTGGCTAACTATTTGGCCGACATCCAGGCCAGAGTTCTTCAATCGCTCCAGCACTTTGCTTCCGTAGTGGTCATCTCCGACCGGGTTCGATACGAGGGTGCTGCGAACGTTCCATCCCGAGAGCGTGCGGGCTACTATCGCGGCATCATCACCGACGGTATCAACCAAATTTTCTATCGCCGCGCCGCCGTTCTGGACAGGGAAATCTTCAACCACCACCAGCATGCAGTGGGTTAGAAATCCGCAGCAGAGCACGTCTCCTTTTGAGGGGAGCGCCAGCCGTTGACTTTGATTTGAGGCAGGTCCAGTTCCAGGCATAGTTGCTCAGCATCTCCAACACCGGACATCATCGCACAGATTCTTTGCTTCGAATAAGTCATGGCGGCCCAGGTGGACCCTATTCGATGTTTTTTTCGAACCACTCAGCAGGGTGTGGCCACGCATACACACCGTCACTGGCCTCTGAATGTCATGATTTTGAGAGTAAAGCCGTTCGGTATCAGAGCGGGGGAACAGTTATACTGAAACGTCAAAACGCAACTTTATACAACATGCCGGGCCTGTCCCCAACCTAAGGCCCGTAGCGGAGGAGAGCACGAATGCATTGCGGAGTGATGGTCACCGGTTACAACCAAGGAGACTGGGACCGTCTGATGGATGGAGACTACAGCCGCCCACCAGACGTCTCGGACGCCGAGAAATTTGATGACACCCTCTATATGGGAGAGTTGATCGAACCCTTGGGCTTCGATTCGATATGGGCCACCGAACACTATGGTTCTGCCTACTCGATGCAGCCGAACCCATTGCAATACCTGGCTTACTGGGCGGGCCGCACCAGTCGAATAGATGTGGGCACCGCCGTGATCGTGGCGCCGTGGTGGAACCCAGTCCGGCTGGCCAGCGAGATCTCCATGCTCGATATATTGTTGAAGGGCCGCCGCCTCCACCTGGGCATCGGCCGTGGCATAGCCCCGCACGAATACGCTTCGCTGGGCTACCCGATAGAACAATCACACAAGTATTTCTATGACGTGATCAATGCCATCAAGGCCGCCGACGGCGCTGAGCGGTTCGAGTTCCAAGGCGAGGTCTATAACATCCCGCCGACCAGCATCCGGCCTCAGGCCCGCCATAAGGGCGACCTGACCAAGAATATAAAGGTTGCGTTCAGCACTGAGGCGTCGGCAAGAATGGCCGCCGAGAACGGCCTTGGGCAGATGTTTGTCGCCGGCGACGACGTTGATGAGATGGTGGAGAAGGTGCAGAGGTTCAACAAGATCCGGAACGACCTCGGCCTACCACCGGACCAGCCCACCACCCTGCTGTGGATGTATTGCGCCGAGACCGCGGAAGAAGCCGAAGAAGGATGGGTCTATTTCCAAAACCAGGGCGTCGCGGCCCAGCACCACTACTTCGATTGGAACAATCCAGGCTACGAAGGCATCCATGGCTACGAGGAATACCTCTTGCGCCAGAATGCTGACATCAGCCCGGCGGACGCCAGGCTCGCCGCACGCCGCGCGACCCAGCCCATCGGCACTCCGGAGCAGATCATTGAAAAGATCAAGACGATGCAAGAGACGATCAGCATGGAAAAGGTCGTGATCCACATGATGTACGGTGGGATGCCCAGGGAAAAGGCCGAGAAAAGCCTCCGCCTCTTCGCCGAGAAGGTCCTCCCCGAAGTGCAGGCCATGGCCACTCCGATCAACCCAAGATCATTGGGTGAGACCGCCGTTTGAGCCGAGCCCGATAGCCGTTAACCCGCGCCGATCTTCCCGGCGAAATCCCTGACGCTACCCGCCAACAATTTCAGATTGAACTTGGATGCTGAGTTATTCCCAGGCCCGGTTGTCCACTGCATCTTCATAGGTGGAGCCGGCGTCGATCAGTCCGGGATAGCTCAGCATCCAGGCGTAGGTGTCGTCGAACCGTTCCTTGGTGTAGGGCACGGGCGGGCCGTAGAGCAAGCGCCAGCCCTGAAACTCGTCCGGTTCAAGTAGCCCTTCAACCTCATTGAGGAAGTAGTGGGCGTATTTGCTCGGAGCGGCATTGATCATTTCAGCAGCCACGGTTTCGGCGCGGAACATGGCGGCTAGCGTCGGTCCGTCCAGCTCCTCGCTGGCAGCCTCACTGCGGGTTGAGTGGCTCTCCATGAGAATGCGAAATCCCTGCTTTTGGGCAACGCTGATCCATGGCTCATAGAAGTTTCCGGCGGCCACTTCTCCTTTCCTTACAGCCTCCAGGCGCTCTTGCATCGTGCCGGCGTTGGTTATCTGGACCTCCTCTTTTCTGACGAAGCCTTCCAGCATCTTGAGGGTGGTGAAGTGAGAACCGTTGAACGGGCTCACCGCCACTGGTGTGTTTTTCAGTTGTTCGGGCTCGTAGATGTGGCTCTTTGGGCCGGTGATGATGGCCATCTTGGACATGGCGGCCCCAAGAGCGACGATCTTGGCCGGTCTCTGCCCGTTCGCGACCGCTTCCACCGTGCGCTTCATCACGCCCCACTCGCACATGCGGTATTGATCGACCCCGCCGTCGTTGTAGATGCCTTCCATGGTCCGGTCGAATATGTCTTTCTTGAGGGCTTGGCGGTCGGCGCCTAGTTGGCCGGTACCGGGGGTGGCGAGTATCTCAAGATCGAGCCCCTCTTTCTCGAAGAGTCCCTCGTCGCGAGCGACCAACACAGCCAGGTCGTGGACAGCGTTCATCGCGGATACCCTAACTTTTTTCAGGCCTGCTTCGGTGGACATTTTGAGTCACCCCACAAACATATTTCGAGCCGCTAAGGCCGATATTGTCTCATATCTTGATGGCCGCACTATGCCAAACCAGCAAGAGCCTCCATCTGCCCATCAACCGTGGCCAGGTCGGGCAGCCATCTCAGTACCAGTCCCTCTTCGTCGATGATCACCGCCGGGCGTCTCCCTTCGGCAGGGTTGGCCAGGTAACGTTCATCGCCGGCTTTCGACATTCCATAGGAGATGGCAATGGTCCTTTCGTTGTCAAGGATGATCGGGAACGGCAGATTTTCTTGCTCCACCCAGGCGTGGACCGAGTCTTGGTCTTGGTCGTTAACGCCAAATATCTGGATGTCTTTTCCCGCGAAGTCTGAATAATTGTCACGGTACCCGTGACTGTGGCGGGTTCAATTGCCTCCGCCCGGAGATGAGAAGAACCACAGCCAGACCTTTTTGCCTCGCAGGTCCGACAATCGAACTTCTTTTCCGGTATGGTCCAAAGCCGTAAAATCCGGCGCCGGCTCCCCTTCTTTGAGCATCATTTTCGCCCCCTTAGTCGGTGCTTACGCGTCCCCGTGATTACCCCTGCTTAACAGTGAGCTTGATCAGCTTGTCGGCCCGGTCCTGGCTGTCGAGATCGCGGCAGGTCGCGATGATCTCTTCGAACTGCGCCTCTGGGATCGGCAGACCGGGTATGACGTCCCGAATCCGGCGTGCCTCTTCTTCAAAGTCCCACATGAATTCGCGCCCGGTGGACTGCTTCGTATAGCTCTTGCCGTCTTTGGTGAAGACCGTTATGCGGGGTCCGAAGAGCGTCATCTCACGCGAAGGGATGATCGTCACCCGGTGCATCAGGTCCAGCACTTCGGGTGGGTCGCCGGCGTCGTCGGTCTCGCCCATCTGCTGGCTCCGTAGCACTGGGAACCCACGCTTGGCAACCCCGTAGGCTGTGTAATATTTCGTGCCGCCCTTCTGTGCTTCACCGTCTTCCCGTCGGCTCGGGAAAGCCGGGCTGGGATACTGAGTCTCAAGCCAGTTCACGACCGCCTCGACGCGCTCGACGTCCTCATATTTGATGTCGTGCTCGGTGCAGAGCTGAGCCGAGACGTCAACGTGCGCGATGTTGTAGCCGGCCGTCGAGTAGATACGGTAGAGGGTTTCGAGGAACATCCACTCCTGCCCCAGTCCCTTGGTTATTACGTCCAGGCTGGTCTGGGTGTCGCCGACAAAGCTGTAGGTCAGCCGTCCTTGGTTGTTGCCAGTGTAGGCGTGGTAGAAGCCAGCTTCGCCTTCGAGGGTGGTCTCTCCGCCCTTCTGCCCTATCCGTGCCAGCGCCACGGCCAGCATCGCGTTACGGACCGCAGCCCCCTCGCGCAGGGCGACGCCGCCACTGCGAGGGCCTTCAAGGTTGCCCGCCGCCAGGTGCACGCACAGCGCGATGGCGCTGTTAACCTGGTCTTCGGTCAGGTTCAGGATCTTGGCCGCGGCCATGGCTGGGCCAAAGATGCCAAACACCGGGCCGGCATGAAAGCCGCGGGACATCACTGTCGGGATAAAGTCGGAGGCCAGCCGCTCCATGACCTCGTAGCCGGCGGCGACTCCAGTGAGGAATTCCTTGCCCGTCGCGCCGGCGGTTTCCGCGGCCACAAACGCGCCCGGCAGGATGCTGGTGCCGGGGTGAGTGAGCATCCGGAAAGAGTCCAGCTTGCCGCCCGACATGGCCATCTCCGCATTGGCGAAGGCGGCGCCGCCCTTGGTCACCGTCGTGCCGTCCACCATGATGGTGGCGCCCTGGCTCACTCCGGATTCCTCCGCGGTCATGAGCTGTATCGCCTGCTGACCGGCATCTGACTGGGAGCCAAGGAGCACGGAAGCCAGACTGTGGAGTGTGACGCCCTTGGCTCGGTCGATCACCGCGGGCGGAAGATCGTCGTAGCTCAGTCCTACGACCCATTGGGCAAGCTGCCGGCTGAGAGATACCATTCTTTTCTCCAATGTTCTGTTAAAGTTTCGCGCTCGTCGCGCGAATGACGGCCTCGCTTAAACGAACCAGCCCATCCCTTTGTAATAGCCTCTGAGGTATGCGATCTGCCCGCCGTGTACACAATTGTCATAGACCACGATTCCCAAAAATGTGGCGATAGAGTTCGGGGGCCGAGGGGGAATCTCTAACTGGCGTTCCAGATCAGAAGCAGACAGGGACTCGAAATAATTCTTAGCCGCACCGTTCACTGCTTCGTAGTAGCCCACGAGCGATTCCTTGGGCGGAAGCTGCCACGCCGCGACCTGCTCCTTGGTCCAACCCCCTCCCGTGTTGTTGAGGTCATCGTCCAGACCGAATTTCTTATTCCAACCCCCGTCGATCCATATTTGCGGAGCTTCTTGGCACCAGGTATGGACGAAGCGGTCAACGATTCTACTCATATGCCAAAGGAGCCATCCCATCGAGTTCGACTCGTCGTTCGGCCGTTCCCCCAACATCGCGTCGTCCACGTCTTCCAGAGCTCTGTCCACCATCCCCCAGTTACGCTGTAAGGCCTCAACTGCCGATGTTGTAGCTGACATTGATTCGACTCCAGACGCTGAATGTTTCAGGGAACTAATCTACAGTGGGCCAACACGCTTGTCCAACGAGAGGCCACTGGCTTTCTGCGCCCTCCCGTCTTAAACTCTCGGTTATCACCGGAGCAATGCGAGCGCAACAGCCGGGCAAGGGGTAAGAAAATGTCGATATCGAACGAGACCCTGAAGGCGATGATACGAGACTACAACGGGTTGGAATTGTCCGACGAAGAACTGGACTTGGTCCGCCCTGAGTTGGAGTCTTATTTCGCTGAACTGAAAAAGCTGGATGACCTGGACCTGTCGGACGTTTTTTCCGGCCGCCTGATGCATCTTCCAGACTAACGCTTAACACGACCTGATTCGCCGATTTCAGATTCCCGATTTCTATTTTTTCGAGAGGTCAAGACCATGTCGAACGTTGATCTACTGCGCATGACTATCTCCGAGTTGGCGCCCATGATCCAGAACAAAGAAGTTTCCCCCGTGGAGTTAACCGAAGCCGCTCTTTCCGAAGCGGACCGGCTGCAACCCACGTTGAACTCCTTCATCACCATCCTTCATGAGCGGGCCATGGACCAGGCGCGGGAGTCGGAAGCCGCCATAGCCCGCGGCGACTACCGGGGCCCGCTGCACGGGATCCCCATGGGCCTGAAAGACAATCTGGCCACCGCCGGGATCGCCACCACCGTGGGCTCCAAGGTACTGGCCAATCATGTGCCGGACGTAGACGCCGAGGTGGTCATCCGCTGCCGGGACGCCGGGGCGATTTTCATCGGCAAAGAGAACCTTGAGGAGTTTGCCGCCGGGGCAACGTCCAACAACCCCCATTACGGCGCGGTGCACAACCCCTGGGGCCTGGACCACATCCCAGGAGGGTCCAGCGGGGGAGGAGGCGCGAATGTTGCCGCCGGGGTGACCTTTGCCTCTCTGGGCACCGACCTCGGAGGTTCGGTGCGTCTGCCGGGGACTTTCTGCGGCGTTGTCGGTCTCAAACAGAGTTATGGGCGGGTCAGCCAGCGCGGGTTGATGGTCACCAGCTTCAACGGAGACCACATCGGCCCGATGACCCGGTCGGTGGCCGACAGCGCCCTGGTGCTGCAGGTGCTCGCCGGAAACGACCCATTGGACCCGAGCACGGTGCCAGTGCCGGTGCCCGACTACAGCGCATTCTTGGGGAAGAGCCTCAAGGGGTTGAAGATGGGCGTGCCCTCCAACCACTATTTCGACCTGCTAGACGGCGAGGTCGAATCAGCGGTGCGCGGCAGCATAGCGGCCCTGGAGGAACTGGGCGCGGAGCTTCAAGAAGTCAGCCTGCCCATGATGGAGTACATCGGCGCCATGCGCATCTCCGCCATGGCCGACGGCGTAGTCACTCATGAGGCTATGCTCAAGAACCACCGGGAAGATTACGGCCCCGACGTCTTCTACCGCACCATTCCCGGACAATTCGTGCTGGGCAAAGACTATTCCAAGTCCCTGAGAGTCCAGCGCATGATTCAGGAGGAGTACGCCCGGGTCATGCAGCAGGTGGACTTTCTGATCACACCCACCGCCCCGGTGACCGCGCCCCGCATCGACGCCCAGTACATCAAGATGAACGGTGAAGACCACCGGGTCAGGGGGCCGGGTTCGGGTCTGATCTCCCGAAACACCAGCCCGATGAACGCAGTCGGGCTGCCGGCCATCACGGTGCCCTGTGGCGTCAACAAAGCCGGCCTGCCCATCGGAGTCCAGTTCATCACCGGCCCGTTCGAAGAGGCATTGCTGTTCCAGGTGGCGTCCAACTACGAGACAGTTTCGCCGAGCCAGGGCCTCCGCCCCGCGGTAGCCGTCGGAGCGTAGGCTGGTTTAATCTGCGAATGTCCGACGAGAAAATCGAAATAACGGTGAGCGGCAAGACCGTCTCCGCGATAAGAACATCGCCGGACGGGGACGCCCGATTTACGTTTGTGTACGCTCCGGGAGCCGGGTCGAACATCAACGATCCATTCGGGGAGTACCTAAGCGCCCGGTTGCCTGCCGCCGGCGCTTCGTTGGTGCGGTTCCAATTCCCCTACATGGAGGCGGGGAAACGGGCTCCAGACCGGCCTCCGTTGCTGGAGGCGGCCTGGCGGGCAGTGATCGACACCTGTAGAGCCGACTCCGGCAAGTTGGTGGTGGGCGGGAGGTCAATGGGAGGGCGCATAGCCTCGCAGGTGGCCGCCCAAGGAACTGAGGTTGATGCGGTTGCCCTGTTTGCCTACCCTTTGAATCCGCCGGGAAACCGCGCCGCCTCCCGGGATGTCCACCTGCCGGACATCGCCGCCCCCACCCTCTTCTGCTCCGGCGCTAGAGACAGTTTCGCGACACCGGATGACCTAGCCGCCGTGGCCGCCAGGATGCCGAACGCTGTCTTCCACGAACTTGATGGCGCAGACCACGGTTTCGCGGTGTTGAAACGGAGCGGCCGGGCCCGTGAGGACGTTTGGAAAGAAGCGGCCGATGTGCTGCTGGACTGGTTTGACGAAATCTCTAAATAACTTGTTGTTACACAACTAGAGAGAATCGCGATTTAGCAGGAGGTTGTTCGATGGCTTATTACATGTACGTTTCGTTGCAGGATGATGACAAGATCTTGAACTACGCAATGGATCCCGGGACTGGAAAATTAACCCCGGGCGCGGATATACCCGCCGCCGGTGGGCCGTCCGCTTCGGCGATCAGTCCAGACCGAAGCACTTTCTACGTAGGTCTTCGCAACAGCCAGGAGCTTTGCAGTTACCGGATCGACCCAAACACCGGTGGTCTCACGCAGACCAGCAAGGTGCCGGTCGAGGCGTCACCCACTTTTCTGTCCACGGACCGCAACGGCAAGTTCCTGCTATCCGCGTACTATCAAGGCGCCCACGTGGCGGTGCACCACATAGGTGATGATGGGTCAGTGGGCGACAAGCCCATCGTGTGGCTGGAAACCGCGCCCGCCGCCCACGCGATCCAGACCGACCGGTCAAACAGGTTCGCGTTCGTGCCCCACATAGCCCGCATGAACGATAGCGTGATGAACCCTCCCGGAGACAAACTTGGACCCAACGTGATCTTCCAATTCAGGTTCGACGAAAAAACCGGAGAGCTCACCCCCAACTCGCCGCTCAAGGTAGAGCAGCAAGAATTCCTTGGTCCTCGCCATTTCTGCTTTCATCCAACCCTGGACGTCGTCTACTTCTCCGACGAACAGGGAGGCAGCGTCACCGCCTACCGCCAAGACGCTTTGACCGGCACTCTGACAGCCTTCCAAACGATCACCACCCTGCCCGACGGCTTTTCGGGAAGGAACACCTGCTCCCAGATTCAAATCACGCCGTCAGGGAAATTCTTATACGTCCCCAACCGAGGCCACAACAGCATCGCTGGTTTTTCCGTGGACGCCTCTTCAGGTCAGTTGACTGGCATCGGGCAAACACCGACTGAGTCAGTCCCCAGTGCGTTCAGTCTGGACCCGGACGGCAACTTCCTCTTCGCCGCCGGCTCGGAATCAGACCGTCTAGCGTCGTACCGGATCAACTCCAGTACTGGCGCGCTTACTCCCATTGAGACGTACTCGGCGGGCAAACGGCCCATGGGCGTGCTGATCACCAACCAGGGTGGCTGATTCGCCTGGACTGCCATTTCGTGTTGAGCGAGGCTCTGGAACAATCTTGTCCAACGACCACTGGAGAGAACTGATATGCCGGTAAAGATGGGCGTGGCGATCGTCAGCAATGACGTCAGGGAATACATCCAACAGGTCAGGATGCTGGACGAGGCCGGGGTGGCGATGATCGGCTGCGGAGACTCCCAGGCCCTCTACCACGAGCAGATGATCCGGTGCGCGCTGGCGGCCGAGCACACCCAACGGGCCCGCGTCGGCACCTGGATCACGAACCCGGTGATGCGTCACCCGGCGGTGACGGCGGCGGCCATCGCCACGGTTGACGACCTAGCGCCGGGCCGGGCGTTCCTCGGCGTTGGGACCGGCGATTCCACGGTCTACAACGCCGGTCTCAAGCCGGCCAACCTGAAGACCTTGGAGCGATTCATCAACACGGTGCGGGAGTTGCATCAGGACGGCGAGTCCCAGTGGGAAGGCAACCCCTGCTACCTGACCTGGGCCGACCGCCGGATCCCCATCGGGATGGCTGTCTCAGGCCCCAAGGCGATGCGCATGGCCGGCCGCATGGCCGACATCGTTTGGGTCTGCTTCGGGATCCAGGAAGACGAGATCCGCATCGCCAAGGAATATCTGTCTGAGGGCGCGAAAGAGGCCGGCCGCAGCATCGACGACATCGATGTCTGGTGGATGGTCCAGTTCAATATCGCTGAGAGCCGGGAGGCGGCGTTGGAGCCGTTAATCGCTAATCTGGCCACCTCGGGCCACATCATCTTCCGGTACGGGTTGGACGGCAAAGCAGTGCCTCCGGAGCACCAACAGGGCGCCAACGACCTGGCCCGTTTGTATCAACCGCTGAAACACTTCGGCAATTCAGACCTGCCCGGAGAACTGGGGCTGACGGACTACCTGGCCGACCGCCTGGCGATCGTCGGCAATACCGAAGAGGTCATCCACCGCATCAAGACATTGGAGTCCCAGGGCGTGGACAAGCTATTTTTCTACACGGCGCTCCCGGACAAGCAGCGTTTGTTCAACCAACTGGCGGAAGAGGTGCTTCCCGCGATTAGCTGACCGCCCCAGGCCGGCTGTGATCTAGGTAAAAACATAAACGGGAGTATCGATGTCGATCGGGTGGGCAATCATCAGTTGTGGCGACTACGCCGACTCCAGGGGCGCCCCGGGCGCCAACGAAGCCGAGGGCGCGGAGTTGGTGGCCGTGCACAGCCGTGACCAGGGCCGGGCGGATGCCTTCGCCGAGAAGCACGGGGCCCTGACCGCCTACACGTCGGTTGAGGACGTGCTGGCCGATTCCAGGATCGATGCCGTCTACATCACCTCGCCCAACCACCTGCATGCCGAATATACGAAGATGGCCGCCAACGCCGGCAAGCACGTGCTGGTAGAGAAACCCCTGTCGTTGAACGTGGCTGAGGGGGTAGAGGTGTTGCGGGTATGCGACGACCGGCGGGTGAAGGTGGGAGTGGGGTTGCACCTCCGGCACCACCCTGGGCACATCGAGGCCCGGCGGCTGGTGGCCAAAGGCGCGCTGGGCACGGTGGCTCTGGCCCAGGCACAGATCGGCCAGGGCGAGCGCGGCAACGTCCATTCGGCGCCTCGGGCCGGGCTGCGCGATTGGTGGACTCACCCAGAGCTGGTCGGCGGGGCCTTCGCCATGCTGACCATCGGAGTCCATGCCATCGACGACCTGCAATTCTTATTGGGCCAGCAGGTGGTCGAGCTCACCGCGATCACCGACGGACAAACGCCAGAGCGGCCCCTGGAAGACCTGGCCACCATGTGCCTACGTTTCGACGGCGGCACGATCGGTACGATGTGCTGCGGCATGCGCCTGCCCGAGTTCCAGAACGACGTTGCCCTCTACGGCAGCGAAGGCAAGGTGATGCTGGCCGACGGCTCTTGGCCGCGCCTGCAAGGGGAACTACGGGTATCCAGCGAAACGGTGAACACGAACGTTGCCTACGAACCCGATTATGTCTACCTTGTCGCCCGGAACATAGAGGATTTCCAGCGCGCCATCGCAGAAGACCGCAATCCGGCTGCCTCAGGGAAACACGGGCTCAAATTGGTGCAGTTAACGGAAGCCATGGTTGAGTCGGCCAAAACCGGCCGGACGATCAAGCTGGAACCCCTGGGTTAACTGCTACTCTTCTCCGCCGCTTCCTTGGCTGCTTGGGCTGCTTCCGGGTCGGTCGCTCTTAGGGCGAAGTATTCTATCTTCGGAGCGAATATGTCCAAGAGCCGCCGCAGTTCCGCCACTGGCTTGGCGTGCTCATCAACCCGCAGATCGACCCTGGAGAAAGGCTCCGAGCCGTAGACCAGCAGGGCGGACGAGTGCTCGGGCGTTGAGTCTTTAGCCTCCCCACCGGCCTGTTGCCCGGCTTCCAACGCCCGCATCAGACGTTCCTCCAGGTCCAGTTCGGCGGTCTCCAGGAACACTGAGGCCATGGCTTGGACCACACCCTCGCCAACCAGGCCATTGCCCATCGCGACGTGGTCCCGTCCGGTGACGTGCCCGGCCCAGGCGTTGTTCATGGCCCCGGTCCTGGCCGCGGAGTTGCCGTTGCGGTCGACAATCCCCAACTGGCGGCGCTCGATATAGGAGTCGCTGGTTTCCAGTTGCCGCAGAGCGCCTTTGGCCGAGTAGCCCTGCTCCATCAGTCTCAAGGCGAACGGGCCCAGGGTTGGGTCGGTTGACGCCTGGGTAGAGACAGCTCCCACAGTGGGCATCACGTATGGGCACCGGGAACCGACCGTGATGTCGCTGGTGGTGATGGCGATGCCCAGCATCCCGGTCCGGGCGCAGCGGGCGGTGATGGAGAATGTGTTGAACTCGATGCCTGGGATGACCCCCATGGTCAACCTCCTGTTGGTTTAACGCAAGACTAAGTTACTCGGGCTCCGACTGGCACACGTCCAGGGCGGTTAACGCCAAGACTTTGGTGCACTGGACCATCTCGCTGATTATCACGCAACTGTCGTCCTCGCCGCCGCTGCCCCGGATGACCGCCGGACCGTAGAGCAGGCAGGGGATTCCGGCATTCCACAGATGGCAGGTGTCGTTGGCGGTGTATGAGAACGGCAACACGGTCCCGATCGCCTGGGGTGGCTGCCCGGTCACGTCCTGGTGGCTGCGGGCCACGGCTTGGACGATCTCCGCGTCCTGGGGCACGTCCAAGGGGTCCATGACCAACCGCCGCCGGCCCTTGAAGAAGTCCGGAGGCGGAATCTCGATCTCGTAGGACAGCTCCGGGTCCTCCGCCAGCAACGGGTCCAGCGCCCTGCGGATGTCGGCTACGATGCCGTCCACGGTCTGGCCCGGCAGGAAGTGGACGTCCACGATGATGGTGCACATGTCGGGGATGTACGGCGGCTCCACCAGGATGTAGTCCTCGCCCAGGCCGCCGATGACGCTGCCCACGTTCAGCTTGGGCAGGTCTGGTAGGTCTTCTCTAGGCTGATAGGTAAATTCGACTTTCTGCAGGGTGTTGATGATCGCGGTCATCTTCACCACTGCGTTGACGGTGCCTTCAAGCTGGCGGAGGTGGCCGGTTACGCCGTAGGTGTGGACCGCCATGTGGACGATGCCGGAATGGACGGTGACCAGGTTGCTGGCGCCGAAGGGTTCGGCAACCACCGCCATGTCGGTGCGAAAACCACTGGCCATCAAGAAGTTGGTCCCTTCACCACCTTGGGTCTCTCCCACCACGCAGGCGACCACCAGGTCGCCCTTCAGCCGGACGCCCGAGGTGCGCACGGCTTCCGCCGCCATGATTATGCTGGCCAGGCCGCCCTTCATGTTTTGGATCCCGTGGCCGTACAGGCGGTCGCCTTCGACGACTGGAATCCAGGGGTCTCGGCGCCAGCGGCGGGTCAGGGAGTTGATGTCGGTGTGTCCGTTCAGCATCAGGCTGGGACCGCCGCCGGCGCCTTCGAGGGTGGCAATGGTCTGGAAACGGCCCGGCTCCACTTCCTGAAGGTCCACTTTGTAGCCTTTTTCTCCGAAAAAGTCAGACAAGAAAGTAGCCACAGGAGTCTCTTCCAGCTTGAAACTGGGAATCTTGATCAACTCGCCGGCCAGACCGACGATCGCTTGCTCGTCGACCTGATCAATGACCTTGGCCTGTGTTGGGTTCATGTAGGCAGTCCTATCCTAGACTCGGGGATCAGGCGTGGCCGTGGCGTAATGCCCTGCCGGCTAGGGCTCCAGTGTGCCGGCCCTGGTCCACCACGACGGCCCCGTTAACCAGCACGTAATCGATGCCCACCGGGAATTGCTTGGGCTGGGCACGAGTGGCGGGAGACATCACGGTACTGGGGTCGAACACCACGATGTCCGCCTTCATGCCGTCCCGCAACATCCCACGGTCGCGGATGTCCAGGCGAAGGGCGGCCATGGAGGTCATCTTCCGGATGGTCTCTTCAAGGGTCAGCCTGCCTGTCTCACGCACGTATTCGGCCAAAATCGTGGGGAATGTCCCATAGCTGCGCGGGTTGGGGTAATCGCCCAGCAGGACGGCATCGGTGCCGACCATGGTCCGGGGGTGGGAAATGAAGTCGGGCAGCGTTTCCAGGCTGGGTCCGGGAGAGACGTAGGAGATTTGAAGGTCTTCGTCCAACGACAGGTCACAGATAGTGTCTACCTCTCCTTGTTTCAGCATCTCCGCCGCCTCCGCCAGAGACTTGCCCTCGAATCTGCGGTTGTGGGGCTGCTTGAAGTTGGTCAACATCAGGTCGGTGAACGAGCCGCTCCGGGGGCGTATCTCCTGGCGAAGACGCTCCCTGCCTTCAGGCGACCGCAAAACTTCCTTGAGCTTCTCCGGCCCTCCGTTAAAGGCCCACTCCGGGATCAGTATCAGTAGCCTGGTGCTGCTGTAGGCGTAGTGAAAGCAGTCCATGGTCACGTCTTGGCCATTGGCGGCGGCGTCATCGACCAGTCCCAGCAACTGGCCGGCGCTCCCTGAATGGGTCAATTTCTGGTAGAAGTGGGTCAGATGACAGGGAATCTCTCCCCGTTGGCCGATCTCCAGCGCCTCTTTCACCGGGTCCAGGAACTGGTCTCCGAGTTTATTGCGCAGGTGGGTGTGGTAGATGCCGCCGTGACGCCCCGCTTCCTGCGCTAGTTCCACCAATTCGTTGGTGTCGGCGTAGCTCCCCGGTGGGTAGTCGAGGCCGGTGGAGAGCCCAAAGGCGCCTTGTTCCATCCCTTCCCGGAGCATCGCCCGCATGTTGGCCTGTTCGGCATCGGTGGCCGGTCTTTCATCCCAACCCACGGCGGATATGCGGAGCGGGGAGTTACCGATGATGTAGGCGATGTTGACAGCCACCTTGCCGTCGAACATGTCCAGATACTCGGCTACGGTGGACCAGGTCCCAGGTAGTTCGGGAGCGCCGTCCAGGCCTGAATTCAGCTCGAAGAACGCCAAGAAGTCATCGTGAGAGGTGAAAGGCGCGTAGGAGTTGCCATCCACCCCGACCAGTTCCGTGGTGATGCCCTGCCGCACCTTCGGGTGGTGTTCGGGCTCAGCCAGGATCACCAGGCCGGAGTGGGCGTGCACGTCGATAAACCCCGGACAGACCACCTTAGACTTGGCGTCGATGACCCGGCCAGATTCCATGCCGGACGAATCCCCCCGAAAGATGTGGATAGTGTCACCCTTCACGCCCACCGAGCCGTAGAATCCGGGGTTGCCGGAGCCGTCCACGATGAGTCCGTTGTTGATCAGAAGGTCAAGCAAGGTGCACCTTACGCGGGGTTAGATTTTTGCTGTTCGCCGGAATTTTAATTCACTGCGTCCCAAACGGGCTAGGCCGAACGTAATTTTGCCCAGCCGGTGTCGAAGGGAGTGCTGAATACGCTGGTGGACTTCTTGCTCTTGAACATCCACTGGCCGTTCACGCGGACGTACTCCTCGTCATCGATGCCCGCCCGCCACATGGCCCGGCCGCCGTCGCTCACCGTGCAGGGCATGAACAGGTACCAACGCGCCCTGGCGGTGTCTCCGGTGACTTCTATCTGGGAATTTAAGCTGTAGTGGATGGCGAAGGTGAAAATCTCGGCCGCGCCCTGGAAGAACCCGCGGATGGCCTCTCGTCCTTCGAACCGGCCCAGTGGCCCACTCTCCCACACCGCGTCCTCAACAAACAAGGCCGCTATCCCATCCGGGTTGTAGTTGTCGTCGCAAAGCTCGGCGTACCTGGCTTTGAGGTTCCGGATCGCGTCGGTGTCCTCCAACGTCCGGACCCTGCTCTCCAGCTCTTCGAGCCTGCTGATGAGGTCTGAATCTGCTTGAGCGGTCATCGTTCTTGCTCCTGCCTGCGAGAGTAGATGTTTTGCTACGAAGATTGTAGACGAATCCGCCCCAGATTTGGGTTGGATTCGTCTACAATCTGGAAGTTCCCACCGTGATGACGGCCGTTCCCAGTTCTATCAACAAGACCTTGGCGTCGATGGTCAGGCTCTCCGCTGGATTCAATATCCCCGGCTCGAAGGTCCCGGTTATGGAACTGTTCGTCCACTCGCCAACCGCGACCGGTCCCGAGGGTACGTAGGCCAGCCTCTGGGGCGTATTGTTCCCGGAGGCGAATTGGACGATCACGTCCATCTTGTCTATCTCCACCACTCTGGTCGCGCCGATGTTGGTGAGGTCCAGAGTCAGTGAGCAGAACGTGTCTCCTACAACCGAATCTATGGAGATCTCGGTCCGTAGGTTTTCGCCCATGGCCTTGCTGGCAGCTCGGGTCGCGCCGCTCACTGCCATGTCGCCGAAGATGGTGGAACGAAAGGTGATCAGTGATGTGGTGATGAACATCGCCAAGATCAAGATTCCGGCCAACGAAGTTGCCATCTTCCATCACCTGCTGAATACCCGTTCGGCGATGACGCCGTTTGGGGTGGAGATTCGGATGGTGTGATTCCCGCTGGCCAACGGATTGCCGGTTGGCAGGGTGACGGCGATGTGCAGGGTCTCACCCCGTTTCCAAGAAGCCCCGGAGGGCAGCTCGGTCCAGGTGTTGTCTCCGCTGGTGGCGTAGGTCATGGCGTCGTAACGGGTGTTCGAGGTAACCATGAACACATCGGACATGCTCAACCCCATGATGGGAGCCGCCCCTACGTTCTTGATCCAGGCGTCCACCGGGGTTCCGGCGACGTTCGAGGCCACGGCTATGACCTCTATGTCGGTCTTGATGCGGACGGAGGCTTCGCGCTGTGTTTCCAGGACCGATTGGCTGCTGCCGGACACCGACGGGCCGATGGTGAGGATAACCACCAGCGCCGCGGTGACCGAACCGATGACCGGCAGTCCTGTGACGATTACTTTATCCATTCAGGCCTTCATCTCCCTGATCTTCAGGGTCCGGAACTCGAATGGTCGTTAGGTTGTACCTGCCGGCGTCAGACTCCACGGTTTCATCGGGGTCGTGCACGCCGGCGTGGTTGTCAGCCGGCCGTTCGTCTATCGGCTCGACCTCGCCGGTCTCCTCTGGGCCAGCCTCTGCGTAGTCCTCAATGGATTCTTGAGGCTGTTTTGCTACGTCTCCGACGGCGCAGATTATGTCGTGGAGTTCGCCGATACACTCGGAGTATCGCTCTGGGTAGAAATCATCATCGGGCGGTGGATCGGTCATTTGGTCCAGATCGGCCAAAGTGCGGAGCAGGACTTTTAACATGATTGGGGGCAGATAGCCCGACGCTTCATAGGCTTCCAAGAACGGATTTACCTGTTGGAGATTCAAGCCCCTCTGCTGCACGGTTCCCAGCCATTGAATGACCTTCCCCAACATCAACGGGTCTATCCCCTCGCCATGGGGCCCGGGACCGAAAGGCCCGAAGTCGTGCATGGCGCTGTGGCCGTTTGAGGGGATGGAGCCGGTTTGGGGTTGTGGCTCTTTCGCGTAGATCACCCGGGGCGGCAGGGGCGCCGGAGTCCCGTTCCGGGTTCCCACTTTGGGTTGGGAAAAGACCGTGCGGTCCTTCATCATGTATTCCCGTATATCGACCAAGGTCTGTTTGATCTCGTTCTTCAGCAGATCAACTTCGTCTTGGAGGGCTTCGAACCGCTCTACAACGTCTATGGAGCCAGCCGGTCTACGCGGGTTCCTTGTTCCACCATTTCTTTTCTCCGGGATGCCGTCTAAAGCGGGTTGGCGTTTGTGCCGGGAGTGTTGTGAATAGGGATAGGGGTCAGTGGCTGTCTACACTTCCGCGAGCAGACAGCCACTGACCTCTTTCGAAAGTATTTTTTGCTAGCCCAGGTCCATGATGGCGGTGATTTCCACCGGGCTGGTGCGTGTGATGGTGAACGGGGCGCCCTGGGAGGGGATGAGCTCTACCTTGAAGGGCTCGTTGATTCCCACGCTGATGCTTTGAGTGGCGTCCAGACCAAAGACCGTGAGGCCGTCCGCGTGAGAAACGGCGGAGGTGCCGTTGTCCCCGCGGGTGACAGTAAGGAGGTCCACCGCGACGTTGGTGACTGTCATCTGCTCGTCCTCGATGTAGATGATGTCGTTCGGGGTAAACGTGCCACCAGTAGTGACGGTAAATGTGGTGTCAGAGGGGGCGATCGCGCCTCCGTTGTTGACCGTTTCTCCGCTATTGGTGGTGGAGAAGAAACCAACGGTGATCTCTACAACTTCACCGGAGTAAAGCGCGCTGCCGGTACCCAACTTCCACTCGGAGTACCACCAGGGTGAAGTCTCGCCGACGCCGTTCGACGTTGCCGAGTTCGTCAGCGTGATGAGGTTGCGGGTGTCGGTATAGGTCAGTAGCGTGCTCAAAGGGTCTAGGCCCACTGAGTCGGTGCCGCTGTTGGTCAGCTTGATCGAGGAGGAGATCGATTCGTCGTTGTATACGCTCGCTGGGCATGATGGGGGAATATTAATACCGCAGCGATAGACATGTCCACAATGGCAGTATTTTAGCCTGGGGACAATCGCCGCCGGTCCCGCGTCACCAAGATGACCTGAACACAAACGCCACACAGAATCAGCTTCAGAGTCGTGAGTTAACCTTGCCTAAATGCAGTCGAACCCGGCCGGTAACACGGGTTACTTGTGCTAGTGAGGAAGTGGGCCGTTACGCCGATCACAGAATCTTATCCAAAATCGCGATGATCTCTGGGTCCCCGCCGGCTGGGGGGACCCAATTCACGTGCACGACCTGGGCGTCTTGAGCTTCTAGACTTTCAGCGAAATCCTCCACCCCCAGGTTGATTGCGGCGACGGGTGTTGCCAATAAACGGTCGAAGGCTGTTTCTTGGTCCATCTTTTATTCTCTCCCAGCGACCAGCGCTGCCGCGTAGCTGGCGGCCTGGAAGCCTGACATCAGCACGGTCGCCCCTGCTCTATGCAGGGTATCTACCTGGCCGCCCAGCTCTTGGGCATCAAGCTCTGTTCCGCAGATGGAAACGACAACGCTCAGATCGTCTCCCCTCTTCTTGGCTATCCGTATCGCCTCTGAGATTGCCGGCGCGATGTCTCCGCCCGGGTCTTCCGCGGCTACATAGCCCAAGACGCAATCCAAAAGGAGCACCGCAACTTGAGGGTCTTCGGCTTCTGACAGGATTCGCCGGACGCGTTGTGTGGAATCGACCATCGGATGGGGTTTCCCTTCTGTGAATTCATCCGCTCCCATGTCGACCAATGTGTGTTCTACGCTAACGGATGAGTCCTGTAATTCTCCGCCCTTTTCAAGTGGCTCGTTCGATCGCACGAAAAGACCAGCATCTCTGAGCACTTGCTGGGCCTGGTAGCACAACGTGCCGCCGGAGAAGACTCCGCGCACGTACTTTTGCCGGGCCTTTAATCTCGCTCGTTCCCGTTGTGCCGATTCCGGTGATACCGAGCTTTCCTCATCAACACGTATACCGCCGGCCAACCGGATGGCGGCGGTCGCGGCATCGTCGAGATTGAATGTGGTAGTTACTTTATTCAGGCCTGATGGTGCCTCTTGTTGGCCGCCAAGGTAGCAGGTGACCACCGGCTTGGTGCACGTCTCTAGCCGCTCGTTCACACGAGTAACGGTGTTTGCTCCGGGCGGTTTGGAGACCAGTAATATCACAGACGTATTGGGGTCTCGATCAAGGGCGTCGATCGCTTGGAGGGTCGAGATGGCGCCGATCTCGTCAGACAGGTCCCGGCCACCCACCCCAATAGCGTGGGAGATACCTGAGCCCCACCGGTGAATCAAAGAAGTCACTTCCTGGGTGCCGGTGCCAGACGCTCCGATGACCCCGATGCCTCCCCTCCTGACGGCGTTGGCAAATCCCAGACCAACCCCACCGATGATGCTGGTGCCGCAGTCCGGGCCCATCATCAACAGCCCTTTCCCCATGGCGAGCATCTTCAGAGAAAGTTCATCTTCGATAGAAACGTGGTCGCTGAACAGGAACACATTGAGACCACTTTCAAGGGCCTGCCGGGCTTCCCTAGCGGCAAATTCGCCTGGAACGGAAACGAGGGCGATATTCGAGTCAGGCTGTTCGGTCAATGCCTGTTCTATCGAGCGCACTGTTTTTGCGGTAGGACGGGCCGAATCCCGGACCAGAAACTGCTCAAATGAATCGAGGGCCAAGCGGGCTTCGTGGGCTGAATCGGCCTTGAGCGTAACGACAAGGTCGTTGCTTGACGCTCCCAAGGCATCGATGCCGTCATAGCCGGCGTCGGCCAGTATCTGCATGTTCTTTGGGGTGCCCATGACCAACGCAGCATAGTTGATACCCGGCTGCTCGCTGAGACGCTTGGAGACCCGCATCAGAAACACGGAATCGAAATACCGGTTCTGGAGCATGGTTGATTCGGTAATCATTGGTCGCTCGCTTACTCCAAGGCGTACTTAGCCGCGAATGCCCTGAGGGCGCCGTGGAAACAGGCCATGGGAGGCCGGACCAGTCCCGCGCCAATTATGGAATGCCCCGGCTCTTTGTGGGCGATGGCGGTGTCGATGATGGGCAGGATGCCTGTCTGGGCTACCTTTCTGATGTCTATGCCTACCGCCGTGCCCTCGAAATCCAAGGCCGGGATGGCGAAGTCGGGACTGAGTCCCGTGGTGATCTCCCGCATCTCCCGGCTGTAATTCAGGGCTTCTTCCGGAGTGCCGCCGACCAGAGACAGTATCCCGGGCGCGCCGCCAAGGGCGAAACCGCCCCAACCAACAGTCTCGGTTATAGCTGAGTCTCCCATATCGAACCCCCCGTCTCCTTCCCCGTAGCCTGGTAGATACAGCCCGTCGATCGCCGGGGCGGGGGCGGTGAACCACTCTCCGTCCAGACCACTGACATGGATGCCAAATTCGTATCCGTTGCGGGCCATCGCTGTCACTATGGTCGAGTACTCGATTCCCCTGGCGGCATCCGCGGCTGACTTGGCGGAGGCCATGGCCAACCCTAGGAATAACAGGTCGTGACCCGAAATATATGAGAGAGTGCTAGTAAGGTCTGCGGTGGCCACTCCGGCTTCGATCATCGGCACACCCATAAGGCCGGCGAAGATGGAACTGGCGGCGTTGGGCCGGTTATGAAGCTCGTCCCCCATCTGCAAGGCCTTGGCGATTATCGGCTTGAGGCCCAAGCCGCCCATATGACGAATACCTTGAGCCAGGGAAGGGGCCCAAACGTCACGCCACATCCGGAGGCCGTCTATCGCTTCTGTGTGGTGGTTGCCGAACTGCTGCTGGTCCTCGACAAGACGGCAATACGCCCGATTGCCCTGGGCGCGGTTCTCCACCACATAGACGGGCAGAGACTTGGTGATGGTCCCAGCCATGGGTCCGACCGCGTCATGGTGGTGGTTCGGGTCGAACCTGATGCCGCCTTTGCCGAGCAATTCTTCGGCGCTTGTGATGTCATCAGCCCAGCCTTCAAATATCGTCATGGCTATGACCGCGCCTTTCTGCGCCCCGCTCATATGCTGCCAATCCACCGGTGGGCCCGAGTGCAGAATCATTCGGTCGTCCAGGCCGGGGACAACATCTCCTGCCGGAACTATGTCCACAAGGACCGGGTCAGCGGAGACTATCCGGTTGAACGCCTCAAGGTTGGCGGCCTGTATTTTCTGCTTTATATCGATCGGTTTCAGTTTCTCCTAGGCCCGGTTGATCACTGGCAATAGTCCGGCCAACATCCCCGTCAACATATCCCAGCCAGAACTGTGGCCGATCTCCGCGACCTGGCGGACGTGGTTCTCGGCGTCAAATTCCTCGTCATCCGATAACAATGCATCAGCCAAGTCATGGAGCGAAGCGTGGCTCTGCCCTTCGCTCAGGTCGGTCAACAGAGCATGACTGATCTTCGATGTCATTGAGCCTGAGCATGCCAACAGTGCAGGTATGTCGCCACCTTCCCACCAGCGCTCAGATGGATAGGCCGTGTTGAGCTTCAGAGCCATGAATATCAGTCCACCGACAAAGTCATCACCCGACGGAGTTAAACCTGGCCCAAGTCCTATCAGGCGCTCGGATGATTCCAGTGCAGCTTGCAGGTTCCCACACCGGCAAAAGGGCAGTAACCGCCTGATTTGGCCGATACCAGCGGCGATTAATGGAGAGGCGCTCGGCAGACTCGATGCTGTTTCAGAGTCGTCATTCTCGGTAAAAAGAGACAGGGACAGCCCAAGGTTATCACCGCCGTGAAGGGTTATCGCCGCTTGGAGCAGAGTGTGACACCGGGAGCGCAGCTTCTGCAAAGAGAGGGCTCCCTCCGCCTCCGGCGGCTGCCTATTCCAGACTTGGTGATTCCTCATATTCAGAGCGGTACCGTTACTGAAGCGGAGTTCAGGTCCTTCAATCCAAGTGCGCAGACCGACGTGGAGCATCGAGAGATCCAAGTTTGTAAGGAACGATCTTGGATGGGGTTGCTGGTCCAGCCGGCATACAGCCAGGATATCTCCTGCATCAGTGGCGATATAGGCCGCGCTAGCCCCAGCCGAGATGACTTCTCCTGAAAACCCCGGGGCGCTCATGTAGCGGTGGGCCTTGGCGCCAATCAGCTTGACGGTAGGGAGTGGATCCAGAGCAGACTCGGACGGCCAATCGATCAACGTTCTCGTAAGCGACATACTTCTCGCCTACGGCCTCAGGTCTTCCGTGGCGGACTCCAACGCCGAGGCCAGCGCCAAGATGATGCCATCATCAAACGGAGCGGCCACCAATTGGGCTCCCACCGGAAGACCACCGGAGGTCAGACCGGCTGGCACCGACAGTGTGGGGAAACCAATCATGCTCCAAGGAATGCAATTACGGGAGAGAATGGTCAGGTATTGTTCAGTGTCTTCGGCCTTGACGGCGGGGACCAGAGTTGTCGGCATGATGAACGCGTCGAACCCTTGCAGCTCGGCAAGCATGCGCTCTTGAAACTCCGACCGGAACCGCTGAGCGGTGATATAGTCTACCGCTGTGACCTTTGACGCTTCATCCAGTTGCTCAAACACTTGCTTGATGTACTTGGGTCCGGCGTCGGGGAAGGCCCGTTGATACGCGGCTGCTTCCACCCTGCTGATGATCAGTCCTAGGTTATTGGCAAGTCTAAAGTCATCCGCAGAAGGCAGCTTGGTTTCGACTATTTCAACACCCAATGATCTGTAAACATCTACGCAGGCGTTGAACGTGCGCAATGTTTCCGGGTCGGCGCCTTCAAGGGCCTCGACAGGCAATCCAACGCGGAGTCCCGTTACATCCTTGAAAAGGTAGCCGGTGTAGTCGTCGACGGGAAGATCAAGGGTCCCTGAGTCTTTGTAGTCCACCCCTTGGATGATGTTCATCATGATGGCCACATCTTCACTGGTGCGTCCCATCAGGCCGGTGTGGTCCATGCTCCAAGAAAGAGTGACGATGCCGTCCGTGGAAACCAGTCCATAGGTGGGCTTATAGCCCAGGGTTCCGCAAAGCGACGCAGGCACTCTGATCGACGCCCTGGTATCGGTGCCGACGCTTAGAAAACTCATGCCCGTGGACACCGATATGGCCGACCCGCCACTGGAACCGCCCGGATCGCGGCTGGTGTCCCAGGGGTTCCTGCTCTGTGGTGTCGTCACACCGAGAGCAAACTCGTGGGTGTGGGCTTTACCCAGGATTATCGCCCCAGCTTCCCTGAGAAGCCGCACGGCGGTGGCGTCATCGTCGGGCATGAATCCCTCCATGACCTTGGAGCCGGAGCTGGTTGGCATACCTTTAACGTGGATGACGTCTTTGACCGAGATCGGCAATCCATGAAGCGGGCTTCGTATCTTGCCCTCTGCTCGTTCCCGGTCCAATGATTCCGCTATCGCCATCAATTCAGCCTCGGGGACGATGTGGGCGAAAGCATTGAGTTCTGGCTGTAGACGGTTGACCACTTCTAGGGCTCGTTTGGTTAGCTCCACAGCGGAAGTGGTCCCTTCTGCCATAAGGCGTGCAGCATCAGAAACTGGCCCGGTGCGTCCGTTCGTGATTGCCGGAAGAGCCCGGATATCGCGTTTCTGCTTTTTTCCCATCCGGGCCACGCTGGAGATGAACCCGGGTCGGCGGTCGACCTTGTCGGTGGCGAACGCTTGGGCGTCTTGGACCGCATTCCTGAAGCTGGTACGGGTATCCATGGGCCTCCACCCTAAGCTATTAGCTGATCGCGTTTATGAAATCGTTGGAATTGGAAACTGCGCCGAACACTCCGCCCTGCATCTTGATCATCTTCAGGGCCGCGAGGTAGTTTCCCTCCTCGGTGGCGCCGGTGCAGTCTTCCAACAACAGGCATTCGTAGCCAAGGTCGTTGGCTTCCCGCATGGTTGTGTGGACGCAGACGTCCGTGGTGATCCCAGTAAAGACGATATGCGTAACGCCGCGGTTTCTCAGCACCAAGTCCAGGTCGGTGGCACTGAAGGCGCCCTTGGTCGGTTTGTCGATCACCTGCTCTCCTTCAATGGGGGCGAGTTCATCGATGATCTGCCATCCGGGTTCCCCCCGGACGAGTATGCGGCCGTTGGGGCCGGCATCGCCGATACCGGCGCCAATCTGACGTGACCGCCAAAGTTTGTTGGGCGGGCAGTCTGAAAGGTCCGGTTTATGCCCTTCGCGGGTGTGGATGATGGTGAACCCCGGGATATTACGGCACGATTCGAGCACGTTTCGTGTGGGTTCCACGCCTCTTCTAGTCAAGGAGATGTCGTAACCCATGGTGTCCACGTAGCCGCCTGGCCCACAGAAATCATGTTGCCAGTCTATGAGAAGCAGGGCCGTGTGGTTGGGGTCGATGTTGCCGTCATATGGCCACTCGTAAGGGTCGGCGGGAACAGTCTTAACCACGATTCACTCCTCAGAAAGCCGGACAAGCCCAGAACCTCCGGGCTTGTCCCAACATTCAACTGTTGTGCCTTGATTATGCCAGAAGTCCTAGTTGGTCCTACCGGTGATGCCTTGGAGCAAGTAGCCAGTGCTTTGCAGTTCGGCATCGGCCGGGACCACTCCGGCGGCGATCTGAATCACGCCGTCTTGGTCGGTGATGGGGCCGGTGAAAGGCTGGAACGACCCAGTCCTCAACCGCTCAACCGTATCCAGAGCGCTCTGTTTCACGTCGTCAGGAAGGAAGTCGCCGAATGGCGACAGTTGGACCCAGCCGGCGTCCAAACCCTGGAACATGACCGAGCTCTTGTAAGTGCCTTTCCTGATCTCAGCGACGATCTCAGCGTATACCGGGCCCCAGTTCCAAGCGGCGCCGGTCAGCCAGGCGTTGGGAGCGGCTGCGCTGGCGTCTTGGTGGTAACCAGAGACGAAGATCCCCGCTCTTTCCGCCGCTTCCACGATGGTCTTGGTGCAGTCCTGGTGCTGGGTGAGAACGTCCACACCGGCGTCAACCAAGGCCTGGACAGCGGTCGCCTGCTTGGCCGGGTCGCACCAACTGCTGGTCAACACGAAAGTTGTCTTAACATCAGGATTGACCGACTGGGCTCCCAGATGGAAAGCGTTCACGTTCAGCAGGGTTTGCGGGATTGGGAACGCCGCGATGAACCCCATTTTGCCAGTCTTGGTGGTGTTGCCCGCCACCTGACCCGCGGCGTACTCCAATTGCCAGATATTACCAAAGAATGAAGCGTAATTCTCGAAGGCCTCGACGTCGCCCATGTGAAGGAACATCACGTCCGGATACTTTTCGATGATCGCTTTGGTGGGCCCTGAGTAACCGTAGCTGGTTGCGAAGATGATCTTTGCGCCGTCGCGGATCATCTGCTCTTCAACCGCTTGAACGTCGGCCGTCTCTGGGATGTTTTCTGACCGCAGGACCTCGATATCGTCGAAAGCCGCCTCCAGGTACTGGCTGCCCTCTGCCGCGGCCTGGTTGTACCCCAGGTCCTTCTGGGAACCGACAAAGATGAATCCGACCTTCAGTTTTTCGCCGGCGGCCAATGGTTTGGCTGCGGCGGCGAACTCAGAGGTCGACCGGAATTCACTGCCGGCGATAGCGTCTTCAAACCCCTTTAGGAATGCCTCGGGTGAACCTCCGCGCAGGTCAGCCGTTGATGGATTTGTTGCCGTGACGGTGGTTGGCGCCGTTGATCCGGCGCTGGAACTTGCCGTGGGTTGCGGAGCGCTGGTGGCCTGTGGGACAGCGGTGGGGTCGTCACTCCCACAAGCCGCCAAGGCCACGATGGCCATCAGCATGAATGCCCCAATCAATATCCTGTGGGACTGCTTGAACATGGATAGATTCCTGATCCGGTTATACAAACCTGTTCCTCCTGAAATTTTTGGTCCAATCTTGTGGCCTGATACATCCGAGATGTTTGATCAGGCCGGGTTTATTCCGAACACGGCTCGAAAAGACGGCTTGGCAGTCTTGTCGGTCCCCGATGTGTTCCCGTTATTACCGCGGTCAAGTTGTTGCCTTCAAGACGCCTTTTAGACCCTCTGGCATGGCGCGGGCCGACGCGTTGCTCCAGAGCGCCATAACGAACAAAATTATTAGGTACGGGAGCATATCCAGGATGAATGGCGATATCGGCGCTCCCACAGTTTGAAGCTGTAATTGAAGGCCGATGGCGCCACCAAACAAGAATGCGCCCACCATCGCCCTCAGCGGTGACCACATGGCAAAGATCACCAGACCAACGGCGACAAAGCCTCGGCCGACCGTCATTCCCTCAGACCACGTGTGGGTGAGGCCCAGTGATAACTGAGCGCCACCCAGTCCGGCCAGGGCGCCTCCCGCGGCGATGGCCGCGATCTGTATCACCCGCGGATTTCGGCCTGCTGCGAAGGCGACGTCGATGCTTTCGCCCACCGCTTTCAGACTCAAGCCCGTCCGCGTGTAATGCAGGCCAAGGAAAAGGAGCGGTCCGAGCACATATGCGATGTAGGCCAATATGTCCTGTTGAAAGAGGGCCTGGCCTAGTTTTGGTATCTCCGACAGCAGTGGGATGGATATGGGGTTCAATCCTCCGATCGTGCTGTCCACATATCCCCGCCCGGCATAGGCGGTGATTCCGGCGCCGAATAGAGTGAGGGCAAACCCGGTGGCAAGCTGGTTGGTGTCGCGGTAAATGACTAAGTAGGCCAACACCAAGCTCAAACCGCTGCCAGCGAGCATGGCCGCAAGAACGCCAACCGCAACGGAGCTTGTTTCCACGGTGATGATGAACCCGAAGCAAGCCCCCATCAACATAGAGCCTTCAGTCCCCAGGTTGATCCTGCCGGCTCTCTCAGTGATCAGCTCTCCGTAGGTTGCATACAACACAGAGATGCCTGGGCCAACTGCCCCAGTCAAAGTGCCGCCAAGTACCAGCCATAGATCGCTCATTCTGCTTTCCGCTCCATCCGCCGGAACCCTAGAACGGAGAACAGCACCAGTCCGATCAAGATCAACATGGCCGCGGAAGGCAGGTTGCCGCTGAATTGAAGAACGTCGCCGCCGACTACGATCGCGGCGATCAAGAAGCTGGTGCCGATGATGGCGATCTGGTTGTGATTGGCCATCCAACTGGCCAGGAATCCCATGAACCCAAGGTTGTTGGATATGCCAGGGCGGAGGTGGTGCTGGATGCCCGACACCTCACTCATGCCGGCAAGGCCGGCGAGACCTCCGCCGACCAACATCGCGATGATGATGTAGCGGAGCACCGGGATGCCGCGCCTGCGTGCCGCGTCCGGATTACCGCCGATCGCGCGCATGTTCGCTCCCCATCTGGTACGGCTGAGGAACAGATACGTGGCGATGATGCCAATAACAGGCAAGACCAATCCGAAGTGGAGACGGGTATCGGCGATGGCGGGCAAGATCGACTCGGCTTCGAAGTTCGAAGTATAGGGGTAGCCAAAACCGGTCGGGTTCTTCCAGGCTCCAAAAACGAAAAAGTTGACGAAAAGGATCGCCACATAGTTGGACAGAAGAGTGGAGATGACTTCGTTGACGTTGCGCCAGTGCCGTAGAAGTATTGCGATTCCGCCCCAGATCGCTCCACCGGCAAATCCGGCGGCAGCCATGGCGGGCAACATCAACCAGATGGCCGGGAGATCAACATACAGGGCCACGCCAGTGGCGGCCCAGGCCCCGATGTACAACTGGCCCTCGCCTCCAACATTGATGAGGCCGACTCGGGCTGGAATCGACGCTGCCAGAGCGGTGAGAACGAATGGGATCATTCTCACGCCGACTTCACTGAGACCGACCTTGCTTCCCAGTGTCCCCTCGAACATCTTTACGTAGATCTCCACTGGGTTCCGCCCGATGATGGCGATGAATATGGCGAAGACCACGAATGCGAACACGATGGCAAGAATAGACCTGACGATTGGACGGTCGGTTAACGTGATGGCGATTCCCTGGGCCTGTTGTAAAGAGATCGGGGCTTGCATGGGCTATTCGTTCTGCCCAGTCATGAGCATTCCAATCTCTTGAATCGAAGCAGATTCGGTTGGAAATTCGCCTACTATTCGCCCTTGAAACATCACTACCATGTGGTCGCTGAGCGACAATAACTCGTCCAGGTCTTCAGATACGAGAACGATGGCTCCGCCTCTGTCTCTGTAATCCATCATCAGGCGGCGGGTGGTTTCAGCGGTTACCACGTCCAATCCTCGGGTGGGGTAATAAGCCATCAACACCTTGGGGGTGCTCCCTGCCTGACGGGTCAGCTCCATCTCTCGGGCGAGGCTTACCTTTTGGACGTTTCCACCGGACAATTTGTCCAGCCTCATCTGATGGCCCGCCAGTTGCAAGGGGAATCTGCTCAGGGCGTCGGCGATCTTCTCGCGTATGGACGCGATATCCAACCAGATCCTTCCATTGCTATAGTTGGCCAGTTCGCCCAGGACCAGGTTTTCATCCACCCTCATGTCCCCGACCATTGCCATTGTTATGGGGTCCTCTGTGATGTAGCTGACACCGGCATCAAGTATCTTGGCCACCGGCCAGCCTTTCACGTCTTCTCCCAATAGAGAGATGGTTCCGCTTGTGCTTCTGATCAACCCCATCAGGGCTTCGCCTAATTCTTGCTGGCCGTTGCCTGATATACCTGCAACGCCCAACATCTGACCCGGCATGACACTGAAACTCACCCCATGCAGGCCCCTGGGGTCGTCGGCCGTGCTCGTCCATATGTCTTTGAATTCGATGGCTGCCGCACCGCCGGTGTTGGTTATGTCCCTCTGATAAGCGAGCTTCCTCGAATCATATTCAATAGCGTTTTGTATGCGGGCCCGCGGCGCCAACTCTCCAGCATCGATGCCCATCATCAAAGAAACGAGGTCATCTCCGGTGACGCCTTCGCTAGACCGGTTGACTACCACCGCCCCATGCCGAAGCACTGTGATGCGGTCAGCGGATAATAAAACTTCGGGAATCTTGTGAGTGATGAATACGAGCGCATAGCCGTCACGCCTAAGCTCATTGAAGACCTCGAACAAGCCTTCGACTTCATTGGGAGCGAGAACGCTGGTCGGCTCATCCAGTATCAAGACCTCGGCGTGGGCCATAATGAGCTTGATCAGCTCTACTTTTTGGCGTTCGCCCATGGTGAGGTCACTTACTCGGGCTGAAGGGCTCACGTGCAAGTTGTATCTGTCCGAAACTTCTTCTATCCGGCGGACCAATTCACCCCGGCTTAGAATCATCCCTTGATCGGGAAGAAAGAGGGCAACATTCTCCGTCACCGTCAGAGCGGGAATGAGAGCGAAGTTCTGGAACACCATGCCGATACCCAAGGCCCTGCTATCTCGAGGGGATTGAATACGGGCGTCCACGCCTTTGAATTCGATAGAGCCGCCGTCGGGCTGGTAAACACCGTAGATGATCTTCATCAAGGTGCTTTTGCCGGCGCCGTTTTCACCGAGGACCGCGTGGACTTCGCCGCCGTAGATGTCCAGGTCTATGTTGTCGTTGGCGACAAGGTCCTGGAATCTTTTGGTGATCCCGCGCAACGACAGAACTGGTTGGGCATTGGCATCGCCCAGAAGCGTGTTGATGCCGATGGATGATTCAGCCTGGCTCAAAATCCCAGGTTTACCGGAAGATTTGCCGGTCCACGGCAAGCTGATTGGCAAAGAGATTGGCTCCGAGAAAAACCAAACAAGGGAACGAAGGAACGTCCTCATTCCCGTGCTCGCAGATAGCCTAGGGAGCCTATTATCATTAAGCAATGTTTCTCAGGTATGTCGTAGATGTAAACTTTTTGTTACGTGCCTCTGATCAGCGGCCTACCTGATTTGCTCGCCAGTAGAGCCAGTTGTTGCGCTCAATCCAAACACTTTCAAAGCGAAGGCATATTCCAGCGCAACTTCTTTAAGCCGATCAAACCGGCCTGAAGCTCCTCCATGCCCCGAATCCATGTGAATCTTCAACAACAATAGGTTGCTGTCGGTCTTGGAGTCCCGCAGACGGGCGGTCCACTTAGCCGGTTCCCAATAGGTCACCCTCGGGTCGCTGATACCTCCGGTAATCAACATGTGCGGGTAATCTTGACGCTTCACATTGTCGTAGGGCGAATAGGATTTGATGTAGTCATAGAAACTCTTCTCATTGGGATTGCCCCACTCGTTGTACTCCATCGTGGTCAATGGAAGAGTGTCATCTAGCATCGTGTTCAAAACATCCACGAATGGAACGTCGGCGACAACCGCTTTAAACAAGTCTGGGCGGAGGTTGGCCACTGCCCCCATCAACATCCCGCCGGCGCTGCCGCCCGACGCGATGATTCTACTTTTTTCTGTGTAGTTCTGGTCGACCAAGTATTCGGCGCAGGCAATGAAATCAGTAAATGTGTTCTGCTTGTTTAGCAGCTTGCCATTCTCATACCAGCCCCACCCCAAGTCCATCCCGCCTCGAACATGCGCCACAGCAAAAATAAAGCCCCGGTCTACCAGGCTCAGCCGGGCTGAACCAAAATTGGAATCAACGACTATGCCGTAGGACCCGTACCCGTAGAGATAAAGAGGAGCAGACCCGTCAAGGGGAGTCTCGTTCGCGTAGAGGAGTGATATCGGTATCAGTGTTCCATCCTCCGCAGGTGCGAAAACCCTTCTGGACTTGTATTTTTCGGAGGAGAAATCTCCCAATACTTCGGTTTGCTTCTTCAGTTCCCGGTCATGTGTTTCGATGTTGTAGTCATAGATCGTCGCCGGGGTCGTCAGAGAAGAATAGGAAAACCGCAATGTGGAGGTATCCCATTCCCGTCCTTCGATCACTCCGACGGAGTAGTCTTCTTCATCGAAAGCTATATCAAAGGCGTCGCCCGTTGCGTGCTCCGTTATCCTGATCTGCGGCAACCCATTAACGCGGCTAGAGAGAATAAGGTGATCGCAAGTAACTGTGATGCCTCCGATGGGACGTCCCAGTACGTGCGGCGCCAAGTCTTGCCAATTCGCTGACGCAGGCGCCGCTATCGGTGTTTCGGAAACCTTGAAGTCCTCGGCGCCTTCCCCGTTGTTGCGTATCAGAAACCGATCACCGTGGTCTGCTACATCATATTCAAAGCCCTCACGGCGTGGCTCGATCAAAGTCAACGACGCCCGCACGTCGCCGGCATCCATATACCACCATTCGGACATGTTATTGCCCGAGGCGGCAACGTAGATAAAACGCTTGCTAGACGATTTGATCACTCCAACGAAGAAGCGCTCGTCCATCTCCTGGTAGACCAACTCGTCTGCCGAAGGGTCATCTCCGAGATGATGTTTGAACACTTTGACCGGCCGGTGATTCTCGTCCAGGACATCGTAGAAAATGGTCCGGCTATCGTTCGCCCATTCAAGGGAGTAATAGGAATTGGTGATGGCCTCCGCCAACAGTTCACCAGTCTCCAGATTCTTGATGTAGATGGTGTATATCTCTGACCCATCCGCATCCATCGAATAGGCCAACAATTTGTGGTCAGGGCTGTTTTCCAAACTGCCGACGCGGCAATAATCTAGGTCCTTCGCCAAAACATTTACATCGAGGAGGACCTCTTCAGAAGCATCCAAGGACAGGCGCTTACGGCAAAAGACCGGGTATTGGTTGCCCTCTTCAAAGCGGGTGTAATAATAGTAGTCCCCGTCTTTTTGAGGAACGGTGGAGTCGTCCTCTTTTATCCGCCCTCGCATCTCTTCAAATAGGGTCTCCTGAAGCGCTCTCTCGGGCTCCATGATCGCTTCGGTATAAGCATTCTCAGTCTTGAGATATTCCTGAGTTTCAGGATCGTCTATATCACGGAGCCAAAACCAAGGGTCATTCCTAATATCACCGTGATCAGAAAATTCTTGCGGTCTTTTTGGGGCGGACGGCACGCGATCTAACATTCACTCACTTCACCGATTACAGATAATGCATTCTCTTCGGAATCGTCTAGCGGTGCAACAACCCTGTCCTGTAGCAACGCGGTTCTAATAAATCAGACGCCCCAGACTCAATATGAGCCTGAGGCGTCTGAACCGTGTTGCTGGTGGAGACGGGGGAGAGTCGAACTCGGGCTGAAACACGGATTGGTGTGTTGGCAGCAGCAAAAGTGGGACACTTTTGTTAAGGAGAGATCAGGGGGGAATGGCCGTGTTCTGGGACTCCCGGAGCAGGCGGTTGTAGCGTTTGCGTTGGGCTAAGGTCTGAGCTTTCACCTCCTTTCT
>Ga0066376_10000311_pt1 | contig 44007 bp, 32 predicted proteins | sample Knorr_S15_td_Bot_FD_77009 | JGI IMG/M metagenome (GOLD analysis project Ga0066376, IMG submission 77009) | Marine microbial communities from Southern Atlantic Ocean transect - Knorr_S15_td_Bottom_ad_5009_LV_A | ecosystem: Environmental > Aquatic > Marine > Oceanic | place: Southern Atlantic... | reverse complement strand
GCTTCGTCTCGTCGGGCTTCGTCTCGTCGGGCTTCGTCTCGTCGGGCTTCGTCTCGTCGGGCTTCGTCTCGTCGGGCTTCGTCTCGTCGGGCTTCGTCTCGTCGGGCTGCGCCGCGGTCGAGGACCCAGTGGAGCGACCGGAAGCAGGTTGTCCCTGCGCCCGCTGTGGCGGACCCCCACGCCCTCGTGAGGCTGACCGTTCGCTCGGCGGGAGGCCGGCATCGCGGACGCGAGTGCGACGCGATCGGTCTTCAGTGTTGGCCTGCGCGATCTGCTCGTAGTCCTTGATGTCCGTGGCCAGTGACACATCCGCGCCGGCGTCGATCAGCGCCTGCAGCGCGGTCGTCGCATTCCCCACGGAGGCGAACATGAGTGGCGTACGGCTCGAATGCGAATCGCGCGAGTCTACATCGGCCCCGTGGTCGACGAGGGCCTGGATGGCGCCCGCCGAGTTCGCTTCGGCGGCGAAGTGAAGCGCGGTGACGCCTGTGTTCGTGAAGCCATTCGCGTCCGCACCCCCCTCCAACAGCACCCGTACTACCTCGCCGTGCCCGCTCCGGCTCGCGAGGTGAAGCGGAGTGTACCCCCCAAGACGGGTAGTCGGCTTCACGGTCGCGCCGGCGTACAACAGAGTCTCGGCAATTTCGACATCGTTGTGCATCGCGGCCCAGTGCAGGGCGGTCGTGCCGTCCGCTTGCGCGGCGCTGGCGTCGGCCCCGTTTCGCAGCAGAGAGCGTACGGCCTCGATGTCGCCGCGCTGTGCGGCATCGGCCACCGGCGACTCCGCCGTCGGCGCATCGACCGTGGCGGCCACGAGCAGTAGGCTCAAGGCTACGATCGAGCCCAGACAGACACCGCTCTTCATTCGTGCTGCGAACATGTCGTGCTCCCGCTCGGGGTCGCTGGTCAGACCGAGAATGTGCCCGTGCTGTTGCCGAAGGAGCTCAGGTCGTCCAGGCCCATCCTGTGCAGGAGGTCGAGGTAGACGTTGGCCATGGGCGTGCCGAGCGGCGCGCGCACATGCTCGCCACCCTTCAGGACACCGTTCGCGCCTCCCGCCAGGAAGAGCGGGCAGCGGATGTGGTTATGAAGATTGCTGTCGGCCATCGCGGAGCCGTACATCACCATGGTCTTGTCGAGCAGGGTCGCGTCGCCCTCCTGATACTCTTGGAGCTGCTGCAGGAAGTACGGAATCATCGACACGTGGTACGCGTTGAGTTTGGCGAAATTCTCGACTCGATCCGCGCGGCCACCGTGGTGCGATGCCGAGTGGAACGGCGTCGTGGTCCCGGCCTCGGGATAGACGCGCGGTGACGCGTCACGACCCAGCTTCAGCGAGAAGACGCGCGTGGTGTCGGCGATGAACGCGAGCACTTTGAGGTCGAACATCAGCTTCACGTGCGCCTCGAAAGAGTCCGGCACGCCCACGGGCGCCTCGGGAATCTCACGCTCGTCTCCACCGGAATGTTGCGCTTCGATGCGCTGAATGCGCTGCTCGAGCTCCCTGATGTTGTTCGTATACTGATCCAGGCGACGTTGGTCCTCCGGACCCAGCGTCCGCCGCACCCTGTTCATCTCGCCCAACACCCAGTCGAGAATGCTGCCGTCTGTCTGGAGCCGCTGCGCGCGCTGCTCCTTCGTGCCCCCGGCACCGAACAACTGCTCGAAGACGGCGCGCGGGTCGCGAATCATCGGGAGCGGCTCGGTCGGCGAAGCCCAGCTGATCGTGTCGGTGTAGACGCAGGCGTAGCCGTACGCGCACCCGCCGGCTTGGTCGACGTTCTCGATCGAGAGCTGCATCGAGGGGATCGGCGTGTCGCCACCGAAGCGTTGGGCGAACAACTGGTCGAACGAGACCCCGCTGTAGACGTCCGACCCCTCGGTCTGTTTCGGGTGCGCCTGCGTCAGGAAGACCGCGGTGGTTCGGAAGTGGTCGCCGCCGATCTCCTTCGCGGCCTTCGCGTCCGCCTCACGACAGTCTGTATCGGACACGATGGTCAGATAATCGCGGAATGGCTCGAGCGACTTGAGGCTGGTGGGCGAGAGGTCGAAGTCACGACCGGTCTTGGCCGGCGACCAGAGGTTCATCGAAGCGCCGAGGTCGTTGCAGCCCGCCGCGCCGTGCACCTGTTCGATGCACACCAGACGCGTCTTGTCGGCAGCCATTCCCGCCTCCGTCGATGCCCAGAGACGGTTCGCGGGAACCATGGCGTCGAGGAGTGGGAGGCCAACGGCCGCTCCCATACCGCGCAGTAGGGTGCGCCTCGAAATGTGCTTTCCGGTAATGTAGTTCATCGCTTCGGACCTCGCCCGAGGGTACGTGAGGTTACGCGTAATTTCATCAGTTCTGGCCAGCTTGTTCGGTCACTGCAGCCCGCGCCGACAGGAACGCCGGGCTTTGCACGACTCCGAGCACGAAAGAAGAGACCTTGTAGTCGTTCCTGGCCGCCTCACGCGTGATCGAACGGATCGTGGGCATATCGTAGTACTCGACTCGACGGCCGAGCGCATAAGCCATCAGGTTCTCGGTGAAAACCCTGACGAATACCTCAGGTCGGTGCAGCAGCGCGTCGCGTAGGTCTCCGGGCCCGTTCAATGGCGTCCCGTCGTAGAGCTCAGAAGCCGGATCCACGAGGTTGCCGCCGTCGCGGGCACGCCAAGCCCCCGTCACGTCGAAGTTCTCGAGTGCCAACCCGATGGGGTCGATCACTTTGTGACAGGACTGGCACGCGGGGTTCTCCCTGTGCTGCTCCATACGCTCGCGCACCGTAAGGAAGCGCCCGTCCGCCGAGCCGTCCGTTTCGTCGAACGAAGGTATGTCGGGCGGCGGCGGCGGCGGCGGCGAGCCCAGCAGCACCTCGAGCACCCACTTGCCCCGGAGTACCGGTGAGGTACGGTCGGGATGCGAAGTCAGCGTCAGAATGCTGCCATGCCCGAGCAGGCCCCGACGCCTCTCGTCCAAGTACGAGACCTTCTGGAAGTCGGTACCCGTCACGCCTGGGATTCCGTAGTGGCGGGCCAGACGTCCGTTCACAAACGTGTAGTCCGCAGTCAGCAGTTCGAGTACGGACCGGTCTTCCGAGACCAGGTGTGAGAACAGGAGCTCTGTTTCGCGATGCATCGCATCCGCGAGAGTCTGATCGAAATACGGATAGGTCAGCGCGTCGGGCTGGACCTTCTCGAGGTCCTGAAGCCTGAGCCACTGAGCGGCGAAGCGCGTCGCGAGCGCCTCAGCCCGCGGGTCGGCCATCATGCGAAGGACCTGCCTCTCGATCTCCGAGGACTTCGAGAGGTCGCCGGCCTGGGCGAGTCGCAGCAGCTGCTCGTCCGGCGGCATGCCCCAGAGGAAGAACGAGAGCCTGGACGCCAGATCTATGTCGCTGATGGCGTAGATCTCGCCCGGCTGTACGTCGGCGGGTCGCTCCTCCATGCGGAAGAGGAAGTGCGGGCTCGTCAACATGGCCTGGAGCGCCGTTCGAATGCCCCCCTCGAATCCGCCGTCGACGGCGCCGCGATCGTAGAACGTCAGTAGACCATCCACGTCGTCCTGGCGGACGGGTCGTCGGTACGCCTTGGCCGCCATGCGCGCCACGATCGCTTCAGCACACGGCCGCGCTTCGTCGGGTGACGTGGGGCGGCAGCTGAAGACGGCGCGACGCGTCGGTGTTTCGGACACGCCGGTGACCTCGAAAGGCCCTAGGATCGTCATGCGCTGCAGATGCTGCTGCGTGGTCACGCCCAGACCGACGCCGATCTGTCCGTCGGCGAGCGTGTGATCGATGGGGCGGATCAGGTCGTCCACTGCTCCCTCGTACTGGCGCACGAAGGCGGCCGTCACATGCTTGGGGCCGGCGGTGACCTGCAGCGAGTCGGTTCGGATATTCAGACCCGACGGCTCGGACTCGGACATCCATCGGTCGATCCGGAGCAACGCTACTCGTTCCCCGTCGATCGAGACCTCGATCTGCTCGTAGCCGTAGGGCCGGGCGAAGACCTCACCCTCCACCGCGGCATAGGGCATGATGTGGAACACGTACTTTCCGTCGGCCGGGAAATTGTGCACCACAGAGAGGCCGCCGCGCGTCCCGAACGGCGCGTTCTCGACGCGCTCCCGCTGGGACTGCACGCGGGGAATCCGGTAGATGGTATTGCTGACTTCGGCGTCTGGATCCCCGAGCGCGATACGCACAATCTGTCCGGCCGCGCGCAGGTAGCCCTCCATGACCGTCGTCGATGGCATCTGCACGTCGGCGATGTTGTCGAAATTCGCGCTCTTGGTATCGAGCGGCAGAAAGCTGCTCACGTCCACGTCGAGTCCGAGCACGTCGCGAACCGCACCTCGGTACTCGGCCCGGTTGAGCCGTTGGAACGTACGTGCGCCTGGATTCGGGTTCCGAGCGGCGGCACGATCGACGATGGTCTCCAACTCGGTCGCGACCGCCTGCAGCACAGCCTCTTCGGGCCGCTGGGCACCGGAGGGCGGCATCATACCCGCGCGCAGCTTCCGAATCATCTTCTCGACCGCCGCGGCATTCTCCGGGGCGTTCGCGAGGTCGAAGTCCTCCAGGACGAGTTCACCGCTCTGCCTGCGCTCGCTGTGGCAGCGGGTGCAGTATTGTTCTACTACCGCGTTCGCACCCTCGTAGCTGCTGGGAACCGGATGAGCCGCGGCTGCGAGCATCGAGGACTGACTCGGTCGTCCCGGCCCGGTGCAGGTGGCAACGGCCACGCCTACGCATGCGATCAGTGGGATCGCAAGAGAGGCTTTCCTCATTCCTGGCGCTCCTGAGATTCTCATCGACAGCGGCCCATCCGTCCGTCGCTCGCGCGACGGCAGAAGAGTCACCTAGGAGTATACGGTGAGTATACGGTGTGCAAGGGCGATTTTTCCAGGGTCGCGTATCACCGAGCGATCCCTGCCTGCGCTCGCACCTTCGCCCGCTCGTATGGTTGACACGGACCCACTGACAAACGCTGAGCGCGAAACCCCGATCGAGAGGGCAGACGTGGAGCGAGAGATCCGACGACCCTCTGCGCGCGAACACTACAAAAAAGTCTTGCGCTTGTTGGGGGAAGCAGGCATCGGCGTAACCGACTCCACACTCGCCCACATGCTCCTGCACGGATGCCTCAAGGGCCGCCCATCCATGATCGAAGCGGCATTGGACCGGGGGCTCCCGGTGGATGTGCCCAACCACGAGGGGACGACGGCGCTGCACGTGGCGGCCATGTTCGGTCGGAACGAGTGTGTTCTGCTTCTACTAGAGCGCGGCGCCGATGTCGACCGGCGGCGCGACGACCGGAGGACCGCGCTCATCCTGACCGGCCAGAGACGCGACGCAGATACCATGCGACTTCTGGTGGATGAAGGGGCCGACCTGGACGCCTCCGCGGCGGACGGGGACCGGGCTGTCGCCTGCGCAGCCTACAACGGTCGCTGGTACTCCGTGGACTTTCTGGTCTCACGGGGGGCGGCCGTGGAGGTGGACACTCGCTCCGGCAAGTCACTCCTGTACGCAGCCGCCGAAGGGGCACCGCGTCTGGTCGCGAAGCTGCTCTCCTCGGGGGCCGACGCTGGTGCCGCGCGCGGGCAGGACCGGCGCACGGCACTTCACTACGCCGCCGGGGGAGGTCACGGGGCCGCCATCCGCACTCTGCTCGGAGCCGGGCGGACCTGGAGGCCCGGGACGGGTCCGGTCACACTCCCGTTTTCGACGCGACGAGAGCTTCGCAGCAAACGGTCTCGGCGCTCATAGAGCTCGGGGCCAACGTCGACGTGGTGGGGGATGACGGGAGGAGCCTGCTGACCCATGCGATAGAAGGGAAGCGCGACGAAACGGTGCGCGTCATCCTAGAGGCCGGGGCCGACGTCCAGCCGTCGACCCCCGGTGGATGGGCGCCTCTCCACCGCGCGGCCGGGCTCGGGCTCACCGGGGTGGTAGAGCTTCTTCTGGGCGCCGGCGCCGATCCCCGGAGTACCGGTCTCGGCCGTGGGGCGCGACCGCGCTCATGCATGCTCTCAGAGCCGGACATATCGACACGGCAGCGGCCTTGCGTGCGGCTGGCGCCCTCGTCGAGGCCCTCGACGAGGGGGGGCCTGGGCGCAATGGTGCATGCGGCATACGCTCGCGAGCGCCAGGCGGTCGAGTTCCTGATCGCGGCCGGCCTTGCCCCCGACCCGATCGGCGGACCCGGTGTCACGCCGCTCACAGTGGCGGCGAGACTCGGGCACGAGAACGTCGTGAAAGCGCTGCTCGCCGCCGGAGCCGATGCGAACGCGATCGGAGTCGGTGACGCGCCGCTGCAGGCGGCGGTAGCGGGGGCGCACGCCACGATCACCCGGCTCCTGCTCGAAGCAGACGCGAGTCCGGCGGCTGGAGGGTCGGCGGCGTTGCTGACAGCCGTGCAGTACGGGTGGTACGACGACCGCTACAGCCAGCCCCGAAGCAAGCGGACAGACACCATGGCGCCGATCATCGCGCTCCTGCTGGAGGCCGGAGCGGACCCCCGCCGCCCGGAGCGCGGACGGCGGCAAGACAGTCCTACAGTGGGCCCAGCAGCTTCGAAGTCCTTGGGTCGTCGCGTCGATACGTCGGGCGATCAGCCTCCGTCCGCGTCCGAGATCGGACGAATCGCCTTGAGGACCTCACGGGTGAGGTCCCAGCGGTTGAATCCCTGGCGACCGTAGTCCAGTCCCCGTCGGACGATCACCAGGTTGTGCGTCGGAACCACGATGGTGAATTGCCCGCGGTTTCCGGCGGTGGAGTAGGCGCTCTTGGGCACGTCGTTCCGATTGTCGGGTACGAGCCACCATTGCCCACCGTATTGGTTGCCCCGCTCCGCGGTCGCGGGCGCGGGCGTGCGCACGAAGTCGATCCACTTCTCGGAGAGCAGACGCTCGCCGTCCCAGACGCCGCCTTCCAGATAGAGCAGGCCCATGCGGGCGAGGTCACGGGCGTTGGTATAGACCTGACTGCTCATGATGAAGTCGCCAAAACGGTCCACGCTCAGCAGCGTATTGCGCATGCCGATGCGGTCGAGCAACGCCTTGCGCGGATACTCGAGATACGCCTGGTCGTCGCCGATCGCGTTCTTCATGGCGAGCACACCGAGAAGCGTGTCGTAATTCTCGTAGTCCCAACTCGTGCCGGGCTCTCGTATCAACGCGCGGCTCAAGGCGCCGCGTACGGAACTGGCGCCCGCCCAGTAGGACATACCAGACCCTGTAGCGTATTCCATGCCTCGATTGTCCACCGTATTGAGCCCGCTCGACATGTTCAGCAGGTGGCGCAGGGTGATGTCGTGTCGGGGATCCGTCTCGGGCGAGGACTGTCTCGGCAACCACTCGAGGTCGACCGACTCGTCGAGGTCGAGGCGCCCCTCGTCCGCGAGCATACCGATGAGCGTCACGGCGATACTCTTCGCGGTCGACCAGGTTCGTGTCCGTGTGGACACGTCGAAGCCATCCGCATATCGCTCATGGATGATCTGGCCATCGTGAACGACGACCAGGCTGAGCGTGGCCTGTTCCGGCGTGTCGCGGTCGAAAGCCCAATCGGACGCGGCTCGTAGCGCATCCGCGTCGATGGTTGGCGGAAGCGGCGCATGCGCTACCAGGTCACCCTCCGGCCATAGAATCGTCTCGGGGTCGCCGGGAAGCGGAGGCGTGTCGAGGACCGGCAGGTCGTCGATGTCGACGAAGGTTTGGTCGGGCGCCATGATCACACACCCGATTCCCTGTCGAAATGCTGCCCGCATGATCGGTGTGCCGCCGGCGGCCCCGATCGCCACTGCTTTCCGCTCCCAGTCGACTTCGTAGTCACCGCCCCGGGGCGTCCCGACCGGCTGGCTGAGGTACTTGAGCTCCTTGTCGAACACCTGCTCGAGCGTGCGATTCGACGTGAACAGCCCGTTGCACATGAAGATCGCCTGTTGCCCGTACTGGATCATCTGTCGCTGTACACGCCAGTAGTCGTACGACTCCACTTGTTGTGCGCCGCTCGAGGTGGGGAGGAGGAGCGCGGCAACGAACAAGAGCGTGGTCAGGCGTTTCATTTAGACATCCCGGGTTGGCTGAATACGTGCCACGCTCATCATTAACAGCCCCGCCGGGAACGCGCGAGCGCACCGGCAAAATCACCGTGGCTGGGGCGGCGCCTCCGGATGCATGGCCTCGTCGACACGGCGGGACAACTCCTCACGGGTGAACGGCTTCTTGAGCAGGGAAAAGTCTCTGGGTAGCCCACCTGCACCGCTGAGCGCCTTCTCGGTGTACCCAGACGTCTACAGCACACGCAACCCGGGACGCGCGGAGAGCGCTCGATCGGTCAACTCGACCCCGCTCATGCCCCTGGGCAGAGCGACATCCGTGAACAAATAGGTCGATCTCCTCTTCTGCGTCGAGCAGGTCGAGCGCGGTCATCGCATCCGACGCCGGAAGCGTCTTGTACCCTATGCGCTCCAGCAACGCCAGCGACAGCGCCTGCACAGAGGGATCGTCCTCCACGACGAGAATCATCTCGCCGTTGCCGCGAGGCTGCGAGCCTCGGAGGCGCGGCTCGAGCTGAGGCCTGCTCGAGGACAGACTCCTGGGCAGGTGGAGTATTACGGAAGTGCCCTCACCCGGCTCGGTTTGGATTTGCACGCCCCCATCCGATTGCGTGACGAAGCCATAGACCATGCTCAGTCCCAAACCGCTTCCGTGACCGACATCCTTCGTGGTGAAGAATGGATCGAAGACCTGCGCCAGAATCTCTTCTGGAATCCCGGTCCCGGTATCCGCGACGGTCAGCGTCACGAAGTCACCGACTGCTCCCTCCACGTGCGAGCAGTCCGCACAGTTGGAACAGCTAATGGAGAGACGCCCCCCTCTGGGCATCGCGTCTCTCGCGTTGATCGCGAGATTGAGAACGACGTTTTCGAGCTGAACGGGATCGACCATGCAACTCCACAGCCCGGCCTCGCCCCAGACATCGATGGTATACGTCTCGCCCAAAGTGCGGACGAGCAGATCGGTCATGCCCTCGACCAGTTGGTCGACCCGCACCGCCCTCGGCTGCAGAGCCTGCTTGCGCGAAAAGGCCAGCAGGCGTTGCGTGAGCAATGCGCCGCGTTCCGCGGACGCGCGCGCGGCGATCAGCAGCGGCTTCAACACGTCCGACGCATCCTCTTCCGCCAACTCCAGATTGCCGAGGATGACCGTGAGCAGGTTGTTGAAGTCGTGGGCGACTCCCCCCGTCAACTGACCGACCGCTTCCATTTTCTGGGCCTGCAGGAGCAGCGCGGCCAACTCTTCCTGCTCCGATTCCATCTCGCGGCCTCCGCGGTGTCGACGAGGGCGTGGCTACCCATGAGCACGGCCATGCCGCCCAGAATCGTCCTCCAGCGACGATCCGAGGCTCGTTTGCGCGCCCGCATGAATGCGGCACACACAATGACGTCGAGGCCAGAGAAAATGAACAGCGATGGAGCCCACGAAACCACGCCATCCGCGCCCACCGTTGTCGGGACGTTCTCGAAGTACATGAGCAGGCCCAACAGGAGGACGCCGAGCCCGGCGGTGCGCAGCCACAGCAGGCGTCGCACTCGCTCTCCCCCTGGGTGCGATCGTGTCGCTTCGAGGGCCAACACCATGCCCAAGTAGAAGCCAAGAAAGATGGCCTGAACCACCAGTTCCCAGGCGTGCGTCCATTGTGCCCAAGGCACGACGGCGCCGATGATCTCGCCCATCAGGACCCCCCCCCGCGCGCAGGCGATCGGAGCCCAAAAACGTCGCTCCCGGGACGGCGGCGTCCGAGGGAGACCCCAGAATACAGCGAGAAAGCCCGCGGAGGCCACGGGGACATCCGCATAGTACAACCCCCAGAACCCTCGCTGATCGGTGGTCAGGCCCCGCAGGAGGTAGGGGCGACACCAACGGCGAGCAAGGCGGACGCAACCCAGAGGCCCTTGTCATGCCTGAGCACATGCAAGACGTGTGATCTCTGGTCGCTATCGGTCATCAGACTCGCAGTCGGCAGGCCCACAGGGGACCCATGCGCCCCACGACTCGAGTATCGGCTCAGGGGGCCCTCCCGCAAGCGCAGTTACTCGCAGCGCGTGCTACATCTCCATTACGGCCTCGACACCCGAGTCCAGCTCATCCGGCTCGCTCAGTAGCGAGATGCCGATGAACAGCGTCAGGGAAACCACGAGCGATGCCGCGCCCACGTCGACCCCATAGGGCATCGACACCCCGGTGATGCGGACGCCGAAGTTGACCGCGAGGCTGCTTGCGATCGCCACGGTCGCCGCTGTGGCGGTCGCCCCCTTCCAGTTCAGTCCAATCGCGACCACGGGCACGATCGCGGCCGCGAACGTGCCCCACCCGAAGGCTCCGAGCAGCGCGACGAGATCGCCGCTGTAGAGGGCCACGAGCGCCGCCACGATGGCGATCCCGACCGTCGTCACCCTGGCCCAAAACAGCTCGTTCTGAATCGGGCGACCGCCCAGGGCGACAGGGAAGTCGTGGATTACGGCAGCGGTCCCAATGTTCAAGAATCCGTCGGCGGTCGACATGATGGCCGCGAGCAGCGCCGCGAATACGACCCCCGCCAGCAACGGGTGCGCGAACGCCTGCAGGAACGCGGAAGCGGCCGCGTCGGGAGTCATGAGCGGATCGTGCCCGCCACTCAATACGAGCGCGCGCATGGAGATACCCAGTCCGATCCAGAGGAGGGCTGCCACGCCGTACGCAAAGGCACCGAGCGGAACGACGCGCTTAATGTCTTTGACGTTCTTGAGCATCATGTACTTGGTGATGACGTGTGGCTGTCCCGCCGTCCCGAGTGCGAACACGAGCATCCAGGACAGTCCGCCGAACATGCCCAGGGTCCCCCAAGGGCCCATGGCCTCGCGGTCGTCCGCCGCGATCACCTGACTCATCTCCGCCAGGCCGCCGTCGAAGGTTCCGACGACGGTGACGAAGACGAGCACCGCCGCGACGACCATGATGACACCCTGGATCAGGTCCGTGTATACGGAGGCGATGATACCGCCACTCACGGTGTAGAAGACCAATACGGCGGTCGATATCGCAACCGTGGCCTGCAGGCTGATTCCAGGGAAGACATTAGCGTCGCGCAGCACGTCCTGGAGAACGACCGACATCGCGAGGATCTGGGTGGCCAAATAGCCCATGACGCCGAGCAGCACCACCGCGGCCATGAGCGCGCGGACGGCCTCGCTGTCGTAGCGGGCCGCCACGACGTCCGGCAGCGATACGCAGTCTCGCAGTTCGCCCAGGAGCCGGACCCTCTTCGCGACCAGGGCGAACATGATGGCAGGCCCCGCCATCGTCGCTGCGACGATCCAGAGCGAGCTCATGCCCATCTGGTATACGAGGCCGGGCCCACCCACGAACCCGAAGCCGCTCATGGTGCTCGAAAAGACCGCGAACGCCGTGAGGAACACGCCGAGGTTGCGGCCCGCCATGAAGAAGTCCTCGCTCGACTTCGTGCGGCGCATGGCCCACCACCCAACGCCGATACAGATCGCCAGGTAGACGACCACCGACGCGAGCGTCACGGTGGCGCGGTCCATCAGCGCCGCTCCTTCGCGCGCAGAAGCTCACGAAAGCGGGCGTCGGACTCGGGAGGGAAATACACGTCGTCGAAGGTGACGACGAACGCGATGATGAAGACCCAGGGGAACAGCCAGATCCCGTACAACATCCAAGCGCTGGGTACCGGAAATCCTCCGAAAGTCTCAAAGGGTTCTAAGGGGCCGCCCTTCGAGAACTCCAGGTAGCTGAGCATGAGCGCACAAAAAACCAGCATGTACACGACGGTGCCCGCGACGACGAATCTGCGTAGTGACTTCGCCGTCTCGCGAACTCCAATCAGCATGCAAATGCCGATCATCACGATGACGAGTATGCCGGTGACGAACCCGACGGCGATCAGGAGACTGGAGCCAGGAGCGCCACTGCCACTCCTGAGCATGGGGTCGAAGTCCGGGTGCGGCGTGGGAGCCAGATCGGGCCCCGGAGGCGAAACGATTCCGATCAGGAGCAGGATCAGGAGGGGTATGCAGGCGCCGAGCAGCGCGTACAGCAACCGCCTGTCAACGTCTCGAGTCATGTGAGGCCCTCGCGTTTGTGAGCGAATCGAGCCAACCTGACAGGACCACGCCGATCACGCGAGCGAGCGGCGATCGAATTCGCAGCCCACGTGCGGCTTGCTTAGGACTCACCAACGACCAGCGATGGAGGTAACTCGATGCCCGTGGAACGCGACACCGCCTTCCAGATGCCCGCGTCGAACATCCGGTTCGGACGAGGAATCACCCGCGAGATCGGGATGGACCTCGTGGACCTCGAGGCAAAGAAGACGATGCTGGTCATAGACCCGGCGTTGCGCGATCACCCGGTTGGGCACGAGGTGCTCGAGTCACTGGAGCAGAGCGACATCGGTTTCGAGGTCTTCGACGCCCTCTCCATCGAGCCGACGGATGGGAGCTTCAAAGCGGCAGCGGGCTTCGCAACGCACGGGGGGTTCGACTCCTTCGTGGCGGTGGGAGGCGGGAGTACCATCGACACCGCGAAAGCGGCGAACCTCTATTCGAGCCATCCCACCGACTTCTTCGACTACGTCAACGCCCCGATCGGCCTGGGGCACCCGGTCCCCGGTCCGCTCAAGCCGCTGATCGCCGTCCCGACCACAGCGGGCACGGGTAGCGAGACGACAGGAGTCGCGATCTTCGACTACGTGGAGAAGAGAGCGAAGACAGGGATCGCGCACCGGTATCTCAAGCCTACGCTGGGGATCGTGGACTCCGACAACACACGCACGCTCCCGCCCGCCGTGGCCGCGGCAACCGGACTGGACGTGCTCAGTCATGCGTTGGAGTCGTACACCGCCATACCGTTCGACCAACGTCCCAGGCCGGCTCGGCCCCTCGAGCGCCCGGCATACCAAGGTTCGAACCCGGTCAGCGACATCTGGGCGCTGAGGGCGCTCGAGCTGATGGCCGAGTTCCTTCCCCGAGCGTATGCCGACCCGAGTGACGAGGAAGCGCGCATGCAGATGCTCCTGGCCGCGGCGATCGCCGGGATCGGCTTCGGGAACGCGGGAGTCCACCTACCGCACGGGATGTCGTACCCGGTCGCAGGCATGGTTCGAGACCACTGGCCCGACGGGTACGTCGTCGACCATCCGCTGGTGCCTCATGGGGTGTCGGTGATACTCAACACGCCCGCGGTCGTCCGCTTCACGGCCCCCGCGAACCCGGGGCGGCACTTGCGAGCGGCCGCCGCACTCGGGGCCGACGTCTCGGACGCCGCTCCGAGCGAAGCCGGGGAGGTCCTCGCGGAGCGTGTGATCCACTTCATGCGGGCGTTGCACATCCCGAACGGCCTCGCGGCCGTGGGTTATACAGAGCAGGACATACCAGCCCTCGTGGAAGCGACGCTGCCGCAGCATCGGGTGACCAAGCTGTCACCCAAGCCAGCCGGCGCGGCGGAATTGACGTCCCTGTTCGAAGAATCCATGACGATCTGGTAGGTCGACTCATGGCAGCTTCACGACGTCGACGGAAGACGGGTGGTGGTGCGGAGCGCGTCCGCGCGCAAACAGCGACGCCGAAGCCAGCGTCGCGGCGGGTTCTCTACCTGCCGCTGGCGCTCATCCTCGCGCTCCTGGTCATGGCGCTGCTGCCGCGAGTGCAAGCCAACCCTCGTCTCGCGTGGTCCTTCTGGGGTGCTTCGGGGGCACTGGCTCTGTGGCTGGTGACGCTCTTCCGGCGGCTCGGCGGCAGTACGGTAGGGCGGTCGCTCGAGAGCGTGTTGCGTCCCCAGCACTACCTGCAGGCCTTGGTGCAGATCGCGGTATTCGCGTATTGGGGGTGGTACTGGCGGCCGGTCTACGACTTCGCCGTGCTCCTGGTCGCGCAACTCGTCTTCGCGTACGCCTTCGACATGCTGCTCGCTTGGTCGCGACGAGAGAGGTACGTGCTCGGTTTCGGCCCGTTCCCGATCATCTTCAGCATCAATCTTTTTCTGTGGTTCCGGGACGACTGGTTCTACCTGCAGTTCCTGATGATCGGGATCGGGTTCCTCGGCAAGGAGTTCGTGCGCTGGCACCGCGACGGCCGCAAGGTGCACATCTTCAACCCGTCCGCCTTCGCTCTCGGCCTCTTCTCTCTGGTGTTGATCACTACGGGCGCCACGGACCTGACCTGGGGCCAGGAGATCGCCTCGACGCTGACGCTCGCGCCGATGATCTATCTGTACCTGTTCCTGCTGGGCCTGATCGTGATGTACTTCTTCTCGGTCACCCTCGTCGTCGCGGCGGCGGCCGTGATGTTGTTCGCCCTTAGCTCGCTGTCCGCCTCGCTCACGGGTGTGCCCTACTTCCTGGACTCCGACATTCCGGCCGCGGTCTTCCTGGGACTCCATCTTCTCATCACCGACCCGTCCACGTCACCGCGAACCCCGGTTGGGAAGCTCCTCTTCGGCGCCCTGTACGGAGCCGGCGTGTTCGGCCTCTATACTCTGCTCGGCGCGGCGGGCGCTCCCACGTTTTACGACAAGCTGTTGGCCGTGCCGTTGCTCAACCTGAGCGTCCGAGGAATCGACGGCTTGGTTCGAGTCGCCCGGGCGAATCCAGCGCTCGCACGCTGGCGGGTCGAGTGGGCGCCCCTACGCACCAACCTGGCCCACATGGCCGCCTGGATCGTGTTCTTCGGTGCCATGACCGCCTTGGGAAAGACGGACGGGAGGCACACGGGCGACAGCCTCCCGTTCTGGCAGCAAGCGTGTGAGGACGAGCGTGCGAACTCCTGCACTCGGCTCATCCAGCTCGAGAGCACGTATTGCGCTGACAACTCTGCCTGGGCGTGTAACGAGTTGGGCGGAAACTACGCTCGCGGCGAGATCGTGGCGGCGAACCCGGAAGTCGCGCGCGACTACCTTTCGCGCGCTTGTGAACTCAGATCGCAGGCGGCCTGCGTCAACCTATTGGACCTGGATCGCTTCAGCCGAACCGACCCGCGGCCGCTCGACCTCAGGCTGATGCTCCGGGAGGGAGGCCAGAACCTGATGCAGATGCCGGATCCCGAGCTTTATTCCCGGGCGTGTGATCACGGCTGGACCTTCGCTTGCGGCAGAAGCGCGAGCACGCCGTGATGGACGTCACGCCGCCCCGGAGCGGGACTCCGCCACCGGAACCGGCACCCGAGCCGCCGTCTGGTGCGCCGACGTCGAGCAGGGTAGTGGTTCCGCTCGCGGCGCTCGCGATCGTCACCGCGGTATGGGTCGCCCTTCAACTCTCGCAGTCCCTGCCGGTGGGGCCGGAGCGCGACGCCCCTGTCGCGGCAGCCCGAAGCGAACTGCCCGGCTTCCGCTCGGACGCCTGGTTCCTGCCCGACGAGCAGCTACTCGGCTTCGTTGAGATACCAGCGGGGCCGTTCCTGATGGGCAGCGACCCGGCGCTCGACCCGCTCGCTTACGACATCGAGCGGTGGTCCGATGTGAGCGCACAGGGAAGCTTTATGGTACCGGCCTTCTACATCGCCAAGTACGAAGTTACGATCGCCCAGTTGCGCACGTTCGTGGAGGCCACCGGCCATACCATCGACCCGCAGGCCCTCCGACCGCCGCCCGATCACCCCGCCGCGTCCGTCTCGTGGCCCGATGCTCTGGCCTACGCCCGCTGGCTCGATGCGACACTCCGGGAGTCACCCCTCACGCCGCCCCTACTGGCCACGTTGTTACGCGACGGATGGCACATCACGCTGCCCAGCGAAGCCGAATGGGAGAAGGCCGCGCGGGGTGAAGACGGGCGCATCTACCCCTGGGGAAACGAGCCGCGGCCCGACCGAGCGAACTACGCCGGACGCGGCACGAGGCCGGTGGGCAGCTACGAGTGCCCCGAGTGCCCATTCGGGCTCTCCGACATGGCCGGGAACGTCTATGAGTGGACGCGCAGTCCGTATCAGCCCTACCCCTACGACGCGGCGGACGACCGGGACGGATTGGACGAGCAGGCTCTCTGGGTGATGCGCGGTGGCGCGTTCGGTGACCCGGCGCAGAACGTGCGCGCCGCCAACCGCGGGGGCGCCGACCCAGGCGCCCGACGGGCGTTCATCGGCTTTCGGTTGGCGCTGTCGCGGTAGCCTTCGCGGCCCATTGAGACGGGACGCGATCCGAGCGGACCGCGATCACGATGCATCCGTCTGCGAGCATCCAGTCGAATGGCCCCGTAGGCACGCCCAGACGAGGGAGCCGGCATTCGAAGAACACGGTCGCCACCGTGCACAGGATCGCGCCCAGCGCGAGCCCCTCGAAGGTGATGACGCCTGCCGTCGGAAGAGGAACGATCGGCATACCGCCGGTCGGAAGCGGGTATGCCCTCGAGGTCAGCGTCACGAGCAGGATCGCGATGGTCCCACCCATCAGACCGCCTAGAACCGCCATGAGCGGCACACGCGAGTGGACTTGGAGCCCGACCGGACAGACCTCGTGGCCGAGCGGAATCGAGCTTCGCACCTCGATCTCACTTGCCGCCACGCCGGCCTCGGCCAGCCGCTCGAGAGCGTCCTGTGCGTCGGACGGCTTGGCGAAGGCAGCGTGAGTCCAGCCGCGGTTCGTCATCTCACGGCCTCCTCGGTCGCAGGCTCCGGGCCAGCGGCGGCCGCGCCAGCGATATGGTCTCCCTCCCGGACCTCCCAGAGGGAGACGATCGGCGCGAACTGCACGAACAGGAAGTAGAGCATGGCGAACATGCCGAAGGATCCGACCAGGACCCCGAGTTCCACCCAGCTGGGCGAATACGTGCCCACGTTGAACTCCATGCGCGGCAGTCGCAGCGTGCCTACGACGATGAGGAAGCGCTCGATCCACATGCCGATGAGCACGCCGAACCCCACGACGGCGGTCGCGAACGGCTTGCGGCACACGCGACGACGCACGCGCCACAGCCCGTGCAACGGTCGGTGTCGATCACCATGCGCCGACGTGTCGTCCACAAAGCCACGTCCCACCAGATCGAGGGGGTTGGTCCCGCGGCCCTGGGCGTACCGGCCGTATTCCGAATGCCCCTGCCCCCGCGGTATGCCGATCAAGCCCGGCCGGACGGTCGGGTCCAGCACGGCTTGGGCCTCGACCGCACCCGCTGCAGAGGTGATGCGCAGACGATCTCCATCGCGCACTCCGAGTCGCTCCGCGCCGGTCGGGGACAGCTCGGCCCAGCTGTCCCACATGACGGTCGACATGGGGTCCGGCAACTCCTGAAGCCACGGTCGGTTCGCCCCCCGCCCGTCGCCGATCTTGAGCGACGCGAAAGGGAGAAGAAGGAACGGATACGCGTCGGCGCCGGCCCCGCCCGGCAGACCATCGAGATCTTCCTCGATCCGCTCGCGCACGAGGTTCTCCAAGCTCGACCACGCAAAGCGGCCCGCCACGGGATTCCCCAGGGCCGTTGCCAACGCGAGCAGCACGTCGGCGGGATGGTTTCCGCTGCCCAGCGCATCGACGACCGGTCGCGCCAGACCGAGCACGCGAAGGCCCACCGAGGCCGCTGGCGTCACAGCGTTGAAGCGCTCCAGCTCTGTGTTCAGCGGAAGCACCAGGTCTGCGTGCAGTGTCGTATCGTCCCGGAAGCTGCTGAGCACCACGATGGTGCCGACGCCGGCAAGAGCCTGCTCGATCCCCCAACTCCCCGGGAGCGAGTGCAGCGGATCCGCGTCCGCGACGAACAGCAGCTCCACCGGCGGCCCCGACTCGGCGCGAAGGCGCGCGGCGAGCTGCGCCGCTCCAACCGGTGTGGCCCCGGCCGGGCCGACCCAGGTTCCCGAGCAACAGGTTGAGTCCGAGCCCCGCGACCACATTGAAGAGCCCGTTGCTGTGGGCGGCCGCGCGCGGTGTGACGCTCGATTTCATTCAACCCGGAAAGCCCACACAAAACGCCTTCATCGAGAGCTTCAACGGGATCCTGCGAGATGACTGCTTGAACCTGCACTGGTTCCAGTCCATCGAGGATGCTCGCCACACCATCCAGGCGTGGAGAATCATGTACAACCAAGGTCGACCGCACAGCTCCCTGGGCCGACTTACGCCTCAGCAGCTTGCAGACCAACACGCACTAGGCCTGGATCACATCCTCGCCGACATCACTCAGAGTGTCTCATAATACTTGGATCAACTTCGGGGGTCACCTCAGACCCGCTGAGCTACAGACATCTGGCTGACGTCGCCGTGACAGGTGGCGCAATCGACCCCGGCTCGAATGTGCGGTTTGTGCTTGAAGTGGATCATCGCGGACGCCGGCATGACGTTGACCTTCCGCCACAGCAGCGGCTCACCTGTCTCCAGGTGCTCCATGAACTTCACCACCTCGGGATGATCCCTGATCGCGCGGCGGCGGTGACAGACCGCGCACGACGAAATCGCGGGCAGGCCGGCTTCCGCCTGGGTCTCGACGCCCTGGTGGCAGCGGGTACAGTCGATGTCGTTCTCGGCGTGCGTCTGATGATTGAACGCGATCGGTTGCGGCGGCGGCGGTGGCGGCGGGTCGGAACAGCCAGCCAGGAACGCCGCGACGATGACGAACGCGAGCGAGCGGGGTCGCTTCAAGACCGTCATGGCGCTGCTCGCTCGGTGAAGGCTTCGCGGCCAATTCGGAGCGCGCAGGTTAGAGAGCGTGAGGCGGACGGGCAAGTTTCAGTCGGGAGCGCCCGCGACTTCTCAATAGCGAAGCAGATACTGGAGCTTTATGAAGATCGCTCGGTTGGTACGCCGCAGTCCCTCTGTGAAGAAAAGCTGTTCCTTTAGGCCGTCACCGTCGACATCGCCCTCGATGAGATCGGCCTGCCGATAGTGGTCGTCGTAGCCCAGGAAAAACACGGTACCGGCGTTGATTCGGTAGTTGAAGAGCACATTGATGTCGAACGTCTCGTCCTGTGTGTTCCACTCCGTGATGTTGCGCATGCCCAGGCGCTCGGTGAACTGGACGTTCGTCGTGCCCCGGACGATCGTCACGTCGAACAGCTCCGCGTCGCCGTTCAACGGGTCGGTGAGGCGCCGAGAATTGAGTGACAACCGGGTTTGCAGGCGGTCGAGAGGGCGCAGCGTGCTATTCACGCTCCAGTTGACCCGATGCCCCAGCGAGGGCGCCAGGTAGTAGACCTGATCGCCGACGGAGAAGTTCGCGCCGAACGAGTAGCTGCGGCTGGTATTGACGTTGCCTCCGGCGGAAAATCTCGTCTTCTGGAAGTCGGTCTCGCCAAAGCGCTCCCTGTCGCGGCTGAGAGCCGCGTTCAGGCTGATGCTGCGCGCAAAGGAGAAGTTGATGCGGCCCGAGACGTTCTCGTCCTGAAGCACGTCGTCGTAGTCGTAGTTGCGCGAATACGTGATCTGCGGGCCCCAGTCGATGATCCAGCTCTGTGGCCAGAAGCGGTATTCGACGCTGCTCGTGACGTTTCGAATGTCCTGCCGGCGGACGAATCCGACCTCGGTATCGAAGTCGGGCGATATCTGGTACCCGTAGATCGACCAGCGCAGACTTCTTCCCGTCTGCCCGATCCGCGTGGACAGCATATGGCCTGACACCTCCGCCTCCGCTTCCCCCCCGCTGGGCCCCACCGCCGCGTCCCGGTAGCGCGAACCAACCGCTCGGAAGTCGCCGGCGATCGTGGGAGTCAGGCGGAAGTTCCCGTCCAGTCCAACGAGGCGGCTGTAGCCATCGAGGAACTCCCGGTCCGTGACGATGGCTCCGATGTTGGATTCCGCATACAGGTCGTAGCGCGCCCGCGCGATGACCGTCTGCGCGGTTTGGTCGAAGGCGGCGTCCGCCGGGTCGTCGACCTTGCCCGGCGCGCGGTCGTTCGCGGTCAGCACTCCGAGCGAGAACCTCCCCACCTGCCCGGAGAGCTTGGCTCCGTAGTCGGGGTCGACGATGGTGCGCGTATGCACGAAGGTCACGGGCGCGATGATGTTGAAAATCTCCGCCCCTTCCACGAAGAACGGTCTCAATTCGGAGAAGAAGAGGGGAAAACGCTGGTTGACCTCGATCTGCGGTCGGTCCGATTCGATCTGGGAAAAGTCGGGGTTGAGCGTAAAGTCGGCGGTGAGATTGCTCGTGATGCCGTACTTGACGTTGACCCCCGCGTCGGGGTCGGCATCCTGATTGACGAAGCCCGGCCGGGTTGGATCGATGTCCCCGTACTGGATCGTCGTGAAGGTCGGGAGGATCTCGAGGTTCCTCGCGTCGGAGAGGTCGATCATCCCCTCGAGCAGCCCCATCTGGGCGAAAAAGCTCGTCTCGTCTCGCGACATCGGGGCCCACACCTGGTTCTCCTGATCCTTGCCTTTCACTTCACGCACGATCTGGAATCCCCAGCGATGTGGCTCACCCGCCGCCGGACTCGGGTACCGGAGGCTCTTGAACGGGATCGCCATTTCGGCCGTGTATCCGTCCTCCACGATCTGCGCGCCGGTCTCGAACAGGGCATCCCAGGATCGATCCGCGGGCGGGATGGCCATCGCGGCGCCGCCTCGGCCGCGACCAATGCGCCGCGCGGCCGACACGATGCCATCCCCCTGCACGCCATACCCGTTGACGTCGAAGTCGTAGCCGCGCTGCTGGTCCAGAAAGGTGTCGAAGTACACCGTCATGAGGTCGTCCGAAAACGCCCGGTCGCGCTCTCCGAGGTTGGCCCTCATGATCGAGGGGTCCTCGTAATGGGCGTGGAAGCCGAAGTAGATGTATTCGGCGTCGTAGGCGATGTAGACGTCCGTGTCTTCGGTGGCGGGGGCGCCGTCCAACGGGGACTGCTGAGTGAAGTCGGTGATGTGCGCGGCGGTACGCCACACTCGGTCGTCCAGAGACCCGTCGATCTCCGGTGGCGTGTCCGTCCGCGTGGGAGTAATTCGCGGTCGTCCCGGCAGGAGACCCAGCTCCGTGAGGCTCGGACGCGCGAGCGTGGGGCTCGGGCCGGATCGCTCGCGCGCGGCCTGCCCGGTCAGCCCGGACGGTGCAATCGCCAGTACGAGCCCAGCCGCTAGAGTCGTAGCGGCCCGACACACTCGGGGCCGAGGCTTACACCCACCCCCCGCGACCCAAGGAGCTCGTGGTCTCAGGTTGCCGGCGCCTCCGGCCGCAATGAGCGCACCTGCTTGCCCGCGCGCCAGATCTCCTCGTCCGCCAGGGCGGCCAGCTCAGTCTCCAACGACTCCCGGTAATCGTCAGCGCTACACGTCTCGATCACGATGCGGGCCTCGTTTCCCGAGCTGACGCTCTCGTACAACTCATCGAAGAGCGGCGTCACGGCATCCCTGAAGCGGTGCCGCCAGTCGAGGGCCCCGCGCTGCGCCGTCGTCGAGCAGTTCGCGTACATCCAGTCCATGCCGTTCTCCGCCACAAGAGGCATGAGGCTCTGCGTGAGTTCCTCGACGGTCTCGTTGAAGGCCTCGGACGGCGAATGCCCGTTCTTGCGCAGGCACAGGAACTGCGCCTCGAAGACGCCCGCGATCGCACCCATGAGGATACCGCGCTCACCCGTCAGGTCGGAAAGCACCTCCTTCCGGAAATCCGTCTCGAACAAGTAGCCGGAGCCGACGCCTATGCCGAGTGCGACCACCCTGTCCTTCGCTCGACCCGTGGCGTCCTGGAAGATGGCGTAACTCGAATTGAGCCCTTTGCCCTGAAGGAACAGGCGACGCAGCGACGTCCCCGAACCCTTTGGGGCAATCAGGACCACGTCGATGCCCTCGGGAGGGACAACCGCCGTGTCCTCTTTGAAGGTGATTGCGAAGCCATGGGAAAAATACAGGCACTTTCCGGGCGTGAGGTGGGGCAGGATCGTACTCCACTGGGCGATCTGACCGGCATCGGAAAGCAGGTACTGAAGGACGTCGCCTTTCTCGGCGGCCTCTTCGATCTCGAAGAGGTTCTCTCCATCGACCCAGCCGTCCGCGACCGCCTTGTCCCAACTCCGCGAGCCCCGTCGCTGACCTACGATCACGTTGAAACCATTGTCCTTCAGATTCAACGCCTGCCCCGGCCCCTGAACTCCGTATCCGAGAACCGCGATCGTCTCGTCCGCCATATACTCGCGGGCTCGGTCCAAGGGCCACTCGTCACGCGTGATCACATTCTCCAACTCGTCGCCAAACTGAATCTGTGCCATGTCTACCGCGCCTCTTTATGCTCGCGTCGTGCGACGCGGGGTGTCGGGGTCATGAGGGTTGATTTGATACTAATCCGATAGGGCCGCGCCGAAAATCGGCGAACCCTTCGCAACGGCCATCGCCCCACTCCGCGCCACCGACTCGATCTCGGCGAGCACTGCGACTTCTTTCATGAAGCGGTGGATCTCGGGCCCGTTCCCGACCAGCTCCAGAGTGCCATGCCCCTCGTCGTAGCCCAAGACGTGTCCACCGAACTCCTGCAACATCGCGGCGAGCTCCGCTCGCGCATTCTCGGGAACCCGCACCTTGAACAGCGCGAGCTCCCGCTCGATGTGGTCTACGCCCGTCATGTCTACGATGCTCACGACATCCACCAGCTTGCCCAGTTGATTCGAGATCTGGTCGATGACGTCGTGCGAGCCGACCGTGACCAGGGTCAGTCGAGAAACCCCCGCGTCGTTCGTGGGCGCGACGTTCAGGCTCTCGATGTTGTAGCCACGGGACGAAAAAAGACTGGCGACGCGCGAAAGCGCCCCGGCCTGGTTCTCGAGCAAAATCGATATGATGTGGCGCATTGGGGAAGGTGGGCTCTGTAGCGTAGCTATTGCAATGGGCGGGGGCCTCGTGGAGCTTGCAATCCCTATGGATACCAAGGCTCAGGGGCAGCCGCTTCGTCCGCATCCCCGCGCCGGACGGATGATGAGCGGCGCCGAGATTCTCGTGCAGGTGCTCGCGGACGAGGGCGTCGGGACAGTGTTCGGGTATAGTGGGGGCGCGATCCTCCCCACCTACGACGCCGTCTTCCGCTATAACGCTGAGCACGGCGAGGGTGGCGACGAGCCGATGCCGCTCGTCGTCCCGGCAAACGAGCAAGGTGCGGGCTTCATGGCCGCCGGCTATGCGCGCGCAAACGGCCGTGTGGGAGTGGCGATCGTAACGTCCGGCCCTGGAGCGACGAACTGCGTCACTCCGGTGCGGGACTGCATGGCAGATTCAGTTCCCATCGTGGTCATCTGCGGGCAGGTCCCAACCGGGTCCATAGGGACGGACGCCTTCCAGGAGGCGCCTGTTACGGCCATCATGGGGGCCGTCGCGAAGCATGTGCTGCTCGTGACCGACCCCGAGCAACTCGAGTCCACCGTACGAACTGCGTTCGAGATCGCCCGCACCGGACGGCCGGGCCCCGTGGTGCTGGACGTTCCCAAGGACGTGCAAAACTGGGAAGGCGCGTTCCGCGGCGAGGGACGACTCGCCATCCCCGGGTACAGGCACCGCCTGGACATCATCGATTCCCAAGCGCTCGGCGAGGATCGTTGCCAGGAATTCTTTTCGATGCTCGCAAAGAGCGAGCGCCCCCTCATCTACGCCGGTGGTGGGGTCATCAACGGGAACGCGAGCGAAGCAATGCGCGCGCTGTCCGAAGCCTTCGGCGTCCCGGTCGTGACGACGCTCATGGGCCTCGGCTGCATGGACACGATGAGCCCGCTCGCCATGCACATGCTCGGCATGCACGGGACCGCCTATGCGAACTACGCGGTGGACGATTGCGATCTACTCATCGCGATGGGCGCTCGCTTCGACGACCGTGTCGCGGGCGTTCCAGCGCGGTTCGCCTCCAAGGCCCGCCGCGTCCTCCACTTCGACATCGATCCTTCCGAGATCAACAAGGTCAAGAAGACCGACTGGCATTACGTGGGGCGGTTGCGGGAGGCTCTCGAGTCGCTCGTGGCATACGGCTCCAGGACCGGCTTCTCGGGAGATTTCGCCGAGTGGCATACGGAAATCGCGGAGCTCAAGTCCACGTATGCGCTCAACTACGACCGCGAGAGCCCGCTCGTCCAGCCTCACTACGTACTGGAGACCATGAACCGGCTGACGCGTGGCGAGGCGATCGTCTCGACCGGCGTGGGCCAGCATCAGATGTGGGCCGCGCAGTACTGCGATTTCCGCGGCCCCCGACTGTGGCTCACTTCTGGAAGCATGGGCACGATGGGGTTCGGGCTACCGGCGGCGATCGGCGCTCAGTTCGCCTGTCCGGACAAGCTGGTGATCGACGTGGACGGTGACGGCAGCATGCGCATGAACGTCGGAGAGCTCGAGACCGTCACGACCTATGATCTGCCGATCAAGGTGATGGTGCTGAACAACTACGGGGATGGCATGGTCATGCAGTGGCAGCGGCTCTTCTTCAAAGGGCGGCTGGCGGGGAGCGACAAGTCCCTGCGCAAGAAGGACTTCGTAAAGGCCGCAGAGGCGGACGGGTTTCCGTATGCCAAGCGATTGGATCGCAAGGAGGACGTGCCACGCGTGCTCGAGGAGTTCCTCGGCTTCGACGGTCCAGCCTTCCTGGAGGTGATCATCGACCCAGAGGCCGGCGTGTACCCCATGGTGGGGCCCGGCCTCTCTTATCAGGATATGATCACGGGCGACTTCATTCCGAACCGGTACGATGCGAAGGAGCCCGAGGACCCAGACGCTTCAGAGATGTTCTGAGGCGGGCGACGGAGTCGATTTCCGCCGGCGCCTCAAGAACCGGCAGGACGCGGCAGCACGCCTCCGGGGGCACCGAAATGGACGGCCAGGCCCTGCGCCTCGAGTTCGACGTCCGGGCGCGGCACCGCGAACGTCCCCCGCTCCGCTGAATAGTAGAGGCACCCCACCTCGTCGGGCGGGCGGGCCCGCGCGAACGCCTCGGCCCCTTCCAGAGCGGCCAGCCATTTCTGCTTTGCGGCCACGAGGTCCACGGGCGCCGTAAGATCTAGGCGATCGACCTCTTCCGGCCGGTGCCGGCCCCGCCTCTTGAGTAGCTCCAAGAGTGAGAGAGGCGTGAAGCCGGGATCCTTCCCGACCGCAGCCCAGTTCAGCGCCGCCAAGTCGAGGATTCGGTCGTGAACGAACAGGATGTCGACGAAGTCACGAGGCTCGTCGCGTCCGGCCAACGCGAGCGTCTTGTTCACCGCGAGGTCGATCTCGTGCAGCAAGTATCCGCCGAGCGGATCACGCACGGGCGGCATGAAACGCCACGCCGAATCGTGCGCCCAATCGATCTTGGTGGCGTGCTCACCCTTGGCCACGGTCGCCCGTACGAAGCCAGGCTGGCTGATCTCGACCCGAAGCGTGTACCCAGCATCCTCCAGCAGCCCGGTATCCTCGCTGAAAGCGGTCGAGACCCGGTCGGCCGAATCGTGGAAGAAGTCCAGGTCATTGCTGTAGCGAAGAGAGTTGGCAGCAAAGTGCAGCGCCGCGCCGCCCGCGAGATAGCTGTCCGGAGCCCGCGTCTGAGCGACCACCGCGAGCAGTTGCGCCTGAAACACGGTCAGCGGCACAGTGCCGTCGCGACCCGCCACGCCTCGCGCCCTCCGTTCTTCATCAGCGTCTCGGCCACCCACGGCACGTCATCCCTCGAGATCGTCAGATCTGGCCGGTATGACCAGAAGCACGACGTGTGGAAGCGCCGGTACGCGCGTCGGGCCTCCCTGACTCGAACCATATCTCGCGCGGTCCCCGGATCCAGCGTGCGCCGGCTCTTGCGGCCGCCGATACGCCCGATCGTAGCCAAGTAGTCACGGGTCGAATCATCCATGCTTTAACGTAATCCGCTTACGTTCCAATCGCAACGCGGCGGTTCGACGCTCGATCTGGCCGGAGGCCGGTACCAGGCACCGCGACCGCGAGAACGCGCGCGCGCAGAGCATCGGTCTTGCGCGCCTCGCACCGAGGGGTCACGATCGGGTGCAGTGGTGAAGATCCGGGCCCTCGGGAACGGGTCGATCCGTTGGTCGAACTCGGAACGGAAGACAACTATGATGAACGACAAGCGCTGGCGGCTGCCTCGACCGTCACACTCGCTCTGGTTGACGATGGCGCTCGCGGTGCTGCTCTCGGCGCCGACTGCGGTCGTGGCTCAGGGACCGGGGACCGAGGGCGGGCAATGGACGTTCCTCGGTGGCGACTCGTGGCACACGCGTTACACGCCTGCCGCCGAGATCAACGCCTCGAACTTCGGGAATCTCGAAGTCGCGTGGCAGTTTCAGGCGGCGAGCTTCGGTCCAAGCACCCCTAAGTCGACGGGGACCTACATCGACGGAAAATTCATCACGGTCACCGGCGAACGCCGTCACGTGATCGCGCTCGACCCGGCTACGGGTGAGCTCCTGTGGAGCTTCACCGAGCCGAACACCGAGCGCTATCAGTATTCGATGCGCAAAGGCTACGGCAAAGGGGTCGCCTACGGCGAGGTCGACGGCAGAGGGGTCATCTTCATCACGACCCCTGGCTTCTTCCTGCACGCGTTGGACGCGGAGACCGGACTACCCCTCGAGAACTGGGGCGAGGGCGTGGCGATTCCTGGGTTCCCGTCCTCGGGGACGGTGGACCTGGTCGCGGACCTGATCCAGGACTGGGGCCCGTGGGAGAACCTGAATCAGGAATACGACCCGTACCAGGGGATTCCCTTGGAGATCGGCTACATCACGGCATCGGCGCCGCCGATCGTGGCAAACGGGGTGGTCATCGTCGGGAACTCGGCTGAGCAGGGGTACAACCAGACGCGCAAGGAGATGGTTCCGGGCGACATCATGGCGTACGACGCGGCGACCGGCGACCTGAAGTGGAAATTCCACGTCATCCCGCGTCCCGGCGAGTTCGGACACGACACTTGGGAGAACGACGCCTGGCGATGGACCGGCGACGTGTCGTCGTGGGCCCCCATGTCGGTCGACGAGGAGCTCGGCCTCGTCTATATCCCGACGAACGGAGCGACCATCGACTACTACGGTGGCTTCCACCCGGGCGACAACCTCTTCTCCACCACGCTGATCGCTCTGGACATCGAGACCGGTGAGCGGAGATGGCACTACCAGATGGTGCACCACGACATCTGGAATTACGACACGCCCACCGCCCCGATCTTGATGGACGTGAACGTCGACGGCAGGGACATCAAGGGAGTGTTCCAGGTCACCAAGCAGGCGTTCGTATATGCGCTCGACCGCGAGACAGGCGAACCGATCTGGCCGATCGAAGAGCGCGCGGTCCCGCAGTCGAGGGTACCGGGTGAGACGCTGTCCCCGACCCAGCCCTTCCCGACCAAGCCGGCACCATTCGACCTCCAGGGGCGCACGGAAGATCACCTGATCGACTACTCGCCCGAGATCCGCCGACGGGCGCTGGAAGTGGCACGCAACGGCAATCTGTTTGCGCCGTTGTTCAATCCGCCCACGCATGTGGGTGACCCCGCCGGACCGGCGAATATCTGCCCCGGCGGAGGGGGCGGCGCCAACATCACCGGCCCGCCGGTCGCCGACCCGGTGGAACGTGTACTCTTCGTCACCTCCACCAGCGGGTGCTCACCCGCCTATCTGGGGCCAGGGGTCGAGTCGCCCCTGGATAGCGACAGACAGACGGGCGTGACGCACTCCGAGTTCTCGCGCGCGACCGCAGGCGGCGGGCGCGGAGGCGGTCCACCGTCGACCATCGACGGCCTCTCCATCTGGAAGGGACCCGTGGGGCGGATCGTCGCCATCGACTTGAACACCGGCGAGCACCTCTGGATGATCCCGCACGGCGACGCGCCGGACGACCAGCAGGAGTTCATCCGCAATCACGCCCTGCTGCGCGGTATCGAGAGCGTCCCGACCAACCAGGGCCGGAGAGGGCACGCCGCGATGGTGGTATCGCCCACGCTGCTCATGGCTTCCGGCCAGACCAGCGACGGCACGCCTCACCTGTTCGCGATCGACAAGCGGACCGGCGAGCGTGTCGGAGCAGTGGAGATACCGGGCGGGTCCCGGTACGGCATGTCGAGTTGGGTTCACGAAGGCAGGCAGTACGTGATCATCCAGCTCAACGACGGCCTGGCGGCGATGGCGTTGCCGCGCTGACGTCGACCTGAAGTCGATGAGGGAGCCTCGGGCTCGGAGCTTCACAGCTCCGGCCCGGGGCTTTTCTCATCGGGCTCCGCGTCCTGTCCCGATGGGCTGGCTCCGTTGCTGCGGCGCGATTTCCCGCGCCTCGAGCCGATTCAGCCCGTCGATGATCTTCGCATAGGCGCGGCCGATCTGCTCCAGACCGACGGCCGGGATCCACTCGGGTGTGTCCTGCTCAGTGTGCTTGATCTCGGGCGACGTGATCACCTGCATGGACGGCACGTCGCGGGCCATCCTCCCCATCTCACCGGAGGCGCCCAGCTCCAGATCTGCCGTGACTCCGACGTTGAATCGGTTGAACGCGTCGAGCACCACATCCAACGCGGCCGGACTGCTGTACAGCCACCAGCGCATGGGGGAGACCGCGTTCATCATGCGTAGCTCAGGGCCCCAGTACTTCGTCCTGGTCACCGCGACGTGCTCCAGGTTGATCGCGAACACGGTGTTCGCCAAGGCGGTCTCCCTATTGTCGTGCAACCAGCTCGTGCCCGGTCCTCCGTGGTGGCCCACCGAACCCAGGAACCGAATCGTGCGCCGTCTCTCCGCGCGGGGCACGTTGGCGAAGTGCTGCACGAGACCCATCATGACGGCCAAGCCCGACGCATTGTCGAGCGCCGACTGGAAGTACCCATCCATATGCGCAATGACGAGGATCTCCTCGTCCGAGGTGCCTGGCAGGGTGCCCCAAACGCTGGCTGCCGACAGATCCCCTACCATGTCGGCCTCCACGCGCAGCCCGACCGTCACGGACTCGCCTCGACCAAGCATGTCCCGCAGCCGCATCCCATCCGCGTAGCCGACGTTGAAGCCCGGCCCATCGCCGGTCCGCTGCCAAACCGCGAAATTGTCCGAGATGCCGTACACGATGCCCACGGCGGCGGCACCGTTTTCGTACGCACGCGCCACCGCGCCTTCGGTGCGTAATGAGTGCCGAAGCGTGCCCGGCCGTGGAATGTCGTGAATCAACACCGCTCTACCTCGGACGTCCCGTCCCAGGTAGTCGGCGTCGCTGCCCATGCCGACCCAAACGAGCTCGAACTCCAAGCCACCGGCCGGTGTCGATGCCGCGCCTTGCGGCGGACGAGCGGACTCCAGAGTGAACGCCCCGTCTCCCGAGGCGAACGTCACCTCCCAGCTGCGCGGAATCCACTGCGGCCGCAGGTCGAAGGCCTGGCGGTGCACTTCTTCCAGGCCACTCTCTCGGAAGTAGCGCTCCACCCAGTCCTGGGTGGCCTCGTGACCGGCGGTACCGACGTTACGACCCCAAAAAAGATTGCCGGCGTCGCGGTCGGCTAGCGAAATCGCGTCCACCTCCAGCAACATGCGCTTGAGGCTCTCCCCCCGTATGTCGCCGTACCGGGCGTCCTCGGGCCGCAGCGGTATGCGGATGAACGCGTCTTCACGAACATGGCCCGACGCGTCGAGCAACGGCTGTCCCAGCGGGTTGGGCGGCGGGTTCTGCAGGGCCGAGAGCGGACTGCAAAAGGCGAGTAGACCGAATAGGGTCCAGCGACGAAGAACACGCTCCAAAGCCGGCATGGAAAGTCCTCACTCCGGGGTCGGACAGACGTCATGCGTAGCTACCGCACGCCGCGCACGCTAGAGTGGCCCGGTGGGCCTCCAATACGGACGGAAGGAGCAAGTCATGCACTTCGCCACAAAGGGGCGCCGGTACCACGCCACCGGCATTCGCTGCGCCCTCCTGCTCGTCGCGGCGGCACTCGGTGCGCTTGCGACCAATGTCAGCGCGGACCAAGCCACTCCCGTCCAGGCAGCGTGGTTCGGTCTCCGTCTACCGCCGGGACTTCAACCGCATGCCGCGCCCGCCATCATCGGCGACCGCGGACCGGTCCCTGCGCTTGTACCACCGGGTGAAGAGCGGCACCACGAGCTCGAGGGCGCCCGGGTCCGGATGGACCTGGAGCGCATCGTCGCGTTTTCCGTACGGAGCCGCGAGCGCCGCGAGGTGGGAGACGGGCAGCTCTGGGGCCGCATTTCCGGATTCCCCTCCGGCACTGAGACGATGGCGTGGGCCGCCGAACGGTTCCGGCAAGCGGGCATATCCGACGTTCGCTTCCAGACGTTCGATCAATCCGCGGATGCGTCGTTCTGGATGCCCCTGCGCTGGGAAGTACGCCTCCTGGGCGACTCGCTATTCGGCGCGGGGAGTGAGGACGTAACCTTCGAGACCGCGATGCCTCTGTCCCCCTCCGAGATCGCGGGAGGAAGCATGACCGCGCCCCTTGTCTTCGTGGGGACCGCCAGTCCCGCCGAACTCGTGCACATCGACGTGAGCGGCAAGGTCGCCGTTCAGCACGTGACGCCGCAGGCGCACACGGTCTTCGAGAGGAGTCCGACCGTTCAGAGGGCCCAAAACCTCGCGAGCCGAGGAGCGGTCGCGGTGCTCAACGTCGTAGACCAGCCCGGCAACGGCAGGGCGCGGGACTTCAGCAACTGCGGGGGCCCCTGCTTCAACCTGGGCGGGAGGGATGGGGCGTTTCTGGAGCGTGTCATGGACTCGGCCGCCCAGGCCGGTACGCTCCCCGAACTACGAGTTCGAATCGACCTGGAGACCGAGCGCCGATCAGGACTCTCCGCGAGCAACGCGGTCGCGATCATCCGCGGGAGCAGCCGAAGCGACGAAGTCATCGTGCTCAACGCCCACGGAGATGGCTGGTTCGACGCCGCGGGAGACAATGCCGACGGCCTATCGGTCCTCATCGCTCTGGCCCACCACTTCGCCAAGCCAGAGAACCAAAGCGCGCGCACGCTGGTCTTCGTGGCGAGCGCGGGGCACCACTCCCCCGGCCTGAACGGCCCCCGCAGCTTCGTCGCAATGAACTCCGAACTCGCAGTGAACGCGGTGCTCGTCCTGAACATCGAGCACGTCGCTCAGCGAAACCTGTCGCGGGCGCGCAGTCTCTTCGAGGACGGCTACCGGGAGTACGTCGCGGACGCGGTCGAAGCGCCGATCGTCGCGGGCATCACGAACTCGGCTCCGTTCCTGGAAGGCCTCTTCCGAGAGGGGATCGCGCGCTACGGAACCAACTTCGTGTCAGGCCCGTCCCCCATGGCGAGCGGCGAGGGCGGTGGCTACCGGTCGCTGGGCGTCCCGATCGTCACCACCATGCAGGCGCCGCCTCTGTATCACACCAGCGGCGAAGTGCTGGAGACGATCTCGACGCCAGGGTTGGAGCGCATGGCCCGCTTCCTGGCATTCTTCATCACGGAGGTGGACCGTGCGGCGCTGGACCAAATCGATCCTCCGCGGGCACACGACCGTTGATCGGAGTGTCCGCTTCCTCCGCGGCAGGCACCGTCCGCAACGGTTGCAAGTAACGGAGCACGAGGTCTGCCCGCCCGCCCGCCTCGACCAGGGAATTCGGGACAACGGTCCAGAAGCACTCGAGCGCACCCGGCCAATCGGCGAGAAGCTCGCGTGCGCGCGCCGAACCAGTCGCTTGGTGGTGGCGGGTGATCAAGGCTTTGAGTAATTCGATCTCCCTCGCTTCACTCGTCCGTTCCAGCGTTACGAGCTCTCGGTTCACCCGGGTGGGAAATTCTCCGGCCCGATCCAGCACGAACGCCAGCCCGCCAGACATCCCGGCTGCGAAGTTCCTGCCCGCGTCCCCGAGGACCGCCACCACCCCTCCCGTCATGTACTCACATCCGTGGTCACCCACGCCGTCGACGACCGCGACGCCGCCCGAGTTGCGCACGGCGAAACGCTCGCCCGCGCGACCCGCAACGAAGAGCCTACCGCCCGTCGCTCCGTAGAGGACCGTATTCCCGACGAGCGTGGCATCGGCCCCCTGAAACCCTGCCGACGCGGGCAGGCCAATCGAGATCTCGCCACCGCTCATTCCCTTCGCGACGTAGTCGTTGGCCTCGCCCACGAGGCGTAGGCGCACTCCGTTGACGAGCCAGGCGCCGAACGACTGACCGGCAGAACCCACGAACTCCAGGTCTATGGTACCCTCCGGAAGGCCCGCGTCACCGTAGAGGGCGGCGATGCGCCCCGAGATCCGCCCACCCACGGCACGGTCCGTATTCTCGATCTCGAACGAGCCACGGAACGACTCGCTCTGCTCGAGCGCGCCTCCAAGTCTCGAGATTATGTGGTCGTCCAACGGAGCACCGGGGCGGTCGTTGCGGTCCTGAACACAACGGAGCGGCGCTCCCACCGCACGAGTGACGAGCTTCGAGAGATCGACGGCCCGCCAGCGATGCTTCTCGTCACTGGGGATCTGCCGTAGCAGGTCCGCGTGGCCCAGCAGGTGCGCCAGGCGCTCGTACCCCAATTCGGCCAGGACCTCGCGCACCTCCTCTGCGACATGAGTCAGGAAACTGATGAGCATTTCAGGAGTGCCGAAGTACTTCTTGCGCAGCTCCTCCGCTTGAGTCGCGATTCCCACCGGGCACGTGTTGCTGTGGCACTGCCGCGCCATCTTGCAGCCGAGGGCGATCAAGGCGGCCGTGCCGAAGCCGAACCGATCCGCCCCCAGGAGAGCGGCCATCACGACGTCGCGCCCGGTGTGGAGTCCGCCGTCCACGGCCAAGGTCACCCGCCCGCGGAGTCCGTTCATGACCAGGGTCTGTTGAGTCTCCGCCAGGCCGAGTTCCCACGGGTTGCCGACGTACTTCACCGAGGACAGAGGTGAGGCACCGGTACCACCGTCCGCTCCGCTGATCTGGATGATGTCCGCGTAAGCCTTGGCCACTCCCGCGGCGATGGTGCCTACGCCTTCCGACGCGACCAGCTTGACCGAAACCCGCGCCTGGGGATTGGCGGTCTTCAGGTCGTAGATGAGTTGGGCCAGATCCTCGATGGAGTAGATGTCGTGGTGAGGAGGAGGGGAGATCAACGGCGTGCCCGGAATCACGTGCCGGAGGCTCGCGATGTAAGGGATGACCTTGTGGCCCGGCAGTTGGCCGCCTTCTCCCGGCTTCGACCCCTGTGCCATCTTGATCTCGAGCTGGTGCGCTCCTGCCAGATAGGCCGGGGTCACGCCGAAGCGACCCGACGCGACCTGCTTGATCGCCGAATTCGCGTCTCGCCGGTCACCATCGGGCGAGTACCGACGCGGATCCTCACCACCTTCCCCGGTATTGGCGAGCCCCCCGATCCGGTTCATGGCTCGAGCGACGTCCTCGTGGGCTTCGCGACTCAACGCGCCCAACGACATCGCCCCGGTCTGGAACCGGAGCAGGATCTGATCCACCGACTCCACGCGGTCGATGTCGATCGGCTCTCGGTCGCTCGCGAACTCGAGTAGATCCCGCAACGCCGTGGGCGGGCGAGAGTGCACGAGATCCGAATACGTGCGGTACTCCTCACGACCGCCCCCCTGGACGACCGCGTGCAATGCTCTCCAGACCTCCGGGGCGTTGGCATGATAGTCGCCGTCCCGACGGTACTTGTACCAGCCGCCGCGATCCAGCGATGCGTCGGAGAACGCCCGCGTGTGCCGCTCGAGCACGTCCTCCGCGATCTCCCGAAAACCGATGCCGCCAATGCGTGACGTCAGGCCCGGGAAGGAGCGCTCGATCACTTCGTCGCTGAGCCCCAGCGCCTCGAAGATTTGCGCTCCGTGGTACGACGAGACCGTGGAGATGCCCATCTTGGACATCACCTTGAGCACGCCCTCCTCGGCCGCCTGTAGATAGGCTCGGATGGCTTGCTCGCGGTCCACCTCCCCGAGCTTGCCCTTGTCGGCGAGATCGGCCACGGTCAGCAGGGCGAGATACGGGTAGATGGCCGATGCGCCGAACCCGATCAGCGCCGCCATGTGGTGTACGTCACGAGCGTCGCCGGCCTCTGCGAGAATGCTGGCCCGCATGCGACGTCCCGTCCGGATCAGGTGGTGGTGGACGGTCGAGACCGCGAGCAGCATCGGGATCGGCGCTCGCTCCTCATCGACGTGGCGATCGCTGATGACTAGGGCGCTGTGCCCCTCGTCCACCGCCAACGCTGCCTGCTCGCAAAGCGCGTCGAGCCCCAGGGTCATGCCCTCGGGGCCCTCCGCGGCGGGGAAACTCGCGGATAGGCGCGCGAAGCTGAGTCGAGCCGCGGGCGTGCGGCCGAGAGCCTCCCAGTCCTCGGTGGCCAACAGTGGGCTGCGCAGATGCAGCAAGCGAGCCGCCTCCGGCCGCTCCTCGAGGATCGAATGGCGCTCGCCGAGATAGGTGCCGAGCGACATCACGACCCGCTCGCGAATCGAGTCGATCGGCGGGTTCGTCACCTGAGCGAAGCGTTGCCGCACGTAGGTGTAGAGCGACCGCTGTGGCTCATTGAGCGTCGAGGGCGGCGTGTCGTCTCCCATGGAGCCGACCGCTTCCTTCCCGTCTCTGGCCATGGGCGTCAAGACGTCTCGGATCTCCTCTCGTGTGTAGCCGTGAAGCGCCTGGGTGCTCGAGATGCCGGACGTGTCGGCTGCGCGGATGCGGGCCCCGCCGCTGAGCGGCGCTGGCTCGAGGTGCTGAAGGTTGCCCTCGACCCAGCGGCGATACGGCCCGCCGCCCGCGAGCCTGCTCTTGACGTCGGCGTTTCGCAGGAAGTCCCCGGCTTCCGTGTCCACGGCGATCATCTCCCCCGGCCCCACGCGCCCGGACTCGACGATTTCCCTGAGCGGTAGGCCGAGCAGTCCAACCTCCGAACTCATAATGACAAGGCCATCGGAAGTGACCTGATAGCGGGCGGGGCGCAGCCCGTTGCGATCCATGGCGGCAGCCGCGACCACCCCGTCGGTGAACGCGATCGCCGCTGGTCCGTCCCAGGGTTCGATGAGGCAAGCATGGTATTCGTAGAACGCACGCAAATCGGGCGCCATGTCTGGCATGTTCTCCCACGCTTCGGGAACCAGCATCGCCATGGCGTGCAGGAGACCCCGCCCCGACGTGGCGAGCAACTCCAGCGCTTCGTCCAAGGAGGCGGTATCGGAGCCGATCGGTGCGATCACCGGGATCAGGTCTTTCAGGTCCTCTCCCCAGACGGAGGACGTGAGCTCGGGCTCGCGCGCGGACATCCAGTTGCGATTCCCGACGAGTGTGTTGATTTCGCCGTTGTGCGCGATCATGCGGAACGGCTGTGCCAGACTCCAGTTCGGGAGTGTGTTGGTGGCGAAGCGCTGGTGGAAAAGTGCCAGCGCGGACCGTGTGCGCGGGTCTCCGAGGTCGGGAAAGAAGCTGCGCAGCTGAGGAGCCACCATGAGGCCCTTGTACACCACCGTGCGGGCGGACATCGAAACGACGTAGGCGTCGACGTCGTGCTCGCGGTATGCGGCTTCTGCGCGTCTGCGCGCTAGGTAGAGCATCCGTTCGAATGCGACCCCCGACAGGTCCTCCGGCCTCGCGAGGAGGAGTTGTTCGATTCCCGGTAGAAACTCTTTCGCCACACCACCGACCACCGAGGGGTCGATCGGGACGGTTCGCCACCCCAACACATGTACGCCGCTGTCCTGCGCAGCCCGTTCCAGGATCTTTCGCGCCTGTGGGCGAGCGAGCGCGTCGTTCGGAAGGAAGACCATCGCCACCGCGAGGCGATCGAGTTCGTTCGACCTCAACCCCCAACGCGCGGCATCCGCCGCCAGCAGGGCGCGGGGGATCTGGATGGTGAGGCCGGCTCCGTCGCCCGAGGCCGCGTCTGCCGATACGGCACCGCGATGCGTCAAACCGACCAGGGCCCTTAGGGCCAGCTCGACGACTCGGTGTGTCACCTCTCCGTCGATACTGGCGACGAAGCCGGTGCCACAACCGTCGTGTTCGAAGGCAGGGTTATAAAGTGGTGGTACGTCGCCTCGGCGCCTCACCGTGCCCGCCCAATCGGTGCGGAAGGGCGCGACGTCCGGGCCTGCAGGCCAGGATCATGCGTCATGGTTCTCTTTGGGTTCTGGGCAAAAAAGGACCGGTCCTCTGGCGGGAGAGGGCCGGGCGGGGAGCCGAGAAGAGTCTTCGTCAGCTCATGCGTTCGCGCTTTGCTTCGCGTACTCCCTACCGGACTCTCCCATCGGGACAGTCGCAGTTGGTACACCAGGCTCGTAGGCGCAAAATGATCATCAGGCTCCCTCAATTCCAAGCGCGCAAAACGCTTCAACAACGTCTCGACCGCGCGTCAGCGATTCCGCACTCTGGCGCCCAAGAGACTCCGGGCGGTGCACAGCTGGTCCTCAAAAGCGGCCTGCACCGGGATGCGGCGGCGGCCTAGCCTGAGGAGGCGGGAAGCTGCTCAGAGCACTGAAGAACTTTAACGCGTTTGGCCGGTTTACACCAGGGGTGGACCGCCTGTGCCGCAGTCGATACGCGGTCGCCCTGCACGAAAACCGAGTCGCCGTATTCGTGCGAGTGGTAGTTCTCTCGGTTCAGATCAGCGGTCATGCGACGGAAAACTGCGTCGCTCGCGAACGCCCGCAGCAACTGGTAGTGGCTCTCTTCAGGTTCGTGTGCACCACTCAGGACGGCGTCCACTACGCGCAGTTTCGTCCGAGGCCCGATGCGCTGCGTCGCCACACCAGAGCCCGCGCGCACTCCTCCCCCGCTCGACGCGGCATGCTCTAGAGCCCGAGTGACGCTGGAGCCGATCGCGACCACTCGACCGCCGCGAGCCCGGGTCGGCGCTATGGCCTGGAAGGTGGACTCGGGAATGCAGTACGCCTCGTCCCAAGGCAGCCCTGCGTCGAGTTCCGCGTCGCCGGTCGACGAAATCCCGGCGGCGTGCGTCAGCGTCGCGAATCCGACCCCGCGCGCCACCAGGCGCTCCAGGAAGGTCCAGTCGAGGACGAATGTGGCAGAGGGGGACTCGAACGCGGCAGGCAGTCCAGCGACCCTCGTCCACCCATCCCACATCTCCAGCGGCGTACCGACACGGGCGTACTGGATGGGCCTGCCATGTCGGGCAATCCCGGCCCAGATCTCGTCCGGGCTTCCGTCGAAGCGCAAGGACACGAAGCGTGGGTGGTGCAGTACACGCAGCACCCTCGCGTTCAAGGGTCCCAGGGCCAAGGAATCGCCTGCCGTCAACACGGGAGGGGAAGCCCGGAACTCGGTGCGCGTTCGGTAATCGCCGACGCCGAAGACGATGGCGGTGAAGTCGTGAACGTCGTCGACGGCCAGCGAGCGCCGACCGGCGAGGCGCACCTCTATCGGCCGTCCGGTACCGCGGTGAGAGCCGGTGAGGCTCGCTGGAATGCTGGCCGCGTCGCGTTCGCGACCACCAGGTCGCCGCGGGACAGATAGCGTACGAGCTACGTCCTCTGGGCGTGTTCGAACGTGCCGTCCGCGTTCACGACCAGCAGACGGGCATCCGGCCGGCGCTGCGCCGGTCTGGTCGCGGGTTTCATGCCGGGGAGAGGTCGCTCGCGAGCGACTCGACGAGTTCGAGGATCTCCAGCGCAGCCTCGGCCGCCCGCTTGAGGCTCGCGGGATCGGCGTCGGGAACGGCTGATGCGTGCAGAGGCGTGTCTATGTCACCAGGATCGACCGCGCGCACACGCACACCGTGGGGCGCGAGTTCTTGGTCCCAGATTCTGCTCATGTGCGAGAGCGCGGCTTTGCTGGCGCCGTAGGCGCCCCAAGAGGCATAGGGCGTCTCAGCGGCGCCGCTGCTGATGTTGATCACCATCTCACTGTCCGAGAGCTCCCGATCACTGAGTTTCAAGAGTGCCACTGTCGACCCCCTGGCTGTAGGCGTGCCCAGCCGAATCTACGGCTTGCGGCCTGCGGATCGATGCGGTGGCTGGATCTACGGCGGACCAGTCCCCAATCCCAATGCGTCCAACCCTCCCGTCGCCTTCCAGGCGTCGAAGCGCATGCGTAGGGTCGCCACCGGATTGCTGCTCTCGTCGGCTTGGGTGTTCTCGTCGTCGACGTCGATGAAGAGGGAATACTCCCCACTGCTGTGCGCCTCACCTATGGGATCGTCGGCTTTCGCCGCCGCGATGTAGGCCACATGGGCGGTTTTATGGCCGCACCGGATGTCGGTTTCGGGCGTAGGCTCCGTTCGGCAGCTGCACCGGCTGTCTCCGCCCGCTCGGTCGGCGGCCTCCATGGCGGCCATGACGCGATCGACCACGGTACCCTCGGCAGCCAGGAAGGCGTCGACCGCGTCGAGAACCACGGCGTCGGACTCGAGGATGTTGCCCTGGATGGCGAAGAAGATGCCCTCACCGCGAACCTCGCTCTGCACCGCCAAAGCGGCGTATCCGTTCCGGTCGCCGGAGAAGCCGACCATCCGGCCCTGGAGATCCACGATCCCGAACTGGCGATTCTGGAAGCGGGGGTCCTCGGAGAGCATGCGCAAGATCGCATCCGGGTCGGTCCCGTTCTTGATCTGCTCGAAGATCAGCGTCTGGTTGGCGCGCGTATCGTCCACGCCAGCCTGCGCGGCGGCGACCCCGATGCCGGGCACGACGATCGCCTGGATGCTCATGAGACCGCCTCGACCGCGCAGGCGCTCCGCAGAGACGCACGTGGCGGAGGAGATCACCACCAGCCCTGAACGAGTATCGACGGCGATAATCGACCAGGTTGCCGAGAGCGACGTCGGCAGGAGGGACAAGGCGAGCGCGGCGATGATCGCCGCGAGCGAGTTCGTACGGTTCAAGCGCATGGTCGATTCCTCACGGTCGGACGGCGCTGGAGGTGCGCATACAGCCCAGCCTCCGCGGCCCGGATACGATGCGCACCAGATGGCCCCCGCGCCAGGCGATGCGTCTGCGTGGAGGCGGGCGCCGGATATGGTGTCGGGAGACGGTCTCTGGATGTTGTCCGGAGATGTTGTCCGGAGATGCTCCTGGCGGATTGAATCCCAGGCTGCATTTTGACCATCCGACCACACGAGCCCCTGCGCTCGTCATTAGCCGGCTGGAGTCGAGCATGAGCGAGTATTTGAACCGTGAGATCCACCTCGAGAGTCGTCCCGTCGGCTTGCCTCAGGAGTCCAACTTCAAGTTGGTCGAGGTGGAGGTCGCGGCCCCCGCGGACGGCGAGATCCTCGTCAAGAACCTCTACATGTCCGTCGATCCGTACATGCGAGGGCGTATGCTCGATCGCAAGAGCTACGTGCCTCCCTTCCAGGTGGGAGCGGTCATGCAGGGAGGCGCGATCGGGGAGGTCGTGGAGTCGAGCAACGAACAGTTCCCGGTCGGCACTCATGTCCGCAGCATCAACGGGTGGAGGGAATACTTCGTATCGGACGGTGCCGGACTTCAGAAAGTGGATGGGAGCCTAGCGCCGCTGTCTGCCTACCTGGGCGTGCTCGGGATGCCGGGCCTGACTGCATACATAGGGCTCAAGGACATCGGAAAGCCGGAACCCGGGCAAACCGTGTTCGTATCCGGAGCCGCCGGGGCTGTCGGATCCGTCGCCTGCCAAATCGCCAAAGCGATGGGGTGTCGCGTGGTGGGCAGCGCCGGCTCACAGGAGAAGGTCGACTGGCTGCAGAACGAATTGGGGGTCGACGTCGCGTTGAACTACAAGACGGTCGACAACCTCCGCTCCGCTCTGCTCGAAGCGTGCCCCGACGGCATCGACGTCTACTTCGACAACGTGGGTGGGGACCACCTGACGGCCGCCATTTGGGGCATGAACGATCGCGGACGAATCATCGCCTGCGGCAGCATCTCCACGTACAACGATACCGAGCCGCCCCCAGGACCGAACAACCTCTTCCAGATCGTCACCAAGAGGCTGCGCTGGCAGGGCTTCATCGTGTCCGACCACCCCGACCGAGCCCCGGCGTTCGCCAAAGAGATGGGAGGGTGGATCGCGGACGGTAAAGTCGTGTGGCGTGAAACCGTTCACGAAGGAATCGAGAACGCCCCTCAGGCGTTCCTCGGCCTCTTCGCGGGCGGGAACATAGGCAAGATGGTCGTGCGTTTGGCCTCGGGCGATTCGTGAGGGACAGCATGCGACGCTCGTTGGGCGCGCCAGTGTTGGTGGCGGCTGCGATTGCTTTTGCGAATGCGACCTCGCTGGCTGCGCAATCGCCCGCGACGTTCATCGTCGAAAGTCCTGCGATGCAGACCGGTGTAACGATGCCGCGGGACTACAGTCCCGATGGGCGGAACGTCTCCCCGCCGCTCGCTTGGCGGGGGCTCCCAGAGGGAACGCGACAGCTGGCCGTCCTCTGCCAGGACCACGGCGCCGGCCGGCCGCCGCCGTGGGTGCACTGGATCATCTACAACATCCCTAGCAGCGCTACCGGATTGCCCGAGGGGATCCCCTTCGACCCGTCCGAGCCGGTTCCGGAGGCGATCGCGGGGGCTACGCAGGGCAACAATAGCTGGGGGCTGCCCATGTACCGCGGCCCCGCACCCCCCGGGACTTCGGTCCACCACTATCACTTCGCCGTGTTCGCGCTGGACTCTGAACTCGATCTCCCACCCGGACTGACGCGGAACGAGCTGCTCGATGCGATCGAGGGCCACGTCATCGGGCTGGGCAGCATGGTGCCGCTCTACAGCCGACAGCCCTCGAGCGGCGGCGATCCCTTCATTACGAGCCGATAGGATTTCTCAAATGGCCGACGACAAGCACCTGGAAGGCGTCGATCCTTCCTCGATCTCCCGTAGAGACCTCCTGCGTACAGCAGGAGCCGCCGGCGCCGCCGCGCTCCTTCCCCGCTCGGTCGCCGCGGCCGAACCGGCCGAAGCCGCGCGTCCCGTGGCGGCGGCAACGTCCGCATCCGGAATCGGTACCACTCCGGCACCCAGCGGCCCTCTGATGAATCTGACGGCCCGGGAGACGGAGATTCTGAGTGCCATGGTGGACCGATTGATTCCGTCCGACGAGCTCGGCCCGGGCGCTCTCGACGCGGGCGCGATCCGTTTCATCGATCGCGCGTTGAGCGAAGCCGAGTCCGACTCGGTCGGTGCCTATCGCTCCGGCCTCGCGGCGCTCGACCGATACAGCCGGTATTCGCGGGGAGCGCCCTTCATCGAACTGTCCGAGACCGATCAAGACTCGGTGCTCATCGACCTGCAGACGGGCGGCGCCACGGGAGCGGGAGTGGGCTTCGTGGGAAGCTCAGGCTCCTTCTTCAACATGGTGAAGAGCCATACCTGGCAGGGGACGTTCGGCGATCCGCACTACGGAGGGAACGTCGACTTCATTGGATGGGACCTGCTCGGCTATCCGGGCGTGCGCATGGGGGTCAGCGAGGACGAGCAGGCACGTCTGGAGGCGGGCGAGCTCACACCGGTGCGTCGGTCGGCGTACGACTACGCCACGTTCCGACGATGAGCGCATCCGTGAATCCGCGACGCTGCGTGAGGAGGCACTAACCGATATGGCGACTCAACTGCGAGGGGCCGATGTAGTCATCGTGGGAATGGGGGCGGCGGGGGGCGTCGCCGCGTATCCGCTGGCTGAGGCCGGCCTCGACGTGGTGGGGCTGGAGGCGGGCACCTGGCTCGACAGGCGGGACTTCGCCCCCGACGAGATCCGAAACAACTACCGCGATTGGCCCATGCTGATCGACAAGGCGGAGCAGGAGCGCCCAACTTCGAGAGCCACGTCCGCGACCACGGCGAATCGTGTCGGCAGCCATCCCATGATGAACGCTGTGGGCGGCACCACGCTGCACTATTGGGCTCAGAGCTGGCGCCTGAACCCTTGGGACTTCCGAGTCGTGACGGAGACGGCTCGCCGATATGGGGGATCGAGGATTCCCACCGGTTCGACGGTCGAAGATTGGCCCCTCACCTACGACGAACTCGAGCCGTACTACGAGCGGGTCGAGCGGGAGATCGGGGTCTCCGGACAGGCAGGAAACGTGCGTGGCGAGATCAACGCGAGCGGGAACAAGTTCGAGGGTGCCCGGTCCGTGGAGTTCCCGATGCCGCCCCTTCGCTGGACGGCCTTCAACGAGCGCATGGCCGAAGCCGCGAGATCCCAAGGGTGGCACCCATTCCCGGGCCCCGCCGCCATCAACACCGAGCGCTACCAGGACCGCAGAGGCTGCGCCTACCACGGGTTCTGCAACAAGGGTGGCTGCCCCGTCGATGCCAAGAACGCCACACACCTCACCACGATTCCCAAGGCGGTCGATACAGGGAATCTCCGGGTCGTGACACAGGCTCACGTCACGACCGTCGAGGTCGACTCGGAGGGTCGGGTCACGGGGGTCAACTACCTGACCGGCGGCACCGAGTATTTCCAGCCGGCGAAGGTGGTCCTGCTCGCCAGCTACACCTACGAAAACGTGCGTTTGTTGCTGCTGTCCAAGTCTCAGACATACCCGGAGGGTCTCGCCAACAACGGCGGCCAAGTTGGACGTCACTATTTGAGCCATCACCAAGGGGCGGGCGTATCCGCGCTCTTCCCGTACGACCTGGATGCGTGGTACGGCCTGCCGGCCCAGGGCGTGGCGGTGGACGACTGGGCGGACGACAATTTCGATCACGCCGATCAGGACTTCATAGGCGGCGGTAACCTATGGGCCATGTCCGACCGCCGGCCGATCTCCGCCGCGGGCATGAGCACGTTCGGGCACGGCCGGAACTGGGGCTCGACCTGGAAGCGATTCATCCGCGACAACTCGGACCGATCCCACTACTTCTACATCCAAAAGACGACGCTGCCGTACGAGGACAACTATCTGGACTTGGATCCCACCGTCACGGATCCGCTGGGTTTCCCGGTAATCCGCATCACGGGACGATACAGGGACAACGAACTGGCGATTGCCGCATTCATGCAGGACAAGGCAGAGCAGTGGTATCGCGCGGCCGGCGCCACGGAAATCGTACGGGGGGGACTCGGCAACTTCATGGGCGCTTCGACGCATGCGTACGGTGGTACGCGCATGGGGGACGATGCGCAGAGCAATGTCGTGGATCGGTGGGGATTCTCGCATGAGGCGCCAAACCTCGGCGTGCTCGGTGCCTCCGTGATGGGGACGAGCGGGGCACGCAACCCCACGCTCACTGCGCAAGCGCTCGCCTGGCGAACGGCGCAGCATCTGGTCGAGAGTTGGAGTGACATCAGCGAGTAGTGACTGGCCCACATTAAGGAATCCTCAGGCGGATTTGCCCCATCGCTTCCTGGCACGTAGCCTATGGATCGGTTCTCTGAAGCTTGTCCCCATGCTCTCCGGGAGATGGATGATGCCGATGCGCAAACTGACCTTGGCGCTGGCCCTGGTTGTCACGATCACCGCCCTCGCTTGCGGCGCCGACGCGCTCGACGAGGTCGCCATGAACCAGGACGGAATGGTCCCCACGTTCGAGGTCGACCCATTCTGGCCGAAGCCGCTACCCAACCACTGGATCATGGGTGCGACGATCGGCGCGGACGTCGATTCGCGTGACCACGTCTGGCTCGTGCAGCGGAATACGGAGGACCAATTCGCGGCACGGACGGAGCTGGGATCAGCCCAAGATCCGCCGGTGAGCGAGTGCTGCTCGCCGGCACCTCCCGTGCTCGAGTTCGACCCGGATGGCAATCTCGTAGGCTCCTGGGGAGGTCCGACGGATACCGGTGAGTGGGAATGGCCGACGTCGAACCACGGCATCACGGTGGACCACAACGACAACGTGTGGATCGGCGGCAACGGCCCGCAGGACGCTCACATCGTCAAGTTCTCGAGGAACGGGGACTTCCTGGCCCAATACGGCACGTCAGGCGCGCGCGCGCCCGAAGGCGGCGGCGGAGCCACCGCCGACAGTCACGCCGAGGCGAGCTTTGGCCGCGTGGCCAAGATCTTCGTCGACGGCGTGGACAACGAAGCCTACATCTCCGACGGATACCTCAACCGGCGGGTGGCGGTTCTCGACGCCAGTACCGGCGAACTCAAGCGCTACTGGGGCGCCTACGGCGATCTTCCAGACGCCACCGAGAATCCCGGCCGCTACGTACCAGGCGAGACGCCGCCTCAGGAGTTCCGGCCCCCGGTCCACTGTGCCGAGCTCTCGAACGATC
>Ga0066376_10000309_pt1 | contig 44202 bp, 45 predicted proteins | sample Knorr_S15_td_Bot_FD_77009 | JGI IMG/M metagenome (GOLD analysis project Ga0066376, IMG submission 77009) | Marine microbial communities from Southern Atlantic Ocean transect - Knorr_S15_td_Bottom_ad_5009_LV_A | ecosystem: Environmental > Aquatic > Marine > Oceanic | place: Southern Atlantic... | reverse complement strand
CATCTCGACAGTCGTTGTCCATCTGCTGTGAATCACCATCCCCGACACTGAAATCCAGAGGAACCCCAGCCACTACCCTACTTTGCCATTCTTAAAAATATGTGGTTTATACTCCCTATGATCTGAACCTGAACCCGAGATGCAACCAATAGCGATTGCGTTCGTTGATACTTCGATGCCGGAGACCATTCTCAAAGGGCCTGAACGTGGAGAATCTTATGCGGAGTACTGTTCCATGAACACCAATGCCGCTGAACGGGATGCCTATTGTTCGGACGACCAGATTACCCGGGAACTAACACAGACCTTAGAACTCCTGAGCATGAACAGTCGGGACTACACTGTGTTTTGCACGAATGTGCGGGGAAAACACCGGATGAGATTTTGCGCCAATGCGTTTTCGGATCGGCGTGTGGGCAGGTAGCTAGTGGTAGAACAAAAAAACGTATAAAAAAAGTCGTCCACTATTCGGACAACTTTTCAGACTACCGCTCCTTGCGTTACTGGCCGACGTGGCTTGGCCTTGGTGCTATGAAGGTCCTGGGTCATTTTCCCTACAGACTGGCGGTCTTTCTGGGAAACTTATTTGGTAATTTAATGCTGCTATTCGCCCATGACCGGCGTCGGATTGCGACTACAAACATTCGATTGTGTTTCCCGGAACTGACCACCACGGAACAGAAGCTGCTCACCAGACAAACAATGATCGACAACGGTGTCGGCTTTCTGGAGATGTGCATTGCCTGGTTCAATCCCAATAGTATTACTGACGACATGGTCGAGTTTGTTGGTGAACAGCATCTGACCGACGCAGTAGCAAAGGGTCAGGGTGTCATACTGGTAGGTGCTCACTACACCACCCTCGACCTGGGCGGTGTGTTGATGGCCAAATACCAGCAGGTCGGCGTCATGTATCGTAAGCTCAAAAATCCATTGTTTAACCTGGTGATGAAAAATTCACGCAAAAAGTTTTGTGCAGAAGTGATTGACCGTTCAGATATGCGTTCGGTCATCCGGTTTATCAGGAAGGGAGGAATAATGTGGTACGCGCCGGATCAGGACTACGGCCCAAAACACGCAGTTTTTGCGCCTTTTTTTGGCATAGAAGCTGCAACAATCACCGTCATACCACGTTTGGTGAAGATCAATAACTCCGCTGTCATCATTCTTAGCCATCATCGAAAACCGAACGGTGAAGGCTATATTGTGACGCTCAGCGAACCCCTGATAAACTTTCCGTCGGGTGATGAAAAACAGGATGCGACCGTCATCAACGCCGCCCTGGAGGAACGCATTCGACAATATCCCGCCCAATACATGTGGTTACATCGCAGGTTTAAGTCTCGCCAGGAGGGACAGGAAAAACTTTACTCCTGATCCAGCACCTTGTTTGTATCCGGGGGAGCGTCGAGTTGAAATCCACACCTTTACGACCAATAGTCGCCACCGCATAATGTTTACCGGCTAAGAAATTCTCTCTATCGACTGTCGCCGCCCCTGGGGTAAGGCATTGGGCCGGAGCCTTTTTTGTCTGCTGCGCTTTCTTTCGTATTTTTTCCTTGGCCTTGCTTACACTGTCGAGCGTTTTATTCAACTGATCCAATTCACTTCTGCGACCTTCGAGTCCCTCCCGAATGAACAGCGCTGCGGCTTCCGAGCGACTCTTCACCACATCGGTTTCAACCCATGCATCAAGTCCCAGGGACACCTGTTCATCCACCCGAACCATTACAACCTGGTCTCGAACAGCTTATCTCTGTTAACTCGCATCAAGGACATGCAAGCTAAAGGTTTACTCACATTAAATATCCATGGTTTACGGGAGTTTTCATAACAAAAAAAGGCAATCGGACGCACTAACGTGCGCCCGTTGCTTTTGGCGTTAACTATATGAATGTGCGATTAGCAAAAATTGAAGATTCCGAAGATATTTCATCTCTAATGAAAACTTTAGGCTATTTGGCATCTCCATCTTTAATTGAAGAAAAGCTACATGAATTCATAAACAACGATGGCGTGAATAGTTATTTTAAATGGCGTTTTCCGAGATTTCAAAAGTATCCTGATTGATTTTTTTTGCGAAAAGAAGTCAGTTGAGCAGTTTTGCGGTTGAGGATAGTCAATGTCTGAATAGCCAATGATCTACTGTCTTACAGACGGCCGGGTTGATCACTGAAAAGATTTTTATATCGGGCAGGGGTGATTTGGCTTGTTGCGTATTTTTCGAAGAATACAAAAGTATCTTCATAAGCAGGAATGGCAACATTGCCGGTTGCCAACCTGCATGCCAGGCCAAGCACTGTATCTGCCTCAGGGATATCAAGTTGAACTATCTCGGGCGCCTGCCCGAGAAATCTCGACAGTTTTTCAACGCTGGCGATTCTGACAGCCTCAACTGCTTGAGCTAACGCTAAAGGAGGATTCTCTGACATCACTGATTTCCAAAAGAAGCGATGATACCATTTGAACCTGCAGCACTGCTCTGACAGTAAAACCAGCGCCTTATGCCAATGTTTTTTCGCCTTCTATCCAGCTACCATGAAAACCAAAGGGGACTCTCTGAGGCAACCCGATTTTCGCAATGGGCCCGGATTTAAGATCCTGGGCGTTGAAAATAACCAGCTCACTTTTATCCACCGTCTTGTCATAGACGTAGGTCATGAGATAGCCCTCATCCTCGGATTCCTGGTTTTCGGTAGGAATGAAAACCGGCTCTGCTGCCATTTTTTCCACCCCCAGCTCCACGACTTCACTGGAACCATTTGCCAGGTCATACTTAATAATTCTGCCAAAATCAGGATTCTTGGCTGCTCCAACGCCAAGACAATAGCCGTAGCGGTTAAATTGACCGGCTAAATCCGGGTGGATGCGGGGAAATTCTGTCGGGATATCGTCCAACTGTTGTTCCTCGGCAGTACCACGACTTACATTCAGACTCCAGCGAGTTAGCAGCGCTGGATGTTCACCAAAAGGTCCGTTCCAGTCATCATCAAATAATCGCTGATAGCGCATGGCATCCAGTACCACGTTACCCTGAGCGTCCTCATGTGCATTGACCGTATGAAAGATATAGCACGGGTCTATGTCAAACCATTTAACATCGCTTGAACTTCCATGGCGGTCGAGCAGACCAATCCTGGCTTGATGCTCATCATTCCAGGAAAACGGGAAATAACCTCTGCCAAGTTTGTAAAAGCTAAATAGAATTGACAGATCCAGGATCAAAACATAATTTTCCGTAATCGCGCATTCATGCAACATACTTCGACTGGGCAAAGGAATCGCCCGAGTGCTTTTTACCCGGCCGTCCCCGGCTACGACCACATGATGTACATTATCCATGTCAGAGGCGTAGTCATAACACATGGCATGTAGCTCACCGGTAATCGAATCCAACTTTGGGTGTGCTGAAAAGCCGGTCCGCAGCGTACCTTGGAAAGGTTGACTATCCTGAGAGTCTAGCTTCGTATCAATCTCAACTGGTCTGCCACCCGCTTCGTTTACAGCGTATATTTTATTGGCATGTGAGATAATATGCGTGTTGGGAGTAAAACCACCCGATTGAACTAAACGGTTTTTATACCAGAGCGCCTTGCCCTCCTCTATTCTGATGCCATGCAACATGCCGGTACCCTGAAACCAGTGATATTTCTTTGCATTAGGTGATCCCATCGGATTGGGACCATTTCTTACGTACAATCCCGTTAACTCTTTCGGAATAACGCCAGTAACTTTAAGTCTATCCGCCGAGACTATTTCCCTGACCGGTGCGAAATTGCCCTCAAGGTAAGGATTACTGTGCGTGCCGGGAATGCCATATCTGTCGAAGGCCCAGGCAGCGGAGCCACCACCCACTACCATCCCGGAACCTATCAAAAATCTTCTTCTCTTCATCTGCTGACAACCCTCCTTCACTATCTCTTATTGATAACCCATTGATTATTCTCATTCAGGGTCATGCAGTGTAACAAGTCAAACCTGACCAAACCCAGTGACGTCTTTTCAGAATTCAGGGTATTCCACGGTGCTTTCTAATACCGCGGTATGTGTGCCATCCGGATTGATCGTCACCGTTAAAGGGCGCCAGGTCTCATCGTCACAAATGAACAAAAAACACCCCTGAACAGTTAAATTACCATCATCATGCAATTGCAGTTTAGCTTAATAGAATCTGTGAATAGTTATTTTAAATAGTGTTTTCCGAGATTTCAAAAGTATCCTGATTGGTTTTTTTTTGCGAAAAGAAGTCTGTTGAGCAGTGTACTATTCTTATTTGATTTTATTAATTGGGGCATAAATGTATGGAAATGTTGAGTATCTGGGGTGAGTTTTTGGGTGGGATAGGCGTGATAATTTCACTAATATTTCTTGGCATGCAAACACGCACCTCTAACCGCTTGGCTCTTGCTTCTTCGCAAAGGGAGCAAAGGCATATATGGCAGGAAATGCTGTTCTTTATGGCAGAGCATAGTTCTGAATATCGAGAATTTCTTCACAACTATGATGATATGGATCCTGATCGACAAACTAAGGCCAGTATGGCACTTTTTGCTATGGGGAATCAGCTTGATATGTTGCTCAAATTGAATCAAGAAGGCCTCGAAACAGATGATAACTTGCGATATGTAATGGATGCATTTGTAGGGCATATGAGCACTTATGGAGGTAATAAATTCTGGAAGGCGATGTCTAATATCGACCTCTATGGTGATAATGTTTTAAATGCAGTCAATGAACGGCTGGACAAAATGGAAGTGCCAAATGACGATTTCATAAACGCATTGTCTTGGCTTAAACCTGATAAGAATTGGTGATCGCAAGCAAAAAGGACTAAGAAGCTGGTTTATACTCCCTATGATCCAGCTGGGCCGAGTGCCTATAAAGCTACCCTGCTACTCAGTTCTGGCTATGGTATTTACAACCACATGGCCGGACGCCTGCTGTTGGCGTTGAGCGTCGAATAGCCATTACAGGCAGCTGATACAGAATTTACCTTCCTGGTGAAAGCGCGTATTTTGTACCAAATTCTGGAGAACCATCATGATTCGAATTCTCTCTCTCTCTTTCTGCCTCGCGGTGTCTGCAACAACACTGTCTACAACAGCCTGGGCACTCGGCGATCCGCCCGCCATGACGAAAGTAGAGTTCGATCAACTGATGGTGGATATTTCAAATTGGGGTCGATGGGGAGCCGATGACCAACTCGGGACCCTCAATCTAATCACAGAAAAAAAACGAAAATCAGCCGCTAGATTAGTCAAGAAGGGTATTTCGGTCTCTCTGGCACTTGATCTCAACAAGACACCCGACGCTCTCAATACCAATCCATTTATTCATGAGCTTACTACCGCAGAATTTGGTGGCCATCAAGTTGCAGGAGATCGCTACGAGGTCGAATATCACGGTTTCGCTCACTCTCATATGGATGGCCTGCCGCATTTTGCCCACAAAGGGTTTTTCTACAACGGTGTCCCCTATTCCGCTGCCAAACCAGGAGGTGCAGAAAGACTGGGCATACACAATGCCGGGGTAAGCGGCGTCTTTACCCGAGGCGTGCTGATAGACATGCCTGCGCATTTCGGCGTCGATTACCTGGAACCTGGCGCTGCTATTAGCGTTGATGACATCAAGGCCTGGGAAAAGAAGAATCGTGTCAGGATTGGAAGCGGTGATGTGTTACTTATTCGAACCGGACGCTGGGTGAAAGTCGCACAGGATGGGCAGTGGAACTTCCTCGAAAAAGCCGCAGGCGTACATGCCTCCCTTGCAGCCTTTCTAAAAGAACGCGATGTCGCAGTTATCGGCTGCGATGGTGTCAGTGACGTCATGCCCTCAGGCGTTGAAGGTCTGGCCAATCCGCTGCACGAACTTCTACTGGCAGGCCTGGGTATGCCAATCCTTGATAACCTGGACCTGGAACAACTGGCCAGAGTGGCAAAAGAACTGAAGCGTTCAACCTTCCTGTATGTTGGCGCACCGCTACGCGTTAGAGGTGGAACCGGCTCTCCACTAAATCCACTGGCGGTATTTTGATATGAGTACACAAGAATGTCCTTTCAATCATGCTTCTGAAATCGATTTCATGGACCCCGTTGTCCAGGAGAACTGGTTCGATGCCTATGACCTGATTCGAGAAGAATCCCCCGCATATTTTATGCCCCAGATCGGCATGTATGTTTTGACACGCTATGATGACATCGAATTTGTCCTCCGGCGCCCTCTGGAATTCACCGCCGGACCCGATGTACAGGACACCGAACCGCTATTGAAATTTGAACAGGCGGTTAAGCTCTATGATGAAAAGGGATGGCGGCGTTACACTCCGCTCGGCGAGAACCTGCCAAAACATGCGCACTACAGGGCACTGGTTGACCCCGCGCTTACCGCATCTGCAGTGCGGGAGAAAGAGAGCTTCATAAAATTACAGATCAATGAGCTCATCGACAGCTGGATTGATGATGGTAGCATCGATTTTATTCGCCAATTCGCAGAACCCCTGCCGATGCTTGTCATCGCAGAACTGCTTGGATTCCCTAGAATGGATTTACCGCAATTGAAAATCTGGTCCAGCGCCTGGGTGTTACCCTTTTCTCGCGGGCTTTCTCTTGAGCAAGAAATCGATGCCGTTGAAAAACACATTGAATTGCAGCATTACATCTTCGACACCATGGCGCACAAAAGGAAAAAACCGGCAAAGGACATTATCACTCGCCTGCTCAACATCGAGATCGATGACGCAGACACCGGCTCAAAGCGGCCACTGACCGACACGGAAATCATCGGGATTGTTGATCATCTTCTGATAGGTGGAAATGAAACGACAACTTTTGCAATATCCAACGGACTTTGGTTGTTGTTTAGAAACCCCGATACCTATGCTGAACTGAATGCTGATCAATCAAAAATAAAAAACTTCGTCGAAGAAGTGTTACGCATTGAATCACCAACCCAGGGCCTCTATCGATTCGTCAGAAATGACGATTGTGAAATAGGCGGCGTTAAGATTCCGAAAGGAGCAACTCTCAGTATTCGATACGGAGCCGGTAATCATGACCCGCGTCAATTCCCGGAACCTGTTAAACCAAAACTGGATAGAAAAAATGCTGGCCGACATCTCGCATTCGGCCTGGGAGAACACGTTTGTCCAGGTGCTACTTTAAGTCGACTGGAACAACGCTGGGCCTGGGAAATCCTGCTCACGCGATTGTCGAATATGCGAGCCACGCCAGGGCGCAATGAATATAAGCATCTGCCTGGGATGTGGGTACGTGCGTTGGAGGAAATCTACCTGTCATTCGACAAAGCGGCATAACCACACTTAGTCCAGATACTTTATCCCGAGAGATAACAACTCTACTCCAAGGAAGAAAACAAATTAATGGATGATTACAGTACCGATGCCATTCCGGCCAACTCAAGTATAGCGCTGGAAATTCAAGGTGAATGTGTCCTGCTCTGTAATTCAGGCGGCACTCATTACGCGATAGAGAATCGGTGCACTCACCAGAATACGCCACTATCCGAAGGGCGCATTCGCAATGGTTTTATTTCGTGCCCATTGCATGGCGTACGATTCGAGCTTGCAACTGGCGAACCCAGAGGCCAACTCACAAAAATCGCGTTAAAAACCTATGCAGTAAACGAGCAAGAAGGAATTGTGCGAATAAGAATCGTCAATGACTGAATTGCGTGATCCTGCTCTTGATTTGATTGGCTTGTTTGCCATCAGGAGAAACTTCGCACCACACGGCTGCGGCATTATCAGTCAGATCCTCTATAAAACCGGTGCCTGGGCCACACTGACTCAGCCGTCACTGAACCGACCATATGACCTTCTCAACCGGGCCTCATATTCACCAGGGTAATAAGGAAATCTCATAAAGGTTCAACACAATGAGAGCAAAAAGCTCGCTTTTTAATCAATGTGTTCGATGATTATATTCGATTGATAGCATTTACCCCACTGGGGCCGCATCAATCCACAATTTAGCGAGCCAATTAACGAGGATATTCTTATGAAAGTCTTACCCACTATTGCTGGCCTACTGTTGGCCGGTACCTTTGCTACAACCGCACACGATGGCCCTTCCACGAGCTATGTGATGACCCAGTGTAAAGCCGAGATCAACGATACATTTGAGGATGTTTCGCGGATTCGTACAAGTCGACTCAGGACCAAGTCCTCCGGGACTTACATCACTTTCCGTGTCTCAACGGAAGGTGCTGATGCCCAGAAGATAACCTGTTCCTATCAGAACGGTGTCGCAAGCCTGGCTGACTCAAAGGGTGATTTGATTGCATCCAAAACCAGCGTTGCCAGCAACGATTCATAAAAACTGCAACTGGTAAACTGGTAACAAGGGAACTTCTAGGCGAGCGCAGTACGACTCTGACGCAGCTTCGGCGAAAATAGACTTAACGTTCCCGAGCCCAGGCAACCAGTGTGGCAACCCGCTCTGGTTGCCTTCTATTGTCTGCCTGCACCTCACAATCACTAACCCGGCGGCACACTTTTAGCTGGCAACTCCTGCCAAAATCATGTCACTGGCCTTCTCAGCGATCATGATGACCGGTGCATTCGTATTGCCGCCAACTAATGTCGGCATAATAGACGCATCGACCACACGTAAACGTTTCAATCCGTGAACCCGGAGCTGGTCATCCACAACAGCCATATCATCGCTACCCATTTTACAGGTACCGACTGGATGGTAGACCGTCTCGGCATTTCCTCTGACAAAATCGGCAATTTGTTCATCCGAGGTAAATTCCCGTGATGATTCATGCTCTTCACCCAGAACTGACTTGAACGATTCCATCCCAAATATCCTGCGTGCAATTTTCACCCCCTCCACCATCACATCAATATCTCCAGGGGCATCCAGGTAGTTCGCGTAAATTTTCGGATCAGCCAGGGGGTCTGCTGACGCAAGCATTATCCTGCCGCGACTTTCAGGTCGCAGTTGGCATACGTGCATACATATACCCGCCTTGCTTTCCCTCTTCCTGCCATGGTCGAAAATAAATGCTGGAATGAAATGCAGCTGCAAATCTGGTAAATCAATATCATCACGGCTTTTTACGAAACCGCCAGCCTCAAGCGCATTCTCTGTTGCGGGGCCGTCACCCTTGATGAGGTACCTCAACCCTACAAGAATCATTTGATGCAATTTTGCATACTTCTGCATGGTTATCGATTCATCGAGACAGTAGAACTGTACGATGATATCAAGATGATCCTGCAAGTTTTCCCCGACACCGGCTAAAGCGTGAACGCATTCAATGCCATGGCTCTGAAGTTCACTGGGTGCACCGATGCCGGAAAGCTTCAGTAGTTGGGGCGATTGAACTGTCCCGGCAGACAAGATGACTTCTTTGCCAGCTTCGGCCTTCCTGGATTTACCATCGTGGATATACTCGACCCCCGTTGCCTGTCCGTCTTCAATAACAATTCGGGTTAATCGAGCATTGGTTTCGACGGTAAGATTTTCACGCGCAAGTATGGGCGTTAGATAACCTCGCGCCGCACTACAGCGTTGATTGCCTACCTTAGTCAATTGGATTGGGCCTATACCCTCCTGTTCGGCACCGTTAAAGTCCGGATTGTAGGGATATCCAGCCTCAACGCCTGCATCGATAAACATTTTATGGATCGGCAATGAGCTGTTGCCGTCTTTGACGTTCAGCGGGCCACCGACTCCGTGAAACTCATCCTCGCCTCGTTCCTGGTTCATTGAACGCTTGAAATATGGGAGCACGTCTTCGTAACCCCAACCCACGTTTCCCAGTTGCCGCCAGCCATCGTAGTCAGCAGCATGCCCTCGAATGTAAACCATCCCATTGATCGAACTTGAACCACCAAGACCTTTGCCACGCGGCCAAAACAATTCCCGATCTCCAAGATTGGTTTCTTTCTGGGTGTTAAACTGCCAGTTGTACTTCGTGCCCGTCATTAAAACACCCACACCATTGGGCATATGGATGAGCGGACTTCGGTCCTTGTCACCTGCTTCAAGCAGCAAAACACTGAACTTGCCACTTTCAGTCAATCGATTTGCCAGGACGCACCCGGCAGAACCTGCGCCAATTACAATATAGTCATACATCATCGCTACTCACAGTAATCGTTGGCAAAAGTCTGATAGGGTCGCCCATCCAGAAAAAAATAGCCGTCGGCAAATTCAATCGGCGCTATTTTGAATCCACCCCTCTTAAAATCCACTCTCAGGTAAGGAATCCCGTCATAGCCTACCCTCCAATCTCCAGATTTTTTCTTGCCACTGTACGAATACGAAGAACCCCAAAGTGGATCGCGATTAGAAGTGGTAGACGACGTCTCACCACGAAAAGCACCATCCGAGCAAAGTATAAGGTCGGAAGTAAAAGCCGCGCCTCTATACCTGGTCCCATACCCTTTCACAAATATCAGACGGCGACCGGCAAGGCGGTAGCGCCACCGCTCATATTCAAAACCCCGTTGGACCGGGGTCAGGGTAAAACTCTCCAGAATCGAAAGTGCATCTGGCTTTAATATGGGCCACTTGTTCGTTACCGCACCAATCAGCACCATATAGCCCTGGTCGTTAGACCCGAAGATTCCCGCCAGGTAACCTTCGATCGGCTGGTCCTGCAAGGTACCGTCGACTTCCATGGTCATGCCCTGACCATTGGTTATGTTGAGAGTTAGCGGCGCACCTTTTGTTTTTAGCTTCGTGATCCTGGACTCAAATCCAGAGCGCATCAGCTGTTGCACGTTGGCGAGACCCATGCCCGGTGTGGGCCTGACCACAATGATGCCGGGCTTTTCAGAGGACTGGAAGTAAAGCAGTCCCGCTTCGTCGCCTGTCAGGCGAAAATGTTTCGGCACATCGAGCGTGAAGCCGTAGCTTTTGTCCACAAATGTCTGTGTCCTGTCGGGCAAAGCCCGCCTGGGTTGCACATCTGTGGCCTCCGTGGCGTAAGCGTTGGATGCCAGCGCCAATATCACGACGAAAAGATGACTAACTCGCATCAAAAACCTCTTTCGCAATGTGCATGCCTTCAACGGCGACAGGGAAGCCACCGTAAACCGCCATATGCATGATCAGTTCACTGATTTCAGATTTGGTGAGTCCATTATCCAGGCCACGTTGTACATGCAGTTTTAACTCATTGGGTCGATACAGGGCCGTCAGCGCTGCAATGGTAATCAGACTACGATCACGTTGCGACAAACCCTCACGCGACCACACCCCCTCGGGCAGCACGGTTTCAATGATCATTTTGCCCCAATCGTCGCGAATTTCTTCCGGCGCCGGTAATGCCTCGGTAATTCTTCTTGCCAGCTTTAACTTTTTCTCCTCATCCATTCTCACTCAGACCTTTATTGATACAGCTTGGCAGCATACCCCAGATTTTGAATCCACGGCTACACTACACATTCACCATGATCGCTTCCTTGTACCTGGTATCCACCAATCGGCATGAGTTGATAATCGGTGTCATTTTGTTCATCCCGGCAATGACCACAAAATGGATGTTGGCTCCTTTTGTTTCGATTGACGGACAAATTCTTGCTTACTGCATTTTTCAGGTCTTGTTTCTTGGCTATGTAATGAGTACGGTCTTTCGATACCTGATGTCCACCAAGAAAGTCGACTCAGAGCTTATCTATGCTGCCATCGTTTTGTATCTGATGTTCGGACTCTGCATGGCCCTTGTGTACTACGGAATTCTGATACTGGAACCCAGCACATTTGGCGGCGATATTGTCGTCGATTTCAGTGACTCATCATCGATGACCGCTGTCCTTCATGACCTGCTCTACTTTAGTTTTGTCACCCAGACCACGCTTGGCTATGGGGATCTTTCACCAACATTGAATGTAGCAAGAACATTAGCGACCTTTCAGGCAATCATGGGCCAGCTGTATATCGCCGTCACCATCGCAAGATTGGTTGGCATATACAGCGCAACAGCGACCATGGAACAAAATAAAAAATAAACTTTTAGCGTCTCCTACCAAAACCGCCACTCATCCTGCCGGAGCCCGTGCGATTACTGCCAAATGAACGACGTTGCTGGAACTGTTGGTTACCCGCGTTTCGTGAATACGCATCACGGTTAAGCTGGCTTATGCGGCTCGAACTATCGCGATTGTAGCTGGAATAAGAACCAGACTTCGACGCGGATTGCAGCCCTGTGTTATGGATATTCTCTTTACCTCGGGTCTCTGTCCGGGTTTCCGCCTTGTTCTTCCACTGGTTTTCGTTTTGTGGTTTTTCGGGTGCAGGCATCTCACTCCAACCGTCGTCTCGATCATACTGATACCAGTCGTCGCCACTTTTCTTGTAAACATCACCATTGTGCCCGGCATAAAGATTACCTTCGTCATCCCGACCAACCATGCCCCTGTTGTGACCATCGCCACCAGTCATCATTTCACCGCCGTCGGAACCCTCATAATGAGTTCGACGCTGTCCGTCTTCAATTGTGCCTTCAAAAGTTGCTGATTGACCGTCCTTACCTGTGATGGTGCCCTCTGACGTATAACTTCCATCATCCTCCCGGCGGCGCTCGACATGCATACTGCCACCTTCTGAAGTCGAACGATCCGTCACCGACCAACCATCATTGAAATCCACTTCTCGTGAGACGTCCATTGTCTTGCCATCTTTCTCAATCTTACGTTCCATTTCCATACGTTCTTTGTCATCCGAGTAATAGCGCTCAGTTTCCGTATAGACATCTGTCCGGGGATTGTAGGTCTCGCCATAACTTCTCCACTCATCGGAATCCCAGGCAGTTCCCACGTACCCATACCTCCCGGATCTGGGGCTATAGTGTTCGTTATAGCTGTAGCCTCCGTATGGGCCGTACCACACAGACCGCGTGCCGTAATTACCCGTTCGAGGATTGTAGAAACTGCCATGACCGTACGACACATACCGCGGGTGCAACCAGATCGAGCCGTAGTAGGGCGGGTAATACCAACCAGTGCCATAAACAGGCATACCGTAGTAGCTGTAAATTCCGGTGTAGTAACTGGATGTCGCAGAATAAGTTACCGTGGTTGGTGTGCTTTGTGTAACGGTAACCTGGGTCACCGGATAACTGGGTGATTCTGCCGGTATATCGTAGATGACATCGGGCACACGAAACGCAGGCGCCCAGGGACCTATTGCATTGTCTGCCTGATACCAGGCGCCTATGTAACAGAGGTAATAGACGCCCTGCAACTCAAAGATGTCATAAGGTGAATTGCTCGCTCTTAGCACGGAGGTCGAAGGGATTCGCTGAAACCTTGGCTCACCGTCGTACTGATCTGAAAGCTCTAACCTGTCTGTGATCTTTGTAGTTTTCTTCTGTGGCAGGCTTGCCTCCAGCAACGCGGTTTTCGCCTCCAGTGTCCCTGCAACCGACACCCGGACATATCCCATCCCATGGGTCGCCGGGATATCGCTGAACGCAGTGGGTAATTCAGTCAACGAGTGCCAGGCTGCTCCGTCTAAATTGTCTGTGGTAAACCATCGCCCTGACACCAGGAAATACCAGCTTTCTCCATAATAAAACAACGGGCTCTGTGTATTAGCTGCAAAGCTTAGCCCGGTGGCTTCAGGTATTTTTTCTAATGACGGCGGACCATCCAGCACCAGTAATTCCGTCGGTTCCTGCACATAATGGATCACAATTTCTTCACCATCTTCTGGTTCAACCAGAAAATCCTTAAACTCCCCCTGGCTATCCAGGGAATCCAGCCCCGGTAGCTGTCCGTCAACTTGCTGCCAAGTACCTGTTATTTGGTCAGTCGTCCACCAGCCCTGTTTGTACAATAAAAAGTATTTCCCCTGGGCACGATGTTTCAACAGGGGCCAGGATGCATTCAGGACAAGCGAGTAAGGTGACGATTCCATGGGCTTAAACTGCAGTTCACCCTGAACGGAGAGCAGAATAGTCGGCGCAGTGGCGACAATTATTTGGGGAGGCTCGGGATTGAAGCCTTCATGATCTTCTATCTCCAGAACATCTTGTGCCACTGAAAGAAGAAAAATATCGAGTTGTGCAACGACTGGCGTGTCCCTGACCAATGTTGACAATTTGTCCACGTAATCGGCCCTGGCTTTACCGGCCACTTTGACATTAGTCACCTCTCTATCGGTAATAGTGACAATCCGCTCGTCAACATTAATTTCAGTTTTCCCTGTCATCTCTACGGTGGCATAAATTGTACTTTCACCTTCACCAGCGGGGTGGTATTCCACCGCCATCAGCACTCTGGTAGTTGTACGGCCCGGCCACTCAATCACCTGTGGTGAATGGATGATCATTCGACCGTTTTGAATTTCTGCTTCCTGGGGAAACTTCCACGCAATGGTTTCCTCTGCAGCGACACCCATGGCGCAAACAAACAACATGAACCAAAAGCAGAAAAACCTGTGAATGAATATCATCGCAACACGGGTGTTACTTCAGTCAGGAAATCATAAGGGCAGATTTATTGAGATGGCGGCAATGATTCGCCGATGAGGCCAACAAACTTCTCAATGGTGTCACCGTCTCTGCCTGCATTGCTCTTCAGGTTCTCGCCTGCCGTCCCTTGCCAAACCACATCGTTTGTATCTGGATGTGTCAACATAATCGCCACTCCGCCTTTCAGGTATTCGTTTTCCTGTGACCACTGGACCTGGGCCTGGTAATAACGCTGTGAATTGACCACGTGTTCCGAACGAGCCGTCTGCGCAATGGCGCCGATCAGCGTGGAGGCAAGAAGCTGGGCGTTGCGCCGCTCGACCAGACGGTAACCTTTAGCCTGTAATACAGAATTCACCGCGTGCTTGACGCGTGTTTCAAGTTGTATTGACTCCGCACCGGCAAGGATACCGATAACAGACACCGGCGCGTCGCCCCATGCGTAGGTTTTGAAAGACGTGACGTCATAGTCAGGGTGAGAAAATGCTTCCTGTTGCAGAGAACTGGTAGCGCAACCGTTAGCAAGCAGTACAACAATGGACAGTAAAACCAGGCGCATAAATTCTCCTAACGACTATGCGGATTTGCCGCATTGAGAAGAATCTTCTTCCCATCGTGGATCACTGTCAATCGAAGTTGGTCTGTTATCAACCTGGAGAACGTCGGGTTAAGGGTTATCAAGCACGGATACAATAAAGACAGTCCTGAATTGAAGGTGCCTTGCTCTTTAGTAGTGGCAATCCTCTACTCACCACGTTATAAAAGCAGCTCACTTTTCTAGAGAACCCTGCACGTGATGCTTGAAACCCTTGGAAACAGTGGCGAATTCCTTGGCGGCATGGCAGTAATTGCCTCACTGGTTTATGTGGGATTTCAACTCAGAGAAACTCAAAAACAAATGCATGCCAATTCCCTGCAACAGAGGATTAATACGCGAATCCAGGTCTGGAGCGACTAATTGGAAAAAGAAGCCCTGTATTCTGCCCAGGACAAATTTTTTGAACACGAACTGTACAAACGCGACCTCTTACTCCCGGAAATTGAAGAGCTGACACTCCGTGAGAGACGAGCGATTGAAAGAGCCTTAAGTATCGAAATATTGTATTTCGAGAACCTGTTTTACCAACGACAACACGGCATGATCAGCAACGAAGAATCCAAACCATTGAACTATATTCTATGCCTTCGCCAGGCGCCGCAACGCCGCTTCTGGAAAGACACCATGAGGATCGGCAATCATCTGCCATTTGACTTTATCGTGCACGTCGACGATATCGTAAAAAAATATGACCAGGTTGAGCGCATCATGGATGAAAACGAAGATTCCGATTACGAATCGGTTGTGATGGATGTGTTTGATGTCCCGGCGGCCCCGCCGTGGGTTTAGAGCGCTTTTTCGCGGCTTAGCCTCGACGCCTCGGTCAGTTCCATCAACCATTCATCGGTTGCTCGATCTTCCAATATCTCGATGATTTCCGCATCAGGACCCTTTATATAGGTCGTTTTGTGAAGCCCAAGATCCTGTGGATCTGAATTGGCATGGTAGCCTGCAGCAACAACTCTTCTGCACAAGTCATCGACATCATCGACTTCGAAAGCGAAATGAGTTACTCCTTTGTCTGCTGGCACATAGTCATCTGGCAGAGCCCGCCCCGAAGGATGATCCCACTGCCACAGTTCAATCATCGATTCCCCTACTCGAAGCCACACCACTCTTCCCGCCGCATCCTTCATCCCAACAACTTTACTAAGTCGATCATTGGCAGGCACATCGGAATCAAAGATAAGCTCAAGCCCCAACAAGTCCCGATAAAATGTCAGGGAGACCTCCATGTCAGAAACACTGATGCCTGTATGATTAACGCGCTTAATCGACATTGAATTCTCCTATAGAATAGTTCACCAAAGCAGCGGACCAGCCCGCAAACACATTATGTGATGATAGCGCCTGCGGCGACAACAAGCGCCCGCGGCGAGAATAAGAGTGCGGCAACTAAAGTACCGCCTGAATTCAACAACACAAGGAAAAATGATGATCAAATACTTACGATATGGCGGCCTGGCCATTGTGTTCGCCTGGTTCTTCGGCGGTGGCATCACTCATTTCACCAACACGGAATTTTTCGTTTCCATCGTTCCACCCTGGTGGCCCTGGCCCCTGTTTGCCGTATATGCTTCAGGCGTCGCTGAAATCCTGCTGGCGATATTGATCCTCTGGCCGCTGGCTCGACCCTGGGCAGGCTGGGGGTTGGTGTTGCTTACTCTCGCCGTGACTCCGGCTAATGTACATATGTGGCTGAATCCTGATCAGTTTCCGGATGCATCGGAAACTGCTCTGGCGGTACGACTTGTTGTGCAGGTGGTACTGCTGTTACTGATCTGGTGGTCAACCAGAATTCCTAAACCAGAAGCTGATTGAACGGAGCTTTCGGTTACAACCTTCATTCACAATTTGCTGGACTCGCCGCCATCGATAACGAAAACACTACCCGTAACAAAATTTGACAAACCAGACGCCAGGTAACAAACCAACGTTGCCATCTCTTCACTATCGCCCATTCGGCGTGCAGGTATTTTACTCAATCGACGTTTGAGAATTTCCGGCGATTCGAGAACGGCTGATTGTGCATCAGTTTCGAACGCTCCGGGAGCGATCGCATTGACCTGTATATTTAAGGGAGCCCATTCGGCAGCGAGCGCTTTGGTAAATTGCAACATGGCACCCTTGGAGGAAGAATAAGCAACGAGCGCCGCTTTTCCCAGGATACCTGATGTGGAAGCGATATTGATTATCTTGCCGGAACCCTGCTCAGCCATGTGACGACCAGCAGCCCGGGAAAGAATAGCAGGCGCAGTAACATTGATCGCCATCACCTCGTTCCAGAGCTGATCGTCCTGCTCAAGAAATTTTCCTGCTGGTGCAATACCGGCATTGTTGACGACGATATCCAATCCGCCAAAGGCATCGATGGCCAACTGTGGCAAGTTAGCGACCGCCTCTGGGTCAAGCATGTCGCATTGAATGGGCCTGATATTTTCCGGATCCACGGCTGGCGCCTGTGACAATGGCGATTTTCTGGTCAAGTTGTAAATCGATCATGGATTTACCCCGTTGATGATTATGACACCACTTGATCAAGTTCCCGGGCGATGCCCGTGCGTAGCACTTCCGATGAACCTTCGTAGATTCGCATGGGTCTGGACTGACGATAGAGCCGTTCAATCTTCGAATCTCGAATCAGCCCAAATCGTCCCATCATCTGCACACAACGGTCGACGACTTTTGAGGCAATTTCACTGGCGGCCAGTTTTGCCATAGAGGAATGTTGCAGGGTCGATCCTGGCGGCTCATCACGCGCCATCATAGCGGCTCGATACACCAGCAATCTGGCCATTTCAATTTCAGTCCAGCTGTCTGCCAACATGGCAGCGACCGGCCCCAAACGATTGAGGGGACGGCCAAATTGTTCGCGGGTACGAGTATGGCGAACCGCTTCCTCCAGTGCCGCCTGGGCGAGTCCGATTGCTGCCCCGCCTACTGATATACGAAACACGCCGAGGGTTGCCAGAACGTGTTTCATGCCATCCCCGGCGGCGCCAATACGTGCACTTTCCGGTAATAGAACATTGTCAAAGGTCACATCGCCCAATACGTGTGGCGCAGCGAGCTCAGGCGAGGGTGTCGTTTCGACCCCGTCGGCATCGTCTGGGACCAGCACCAGGGAAAAACCAGATCCTTCCTTCACAAAGGTTAAATAGAAGGACGCACTACCCGCGTTGGAAATGAAGGCTTTTGCGCCGTTCAGGCAAAAGCCATCTGCTGCGGCGACTATCTCGGTAGTGACGGCTCTTATATCCGAACCAGCATCCTGCTCGGTAATCGCCAGCGCGGGTATCACTTCGGCATTGGCAACGCGCGGCAGCCAATGCTGCTGTTGTTCATCGCTACCGGCGACGCTGATACCATAGCTACCAATACCCTGCATGGCGAAGAGTGAATCCAGATGTGAACAGGTCGGCATCATGACTTCTCTTGCCACACAGATGGCGAGGGGATCGACCTTGTCATAAACCCCGCCGAATGCTGCTGGCACCATCAGTTCGGTAAGGCCACTGGTTTGCAGTGCTTCGCGAATCTCGGGATGGATGGTGGTGGAATCGTCGGCTTCAATGGCGAGATGCTCGATCGATTTGCAAAGCTCAATCGTGCGCGCCTGTATGTCGATGTATTTTGAATCGAGTGAGAAGTCCATTAGATTATGACTCCTTATCTGAAGCAGTGTTGCTGCGACCTGCAAACTGAGGCTTACGTTTCTCCATAAATGCGGTTGCGCCTTCGACCATGTCTTCTGACCCGATCGCCTGAACCAGCATGCCCAGACCGCTCAGGTAGGTGTCACGACTCTGGTTCCACCATTGGTTGGAGCTAATTTTTGCAATTTCCAGATAGCGAGGACTCATATTGAGCAACTCATTGGCCCACTTGGTTACTTCTTCTTCCAACTGATCTGGCGCTACCACGGTGTTTATCCATCCCAGATCGAGTGCCTCCGCTGCTTTGTATTTTCGACACATAAAGGCGACTTCTTTTGTCCGCTTTTCTCCGATGGACATTGACAGAAAATTAGTGCCACCCAGAACCGGGGCGCTGCCGATACTTACACCGGTCTGACCAAAGATTGCGTTGTCAGCGGCGATGGCAAGGTCACAGGCGACGACCAGTTCATTGCCGCCACCAACAGCAAACCCATTGACTGCTGCGATGACCGGTCGCGGACTATTCCTGATGGCGTCATAAACCTGCAACGAGCCGTAGAACATTTTTCGCAATTCGCTGGTCTTGGCATCGCTCAGATTAGCCAGATAACCACCCGCGCAGAATGCTCGACCTGTGCCCGTGAGAACGATGACGCCACTGTCCGCTGAATCTTCGATGGCGTTGAGTAATTCTCTTGCCATGGCCGCATCGTAAGCATTCATGCGGTCTTCCCGATTCAATCGAATCCAGCTCACATCTCCTTTTTGTTCAACTTCAATATCTGCCATGGGGATTCTTCATAATTTGAATAATATTCAAGTATTAGTGATCGGTGGCGCGCATGTCAAGCGTCAAAGTCAGGGCGCGACGACGCCTGATCGCGCTTGTCCTTGCTGAAGGAATCCTTGCCGACTTAGGCCATTTATCTTTCTGGAAGAAGACCTGCGATAGCCAACATTGAGGATAGGAAAAGCCGGTGCGCTTCGTGAAGGCTCAGTTTGTCGTCAAAATAGACAGCAGAGCGAAGCCCTATCAGGTTCGCATAGGCGACTTCGGCGGCATCAGCTGACGAAGGAATTAATCCACCGGGAGTTTGTTTGAAGAGCTCTGTAAAATAGGCTTTGCATTGCTGGTCCATTTCAGATTTTTCGCGACGAAGCACCTTGTCGCCCACGGCAACGCCGAAACACTCCAGCATAAAGCCAATCTCTGATTTACTGATGCTGGCACCTGCAAAAAAAAGGTCTGCTATGAGGCGAATTTGTTCTCTGGGACTTTCAGAGCTTAAATCGCTAATACGAGTGGCGATTCTTTCTGATACGTTCTGGAAGAAATGATGCAGCACAGCCTCTTTGCCATTGTAGTAGTAGAGCAAATGACTCGGATACATATCAGCCGCTTCGGCGATATCCGCGAGAGTCGTCTTCGCATAACCCTTTTTGATAACGCAGTCATGCAGTGCATCCAAAATGAGTTGACGGCGTTTCTCGCCGCGAAGATTGGATTTTTGTTTCTGCGTTGCTGTCAAAATTGAACTCTTTTTCCCATTTAGCTTCTGCCTGGAAACGTGCGGTCGGAATGCCGTAGCACTATCACAGGTTCCCTAACTAATAACCCGGGTCGTTGATAATACCGTTATTGCGTATTCACTTCGCGTTGATTCCCTTGGCGTTGATTCGTCATGTCGCATAATTTTTCGGAGCGACAGCAAAGTCTACATGAGAGCATCGTGCAAAAGTAAGTATTATGTTGAGGGGTCATAGGCGTTACTCAATTTACCCGTGGCTAATCTATCAGGTCAATCAGGGAGCTCAAAAACGTACAATGCACTGCCGTTGGTGGGTTGGTAAATCTCGGGACTCACCAGAGCAGTAAGCCCACGAAAAACGCCCATACCCGTCGGTACGGCCACGTATTGTTTGCCTCCTGCACTATAGGTGATGGGGAAGCCCTGTGTCGGGGCACCGAGACGGGCTTGCCAGAGTTGCTCACCCGTGGTTGCATCAAAAGCCTTGAAATAGCGATCCAGATCGCCGATAAACACCAGCTGCCCTGCTGTGGTCAAAGCCCCTGTTAAAAATATGGCGCGTTGCTCGAAGCTCCACAGATTTTTCATTGTGTCGACATCAATGGCAACCAGCTTGCCCAGATTGCCATTGCTGCCAGGCATCGCGAAGGATTTTGAGGCACCACCGAACCCACCAGAGCCTTCCACAAGTTGAACTTCATGGCCTATCATTTCCGCGCACAATTGATGCAGGGGAATGATCAGGGCATTGGATTCTGGGCTATAGGCGGTAGCCTGCCAATTGTGACCACCATATATCCCGGGACAGATTGCCACTGCTTCACCAATCCGGGCATCAATGATGTCCTGGCGATAGCGAACGCGGCCTGATTTCTTGTCAACCGAGGCGTAAATATTCTGGTAAATAGTCTCTTCGAGATCGAGAAATTCGCCACTCTCCCGATTGAGCTTCCACAGGATGCCATCTTTGCCCACCGTCAAAAGCAGCTTCTTATTGCCGCGATCTATAAGAACTCTCTCAAAACCTACTTCCATATCCAGCGTTTCGCCCGCGATGTGTTGGTAGTACCAGACGATCCTGCCGGTTTGAGGATCAAGTGCCAGGGTTGAGTTTGTGTACAGGGCCGCATCCAGGGGCGACATGCCTCGACTGACAGCCACCCAGGGTTTCGCCTGGGCAGTACCGATGTAGAAGAGATTCAGCTCAGGGTCAAAACTCCCGGGAATCCAGGTGTCGCCACCGGCGCGCAGATCCGGAGATATTCCTGCCCAACTCGCATTGTTGGGATCACCAGGTAACGCAATTGTTGATGTGCGCCATAGCTCCTGACCAGTGTTCGCATCATGACCCGTGATGAAACACCCGTCTTCCTTAAATCGCTCGCAACCATTGATGCCACTTAACACAACCCCAGCACCGATAATCGGTCCGCTGGAGTGAGTGAAACCTAATCGATAATCAGCTTTAACCGTTCTCCAGAGCTGTTTGCCAGTGCGTGCATCTATCGCGACGATAGCGGCGTCGTAAGTCGCCATAAATAATTTGTCTTGATAAATAGCGATGTTACGAGTGGGTCCGTCCAGGGTCTTTGACGCAGGTGGGAATGCGTATTTGTATTCCCATATCAGATCGCCGGTTGTGGCCTCGAGTGCCTGAATAATATTACCCGGATGGGTCAGGAACATGATGCCGTTGTGCACCAACGGGGTTCCCTGATTGCTGCCATCATGCATCGACAGTACCCAGGCAAGTTTGAGCTGGTGTACGTTACTTCGGTCAACTTCTTTTAGTGGGCTGTAGCCTTGCCCGTTGACAGAACGTCGCCAGGATAGCCAGTCACCAGCAGGAGGCTCCGCTAACATCTCGTCAGTAACCGGCTCGAAGTCTGCAATCCGTTTATTGATAAAACCTGATAGTTTCTTGACTTCAGCGGCAATCGAGCCAGCGTCTGACCATGACTTCCATTTAACCCCGGAAGACTTTTCCTGGGGACCGACCTCACCTAATTCCGGGTTGATAGCAATCGAAGCAACAGAATCTGCAGTCAGGCGTTCCGACCCCATTTTATGCCCATTTGCCTTCAGTATATGGGCAACAATGTTGACTACTGTTTCGGGATCCAACGAGCCCGCTGTGCCTGGCGGCATCGTCTCGTCAATGATCGTGTAGAGTTCTGCGGCGGACCGCGCACCCCAGATGGCTAGAAAATTTGGCCCCGCAAGTTCAGGACCATGGCCGGAACCTCGAAGATTCACCTGGTGACAGCTCGAGCAATACTCAATGTAGTTTTTCTCGCCGTCCACAACCTGGAGAGCGTTGAACCCGCCCTCCGTCGGTGCCTGGCAGAAGCTCACAGAACAATTTCCTAAAAGAAATGCCACCAGGATGAGTCGTGCACTGTTCATAGGGTTGCATCCATCATGAGTTAATCGATCATAGACTAACGCTATTAGTATTAGGCTTATTGCGCCTCGGTTTGAGTAATGCTATGAACATGCCACAGGCTTGACAAGCAGAGGTGATGCCGCCACTATTTGAATAATATTCAAATAGTTTAACTGGCATACTCGCTGCAAGCGAGCGTTTCCAAAATTACAGGAGGATCAGATTGTGGGTCAATGGGACGATAAATTTAAGCAGGCAGAGAAAAAATGGGCTTCGTGGAGCATGCACGAATACTCGCAGACCGAGAGGGTTCTCTCCAGCATCATTGAAGACAAGGCACGTAAAAATCCTGATCACGTGGTGTTCCAGTTTCACGATGATCCCTTGACGCTTGGAGATATGAATGATCGCATTAACCAGGTGGCAAATGGATTCACTGCCCTGGGGATAGGCCATGGCGACAAGGTTGCCATCATGCTGCCAAACTGCGAAGAATTTCTCTACGCCTGGTTCGGCCTCAACAAAATCGGTGCAGTGGAAGTACCCATCAATGTCGCGCTTAAGGGCGGAGGCCTCACCCACCAGATCGTACAATCCGATTGCGTGGCGCTGGTGTTCGATACCATCTTCATGGACCGTCTTGGACCCGTACTGGAAGACCTGAAAGATGTCCGCCACATGATTTATCGCAGCTCAGACGACACGCCACCCAGCTGTCCTGGTTTTGAAACTTTAAGTTTCCCGGATCTGCTGGGCCACTCCAACGAGAGCCCCGACGTGATCGTGCGCTACGATGACATGGCCTCAATTCTCTACACCTCAGGTACGACCGGTGTTTCCAAAGGGGTCATGATCAGCCATTACTACTGGTACGACATCTGGTCCCAGGCTGTTCAATACGCCAAATACACCGAGGACGATGTGCTCTACACCGGACTGCCATTTTTCCATGGCAATGCGCAGGGCATCACCATTGGCCCTGCCATATTGGCCGATGCCAAAGCTGTCATTGTGGATCGTTTTTCAGCCAGTGCGCTGTGGGACGACTGTCGAAAATGGGGCTGCACCGAGGCAAATTATATCGGCGGCATCATCCCGATTCTGATGAAAACAGACCCGCAGGAAAATGACGGTGACAATCCGCTACGCCTGATGGTTGGCGCAGCTGCACCTGTTGATATCTGGCATGAATATGAAGCTCGTTTCAACACCAAATTGTTAGAAGTGTATGGCATGACCGAATGTTATTGCTGCCTGGTGAACCCCATGGATGAAACACGCCCCGGTTCCTGCGGAAAAGAGATCACCGGTTGGAACGTCAAGCTGGTCGATGATGATGATATTGAAGTTGCGCCTGGCGAGCTCGGTGAATTTATCGCGCAACCCCAGGGCCCGTTCATTGGCACAACCGGCTACTACGGCAAACCCGAGGCAACTCTGGAGCTCTTCAAAAATCATTGGATACACACAGGCGATCTTGGCCGAATGGATGAAGATCGCTATTTCTATTTTGTCGACCGCAAGAAGCAGGCCTTACGTCGCCGCGGAGAAAATATTTCATCTTTCGAGGTAGAAGCAGTCATCAACTCGAATCCGGCAGTGTTGGAGTCTTGCGTCGTTGGTGTGCCGTCCGATGTAGGCGAGGAAGATGTAAAAGCGGTAGTCGTACTCAAAGAAGGCCACCAGCTCACGGAAGCCGAACTTATCGAGTGGTGCGTCCCCCGACAAGCCTACTTTGCGATCCCGCGATACATTGCCTTTCGGAAAGATCTGCCCAAGACAGCCAGTGAACGAGTCGAAAAATATAAACTCAAGGTCGAAGGCGTTACCGATGATTGCTGGGACCGGGAAGCTGCCGGTATCGTGCTCGAGCGATAGACAACTGCCGCTCATATGAAGGCGCTTGTGTGCCAGTCAGATAGAAATCTGGTCTGGCAAACCGTTAAAGAACCTGTGCCCGCAGAAGACGAGCTTTTGGTTTCCGTTAAAGCTGCCAGTGTCAATTTCCCGGATGCCCTGGTGATCCAGGGTAAATACCAGGTCCGCCTGGAGCCGCCGTTTATCCCCGGCATGGAAGTAGCGGGCGAAGTGCTGGCGACAGGCGCGGCAACCCGCGGCTTTACAGTGGGTGACCGGGTATCAGCAGTATTACCCGGGTTCGGCGGTTTTGCCGAGCGAATCACCGTATCCCCTGATCACACCTTCCAGATACCGGACAAATTACCGTTCGATGTTGCGGCTTGCGTCCCTTCTGTATTGGCTACGGTCTACTATGGCCTCGTCAATCGTGCAGCGTTTGTGACTGGCGAAACTGTTTTGGTACTGGGTGCCGCTGGTGGTATTGGCAGTGCCAGCATCACATTGGCAAAGAAGCTGGGTGCAAAGGTGATCGCCGCCGTTGGTACTGAGGACAAAGCCGCTATCGCCCGATCACTTGGTGCCGATCACGTTATTAACTATTCGCAGTGCTCACTGAAAGAAAAGGTAAAAGACATCACCCAGGGACAGGGCGCAGATATTGTCATTGATCCTGTTGGCGGTGACACCACAGAACAAGCCCTACGAGCAATAGCCTGGGATGGTCGCCATCTGGTCATCGGTTTTGCGGCAGGTGATATTCCGGTCATATCGACGCATCTATTGCTATTGAAAAGTGCTTCAATGGTCGGGGTAAATTTCGGAGGGTTTACCTCCAACTTTGGTAGCGCTGCGAAAAAAATCTGTGAAACAGTCAACAACATGATGGCCACGGATCATTCAATTTGGCCGCTGATTTCCGGTCACATTCCCATGCAGGCTGGAAGCGACGCGATTGCGAGTTTACCCGGGCGCACCAGCATTGGAAAAATTGTTCTTACCCTGGATGGTTAGGACTTCTGCAGCGATGGCTTGTCGACCAATTCCTTGACAAGGAGTTTCGAGATGCCCATTATTTGAATTAGATTCAAGTGTCCATTTGCTACTGATCGGTTATTAACGTTATCGTTGGTGAACTCGACTACATTGTTTACAAAACAGTGTTTACGAAATAGTGTTTTATAAAAAGTAAGGAGAAAATTTTATGTCAGACAATGAAGATAGCGGCCCGGTTTTTGATCCCGTAAAACTCGAGCAGGTCGATGTTTCCAAAGACTACCCGATGGAACCAGACGAGTTTGAGATGCTCTTTAATAACAGCTGTTACTGCGAGATGGCCCACATCAACAAAAAGGGCTACCCCATCGTCACTCCTATGTTCTATGTGATCATCGATGGTTTTCTGTATATGAGCAGTATCCAAAAACACCGGAAAAAGGTTCACGATCTTGAAGCCAATTCCAAGATTTCAGTGAGCATCCATAACGATGGCTCCAATGCTAGTCGTCAGAAGGCAATCCTGCTCATTGGGCATGCAGTGGTCAGCACAGAAGAGGACTTGAAGGTCCGCGTGCATAAGGAAATCATCGAAAAGTACTGGTGGGATATTAAGGACGAGGAAACCAAAAAAGCCGCGTTTGCAGGCGTCCACACACCGCTGCGAGCGATAATCAAGGTCATCCCCGACAAAACCATGTCCTGGGATTTTGGCAAGATGGTTGAATCCTACGAGAAAGGCGTGTGGTTTGGTGAGTCTTACAATATGGTTAAAAACCTTTGAGGCTGGACTGAGTCTTCTTCACCTACTGAGGAATAGTTCGTGACCAGGTCAATTTGGCCGCGAACTTCTCCAGCACAGGAGGTGCTTTCATCAGCCGACCGTGCGCCGGACTCGCCACGCCGCATCCAGCAAGTACCAGATCAATAATGAGCCGACAGCGGTTAACGCAATCTTGTTTGGTGTAGGTAGCAGAAATGTCGGTAGCCCAAAATACCAGTAATAACCGGCTAGCAGGCCTGATCCTATAAGTAACACAATGATCGCTACCAGGGCAGATTCCAGAATTGCTTTCTGCCTGGCCCGTTCGACTCGCAGAGCAAGGATGCGCTGCATAACGACCCACTGAAAATTACGCCCTAGACGAGCATTGGAATGACTGAAATGATCTCGTAGAAAATCGTCCTGTTGATCTGTCATATCATCGCCTCAACAAGTTCCGGCATGGTGTTCTCGATGCTGGCTTGTAGTTTTTGTCGCACCCGGTGCAATACGCTTTTCACCGTTCCGCCGGGTCGATTGACGATTATACTGATATCTTCAATTGACAGGTCCTGCATGTAAAAAAGCGTAACCATCGTACGTTCCTCGAGTTTCAGTTTGCCTATCTGTTGATTTAAAAGTTTTCGAACGAGTTCCTGGTCAGGGTTTTGTACTTCTTCCTTGACAAATTCATCATCCTCGAAAGATCGAGTTTCTATTCTTTTCTTTCGGTTGAAAGAAACCGCTGTTCGATAGGCGATCTGGTAAAGCCAGGTGCTGAATTTTGCATCAAATCTGAATTTGTCGAGATTGAAATAAACTTTCACGAACACATCCTGACAAACCTCTTCACGATCCTGTTCAACAGGAATTATTTTCCAGATAAATCTGCTGACTGCATCCTGGTAGCGACCCACCAGTATTTCATAGGCCCGGCTGTCCCCCTGCAACACCTTGCTAATTACGACTTCATCGGTTTCTACCGACATGAGATCTCTAATATTGTTTGTTCCACCAGGTTTGACGCCCTCATACGCTAGCTCGTTGCAATAAGTTAGAAAATAAATGCAACCGAATCACTGCCCTCGGCTTCTAATGGGTAAACATTAAAGGAAATAAACCATGCCAGATGAACTTATTCCAATCGTTATCGTCCCATTTTTCCTGGGGACCATCGCATTTATCGTCAAAGTTCTCTCCGATAACAGGGTAAAAAGAGAGCTGATCAACATGCGCGCGGACAAGGAAACCATTGATTACCTGATGTTGCAGGCACCGGCTCAAAACAAGGAAACCAGCCTGAAGTGGGGGATGGTAGCGGTAGCCCTCGGCATCTCGTTTGCAGCCATTGAACTCCTTGGGCTTGATGGCGAACAGCCCATGACCTATGCGGTAGTCTTCATCTTCGGCGGCGCCGGACTGCTCGGATACTACCTGTTGAAAACGCTACAAGAAGCCGACTGACAGGATTCGTCGCGGAGTGAGCCTGGAAATAGCGTCATAGACGGGAATCACGATACATTGATTCTCGTCAATGAATTTCCCAACAAAATTTGCTGAAATAGCGAAAATTGACTGAGATTATTCTATGACCGACAACTCACCCTCAAACGACTGGAAGGTGTTTAGCCCGGAAGAACTACTGGCAAAGGTGGCTGGGGAAGAAGCCAGGATATTTGAATTTCTCCGAGTCCCGTCTTTGAGTGTCTCTATCTACCGCCTACCCGCCGGTTGCAAGGATATGCAGGCCCCTCACATTGAAGACGAGGTTTATTACGTCGTTGAGGGCAAGGCGCGCTTAAAAATTGAATCGAAAGTCCACAACATCGGACCAGGCAACGTGCTCTATGTAAAAGCCACCGCTGCCCATTCTTTTTTTGATATTGAGGAAGATTTGGTCGTACTAGCCTTTTTCAGCCGGTGATCCACCTACCACAAATCGTACTTCTGCAATTCGGCCCGACCCACGACCATGTGATGCACCTCATCAGGGCCGTCAGCAAATCTGAGATGCCTCAAGTCCGTGTACATTTCGGCTAGCGGCGTCCATTGTGAAACTCCTGCTGCACCGTGCATCTGAATAGCCTGGTCAATAATCAGGCAAACTTTTTCAGGCACCATGGCTTTTACTGCGCTCACATATACTCTGGCTTCTTTATTCCCCAACACGTCCATGGCTTTGGCCGCCTGAAGTACAGACAACCTCATCGCATTGATCTCAATTCGTGCTCTGGCGATGACCTCCAGGTTCTTGCCAAGTTTCGCGATAGGCTTGCCGAAGGCCTCCCGGGTTGCCGATCGCTTGACCATCAACTCCAAAGCCTTTTCAGCTTTGCCAACTGATCGCATGCAATGATGAATCCGGCCCGGACCCAACCGTACCTGGGAAATCTCAAAACCTCGCCCTTCACCCAACAAAATATTGTCCTTGGGCACGCGAACGTTCTCGAAGGCTATGTGCATATGCCCCCTCGGCGCATGGTCATGACCAAACACCTGCATGGCCTCAAGCATCTTCACACCTGGTGTATCGATGGGCACCAGAATCTGGGACTGCTGTTTCGACGGCGCAGCATCAGGATCTGTCTTCACCATGGTAATCATAATTTTGCAGCGCGGATCACCGGCACCCGAGATATAGAATTTCTCGCCGTTGATGACCCATTCATCGCCATCGAGTACGGCGCTCGTGGATATGTTCTTGGCATCCGAGGACGCTATGTTGGGTTCTGTCATTGCGTAGGCAGATCGAATCTCGCCATTTAAAAGCGGCTTCAGCCACTGTTCTTTCTGCGCTTCTGTACCGACTCGCTCCAGCACCTCCATATTTCCTGTATCAGGCGCACTACAGTTCAGTGATTCCGATGCCAGGGCAAACTTGCCTAACTCCGTGGCAATGTAGGCATAGTCGAGGTTGGTCAGCCCTTCTCCAATTTCGGAATAATCAGGTAAAAAGAAGTTCCACAAACCCGATTCCTTGGCCTTGTCCTTTGCACCTTCAAGCAACTCAAGTTGTCGTGGGTGCCAGGTCCAGCGATCCTCTTTTTCATTATTAAGTGCAAAAAATTCTTCGGTAATGGGCTCGACATTGTCCTTGATGTGCTTTTTAAGCGCATCCATCAATGGCTGAGCCTGTTCTGACATCGCAAGGTTAAAAAGGTCAGCTTCCAGATCTGGCATCGGGTTCTCCTCTTAGGGTCGGGTTATGTTCAATGACTAGGGAGGCCGAGCCTATCACCACCATTGATCAGGCGAAAGCCCGGCCGTCCGTACAACAATTGCTTTCGTGACCATCAGGATTTAACGACTTTCCAGGAAGCATCGGAAAAAAGCTCACGCATGTCTTTTGAAATTGTTGACCCCGATCCTGACTGACCTGATAGCCAGCGCCGGGTGTATTCCTGAACAGGACCAGAAATGAGCGGGACATAGGCATCAATGGGAAGAGCGCGCATTTCGCCAGAAGCCACGTATCCGGCAAACAATCGGAACACCTCGCTGATGTAAGTATCATGAATTTCGCGAAGACGACTACGGGCGCCCTCAGAAAATTGAATATTGCGAGAATGCAGATATCTTGCCAAAGCCCGATTCCTGGCCGTCCAGTCGCAGTAAAATTGGACGACACCTTTGACACTCTGCTCCGCCGTGTTGCTGCGTTTCAATTTTCGAATCATACCGGCGTTGAATTGCTGGATTCCTTCAATAAAAAGCGCCTCGGCAATACCTTCCTTGTTACCGAAATGATGATAGAGGCTGCCAATACTGCAATCCGTCGCGCGTTGAATATCACTGATAGTGGTGGCATCAATCCCAAAGTCATCAAAACAGCCCAGGGCACCCGCCAGTATGCGCGCTCGCCTGGTAGCAGTACCCGCTCTGGGCTCTCTTTGAGGTCCGGGTTTTATCGTTTCGACGTGGTTCATGGCGCCCATCTTAACTAGAATAATGTTCTAGTAAAAGCCTTGTGATTGCAGTAATATCCCGGCCCTGTTTCTTTCAATCACACGACATTATGGATATAGAACTGAGTACCGAAGACCTGGCGTTCCGTAAAGAAGTCAGAGAGTTTTTTGAAGCAAACAAGATGAAACCAGGCGAAGACTATGCGACCTGGCGCCTGGACTGGTTTGCAAAGGCTAAAGAAAAAGGTGGTTGGGACGTTCCTAAATGGCCGGTAGAGTTCGGCGGCCCCGGCTGGTCACCGACACAGCACTATATCTGGGAGCAGGAGACAGCCAGGGCTGATCTGCCTTTTGACCTGCCCTTCGGACTGGGAATGCTGGCCCCCATTGTCATGGGCTACGGCAACAAGGAGCAACAGGAACGATTTCTACCTGATATCCGGGCACGAAAAGTGAACTGGTGCCAGGGATACTCCGAGCCAGGCGCAGGATCGGACCTTGCCAATCTTAAAACCAAAGCTGAATTATCTGAAGACGGAACTTACTACACCGTCAATGGTACGAAGATGTGGACGACTGTGGCCCACATGTCCGACTGGATTTTCTGCCTGACCAGAACTGATGCGAGCGGTATCAAGCAGCAGGGCATCACCTTCCTGCTGTTCCCCATGAAACAAGACGGCATCGAAGTGCGACCCATTATCACCCTGGGCGGATCTCATACCGTCAACACAGTTCATTTTACCGATGTAAAAGTACCCGTTGAAAACCGCATCGGTGAAGAAGGCCAGGGCTGGACCTACGCCAAGGGGCTACTGCAACACGAAAGAACAGGTCTCGCTGGATTATCGCGGTCCCTGGTCGCCCTCGAACAACTCAAAGAAAATGCGCGCACGGTAGCCCGGGGTAACGGCACGTTAATGGATGACCCTGGATACAAGGCCAAGGTAGCCGAGTTGGAAATTGACCTGATGGCCAGCGAATATACGGAACTGCGCAGCCTGGCAAGCGCCGCTGCAGGCGAGGCTCCCGGACCTGAGTCTTCAATTCTGAAACTCAAAGGAACCGAGATCCAGCAACGAATCCAGAAGCTGACAGTAGAAGCAAGCGGCATCTACGCCCCGGCCTGGGGTGCCGAGCAGATCGGATTGCCTTTTGCCAAAGGCGGCATGGCCGGTTATCTGTCATCTCGAGCCTACACCATCTATGGCGGCGCCAGTGAAGTGCAACGCGATGTCATCGCAAAAAATGTATTGGGTTTAAAGAGGTCTAAAAAATGAACTTTGAATTGACCGATGAACAAAGAATGATTCAGGAAAGTGTCGAACGGTTTATTAACGAAAACTACGACCTCGACACCAGGGTAGCGCTGTGTGCCAAAGACCCGGGATTCAGCACCGATTACTGGCAGAAAATGGCAGAACTCGGATGGCTTGGACTACCCTTTGACGAAGCCGATGGCGGCTTCGGTGGCAATCAGGTTGATGTGCTTGTGATCATGGAACAATTCGGCCGGGGACTCGTACTGGAGCCCTATCTCGCCAGTATCGTCATGGGCGGCGGCGCGTTAAAACGCGGCGGGTCAGATGCGCTAAAGACTGAAATGTTACCAGCGGTCATTGACGGAACTCGTCAGCTGGCTTTTGCCTACGCAGAGCCACAGGCCCGATTTGACCTGGATGATGTGACAACGGTCGCTCGCAAAGATGGCGACAACTTCATTATCAACGGTCACAAGTCAATGGTGCAGAACGCTGCGACTGCCGATCAAATTGTTTTTTCTACGCGGACCAGTGGCGGCCAGGTTGACCAGAATGGAATTACCCTGTTCCTGATAGACGCCGACGCTAAGGGCGTTTCGAGAAACGATTTTCCAACCGTTGATGGCTTGCGCGCCTCAGAAATAACCTTGAAAGATGTATCCGTCAGCGCAGACAGAATGCTTGGCAGCCTGGACAATGGGTTCGGCATTCTGCAGGAAGTCGCCAACGACGCAATGCTCGCACTGGGTGCCGAAGCGGTTGGTGCAATGGAAATCATGTACAAGGATACCGTCGCCTACACACAGCAGAGAGAACAGTTCGACCATCCTCTATCTGAATTTCAGGTGTTACAGCACCGAATGGTTGATATGTTCATGGAGTACGAGCAGTGCAAGTCAATGCTATACCGGGCGACCATGGAAACCGTTCAGGATCCAGCCGCAGCACAAAAAGCAATCCACGCTTTGATGCATGTTGTTGGCAAGTACGGAATCTTCATAGGCGAGAACGCTGTACAGCTTCATGGCGGCATGGGCATGACTGAAGAATTGCGATTAGGTCATTACTTCAAAAGATTGCTGGTGATTGATTCTATGTTTGGGAATGCAGATTTCCATCTGCAGAAGTTTGCCGCCTGATCTGAGATCCGGCACACTTCGATATTCAGTCTTGCCGGAGCATCATGTGGCAGTTAATCACGCCGATTATGAGATCGATAAGTTAATTTCGGCAAAGTCTATCGCTGCAAGAGTGGAGTCCCTGGCAAAAGAAATATCTGATTATTTCTCTGGTACTGACAAGCTCATCGTCGTCGGTCTGTTGCGTGGCTCTTTCGTTTTCATTGCAGATCTGGTTCGCGAACTGGATGTAGCCGTAGAAGTCGACTTCCTTGAAGTCTCGTCCTATGGCGATTCGATGGAATCATCACGAGAAGTCAGAATCATTAAAGATATTCGAGGTGAAATTGAAGGCCGCGATGTGCTCGTTGTCGAGGACATTATCGACACCGGACTTACCATGGCCCATGTCATGACATTGCTCAAATCACGTGGCCCCGCGCGACTCGAAATCGCAACCCTGCTGGACAAACCTTCACGGCGCGAAGTTAAAGTCGAAGCGAGATGGGTGGGTTTTGAAATCCCCGACGAATTTGTCGTCGGCTATGGCATCGACTATGCCCAGCGCAATCGTAACTTACCCTATATCGGTAAAGTCCGAATAACCAAAACCTGACTGAATAAGATCCTCTGAATCCATTCCTGGTTAGTCGATGCTAAGTGCGGTGTATCGAGCAAGAACTTCGAAATCAGAATCCAGGTGCAATATGGCAATACCATTTCGGATCGCAACTGCCGCGATCAAGCAATCAATGAGTTTTCTGACGGTCCCTCCATTTACGCGACACTGGCGGTAGAGGATCGCAGCCTGATCATAGTCGATTGGATTTGTATGGAGAGTAGTGCCCCGGGCTAGCAATCTTCTTAGTTGAGTCAGGTGTTGCTCGCTCCGTGCCCCAGCCAATACCTCCATTCGTACAGGGTCCGCAACAGCTATGTCATGCGCAAGTATTTCTTCAACGCGTTCGCAAGTATGGGAAGCTGTATCTCTTAGAAACTCGATCCACGCCGAGGTATCAATAAGTATCATGTAGACCGTTTGGTCCGCATCTCATCAAGGTCGGCATCCCAACCAGATCCGCGTAGGCTTCGCGCTTCATCCAGGCTCAAAGGTTCGCCAGCCAGAGATTGAAGGGCAAAGTTGACAGCATCCCGTTTGCTGGCAAATTGATACCTTTGCATCACCTCGGCGCGAAATTAAGGTCGAGGCGAGATGGGTGGGTTTTGAAAAACGATCACTACGTTCCCTGGCTGACGGCAGCAAATTCGCTGACAGGATCACCTTTGATCCTGGCGTGATACATCACCCTGGGTTCGCTCATATCCCAGGGGCAGCCCTGGTGCATTAGACAACGGTTGTCCCATAGCACTGCATCACCCACTGTCCATTGATGATGATAAATTCGTGGTGGTTGGCAAACGAAATCCACGAGTTGTTGCAGTAATTGCTCAGATTCCTCTGGGTCGAGCCCTGGTATACCAAACGCGTGTCGGCCAATCAAAAGGGATTTTCGCTGTGTTTCAGGATGGGTCTTAACCAGCGGGCGCAGCGGCGGCTCCTGCCCATTAAAACCATAGCCGTTGTAATCACCGTCTTCGTTCCGATCGAAGCCTGCTTTGTCTTGAGAGTGATACAGGGAATGATATGCGCTCAGCTTGCCGAGCTTTTCTTTCATTGCTTCATCGAGTGCGTCAAAGCCGTCACGCAGATCTGCCCAGCCGGTTTCACCGCCACTTTTAGGCACAGTATCTGCAGTAAAAACCGCACCCTTGGCTTGAATGGGCATATAAGTGCTGTCGCAATGCCAACCCATATTGCCTTTAAGAATCTGGATGACACTATCGCTATCATCCTCCACCCGAACGGACCCGTCTTTTTTTACATTGCTCAATGGTGCGAGATCAAATTCCAGCTCACCAAAACGTTTTGCAAAAGCAACCTGCTGTTCATTGCTGAGATGCTGGCCAGGGAAGATAAGCAACGCATAGTCAAGCCATGCCTGGTAGAGCTGATCGAATGCATCCTGCTTGAGATCCGCCAACCTTAATTCGGTGACGATCGCACCAAATGACGCATCAAGGGGAGTCAGATTGAATGGTTGGGTCATGACCAGTGCCTCACAGTTCTAAGGAACGTCTGATTAACAGGAACTGTCTCTCAAATCACGTTAACTCGCAACCCGTTAGTGGTAATAAGTTCCAGGGAGCCTCCACACATCCCTGGCCACTAACTACTGAATATCGAAGCGTTCCAACCAGTCAGATTCGTCACTTTGATAAGCTTCTAACGTTTTAAATACCTTTTTGCCTTCTTCTAACAAGATTTCAGAGCCAGACCTGGCTTCAAAATTCAGGCGGACGACTGCTTCTGTCTTGGAGCGGGTCAGCGAAAAACGCCAGTTCCCCGGCATCTCAACACTCAGACCATCAAAATGGTCTACCCGGACCGCTCTATCCTGATACTGATTCAGCACCGCGGCAAAAGCGGCATCCACATCCGACAATGCCAGATTGATTTCCGGGGTTATACAAATGTTCGCTCTTTGCTCCGCAATCAATTCTTGCAGATCCGGTCCCTCATTACCCAGCAGATTTAACACGGTCAGCCAGGCAAACATGCCTGAATCACAACCAAAAAAATTCCCAAAGTAATGATGTGAGGATAGCTCCCCGCCATAGATTGCATTGTGCTCATGCATTTTTTGCTTCATGAAGGCATGCCCCGTTTTAGACGGTACAGGTACCCCGTCATATCGCGCGATCATTTCCGTGGTATTCCAGCTGAGTTTTGTATCAAACACAATCGATCCTCCGGGAGAATCTTTTAGGTGTTTCTCAATAAGCAATCCGATCAGATAGTAGGTGGGAATGAGTTCACCCTGGTCATCGAAAATAACGCACCGATCGCAGTCACCATCCCAGGCAACTCCCAGTACAAATCGTCCTTGCGCCATAAACGATTTCATTTCTGCCACGAGTTTCGGATTCGTCGGATCGGCGCCCTGCTCCGGCATGGGCCCTGGATTTTTTCGAAACCAACTTACCGGCAACTCAAAGCTGGACGCGACAATTTCCGCCATTGTCGCCGCAGTTCCATTGAGCCCATTGAGTGCGATTCCCCCGCAATCGAGTGTTTCCGGCGAGAAGCAGCTTCTCAGCAACTCAAGGTAGCGCTCTTGATAGTCAACACGATTAATTGACCCCTTCGCCTGAGGGTGCCGGTAGCTAGCCAGCATCAATGCTTCAATATCGCTTAAGCCCCGGTCGTAGGTAATTGCCCGGCCTTTATCCAAAACGCATTTTAAGCCAGCATAATCCATCGGATTGTGACTGGCGGTAACCACAATAGCCGCATCGATTTCCGGCATGGCGGACGCAAAGTAACCCAATTCAGTAGGACACAGTCCGATATCAATAACGTCAATCCCGATCGACGACAAGGTAAGGTTGAGTGCTTCCTGCAAACTTTCACTGGAAGCGCGCATATCACGGCCAGTGGCAATCTTTCCGGTGAGATTGAACTGGCCAACAAATGCATGGGCAAATTTTTCAATAAAATTTTCGTCGATATCGTCAGGATAAATACCTCGGACATCACCCAACCTGAATGCCGACAGCGTCCTGGTCATGAAGGGTCGACAGCCCAGCGGGCTGCCCGAACGTCTATGGTTTTTTGGCTGACGGGTTTCACCCTCTTTTTGCACAGCACACTGAGCAGTTCATTTCGACATCTGCTATAGAGACGTGGCCCGCATGGCATTCCTGATTTGTTCATCAGTCCTCTTTACAGGATTTGATGGTGATCCATGAAACGTCACCGAGGTTGCCTCATTCTTTTTCGACAATTGAACTTCACCAAACTGATTACCGATGGTGATCTGTCCACCGCCCATAAGAGCAACGGTCAGGCCTGCCGCTTGAGCATCCAGGTAACCCACCCATACCTCGCCACTATCGACACCGATGACAGCGAGCGGAGTAGTGACCTCGAATCGGGCATCTTCCTTCCCGGTCAACTTACCCGCTTTTAGTCGAAACGACCCTGAATTAAAGGACATCCGTGCTATTGGGGCGGGATCTTGAAAACTATAGACGTGGAACACAAATTGCGACCCGGGACCCAGTGTAATCAGGGTACCATCTGACATCTTGATCTCGGCTTCGTCGAGCAGACCCGTAATAACGATATCTTTTACTTCAACGGGGGTTTTCTTACCCACCTCGAGATACCGATCCCCACGAAGTATCCGGGGCTGGCCTGCAGTGTTGACGACGCGGCCGATCTCATTGTCTGAAACCTGATTAGACCCTGGCACCCAGACACAGGAAGTCAGAAACGACAACGCGATGATCAGGGTCGCTCCGCGCATGAGTAGTTTCTCCGATTTTCGACTTCCGGTTTTCGATTACGATAACGGATAAGACTGCCAAAAAGAACAAATACGCGAATCGTGACACTCGCATCGAATTTATATACCCTGTTATACATACTAGATGATTGACTTGGAGAATCGTTTTGACCATCAACATCGTCAACCACACTGCCACTGACGTCCGCATCGAAAACTTTTCAAAAGACCGCTACCTCGAAACTGATTATATGGATCAGGAATGGTCAAAGGTCTGGCACTCCAGTTGGTTAGTCGCTGGTCTGCAAAGCGACGTCGAAAAACCAGGTGATTACTTCATTTTCGACCTAGGCCGTGAGCAGATACTGATTACCAAAACTTCCGTGGATCAGGTGCAAGGTTTTTACAATGTATGCCAACACCGCGGTAATCGCCTGGTGACCAGGGAAAGAGGACATGCGGTCAATTTTCGCTGTGCCTATCATGCATGGACTTACGATATAGACGGAAATTTGTCCATCGTCCCTTACGAAGAACGATTCCTGTCGGGGATTAACTGTGAAGAACGTGGGCTAAAGAAAGTCCATACCGAATGCTGGAACGGATTTGTTTTCGTCTGCCTGGCGGAAGACCCAATATCATTGGCCGAATTCCTGGGTCCACTGATTGAGAAACTATCACCTTACCGCTTTGATAAAATGACAGTGGTTGAAGACCAGACTGTTGACTTAAATTGCAACTGGAAAGCCGTGGTCGATAACTTCAGCGAGTTATACCATGTTGATTTTCTTCATCCACAACACAAGCGCATGGTTGATTGCTGTAACGATACCGTGCGTCTTTTTGATTACGGCCACACAGGCGTGGAAGTACCCGGCGCCACCATCAACCCGCGATTCCCCGTCCCGCAAATGCCCACAGATATCCAAACGGTACAGCTACAGTCGATTGGGCTGGATCCCGCCGATTTTAAAGATCGCGTGATGGATGTCAGGAAAGCCGTGCAAGATCAAAAACGAATTGTCGGTAAAGAGCGCGGAATGGATTACGCCGGGTTCAGCAACGATCAGCTCAGCGATGTCTGGCAATACAATATTTTCCCAAACACGATCTTGTCATTCACTCCCGAGCATTGCTGGATTCTTCGACCCAGGCCTCATCCCACTGATCCAAACCGGTGCGAATTCGACAAGATTTCTCTGGTGATGTTTGCAGACCCTGAACTCACCAGCGGAGCAGACGCAATCATGTCAGCAGGCCGGCACTATCAGGGTCAGTCTGCTTTCGTTCCAGAGGACTATGAACGTCCTGCCCGGGATGTATTTGGCTATGACGCTGTTATAGCCGGTGATAAATCCATGACCGACACCATTAACCAGGATGTCGAATTGTTGGGCGGTGTCCAGGAAGGTATGGGGTCAGAGGGATTCAGTAGGGTATTTCTGAATGAAGATGAGATGCGGATTCAACATTTTCACAACCGCATGAATCAACTCATTCCATAATCGTCAGGTCTGGAGCGTTTCATCCGGAACCACTTTCGGTTCCGGCACCAGCATATCTGCTATCCATTTGGTATCCGGGTGATTCTCAACAGCAATTCTGAGCGTCATCGTCAGCGGTACCGCCAACAACATACCGACCGGGCCAAGAATCCAGCCCCAGACAATCAACGAAACAAATATCCAGACAAACTTTAGCCCCAGTTGCTGACCCATAATCCTGGGCTCCAGGGCATTGCTTACGCCAATATTGATAACGACATACCCAATCAACACAACGATCGTTAACTGGTAACCCCCAAAAAGATGCGACAGGATCAATGCCGGGATCGACGCCAATACTGAACCTATGTTGGGTACAAAGTTAAGGAGGAAGGCTAGAAATCCCCACAAAAGTGGATACTGCACGTCCAGTATCATCAGCCACGCGGCGATCAGGCAGCCCGTCAGCAAACTGGTGAAAGTCTTGATCGCGAAGTAGTGCTGCACAGTCCGCATGACCTCACCTGCCGTCGTCTTACCATCGCCCAATGACCGCGGAACATCAACCAGAATGAAAATCACCAGGAGCATGATCAAAAAGTAGCGCGACAAAATACCGGTGAGCGCAGCGAGGGCAACCTGTACATAACCAAGCGCAGCGGCCGGGTCAAAAACCGTTTTCAGGCTCTCGGTGTCATAACCAAAGTCTTCCAACCAGGCAGACGATTGTACCAGTAGCAGATTCGTTCTTTCCTGGTACAAAGGCAGCTGCTGCGAAAATTCAACATATGAGCCGCCGATCACAAAAGGCATCAGGGATGAAACTCCCAATAGCGCGATAAATACCAGCAGGATCGCGAGCGGCCTTGGCAAGCCCTTCTCGATCATCCAGTACATCGGGCCCGTGCAAACAATGGCGACAAACAGCGCCAATAAACCGGGCACAAGGACGCCAGAGGCAGCTTTCATCGCACCAAGAACAATGGCAATTGCCGCGATTGCAAAAAGGACCTTTTCTGGTTTTACAGGATCATTCAATATCGGTACCAACTATGGGTTATCCACATATTTGTGGCAGAGAATCTTTTATACCAAAATGGATCTACAGAGTGTATTTTCTATATTATCTCAGTTTAGTGCGGCCAATAACTCAATTGAAACAGGAGATTTTGTGAATAACCTAGAAACACTGCCTGCTGCCTCAGACATTGAAGATATCAACAGTACGCTCAAGCGCGATGGCGGCTGCATTATCGAAAATGTGTTGTCGTCAGGGGAGATCGACCAGATCCTCAAAGAACTGAATCCCTATATCGAGAAAGCAACCATTGGCTTTGATGATTTTAGCGGTAGGCATACCAAGAGAATCGGCGCACTCGTCGCCCGATCCCCAGCCTGCAGGGATATCGTCACGCACGAGAAAATTCTGGGTGCGGCTCGTGCCTATCTAGGCCCGCAGTGTGATCGGGTCCAGCTGCACCTTGGCCAGATCATCGATATTCTGCCAGGCCAGGTCGCCCAGACATTACACCGTGACCGCCTCGCCTGGGGGACCTATCTACCCATAGAAGTTGAGCCACAGTTCAATGCTATTTATGCGTTGACAGATTTTACGCTGGAGAATGGCGCGACACATCTGGTACCGGGTAGTCAAACATGGCCCATGGACCGCCATGCAAAACCGGATGAAAGTATTCAGGCAGTAATGAGCAAAGGTTCGGTACTCATCTATTCCGGCACTATTATTCACGGTGGAGGCGAAAATCGAAGCGACGCTGCCCGGATCGGTCTGAACATTACCTATTGCCTGGGATGGTTGCGCACGGAAGAAAATCAGATGTTGTCCTGCCCGCCGGAAATAGCCAAAGACTTTTCCCGGGAACTCACAGACCTGCTGGGGTACACCATGGGGAACTATGCCCTGGGATATTATTCCCAGCCAGAGATGATCGAAGGCCGACCAGATACCATGCCGCCCGAAGCGGCACTCGGCAGAAAAGGCAGCATGATCCCTGAGAATAGTCCCATCGAGTAATCAGCCATTGAGGATTACCCAACAACTCTTTCCAGAAACTGATCTATCGACGCACCCTCATCTAGCAAGCTGCACACCGCTTCAACAAAGGGGGCTTGTATATCCTTACTCGCAAAAAGATTTTTGAACATACGTGCTGCCCTGACTCCTTCACTCACCATCACCATCTCAGCCTCTGCCTCCGCCAGCGTCTGGCCTTTGCCCAGCCGCTCACCCATCGCACGATTTCGACCATGGGGTGAGGTCGCCGTCACAAACAGATCACCGATTCCCGCTGCTGACAGCGCAGTTTCGGGGTCCGCGCCCAACTGTGGTAAAACACCAACCGCCTCTTTGTAACCGGCGGTAAATACAGCTGCCTTGAGATTGTCACCGCCTCTGCCATCTTCCTTTAATCCATCGACCACTCCGCAGGCCAGCGCAATCACATTCTTGAAAGCGCCCCAGTATTCAGAACCCAGCGAATCAGTCGCGGCTGAGAGCTTCAATGTTTTGGTGGTGAGTAACGAGGCCAATTCCTGCGCAAGCGCAACATCACCGGAAGTTACGAGCGCTGTCGTATAGACACCCCTGGCCAGTTCGGGGGCTATCGTTGGGCCCATCATCACACAGAGCTGGCAGGCCAGATTCGCGGCGGCAAGTTTTTCCCCGATAACTTCAGAGATCAATTGATCGCCTGGCGCCAGGCCTTTGGCCAGATCCAGCAGTATTTGTTCGCTGCGTAAATGCGGAAGTAAATCATCGACCACACTCAGCACCACACCGCTGGGCAAGGCAAGCACTACAATATCTGCACCAGAGACTGTCTCGTCGATATCCATCGAACAAATGAGTCCTTTGAGAGAAACATCATCCAGGTATTTTTCGTTCACGCCCGTTGATTCAATACTGTCGTAAACTTCCTGCTCCACAGTCCAGCCTCTGACCTCAAGGCCTTCAGACAACCAGTTGCACGCAAGGGCCGTCCCAAAATTCCCTAAGCCCATCACCGCAATACTTTTCACTTCGACCTCCTATAGATGCTTGTCTAACCAGGCGAGAAGATCGGCAACGACTTCTTCCCGATTTATTTCATTAAACATTTCGTGTCGGCCGCCTGGGTAAAGCTTGACCTCCAGCTGACTCAAGCCTCTTTTTCGGTAGGTGTCAATCATCCGCTCAAGATCCAGCTGTTCGCCATGAACTGGATCCTCAGCACCCGAAAACAAATAGACGGGCAATTCTTTCGGAATCTTTCCGATACTCAGTTCATTCTGTGAAATCCCGGAGCCCTGCATCATGTCGATGAGCGACCCTATGGTGAGTACAAAACCGCACTCATCGTCCTCGACATAGTGTTGCACCTGCGCCGGATCACGAGACAACCATTCATACCCTGTGGCTCCCGGTACATCGAAAGGCTTGTTGGCATTTTCGAACAGGGCTCTCTGCATGAGTGCACTGGGCTGGTCCGGTCCAAGCCGCCAATGCTCGAATTTCATTATCCAGCCATTGATGAAGGAAAACCTGGCGTCCTTAAACCCGGGTGAGCCAGACAGCACCAACGCATCAATACTGTGACCGTAACGCGTAATATATTGCTGCGACAACATAGAGCCCATGCTGTGACCCAGCAGGCAGTGTTTCAGCCCGGGATGCTGGCTGCGCAGTCGCTGATTGATTTCATACATATCCGCAAGATTACGGTTCCAGCCATCCGGTCCCATATATCCCGCTGTAGTCCCGGCGGTTTCGCCATGGCCCCTGTGATCGCTGGCATGAACCGCAAAACCGTGATCAGCAAGTTGTGTCGCCACCCAATCGTAGCGTTTCGCATGCTCGCCCATACCATGGGCAACCTGAATCACTGCCTGGGGGTTATCGGGCAACCATGAGTAACAGGCAATTTTATGGCCATCACTGGCTATAAACGAATAAGGCTCCATCGACGACTCGATTATTTCTGTTAAAGAAATTCATCTTGCGACAATCACCTGACAACTACAATCTCGCCCTTTGATGCACCCATGTTCGCGCCACAAAACCGCCAACAATCAATATCCCCAGGAGTATTCCAATGAGCCGTAGTGAATTGTGTTTGATCCATTGGTTGGTCAGGTTTTTCTTAAGGCGCTCATTGATATCGAACCCTTCGGATACTGGAAGCACACCCATCGCAGACTCATAGGCGTGATAGTCCTTAGCATCTCAGCCTTCTTCTCAGGATTTGTCGCAGAAAGGTCAACTCTTTCGGCCGGGTCATTCGACAACTGATGCAACCGCCAGCTGCCATCTCCATGGGGCAAGGTATTTTTTGTCAGTTTGAACTCACCTCTGAACAAGGCCGCATTACCGGAAACCTCCATCCCAACAGGCGTCTCCCTGGAATAGACCGACGCTTTTTCGCCCCTTAAAAGCGGACCAAGACTATGGCCAATCATGGGTTCTCCGGAATCCCTCACCTCTGGGGCAACGCCTGAGAGATCAAGTATTGTCGGGGTCACATCGGTAACAAAGGCACGGGCGTCATTGAATGGCTGTTTCTTTACACCGGGGCCGGCCACGATCAGCGGCACATATGTGCCACCTTCGGCTGCGTAAAACTTGAACAGATTCCCGGGCGAAGAGGCAGCGCTTGCCCATTCAGGTCCGATCGCCACCATGCTACCTTTCTGACCTAAACGATCAATGTCATCAGAGTAGCCGTTCTGAAACATCCATAGTCGAAAGGACAGAAATTCCGATGGAAAGGAAAATTCCGGACCATTGTCAGAGGTGATGATAAAAACGGTGTTATCAAACTGATTTGTTGACATCAGGAAATCCACGAGTCTGCCGATATGAAAGTCCATCGCCTCCAGCATCCCGGCATTGACCATCATGGCTCTCTCAAACCAGGCTTGTCTATCTTCAGATAATGAATCCCACGGGCGAAGCGCATCATTCATCACAGGGGTGTCAGCAGACTCTGATATCAGCCCAAGTTCTTTGGCTTTCTGGAAACGCCTCTGCAACAAGGCATCCCATCCATCCAAATAAACCCCTTCATAGTGATCGATATACTCCCGCGGTGCCTGTACAGGAATGTGAATGGCCTGGAAGGCCAGATAGGAAAAGAACGGCTGGTCTACATCGCCTGACTTCAGATAGTCAATCATCTTGTCGACTATGAACCTGGACGAATAGAAGTCTTCTGGCAAAGTTACCGGTTCACCGTCTTCATACCAGGGTGCATGGTCGTAATACGGCACGTAGGATTTCTGTTCCCAGTTATCTGCACCGGAGGCATCCAGCGCAAATGATCTATCAAACCCGTGTGAATCGGGCAGGTCACCCGCACCGCTCCCAAGATGCCATTTACCCGTCATGTAAGTCTGATAGCCGCTTTGCTTCAGCTTGTCTGCCACAGTCTTGACCCCATCGACAAAACTCATCGAATAGCCTGGCAGTTCTGCCTGTTGCTCGGTTAACACTTCCGGGATAGTGGCGATGCCCGTACGATGATTGTCGAGCCCCGTTAACAACATGGCACGAGAGGGGGCACATAGGGGAGAAGTGTGATAGTTCGTAAATAGGATGCCTGCGCTGGCAATCTGGTCAATGTTTGGCGTCAGCGCTTCACCACCATAACCGCCAAAATCCATGAACCCGGCATCGTCAACGACGATCAGGACAATATTCGGGCGTTTTGTGCTCGTTTTCATCGAGGTTAAGCAGCCGGTTCTCGAAGGGAACGCCAACTTCTTCAAGAATCCAGTGAGTGACCATGCCCCTTGAAGGTACTGCGTAGTAATGAATCAGATCTGACATAGTTTTGTTAGAGATGGCTTTGTT
>Ga0066376_10000305_pt1 | contig 44367 bp, 37 predicted proteins | sample Knorr_S15_td_Bot_FD_77009 | JGI IMG/M metagenome (GOLD analysis project Ga0066376, IMG submission 77009) | Marine microbial communities from Southern Atlantic Ocean transect - Knorr_S15_td_Bottom_ad_5009_LV_A | ecosystem: Environmental > Aquatic > Marine > Oceanic | place: Southern Atlantic... | reverse complement strand
ATAAAGATAGATCCAATACCATTCGCCCATGCTTTGCCACGCGCACTGAAATGGGTGTAAAGCACATCGACACGCACATGACCCTCGGTAATCAACGCATAAGCACTGGCAAAAAGGAAAAGCCCTGCGTACCAAAACCGGACCAGGTCACCCATAAAGGCCTGTTCATATGAAAAAATAAACCGCGTGATAACGATCGAAAATTCCGCCACAACAATCAGTAGCGCAAGCCAGACAAAGCCCAGCCCGCGCACACACAATGCGATCAAAAAACCCAGTAGAACCAGCGGATAGTGCACGTATGTGCCCCGATAACTTGTTCGACCAAGATCCAGGGTCATCTGTTTCCCGACCAGGAAAATCAACAGATCTTCCACACGAAGAAATGAAATCACCGCATCGACAATACCGATCAACAAGATCGCCCAAAAAAGAGCCCGCACGAGATACGTCACCAACGCAGTCAGCCGAACAGCTTCCGTGCGCAGCCCAACATCACGAGTTAACCATGGGTAGACAACGGCAGCGCCCAAACCAACTAGGCAGATGGCGATTTGAAACCAACCGAGAGTAATGGCCTCATCGATCAACGGTTTAGACAACGGGTCCAAACCGAACCACCCTTGGTGGGCAGACAACGCCAGCACCCCGGGCCAGCCCCTCCAGAAAATCAGAAAATTATTGAATAAAAACAACAGCACGAGCGCAACCATTGCCCACGCACTGGCACGGAGTAACAAAGTCACAGCATGACCTGCCGCTGAGTTTTGGTCTTGTGCGCTCCGGTTGGAAAAACTGATCAAGATGCCCTCGCAGTCAATGTGCAGTCACCCGCCGGCAGCCGCTGCAACAGATTAGCGACCTCCCGCAACTATAGCCCGAGAACCAGAAAAAAGGGCGGAGTCCTCAGACCCCGCCCTCAGTCGACTGCTTATCCTATCTAAATCCTAAGATTCAGGCGATGAATCAGAGGATACCGAGCACTCGGTTACGTTGTCTGATGAAGGGTACCTCAGAAAGGTTCATCCAGCTTCCAACAGACTGACGTGAGGCAAGCATGCTGTCTAAAATACGAGCGGTCAGATCGCTGTCCGCACGATACTCCTCGAAAACTTCTGCCGTCGCTTCGCCGGCTGCATCAAAGATGTCGTCGCTGAACTCGCGGAGCAGAACGCCATGATCTTTGATAAGCTTAACCATTGAAGAGCCGTTGTTCCAGCAGTACTCCGAATATAACAAGTTATTCTCAAGCGCACAGGCCGCCTCGATCAACTTCTGATCAGCTTTTGACAACCCGTCCCACCAGGTCTTGTTCATTCCAAATGATTCCATGGTGCCTGGCTCGTGGAAACCCGGCCAGTAGTAATACTTCGCCGCTTCATAGAACTTCATGAAGCTGTCGTTCCAGGGACCCACCCATTCAGTGGCATCAATTGCACCGGAAACCAATGCTTCGTAGATCTGGCTACCCGGCAGAGAGACCGGCGAGGCACCCATTTTTGCCAGTACGTCACCGCCCATACCGGGGATACGCATCTTGAGTCCCTTAAAGTCATCTGCAGAATTCATCTCCTTGCGGAACCAACCGCCCATCTGAACGCCGTTGTTACCCGCCTTAAAGCACTTGATATTGAACAGTGCACCGAGCTCGTCCCACAGTTCCTGACCACCACCCCAATCGATCCAAGTGTTGGCTTCGTTAACAGTCAACCCAAAAGGCACAGACCCAAAAAACGCATAGCCCTTGTGCTTGCCTTTCCAGTAGTAGTCTGCCGCATGGTAGGCCTGTGCGTTGCCAGAGGCGACTTCATCAAACGCATCGAATGCCTTGACACGCTCATTGGCTGCAAAGTACTCCACATGGATTCGGCCACCACTCATCAGGTCCAGGTTTCTAGCGAGGCGCTGCGCACCCGTGCCAAGTCCCGGAAAATCGCGTGGCCACGTTGTTACCATCACCATTTCGATACGCTCTTTAGCGATTGCAGGCGCTGCCAGCGTTGCCGCCGCAACCGCACCGCCCGCGCCAGCGCTTTTAATAAAATCACGTCTTTTCATTCCTTGTATCCTCCCGGTAAATAACATCTTGAGTTGTCGTCAACACCGCTACGCTATCAGATGCCATGGGTGTTCCACAATACCCCGACGCATTGGATACTCCCCCACCTGCCTAACGGTTATATGGGTTTTTCCCTCACTCAAGCCTAGATCCCAAAAGAGGCGCCATTTCAAGCGGTTATCCACCTGAATCGAACGCTTAACAACCCACGCCTCCGCTACATTGAACCGCTACTCGGTTTCTCCACAACCAGGCAACTGCGCGAAGACCACGAAACCGGGCAACCACACCGCATAGACCGCAGCCTTATCGCCCAACCTAGTCACCTGCCAAGCTGTCCCTACAAAGGCTTTAATCGCAGGCGCCTGCGTGGGCAAACATCCAACGGTTCGAGTCACTCCTATGCCTACCCAATCATGCGGCGGATAAGCCCACCAGAACACATCCGGTTGCCTTCATTCTCCAAACCCCGTGTTCTGCCACCGTCCTGTTGGTGATGGGTTAATGAAACCCAGGCCTGGCCAACAGATACTCAATCCAACATGGCGTTCGACACCCACGGCACGATTACTTCAGCACATCGCAACAAACGGAGATGATTTCCAAAAATGGTACCATCATGTCACTTAAACAATAGATCAGGATCTCTGACTCTGGCCACGCGACACCCATCAAACTACGACATCGAAACGCTCGCCATCATCTCTGGTCGTGCCAGCGGCGAACATCATGGCGTCGTCAACACGCCCGTCTATCGGGCGTCGACTATCTTGCATTCGGATGCCAAGGCGTTCGAGACACGCCACGACATATTTGATCGTTACAAAGTGGTCTATGGGCTACTCGGCACGCCGACAACCTTTGCCCTTGAAGAGGCCATGATCGCATTGACCGGCGGCCACGATGCAGTGCTGACGTCATCTGGACTATCGGCCGTTACCATCAGTTTGCTTTCGTTTATCAATGCCGGAGAACACCTTCTAATGACCGATTCGGTGTATTGGCCAACCCGTGCTTTCTGTGACCAGACGTTGAGCCGCTTTGGTGTTGATGTCACCTATTATGATCCCACGATTGGTGCCGACATCGAGTCCCTCATTAGACCCAATACACGTGTCATTTTCCTTGAATCGCCGGGTTCGATGACTTTTGAGGTGCAGGATATTCCTGCAATTACAAAAATTGCGAAGAAAAGGGAGATAACAACACTACTCGATGCGACCTGGGCAACGCCCCTTTACTTCGATGCCTTTGGTCACGGTGTTGACGTTGCGATTCATGCGGCAACTAAGTATCTGGTCGGACACTCTGATGTGTTATTGGGCGTCATTGTGAGTAACGAACGGACCTGGGAGACGGTGCGACAAACCAAAACCCGGTTTGGAGAAGGTGCTGGCCCTGATGAGGTCTACCTGACCACGCGCGGCCTTCGCACCCTCCCAATACGGTTAAAAAACCACCAGGAAAACGGCCTGACTCTGGCCCGTTGGCTGGAACAACGACCTGAAGTCGCATCCGTCCTTCATCCAGCCTTACCCGGCGCACCGGGTCACGAACTTTTCAAACGCGACTTCACTGGAGCGTGTGGCCTTTTCGGTGTCATCCTGAATGACTATTCAACCGAGACGGTACGCACCATGTTAAACAGTCTCGAGTTATTCGGTATTGGAGCCAGTTGGGGCGGTTACGAAAGCCTGATCATCCCCGCATTTCCAGATCGTTATCGCACGGCCACCCAATGGAATGCTCCGGGTCCATTATTGAGACTCCATGCAGGGCTCGAATCCCCGACAGATCTGATCGCGGACCTGGAACAGGGCTTTAAACAGTTGGCCGATCAAGGAACGAATTCAATCACCTAAGCTGATTCGTTGACCACACCGAGCATCGACCCCGACATCTGCAGGAAATTTCTGCATGGCTTTGCTTCGCTGCTGCTTGCTTCAACCAACGATGCCGGTGCGCCTGAAATCAGCTACAGCCCATTTATCCTGTCGCACGACGCTTTTTTTATACTGGTGAGCGAACTTTCTGGACACACGGCCAACCTACGGCATCAACAACAGGCGAGCGTGATGTTCATCGAAAATGAATCTGACGCAGCCAACATTTACACTCGCCGACGCCTGATCATTCAGTGCAGCGCCAGAGAACATTGCCGAACAGACACATGCTGGGCATCGTTGCTGCCCCTTTTTCGGGAACGATTTGGTGAAACCATCTCTGTAATCGAGACCTTAGCGGACTTTGTTCTTATGGAACTCCAACCGGTCAATGGACGGTGGATTACTGGATTTGGACAGGCATTCAGCTTTGATCAGTTAGACTTTGTGAATGCCCACCATATTGGGCCAAATCAGATTAAACGCCGATGCAAACCCTAAGATGGCGACACATTAGCGAGCTGGTAAAGTTCATTCTGCAGCTTATAGTCGATGATTCGCGCCTGTGCCCGATCAAGATCACGCGGCAACCGAACAGGGCCAAAACGAACACGGATGAGCCGACTGACAGTCCCACCTACAGCCTCCCATAGGCGCCTGACTTCACGATAGCGACCCTGCCGCAACACCACTGTGAACCAACGGTTGTAGCCACCGCCCGGTCGCGCCTCAACCGAATCGAACCGACACACATGACCGGCGACTTGTATTCCGCTGCACAAGCGCTCGAGATCACTCTCAGACATGATGCCATTCACACGACAAAGATATTCGCGCTCTATTTCATTTCGTGGATGCATCAGGCCGTTTGCAAGATTGCCATCCGAACAAAACAGCATCACCCCAGCAGTATTGATGTCAAGACGACCCACGGCTACCCAACGCCCATGCTCGTGAATGGGCAAATCATCGAAGACCGTCGGCCGATTGTTGGGATCGTGACGGGTTACAATTTTTCCAACGGGTTTGTTGTAGATCAAAACTTCTGAATGACCAGCGTCAACAGCGCCGTTAACAACGAGGATGCCATCAACCGCTACCTGGCTGGTGGAATCTACCTTATCACCCAGCACAGCCCTCCTGCCATCGATCGTTACGCGCCCATCGCCGATCCAACGCTCCGCTTCGCGGCGAGACCCTCGCCCCATTCGCGACAGATACTTCTGGACGCGCTCGGACATCGACAGCCTCGGTTAATCACCCAATGGCAGACGCCTCGGCCTCCAGCAACCTATCCGCATCACCCCCCTCAACATCAACCTCGGGCTCAGCCTCAATCGCCGGTGACGTCTCGCCTATTGATACATGACTGTGGTCAATCCGATTATCACCTGCAACCGAATCGATATCTTCGGTAACAATGTCATCTGCGACAACGTCACGCTCAACAGGCGGCAGGATGATTCCGAGTTCTCGCGCGATTTCATTGAGTTGACGTTGCTCTCCGAGCACTGGCAAATCTGCCAGTCTCATCAGCCCGAAATACTCAAGAAACTTGGAGGTGGTCACATAAAGCGCTGGTCGACCCGGCACCTCCCTCACGCCTTTTTGGGAAACCCATTCCCGCTCCAGTAGCGTACGCATAATGTCTGTCGTTACACTGACGCCACGAACCTCTTCGATATCCCCCCGAGTTACCGGTTGCCGATAAGCAATAATCGCCAGCGTTTCAAGCAGTGCCTTGGAATAGCGCGGAGAACGCGTTCCGTGCATTCGACGCAACCACGGTGCGTATTGCTCACGGGTCTGAAAGCGATAGCCTTCAGCCACCTGCACTAATTCAATCCCCCGGTCTTTATATTGGTCGGTTAACGATGCGAGAACCGTATCGAGATCACTGTGAAGCTGGCTATCGCCGCCATCGAATAAGTCGAGAAGCCGACGCATGCTGAGCGGCATTTCAGCGGCAAACAACGCCGCCTCAACCACATTGCGAATCTCTTCTTGATCCATACTCAACCTGTTAACTTAACGTGAATAGGGCTCAACGGCTCTGTCTGAACCACAACCAGCAATCGATCCCGAACGAGCTCCAATACCGCAAGAAAACTCACGATCAACCCTGCCCGCCCTTCATCGGCAGAGAAAAATTCTTCAATGCGGACGTACTCTCCGCTACGAACCCTAGTCAACACTTGATTCATACGATCGCGTACTGACAGCGTCTCAGGCACCAGTTGTAAGTTCCGACGCTGATCGACTCTCAATATCGCGTCCCGCATTGCACTCAACAACTGAGACAAATCAACAATCGTTTCGTCTTGTACAGGCTCGGCATCTTCGATTCGAGCCTGTACAAGATACAATTCGCGTTCCAACCGAGGGCGCTCATCCAGCTGTGTTGCAGCATCACGGAAGCGCTCATATTCCTGCAATCGCCGAACCAATACGGCTCTTGGGTCTTCTTCTTCGTCTTGGTCTACCTCGTGTCGAGGGATCAACATACGAGACTTGATCTCCGCCAACATCGCCGCCATCACCAGATACTCAGCAGCCAGATCAAGATGCAGATGCTGCATTAACTCAACATATTCCACATACTGATGAGTGATCTGTGCAATCGGAATATCCAGAATATCGATTTTTTGCTTGCGGATCAGATAAAGCAACAGATCTAAGGGGCCCTCGAACGCGTCGATGACTACTTCGAGCGCGTCAGCGGGGAGATACAGATCCTGCGGCCAACTATGCAACGCTTCGCCTGAGACCGTCGCATACGGCCGCGACGATTCGTGGTCCACAATGGGTTTTGTTATTTGGTTATCCACTAACGGTAAACCGTTCCCACGACATCACGCACCTCTTGCATGGTCTCTTCGGCCACGGCCATCGCTCGTTCACACCCCGCATCAATGGTACGTCGAATTTCACCTGGGTCATCCTCGTAAGGTTTCGCGCGTGCCCTAAGTTGCGCTTGCTCTTCCAACATCACTTCGATCAATGGCTTCTTGCAATCAAGGCAACCAATCGCTGCACTGCGACAACCTTCAGCCAATTTCTGTTGCAATGCACTGTCGGTATAAACCTTGTGCAGGCCCCAGACCGGACACTTGTCCGGGTCTCCCGGATCGTTACGCCGCTGACGCGCCGGATCTGTCGGCATGGTACGCAATACATTGGCCACTCGATCCGGGTCATCGCGCATGTTGATCTGATTATCGTATGACTTAGACATCTTTTGTCCATCAACACCCGGATATTTTGAGGCAGGAGTTAAAAGAGCCTGCGGTTCCGGCAGGATGGAACGCCCACCCCCTTCCGAATAACCATGAAGACGCTCGCGCTCTTCATCTCCTAAACCGTCCGCCTTATCAATGAGTACATTCATCTGAGCCAAAGCATCGGCATTCCCCTCCTGTAACCAGGCACGTCGCGCCCGGCGAAACTGATCCGCCGCTTTTTTGCCGAGCTTGACCAGCGCCTGTTCCGCTTTCTCCTCGAAGACCGCATCTTTTCCAAAAACACGATTAAAACGACGAGCAATTTCCCTTGTTAGCTCTATATGTGGAACCTGATCTTCACCGACCGGTACCTGGCTAGCCCTGTAGATCAGAATATCTGCACTTTGCAGAACTGGGTATCCGAGAAAACCATAGGTTGCAAGATCACGACCTTTGATCTTTTGTTGCTGATCCTTAAAGCTGGGCACTCGCTCCAACCAACCGAGCGGCGTCACCATAGACAACAACAAGTGAAGCTCAGCATGCTGGGGAATTCGCGATTGGATGAATAGTGTTGCCTTCGTCGGGTCCACACCAGCGGCCAACCAATCGATCACCATTTCCCAGACATTGCGCTGCATCACGCCAGGTTCTTCGTAATGCGTCGTCAACGCATGCCAGTCTGCGACAAAATAAAAACTGTCACACTTTTCCTGCAACATTACCCAGTTTTTCAAGACACCATGATAGTGCCCAAGATGCAGGCGCCCGGTTACGCGCATACCCGATAGCACCCGCTCTCGGCTGACTGAATCGCTCATATCATTTAGACCCAGACTATCCCCGATCCGTCATGCTGAAGTGATTTTCAACAAACACTATGTTGGTGAATCCATCGATTGCCTTATTTTACCCGATCTCTTGCGCACTTCTTCCAGTTAAAAGTCTCAGTCGAACAAAGTGCCCGGCAGCCGCTCAACCGCCTGCCCAGCACAGTCAACTAACCATTTGCTGGCAAGGCCCCGGCCCGGTAATTCAATATCACCCTCAATCTCCAACAACGGTTCGAGTACAAAACGACGCTCATGCATACGCGGATGCGGCACAGTCAATTCCGTTGATTGTTGTTGGAATCCGTCGAATAACAACAAATCTAAGTCAATCCGCCGAGGCCCGTTGCGCCTTGTTGAGCGCTGACGCCGCCCCTTGAACTCGATGAGCTGTAGACAGTGAAGCAATCTAACAGGGGACAACAGCGTTGTGACGCGAACCACGGCATTGAGAAAATCAGGCTGTTGAAGAAAACCAACCGGAGCGCTTCGATAACACGATGAAACCGCCTCAATCGAGATCTGGGTGCCACTCTGCAGTGCATGCAGCGCACAACGAATTCGATCCCGCGGAATATCCAGGTTAGCACCCAACCCGATCCATGCTTGACTGTAACTCGCGTCGCTCACTTGACCGATCGACGGCGCCGCTTCCTGCGACGCCCGCTCCCGCGACCTCCAGCTAGGTCGTTTATCATCTGTTCTCGACTCGAAACCGATGCCTTTTGAATATCTGTCCACCAATTCGAAACCGTTTGATCTGCACTACCCGATGCCGCACGCAGTAGGTAAAAATCATAAGCTGCTCGGAATCGGCGATTCTCCAATAGCCGAGTTACCATATTTTTTCGGCGTTTTTCCAAGTGGCGTTGCATATCCCAAATGTCGAACATCACTGCAGTCACACGCCGCGGAATGGTAAGCCGCGACTGTGCACCTGCCAGCACCACAGAAATCGCACGGTGTAAAGACTGCACGGGCGCTGCCCCTTCCTCAGTGAATCGAGATGCTTGATCGCACACCGCGCGCCAGAAAAATACCGCATAGAGAAATGCCGCGTTGAGCGGCTTTCCCATTCGAACCCGATCATCAGTACTACGCAAGGCCAGCATCACTAATCCAGTTTGGCTTTCAATATCAGCCGCAAGATGATGTCGCGTTATTTCAGGGAGTAATTCAGCAACAAAACCGTAACGATGCATCAAACGGAAAGCGGGTTCAGCGTATCCGTTCTGCAACAGCTTAAGACTCTCGTCGAACAGACGAGGTGGCGGAACCTTCTGTAGCAACAGCCGAGCATCTGGCATTGCCGCTTCAGTACCCGCATCCAACATAAGACCCAGTCGCGAAGCAAATCGCACTGCACGCAATAATCGAACAGGATCTTCCCGGAATCGGAGTGCTGGTTTACCGATCATTCGCAAGATGCCTGCGTTCAAGTCCTCAAACCCACCAACGTAATCCAACAATACGCCTTCGACTGGATCGTAATAAAGCGCATTAACAGAAAAGTCTCGGCGCCGCGCATCACTATCACGATCCCCAAACACATTATCCCGCAAGATTCGGCCATCCCCTTCACTCACCTCATAACCATCGTCACCGACATTCGGCAACGCACGATAAGTAGACACTTCCACAACCTCGCGACCGACCCGAACATGGGCCAAGCGAAAGCGACGACCAATTAAACGTGCGCGGCGAAACAAGTTTTGAATAGTGTCTGGCTCTGCCTCAGTGACGACGTCAAAATCCTTAGGACGGTGCCCTAACAAGAGGTCTCGCACGCAACCACCTACCAACTCTGCTGAAAAGCCCGCCGCCTGAATGGCGTGGACAATTTTGAGCGCCCCTGGATTAACATCGGAAGGCGATAAACCATGCTGACGCGCTTCAATCACGCGCGGCTCAGACAGGTCTCGGTGGCGACTCTTTGTCAACGCAGTACCTCACCCGACCGACAGACCGGATAACCCGAATGATGACCCATTAGGCTGAAAAGACCATATTGCAACCAAACGGCTATGCTAGCATCACGAGAAGCTGTCACTTAATTTCTTGCTCCCTTCGTCTAGCGGTTAGGACGCTGGCCTCTCACGCCGGAAACAGGGGTTCGATTCCCCTAGGGAGCGCCACATGACGCCATTCCGTGCCGGCCGAATATAGCTCGCTATACCGAATCAATTGGAATCTGATAACCATGAACGAGCTTATTTGTTTCATTCGCCATTCCCACCACCGCCATTAATTCCCCGAACATCGCATCTGTCATGCCTTTTGAACTCGCCGATGCAGTGTGTGAGCGAATACAGTAAGCACAGTTGTTGGTCGCACTCACTGCGATGTAAATCAACTCTTTGGTTAAAGAATCCAACGCACCTGACCCCATGATCTCTTTCAAACTGTGCCAAGTTCTGCGCAGCGTGGCTGGATCATTGGCCAGATATTTCCAGAAATTATTCACATCGTTAACCTCTCGCGCCTGTTTGATTTCATCAAAGATTGCGCGCACGTCGCTTGAGGCGTCATCGTATTCAATGGGTTTGGGGCTCATCGGGATTGATCTCCAGTAGACAAATTAGGGGGATTGCTTAACTCGGTGACTTAGCAGAGCGACCGATAGGAAAAGGGCACAGCCGACTCCAGCAAACAGTCCAAGGCCGGCACCAAAACCCGCCGTGACGTCATACAGTATGCCGAGCACTACCGGGCCGGCGACGCCACCGATCTCGGCAGCTGAGAACAAAAGCCCTGTGGCTGTTCCAGCCCGGTGCTCACCGACACCCGGCAATTCAACCATGGTAAGAATCAGAACCGCCATCATGGAAGAACTGGCAATTCCATGGAGAATCAGGCCCGGGAAAACCCCAATGCCCGGACCCACAGTCGCATAACACACACAGCCGACTGTAATAGAGAGAAAAAGCCCACGTAATACATGATAACGAGATTGCGGAGTTGCCAAACGCGGGATCACCAAGGCCCCGAGGATTCCCAGAGACACAGGAATCGCCGCGAAGTAACCTGCCTGATCCGGTGTCATTCCCTCGGCTCGCAATAACTCCGGCAACCAGTTACCTAATCCGTGCGTAATCATCAGGACCCCGATGCCCATCATCATCAATAGACGCACACCAGGCTGTGTCAACAACTCCACTACACCCGCCCCGCGAACACGTTGTTTGGTGACTTCAACGGGTGCCCTGCCTGCCACAGTGCTCAACGCAAACCAGAGCACTGTAGCCAGCAATGTTATCGAGCCCCAAACACGAAGCACTAGGCGCCAGTCTTGATCAGCCCATGGCATCAACACCGCATTGGTCAAAGTCAAACACACAATCGTGCCGATGCCCGGGCCCGTGATATAAATTCCCATTGCTAGGCCGCGCTCGCGACCGCGAAACCAAGCACTGACGATCTTCGGCGCACCGACTGAAATAATCGGTCCGCCCAACCCAAACAGACCCACAGCGACAACAAATTCCCAATAATCGTCGGCATAACTACGAGCCATGGCGGAAGCCGCCATCAAAATACCACCCAAAACCAGGGCACTACGTCCGCCGATCCGGTCAAGCAGAATGCCGCACGGGATAGCCGCTCCTATATAAACCAACTGCCAGGCACCAAGAATCGTACCCATCTGCGCGTGACGGATACTTAAGTCGGATTCAATGACACTGACTAGTGGGGCAAGACTCGCGATGTTCAGGCCAAAAGCGGCATACAAACACCAAACTCCGGCAAGCGGCAACCATCTCTGACTCACCAATTCGCCCAGTGCCGGTTGGCCTGGTACGTTTAAATCAGTCATTGATTAACGCACGCCACATCCTATCCCACGCCGCTGTCAGAAAAAACCTCACTCACCGAACTGAACCGCCCACCCGTACTTCACAACCCATACTTTCAGGTTCGTTATCAACGATCTCAGAAGGAAAACCCGGTGCCCGCAGCCTTTCCCCACAGGCCTCTTCCAAGGCCACAACAATGTTCGGTGACCAAGCCCTCTCTCCCAGGCGCGACTTCGCCTGCCTAAACAATTGTAGTACTCGGGGTGAAAGCTCTAGTGGTATTGCGGACCGATCCGCTAAATCCTGAAAAAGCCCCATGTCTTTGACAACCAGATCCATCGTGAAATTAATATTGCGGCTACCGTTCAGAATTACCTGACTTTCCGTCTCATGAACAAACGAATTACCCGAAGAAATACGAATCCCCTCATAGGTGGTCGCAAGATCCAGCCCTGATTTCTTTGCGGTCATCATGGCTTCACCCAATGCAACCAGATGGACAGACGCCAAATAGTTAGTCACGACCTTGAGAACCGATGCAGAGCCCAGGGATCCCGTATGCAGTATCTGCCTTCCCATCGCAGTCAAAACGGGTAATGCCCGCTCAAATGTTTCGCGTTCACCTCCGGCGAAGATAGAAATATTGCCCGTCGCCGCGCGGTGACATCCCCCGGATACGGGACAATCCATCGGGGCCCCGCTCAATGCCCTGACCTTATCCCCCAAACGACGCACTTCGCTCTCATCGGTAGTGCTCATTTCGAGCCAGATTTTCCCTGCGGACAGCCCCACCAATACACCATCCGTAGCCTCCATCACCCGTGCGCTGATGGCAGGGCTGGGCAAACAGGTAATGACCATATCGCTTTCGCCGGCAACAGCCGCCGGCGAGTCCGCCCACTTCGCCCCTAGCGAAAGAAGTGGTTGTGCCACGCCAACATCAAGATCACGAACCGTGAGTTCAAAGCCATTTCGCAAAAGACTTCCTGCCAGTTTGCCTCCGACATTGCCCAAGCCAATAAACCCAACCCTCATCGTCTTGCTCCGATGGTTATTACCTAAATTACCGAATACAGCGGATCACGGCACCTATGAACTGCCCGTTATCGCGCGCACTCGATCAACAAGCGCACTGTCAATTTTTACGCCTGACTTTTCAGCTTGTTGCCGATGTTTGCGGCGGCGTGCCCCTGGTAGACGCGCAACCTCCTGCTCGGTGATAGCAAGCACCAAATCATGGATACGCTGATCAAACATTCCGTCAGAAAATGGCACCGGTGAAAGCGCAACAAAACACTGTCCCGTCCGGGGTGGGCCCCCCACGGTGCCAGAGAATGCGCTGGCGTGGCGACCCAGCATTGCCCCGCTCAGTGCAGCGGCCATCACCTCGACCAGTAATCCGGCAGAAAAGCCCTTATAACCCCCACTAGGCACCATTGTTCCTCGCATCGCCTGCTCTGCGTCGGTGGTCGGTTCTCCGGCTTCATCCAAGGCCCATCCTAACGGTAGCGCACGCCCCTCGCGTGCCCGAGTCATGACCTCGCTGCGTGCGACAACACTGGCACTCTGGTCAATCACGAATGCCGGCCCATCTGGGCCAGGCACTGCAAAGGCCAGTGGATTGGTGCCGATGAGGGCTTTATGGCCGCCGTGCGGTGCGATCGATGCCGGTGCATTAGTGAACCCGAACGCTACCAAGCCAGCCTCAGCAAGGCGTTCGACATGGTAACCCAGCACACCGCAGTTATATGAATTCCTGATTACGAGACAAGCGCAACCTTGTTGATGCGCCGCCGGAATCAGCGCTTCAAAACCAAGGTCGATCGCCGAATGCGCAAATCCCGTACCGGCATCAACCACAATAGCACCGCCCGTCTGGTGCTGTTGAACCGGCATAACCTGCCCGTCCACCTTTCCACACATCACGTGTTCGCAATAAATCGCGAACATAAATCAACCCGTGACTGCGAATACCATCACGCTCCGCCGCCATCACCGCCCTAGCCAACGACCGTGCCGCTATTGGTGCCGTTCCAACCTTGAGTAAAGCAGCTTCAGCCAGTTCCCGCACTTCATCCAGCAGAAGTTTCTGTTCAGTCATCTTGTTTTGTTGCTCCAGAAACCGTCAATCCGTGTCAATACGACCGGCACCGGCTCCCTTTTCTCGTGAAATATCAGAATCTGGAATCAGCGTTTTCGCACCCCATTGATCGAGGAACAGCAATTCGGCCTGCTCTATTTCCACACCGTTTTTATAAACGCTTTCCTGACGATGAACTAATGCGGCATCATTCCACAAGACCGATCCAGTGACCGCGGGCGGATTCCAATCACAGGTGAGACACAAATCAAGAGTCCCCGATCGATGCAATGGGCAGTAACCTTCCCCTAAGAATGTACAACCATCATTGTCCACCTGCAGGCCCTGTCGATTACTCGACGAATCGGGCCATGTGATCTCCACCGGACCGTCCCCTATTGCATGCGCCACCATTGCGAGCAACAACAAGGGTTCGTCCGGAGAGGTAACCGTCATCGGCGCTCGAACCAATGACCGATGATCTATTACCACCGCGCCAGCGTACAAGACCGATACCATCTGATTTTCCGTGACCGCACTCAGCTTGGTGTCTCCCGTCCACTTGACGCCAACAGATCGCCGTTCCAGCCAATTGGTCAAGGCCCGCACCACGAGCCTTGTTCCTGGCAAACCATACTGACATAACCAACGAGTTGCCCGTGCACTGAGGCTAGCCAAACCCGGCTCAAGACCAGCCCCAGCTGCCGCTTTCAACACCAAACTCTCCGCTTCCGCCAGAGACGCCTGCATCATGCCACTCGAGGCCGCACTGGAAAGCACCAGTCATCTGCATCAAGCTGGGGCAGATCAGAGGGTAATGGCGCGCCCTGGTACAGGGTAATACGCGTCCACAGATTCGATTTGGGGTCAAACTTTGATGCACCAAAAAACGCAAGCTTCCAGCGCAACAGATCGATAGGTCGGCTCCCGGTAGCAATCAGATTGGCCTGCACCTCTCCGTAGGGATATTGCGCAATAGTCTGCACACGGCCGACCGTGTGTCGGTGCGCCGGGTATTGCATTAGCAACGTCGCTACCGGCGTAACCGCACTAAACGACGACAGGCACTGGTACAAATGCTGAACATCGCGTGCCACCGCGATCGGCATTTCGCACTCAGCACCCACTTCGTTATCACGGAAGCCAAGACGTGGCTCCATTTTATCCTCTGAGTAGTACCAAAAATAGGTATTGGAAGCCCGATCGTTGAAATCACTCTCAAAGGTCCAAGCATAGACTTGTTCGATGATATTTCTTAATGTTTCAATCTGCATGGAACCATCCAACGGTGTTCGCACATCTGTTGCCAGACACTCCTCCAGTGGATCAACCTCGCCTGGATACAACTCAATTAGCAGACTGACGACAAGTTCCTGACATTCGATCGAAGCTTCTGTCACGGCCCAGCAATAAACTGCATCCCACGGTGTCTCGCGCTCAAGACGTGATGTTTCGCCATCCACCCATGCGCACAGACGAACCAGGTCTGAGGACAATTCGTCAATTCGTCGCCGCTGCGCCTCATCTGCGACGCACCAGTCAGCCACATGGCCCCTCACCCGCTGCAGAAGCTCGTGAAAGCGTTGTCGAACCTGCCCTTGCGCCCACTGCATGGAACGCACTTTCTGTAACGCAATTTCTCGCGTGTTGGCCCAGTAATGAATCAGTTCTGGATGCGTAATCAGGAAAGGCGCCATGCCCAAGCCTGTCGCGTTACCAATGCCAAGGAACCGCTTGTTTTCGCTGGCCATCGGCACGAACGTGTCGGGTGATTGGCATCGCGCGACATGTTCAACATGATCGAGCGTAAAACAGCGAATCAGGTAGACAATCAGCATCTCGGCTTGGAATGGGCCGGCAAACTCCGGGCGATCGGTCAGACGCTCCCTATCACAAGTGCCAAATTTTCCGTTGCCATAAACTGCGGTAGTCCGCATTAGATAGCCAACTTCGGCCAGACGTGCGATGTCTGGCTGCCTACCCTCGGCTAATGCATCCCGCACATGTTCATAGAGTCTCACACTACGGTTCGCCCGCGATAAGATCAAGTCAGACGGACAAAAGCGCCCCCCCTCCTGACGCGGCGCCTGGACTGCCAATCGCTTAACCTCCGCGCTGGCTGGTAGGCCGTCGAATAACACAAAACACGCGTCCCACGATTCAGCGATAACCCGATCCGTTCGCTGATCGTCACGAAGCGGATTTGAAAAGACCATCAAGCTATAGGTTCTATGCGGTCCACGTGCCGCATAAATTGCATGACCATAACCCTGGTCATCCAGATCAAAGACCGTCGACTCTATTTGCCATTGCTCCCGGTGCAAACGACGAACCAGTGAACGCATGAAACTCAGGCGGGTAGGAAAAGCGGCCCCCATACGCTCAGGGCGCATCACCTCTGAGGGCAATCGCATTGGACGTAGGCTCAAAAGGCTTAACTCACGCTTGCACCGTAAACGAGGCTTCAAAGAAACGCAGCCAGTTCTCACCCATCAACTGACCGACTTCACGTGCATCAAATCCTTCACTGAGTAGCGCTTGACGCAGGCCAGGAAAACTGCGGTTATCCTGAAACCAGGTGGGTTGTTCAGGAAACCCGGCTTGTTTCGATGAGCCTTCGCCGTAATCTGTCTCCTGCGTCCAGCGACCGTTACGCATCCAGTGCACTACGCTGTCCGGCTGGTCCTGACACAGATCACTGCCAATACCAAGATGCTCTATTCCCAAGCGATCTGCCATTGTCCGCACCATGTTCGCGAAACTGGTCAACGTACAATCACTGCCATCCTTTAAATGATGTGGATAAAACGAAAATCCAATCATCCCACCGGAGTTAGCCAATTCACGCAGGATATCGTCCGATTTGTTGCGTAACGCCGGATGCCAGTCAGCTGGGTTCGCATGGGTGATTGCGATAGGTCGCTCGGAAATCTCGATCGCCTCTAAGGTAGAGCGTTCGGATGAATGGCTCATGTCGATCACCATGCCAACCCGATTCATTTCTTTGATAACCTGACGTCCCATTCGAGTGATACCAGGATCTTCGCGCTCGTAACATCCTGTCGCTAAAAGGCTCTGATTGTTATAGGACAACTGCATGAACCGAACACCCATCCGATGCCACACCTGGACCAGGCCAAGGTCATCTTCAATTGGCGAACAATTCTGAAAACCGAAAATAATTGCCGTACGCTCTTGCTCACGAGCCGCCCGAACATCGGCCGCCGAACAGGCATGAACAATCAACTCTGGATATGCAGAAAAGTATCGATTCCACTCTTCAATATTGGCAACCGTTTCTCGAAAGGTCTCATGGTAGGCGATGGTGACGTGCACCGCGTCAACACCCCCCTGCCGCATCTGTCGGAATATTTTTTCAGACCACGCCGCGTACTGTAAACAATCGATAGTAATGGATTCTGTCACCTGTCAATCTCCAGCGCGGCTCGCCTTTTGATGGGTTGCGGGGCGAGGCTTTAAGTATGGTGCTTTATTCCTTGCCGTGCTTATACGACGGCGGGCCAGATCCACGGATATGCGCCATCCTTCGAAGGTCAATACGATATGAAACCCACCCCAGCGGCAACATCAACACCCACAACAGGCGCGCCAAGGGGTTGGTCAGACGACTCGCCTGGGCTGCCACACCTTGGTGGCCGAGAAATGAAAAGCGTGTGTAATGAACAGCGGAGCGAAAAAACGCGCCAGGAATCGCGCCGAACCAGTTAATCTCTTGATTGAGCGCACTTTCGTGCTGCAGTGCGTGACCCGCTGCCCGCTCACCTGAGGGGATGCGACGGATCAACTGGTCATCGCGCCCCGTAGCACCAACAAAATAGACCCTGAGCATTTCGTTGACATAACGAGTTTGGTACTCACGGGCAATCGCGTTCCACACCACACCTTCAGGGATGTATAAACGCGGGCGCAGTGGAAACGGGAATCGCCGCAGAACATCGGTTCGATGAAATCCCCACTTTTCACCTTGCACACGATAGCGATAGATTAATTCCAACGCATCTGAGTCGAGCACATCATTGGGAAAGCGATCACCCACCAACTGCCCGTCAGGGTTCATGCACAGCGCCGTCACTGCGGAAAACCGTTCTCGCTGGTCTGGGGGAATTGACTCCCAGTGGAACACAAAACGCTCCAACGCATCGGGAACACAAGCATCGTCAGAGTCCAGCACCAGAAATAACTCGCCTAACGCCTCTTCCACCGCCCAGTTATGGGCCAAATGTTTTCCCGAGTTCAGCTGGTGCAAGTAGCGAATAGGAAACGTCGAGTTGTCTTGCCAAGACGTTACCAATTTTCTCGTCCCGTCCGTGGAGCCATCGTCGATGATTAGCCATTCGAAATCATCAAAGGTCTGCACCGAGAGCGAGTCATACACTCGAGACAAGGTATCAGCCCGGTTAAATGTGGGTGTAAACACAGTAAAGCGGTAGCGATACGACCCGCTCGTCCTGGCCACACCACGCCTGTCATGATTACTGTTCATCGGCTCGATATTAAGTGTTAATCAAGCCCACCAATCACATCATCAGTTGACGATGCATAACTCGCCTCTATAGCCAATCAATTTCATAGGGGTAAGTCGACAGGCGCTCAACGCGATCTTCTGTAACCAACACTTGCTCTTCCAGTTTGATGCCTTCACGCCCCCCTTCGCTGCCGATAAACGACTCTACACAAAGCGTCATTCCCGCCTCAATCACCCCATCATAGCCCCCGCCCTCGAAATCACACCAGTGCTTAATACTGGGGTATTCATCAGCCAAGCCAACACCGTGGATGGCACAACTGTATCGATGTGGGAGAAATGCCTCCGGGATAGGCCAACAGGCCTGCGCCAGGTCACGGAAACTCATCCCCGCTCGCAGGACGGAGATATTGTGTTCAATCTGTTCATAAGCGATTGCATACAGTCGCCGTTGTTCATCGTTCGGTCGATCACCGCATACCCATGCCCGTGAGATGTCTGAGCAATAGCCATAAGGGCCAACCAGGTCCGTATCGAAACTGACCACGTCATTCTGTTCTATCTGCCGCATCGAGCATTCCCGGAACCACGGATTGGTCCTGGGACCCGATGCAAGCAAGCGCGTCTCGATCCATTCCCCACCGAGGCGAATATTGGTTTCATGCAATCTCGCCCACAGCGCATTTTCTGTAATGCCCGGCTCCAGCACTTCGCGCATGCTATCCATCCCCGCCTGGCACACCGCCACGGACGCCCGCATCAACGCTACTTCTTCACTCGACTTAATCGCCCGGGCGCGCTCGGTCACTTGCTGCCCCTCCACAAGCTTAAGCCCCTTGGCCCGTAGCGCGTCGGTTGCGGGAAATGACAATACATCGATGGCCAATCGCCGATTACCGCCACCATGGCGGCGCATCAGATCATCAATCTCAGCGGCAAAACGCAGAACGAACTCCGGCCCACGATCGCCACGCGCAAAATAGTAAAACGCCGGCAATTTTCGATACTCATCAACGGTCGGCAAATCTTGTGCCAGATACGGATGGTTAGCGTAGTCAAACAAAACAACCGGCCCATCGAGTGCAACAAACACACAACGAGTTTCATAATGCGAGCACCACACCTGCATGTTAGTCGCATCAGTAGCGTAGCGCGTGTTCATCTGGTCGAACAGAAGTAACCCGGCTACGTCGTGACCTAACATTTCCTGACGCAATCGATCACATCGATAACGACGAACAACATCCAGGTTAACGGGTGAATGTGAAAATTCCATTGCCCCGTGCTGACGCGACTGCTTTTCAGTTGGCTTCATGCACTCACGCTCTAGACATTGTTTCTGTCGTAGTGGTTCATAGCGGTGACTCAATCAACTCGTTTACGGCTCTATGGGCGCATTCAACACAGCACCCGAAACGCGAATACCACCCCGAATCATGCCAGGTGTAATCGTTCCGTAGCGCTCTTCAAATGCCATCGGCAAAGGTCGACCATCTGCAGTAGAAAGCCATAAGCGGAGCAGGTGACGGCGATGTTCTACCTCGGGCCAATCTTCGTAAGTCGTTCGCGAGTGCAGGATTTGATGATTGTGCAACAACTGAATATCTCCAGGTTCAAACACCATGTCGAACCGCAAGCGGTCACTCGCAACCAACCTGTCGAGCAAATCCATGGCCTCAATCTGTTCGAGTAGCAACCGCGGTACGTCGTCAAAACGCTGCGCTGCTTCGATAAAATCTCGGGAATAAATACACGTGACATAACCCGCGTGTCGATGAAACACGGCTAATTGATACGTCGGCTCTTTACCTAGAGGTATCTCGTCTTTGCGATCCACATAGAAAGGCTGGCACAAAACCTCCAGGAGGTCGGGTCGTTGCTCGGCCAACACGTTAAACGCGCTTGTAGACGAAGCGATAGCACTTGCCCCGCCCCGGCGAGCCGTTTTTATACACAATAAACCGACAATATCAGTGGAGTCCGTGTGAAAGGGCTGCCGGTAGTTGGTTTGATAAACCCGAGTCACGGGATCGAAAGGATCTTTGCCAAGATCCTTGACATGACCCAGAAGATGGCCCGACGCATTTTGCGAGACGGCCTGACCCATATGACAACCCAGTCCGTAGTAGATCCTCGCCGTTAAAGCCTGCGACCAGTCACCGACAGGCAGTCCACGCAGCAACACAAATCCTCGCCCTTGGAGAATCTCTCGCCGTAACTCGACAAGCGTAACGGCCAACCCGTCCAGTGGAAAGTCCCCTGCCAGCAATTCGGGTAGCGGCACTCTTGCGCTGTGGGTAGCCGCGCGCGTTAGTTCATTCACATCCGCGTGGGTAAAACGGTAAATCCAGTCGTCATTACCATCAAAATCTTGGGCAAACCAGGCGGCAGGGTTGTCCGCGCGCGCCACGGATTGAGCGACCGCTTCAGGCATCTGGTCGCCTTCATTCATCACTTTAAATCTCTCTCACTGGGCACGGCACCTACGCTAAATCGCGTCATATGGGGCTTCCAGCACCTCGGCTAACCACGCATTCGCTTCGCCTTTGGATCAAACAAGGGCTCTACCTGTAATTTTGCACCCCGACGTTCGCCTAGAATCTCAATTTCCCAACCATCATCTTCGTTCGCGCAACCCCACGGCACATAACCCATAGCAACCGATACAGCCGAGCCGTGCGCATAACCGCCAGAGGTCACCCAACCTCTCACCTCACCGTTTAACCAGATCGCTTCGTCGCCTATCACGTCTGCATCTTTTGCATCCACGACAAAAGTGCGTAACCGCATAGTACCGCCCTGTTCCTTTTCTGCCATTGCCGCTGACTTGCCGATAAAATCAGCTTGTTTTTTCAGAGCGACAAAGCGACCCATACCGGCCTCATAAGGTCCATAGATCGGCCGGTATTCCCGCGCCCATGAGCCAAAATTCTTTTCCAGTCTCAGGGCATTGAGCGCCCGTGACCCAAAAAGCCGTAGGCCATGCTCTGCGCCTGCTGCCAGCAACACCCCTAGCACATGCCGTTGATACTCCGGCTCCATCCAGATCTCATACCCCAGATCTCCGGTATAACTGACACGGCCCACCAGACACGGCGCCATGCCAACATCCATTTCCCGAATATCCATAAAGGTGAATGCGTTAGCCGAAACGTCTTCGGACGTCACCGAAGCCAAGACCTGACGAGACTTGGGGCCCGCAATCGAAAGGCCAACGATGCCAGCGCCATGCGGCATTACCTCCACCGAGCCATCGTCAGGGAGGTTCTGCAGAAACCAACGCATGTGATAAGCCTCGGCGACACCAGCGCCAGCAACAAAATATTCGTTGTCCCCCAGATTGGCTAGGCTGAAATCGCCGATCAGTTTTCCCTTCGAATTCAGCATAGGAGCCAGAGTCATTCGATCTTCTTCGGGCAAGCGACAAGCCAGCAACTCATCCAACCATGCTGGGGCACCTACGCCCGACACGGAATACTTAGCAAAGCCCGATATCTCCATCAAGCCGACGCCCTCCCGTACCGCTCTTACTTCGGCCGCAACATGTTCGAAATCAGTTGAACGGCGCCAGGAAAATTCATCCTTCACCCCGTCAGGCGCGAACCATAACGGCTGCTCAAGCCCGTAGGCCTCGCCCATCTGAGCACCAGCCGCCAGCAGTTGATCGTAGACCGGTGTGGTGCGCAGAGGCCGACCCGCAGGCAGTTCTTCATTGGGAAAGCGGATAGAAAAACGACGAGAGTAGTTTTCCTTCACCTTCGCATTCGTATACGGCAATGTGGTCCAGTCCCCAAATCGGGCTACGTCCATTGCCCAGATATCAAATTCGGGATCCCCCTCGACCATCCAATTAGCCAGTGCCAACCCCACGCCACCGCCCTGACTGAAGCCCGCCATCACAGCACAGGCACACCAAAACCCAGGCAATCCCTTGATCGGCCCCACCAGGGGATTGCCATCGGGCGCAAACGTAAATGGGCCATTGATAATCTGCTTAATACCCGCCTGCTGAAAAGCCGGGAAATGCTGGAAACCTATCTCGAGCGACGGTGCGATACGATCAAGATCCGCTGGTAACAGATCCTGACCGAAATCCCATGGCGTCTGGATCGGTGACCAGGGGACACAGGCTTTCTCATAGGTGCCCATGAGCATGCCCTTTCGTTCCTGGCGCAGATATATCTCGCCGTCAAAATCAACCGCGTGCATCATCTCCTTACCGGAGGCCTCATTAAACGCCGTGACTTCCGGCATGTCCTCAGTGATCAGATACATGTGCTCCATGGCCAGAACAGGCAATTCCAAACCGACCATGCGACCCACCTCACGCGCCCAAAGACCGCCCGCATTGACCACGTGTTCAGCGACCATCTCGCCCCCCCCCTCAGTCATCACACGCCAACTGCCGTCGACCTGTTGATGAAGATCGGTCACTCGAGTCTGCGTATAGATGGTGGCTCCATTCTTTCGTGCCGCCTTGGCATACGCGTGAGTGGTACCGCTCGGATCAAGATGACCCTCAATCGGGTCGAACATGGCGCCTTCAAATTGACTAGGGTCAATCAACGGCATTATCTCAGCTGCTTCGCGAGCACTAATGATTTCTGTCTCCATGCCCAAGTACCGACCTTTCGCATGAATGCTCTTTAGCCAATCGAAGCGAGCCGGCGTCGCCGCCAGCATAATACCGCCAGTCATGTGCAGCCCAATTGACTGCTCTGAAATTTCCTCTATATCGCGGTAGAGCTCTATGGTGTACTGCTGCAATTTAGCGACGCTCGGGTCACCGTTAATGGTGTGCATTCCACCCGCCGCATGCCAGGTTGATCCCGAGGTAAGTTCTTTTCTCTCAAGCAATACCACGTCAGACCAACCTAGCTTGGTCAAGTGGTACAACACTGAGCAGCCCACCACACCACCGCCGATGACCACGACTTGTGCCTGAGTCTTCATGTCACGCTCACTGTCTCGGTTGATCAATATTCTTTTTGCTAATCAAGATCATTATTGCCGATCTCGATTTTCCGCTTCGCCACATAGTCATCGAGTGCCTCACCGCAGGCCGGATCCAACATCGGCAACTGGTAATTTGCAAGCACTGATTGCCAAAGTTGTGTCGCCCGCTGAGTCGTGTCTAGTCCGCCTGCGAGTACCCAATTTTCATGATTCTGCCAATCACTCAGCAATGGTTGATAAAACGCATTTTCGTATCGTGTCATCGTGTGTTCAGCACCAAAAAAGTGCCCTCCCGGTTCGACGCTAGCAATTGCAGACAACCCGAGTTCCTCTTCGTTTACCTCTATTGGTGCAAAAACGGCAGCCATTGCGCCCAGCACTTCGGCGTCGATAACCACCTTTTCGAATGATGCAACCAGTCCCCCCTCAAGCCAACCTGCCGCATGGTAAACAAGGTTGCCATGACCCAGAACAGCACTCCACAACGACATCTGTGTCTCGTAAACCGCCTGCGCATCTACCACATTAGATGCATTGCAACCGCTGGTGCGATAGGGTAGGCCGTAACGCCGGGCCAATTGCCCGCCCGCCAAATTCGCCTTCGCATTCTCGGGCGTACCAAAGGCGGGAGCGCCTGAACGCATATCAACATTCGAAGTAAAGCCACCGTATACCACTGGTGCACCGTTACATGCTAGTTGAACGAGACAAATACCGAACAATGCTTCTGCATTCTGTTGCACCAAGGCTGCCGCCAACGTCACGGGCGCCATGGCGCCCATCAACGTGAACGGTGTCACGATCACTGGCTGTCCCAACATCGCCAACTCGATGGCCGCTTCCGCCATCGCCCCATCAAGCCGACGCGGTGAATTGATATTGATGTTGCCCACCAACACCGGTCGAACGCTGACCTCCTCCATAGTCAATCCGTGAGCCAATGCACACATCTGGACCGCATCTCTGACTCGAATCGCGCCAATCGGAACAGCAGAGAACACTTTGTCTGTTAGTGTCAGATTGGACCGGTAACAGTCGAGGTGACGGGTATTGACCGGAAGATCGGTCGGAGCCACCGTTTGGTTACCAAACAAACTAATGGCGTTCAAACTGTGCCCCAACTTGATCAGTTTCTGATAATCGTCAAAATTACCCGCGCGACGCCCATTAATACAATCGTGTACGTTGGGCGGCCCAGAAACCATACCGAAGTAAATTCGATTGCCACCAACGTGAATCGCTTTTTCTGGGTTGCGTGGGGTGATCGTAAAAGACGACGGTGCCTTCGCAATTAATTCCAAAACCAACGCTCGATCAAGACATACGACATCGTTATTGACCTGCGCGCCAGCAGCCTTGAAAAGACCACGCGCGCGGGCACCCATCACTTCGAGCCCCTGCTCTTCCAGTAAAGAGAGTGAGGCTTCGTGAATAGCCTCCAATTGATCAACCGACAGCAACTCAAGTGGTGGCGAGTTATTCTCAAGCACCGACCACGGTGCCTGTTGCAATGCACCGCCGCCCTGACGCGCCGTCACTCGCGCCGCTCGTGCCCGCGTTCTTTGCCCTCGCCGACTCACGCTGGTTTACCGGGCTCACCCACCTGGCTACTAGCTTGCCCGTTCATCATTGTTTTTCCGGTATTTCATTCATGTCTGTCTAACCGATACTCGGACGAATCGCCGCCCAGGGCTGCGCTGCTTCGAAACACGCCGCAGCGCGCAGAACCGTTGCCTCATCACGCCAGCGACCGACGATCTGTAACCCCACTGGCAAACCATCGGATGTGAATCCACAAGGCACGCTGGCCGCAGGCTGACCGGTCAGGTTGAACGGATAGGTGAACGGTAACCGGTCAAACATTGTTGGGGTCGGACGACCATCAATCTCCTGAGGTCCTTCGCGCGGACCAGGCACTTTCGACCAGGCCGCGACCGGCATCTGGGGAGTGAGCAGAAGATCAAAGTCAGAGAAAAAGCGCTGGGCTTCTCCTAGCAGCTGTGATCTCGCCAGCAACGCGCTAGCATGTTCTATGGCGGTCACCTGGGTCGCATTCTCTACCATCTGCATGAGTGTGTCCTCGATCCACTCCGGGTGCTCCGCCACTCGGTCTCGCTGACGGGCCGCGACCGCAACCTCGTAAATCACCTTATGAAAATCACGCGGATCCGTCCAAGGAGGATCACATTCCTCCATGTTACAACCAAAGTCGGAAAAGACTTTTGCGGCCCGAGTGGTGATGGCTCGTATCTCAGGCTCGACGGCCGCGTAGCCCAGATCACTGCTCCAGGCGATACGAAGCCCGGTTAAATCACCCTCACACGCTGCTAACCAACCCGTCACCGGTTCACCAAGCGAAAAAATGTCGCGTGGGTCGTGACCCGCCATTGCTTCCAGAAACATGGCTGCATCCCGAACCGTTCGCGTCATCGGCCCACTATGTGAGCGCGTGGCAAATACATCATCTGTCGGTCCAGAGGGCACGCGGCCAAAATTCGGCTTCAGTCCGAAAACTCCACACAACGCGGCTGGAATGCGTATAGACCCTGCGCCGTCTGACCCATGGGCCAGCGGCCCAAGGCCTGCAGCCACTGCCGCACCGGCACCACCTGAAGAAGCGCCGGAGGTTCGATCAAGTGACCAAGGGTTACTGCACGGCGATCCAAGGAAATTGTCACACATGTCCTTGTAACCAAAGTTAGACGTGTTGGTCTTACCGAGTAACACCGCCCCCGTTTTCTTCAGCCGACTCGGCAAATAACCGTCGACTACTGGGACGTGATCGGCAAACCACTTCGAACCAAAAGTTGTTCTGATTCCGGCAGTGTGTTCAAGGTCTTTGAGGGAATAGGGAATGCCGTCGAGTGGCCCGATTGATTTCTTCTGGCGAAATCTCAATTCCGCCGCTCTTGCCTCATCCCGTGCCTGATCGGGGGTAATCGTCAGAAATGCGTTCAGCACAGTATTCAACCCGTCGATACGCTCCAGAATCGCATCAACCACTTCGACGGGCGACAAAGTACCGGCCCGATATTCCCGCGCAAGATTCACCGCAGAGGTAAAACAAAGATCACTGCTATTCATCGCTAATCTCCAGGCTGTTGTATTTTTGTCGAGCGAGGTGATTTAGACCCACACCAACAATAAAAGCTGACACTACCATCAATCTGGCGAAGTCTGGCACACTCGCCGAGAGACCATAGGGCGCATCCAACGACCCGGCACTGTGCCAAAAACTTTCGATCCGCTACTATTGCGACATGCAGTTTGCCCGCTCAAAGATCACGCCGGACATTGACCTGACCGCACAAGGAAAGGAAATCGGTTGTCTGCGCATACCCCATTCAGTCCATCGCTCGGCCTACGGCTGGCTGCCTATGCCAGCCGTATCCATACGCCATGGCGACGGGCCGCGCGTATTGATTATGGCAGGCAATCACGGGGACGAGTACGAAGGTCAGATTGCCGTTTCCCGACTGGCCCGCGAACTGCAGCACGATGAGATTCATGGTCATCTTCTCTTGTTGCCGATGTCCAACTTCCCCGCCGCTAAAGCCGGTCGCCGCACGTCACCCATTGACGAAGGAAACCTGAATCGAAGCTTCCCCGGCGATCCAGAAGGAACACCGACCGCCATGATTGCGCATATGATCGAAGAAGAATTACTGCCGCATTTTGATTTGCTCATTGACCTCCATTCCGGCGGGTCCTCTCTATATTATCTTCCCGCGACTCAGGTGCTCCTGCAGCCGGATGGCAGCATCAATCCAGTAGAAAAAACACTGGCGAACGCCTACGGTGCGCCGTTTAATCATGTCATGCGTGAAGAAGGGAAGGATCACTCAGCCGAAGCGGCCCGCCGCCAAGGTGCGCTATTGTTGTGCTCTGAATTTGGCGGTGCCGGAACGGTGACGCCAGAAACGCTGCGCATCTGCGAACACGGACTACGACGCGCATTACATGCATTCAACCTCATAGAACACCTGCCTGACTATATTGATGCACCAACACCCCCCCGTTATCTTGAGATCAAAGGCCAAGAGCATTATGTGTATGCGCCAGAAGAGGGCCTTTATGAACCCTTAGTGACACTTGGGGATGAAGTCAGCGCCGGTGATGTGGCAGCCGCCATTCACTTTCCCGCGAGCCCCGCTCGAGAGCCGGTGCTCGCATACTTTACCGGCGAGGGTGTTGTCGTTTGCAAACGAATCCCGACTCAAAGTCAACGCGGCGATTGCTTGTTTCACCTCGCCAGCGAGTGGCCTGCTTAAGCGCTAACACCGGAGCCGACTGATGCAAAAAGAAACCGCCTGGTGCAACCTCAAAGCATCGGAACTTCGCCAACTGGCGACTGAAAATGCCATCGTAGTGGTGCCGATTGGCTCGATCGAACAACATGGTCCGCATTTACCAGTTCAAGTTGACGCCTTACTCGCCGGTGAGGTGTGCCGACGTGCCGCCGAGTACATGGCCGATTCCGTACCAGTGACGGTTACCCCGACCATATGGAGCGGACTCGCGGAACATCACATGTCCTTCGGCGGTACGTTGACACTTGATTTTGACACTTTCCGATCGGTCATTCGCTGTATCTGCCGGTCGATTCAACAGCATGGCTTCATGCGGATCGCGCTGATCAACGGCCACGGAGGAAATATCGCAGCACTCACTGTCATCAGCGCCGAACTCACGCTTGAACTCAACGCCACCGTTGCCTGCGCGACCTATTGGCACGTTGCGGAAAAGGAATTCAACAACATTCTAGAAGCTCAGCAGACGGTTCGCCATGCCGGTGAAGCGGAAACCTCCATGCTGCTTGCACTGTGCCCCGATCTGGTTGATCAGCAAGTCATCGCTACATTCGAACCGCCAACCGATGGCCTTGGCGCAGAAAACGGCGTCTATCGCTGGCGTCCCATCAAAGACTGGAGCGACAGCGGTGTGATCGGTGTACCCGCGGCGGCCACTGCGGAGAAAGGTGTGCAGTTACTGGAGGCCGCTGGCAAAGCCCTGGCAACACAACTCGCGAACTCCACCATCTGGCGAGACTGAAAAGATCAAACATTCGATCATTTCGCATCGTTGCCGTAAGACGGCTGCCTCGAGATGATGCCGTTCCAGGTTTCACGCATCCAACTCGCACAGGCAACCCCCTGCTCGAACAACGAATAACGACAACCCTCACCGTAATCCAGATTGGGAATAAATTCAGTACTAATCTGTCCCAACGCGCTGTCATCATGATGGGCGTGGTACGTCATCAACTGACGTACTACTTCTTTCCACGATTCCAATTGAACGGGGTCCCAGGGCGAGTGATAAACACCTGGTGCGGGCGGTGCGAATGGATACTGTATGCCGCGTCCATGTCGACCTTGTTCATCAACAGCATCGAGGTTTTTCGGATTGTTCGGTACCGTCGACCGCGCATGGCAATGCCCCACCCATCCTGCATCAATCCAACCCTTGCAGGCACTGCCATCAGTAAACGGATCAAGGATTAACTTGCCTGATTCCACATCTCCGCGAATATCAAAAATCTCCTGCTCCTCGGGATTCTCGATTTTGAAAATAACATGGCTATGATCCAGCGTTAGACAATAAGTTAATCCCCGAGCTTCGGCCAGCTTACCCACAGTCTCGACCCGACGAAAATCTTCCGACCACATATTGCAATGCACTTCGAGACAGGGTCGCACCCCCAGTCGTTCACCGTGTTCAAGCGCCAATTCGTAAAATTCGATGACCTCCTGGTCACTGACCAGTTGTCCATCTTCTTTGTACGCCATGATCTGAGTGTTGTGGTCGCGTGATCCGAGTCGCTTTGCTGTTTCGAGATTCTTCTTGAGTAACAATTCGTCGCGGCCGAATACATAAAACCAACCCCCGCAACGCACAGGAAGGCCATATTTCTCACTGGCCTTTTCGAATTCGGCAATCTCGTTTGAGTCTGGCGTTTTGTCCACATAGTCAAACACGCCGGCTTCTCGAACCATCGCAAAACGAGTGTCGATTGATGGCATCGGATCCGCATGGGTGTGCTTTATCCCGTTGGTCTGAATCCCAATGGGTAACTGCTTAGTCATCCGGGCTACCTCCTTGCCTCTCATTGCGTGCCATTATGTCGATTACGTCTAATTCAGTTGTCAATTCAACACCACTCACACGATCCCCGCCGCCCGCAACGCCTCAATCCTCTCGGGACTGTATCCCAACTCAGCCAGTATGGCATCGGTATGCTCACCGAGGACTGGGGCAGGCACCGCTGGAGTCTCCGCCCCAGCGGTGCGAATTGGATTTGCGATCAGCCGATACGCTCCATGCTGCGGGTGCTCCAGGGTCTGAAGGCGTCCAGTCTCCGTAACAAACGGATTTTCCAACGCCTGATCAATACTGTTTACCGGTGCCGCAGGCACGGTGCCGGCAAATCGATCCAGCCATTCAACGCTTGTTCCAGCCGACAGCGCTTCATCCAGCAAATCAGTAATCAGGTCGCGGTGAACCAGCCGCTCTTTGAAGGTGGAAAAACGCGAATCGCATTTCCACTCTGTTTTACCCAGCACATCGCACAATAGCGGCCAGAACTTTTCCTTGTTGCACATCAGAAAAATCCAGTCATCTTTTGTTTTATATAACTGACAAGGCACGAGAGATGGATGGGCTGAGCGCGGCAATCGCGTCGGTTGCCGTCCTGTATTGAGATACCACGCCGCCAAATAATTGGTATTACTCAAAGCCACATCGAACAAACTGACGTCCAACTCCTGTCCTATTCCGCTTGCCCTGGCTGCTGTTACTCCGGCAAGCACCGCATAAGCCAACGCCAGTCCGGTCATGAAATCAACCACGGAAAGCCCAAAGCGTCCAGGTGGCCCGCCGGGTTCCCCGGTCAATGACAAATACCCGACCTCGGCCTGCATCAAGTAGTCGTAACCAGGCCAGTCAGCACGCGCTCCGGTACGGCCATACGCGCTCAAGTGTGCGCAGACAATCGCCGGGTTGTGTTCTTTTAAGTGCTCGTAGGTAAGTCCTAACTTTCCAGGCACATCACCACGCAGGTTAGAGCACAGTACATCAGAGCGGGCAACGAGATCATGCAGTACTTCTTGCGCTGTGTCCTTAGATAAATCGAGTGTCACACTCTTCTTGTTGCGGTTGAAGGCATGAAAAAAAAGACTCTCTCCATTGTCGAGATAATCTGGCCCCACCGACCGCGCCATATCACCCCCATCATGGGGGTTTTCAATCTTGATAACCTCGGCGCCCAGATCAGCCAGAAACAACGTGCCAAAAGGACCCGCACCATATTGCTCGACAGCGATGACACGAAGCGACTCAAGCGGCAACATGTTCTTACGTGATCCAGACCAGACAGGCGCTATACCCGATGCCGCTCGATCAATTGCTTCGCAATGATAATGCGTTGCAATTCATTGGTTCCCTCGCCAATAGCGAGTAACGGTGCATCGCGATAATAACGTTCAATATTGAATTCCTTGGAATAACCGTAAGCACCATGAATTCGCATGGCATCCATCGAGTTACTGATCGCCGCTTCCGAAGCAAACAACTTAGCCATTCCCGCCTCCATATCGCAGCGCTCACCAGTGTCGTACGCTTCTGCGGCAGATGCGGTGAGCAACCGCGCTGCCTCAACCCGCGTCGCCATATCGGCCAGCTTGATCTGAATCGCCTGATGTTCGCCAATGGCTTTGCCAAAGGTTTTACGAACCTGGGCATAGGCGATAGATTCCTCCAGGCAGGCACGCGCGATACCCACGCCCCTGGCAGCCACATTAATGCGACCCAACTCGAGACCCCCAAGAATTTGCTGCAATCCACGTCCCTCCGTACCGCCAATCAGGCGATCCGCTGGCACACGACAATCCTCAAAAATTAGTTCTCCAGTATCGATTCCCTTGTAACCCAGCTTTTTGAGACGTCGAACTACCTGAAACCCCGGATCACGCTCGACCAGCAATAGACTCATTCCCCGGTGACGAGGCTCCGCAGTGGAGTCTGTCTTAACCAGCACCGCAAGGATACCGCCTTCAACGCTGTTACTGATCCAACTCTTGGTGCCATTGATAACGTAATCATCGCCATCGCGCTGGGCGCGCGTTCGAATAGCCTGGAGATCGGTGCCGCAATCCGGTTCCGTCAGGGCGATGCCCCCCCGAACTTCCCCTGCCGCGAACCGAGGCAAGTACATCCGCTTTTGCTCGTCAGTACCAAAGCGCTCGACTGCTGCTGCCATAATTAAGTGCGAGTTAAAGATGCCACTAATGGACATCCAAACAGCAGACACCCGCTCCACAATTTGGGCATAAGTGCTGGCCGACAGACCCAGACCACCATACTCCTGAGAAATCGTCGCGCCGAAAAGACCAAGTTCACACATTTTGGATACGATGTCTTCGGGGTAGCGGTCCTCCGACTCCAGTTCATGCGCATACGGTCGAACGTCCCTCTCAAGGAAACGATCAATGGTATCGAGGATCAGTGTCTCTTCCTCATTTGACCCACTGGTCCTGTTAGTCATGGGACCCCCCTGTAAACCCATCTATTATTCTCACGCATCCATCTCCTGCCCCATTTTTGGCACGAGAAACGAGCGTTCACACGTCATCACGACTGTACCATCGGCTTTTTTCCCAATTGTTTTAGCCGTCACAATACCCTGGCCTGGTCGACTATTCGACTCGCGCTTGGCCAACACTTCAGATTCAGCATACAAGGTGTCACCGGGGAAAACAGGGGCTGTCAACTTGATATGGTCCCAGCCAAGGTTGGCTATCGCTTTCTGACTGAGATCGCTGACACTCATTCCCACGATAACTGACAATGTCAAACAAGAGTTCACTAGGATTCGTCCAAACTCGCTGTCCGCTGCGTAATTTTGATCAAAATGCACTGGATGAGTGTTCATTGTCAGTAACGTAAACCAGGTATTGTCAACCTCGCTTATGGTCCGACCAGGCCGATGCTCATAAACATCGCCAACCATAAAATCATCGAAGTAACGGCCGAACGATTCACGATAACGATTAGGCCCAATTTCTTTTGAAACAACAGTCATTAGATTTTCATCCTGCGACTTGAGCAACCTTGAAACCATCCCCACTCAGTGGCCGTGTCAGACCCAGTAGCCCCTTGGTGTCGGTTTTTCCATTGAGAGTCAACAACGTGTCAGAAAGTAACGTTCGCTGTGATTCAGCAAGATAAGGCGCAACGAGCGTATTGAACTTACCCAGCATTTCGTCAGTGCTAAGAAAATTATCTGGCTCACCTTTTGGCGTGACCACCATCTCCTCAAAACTACTGCCACCGGCAAGGGCCACGCGCACAACACCACTCATGTTATTCGGAAAAACTGCTTCACAGCGATCATCTACGTTGGCCCGAACGCGACGACACAATGCCAGTGTCTCATCATCGCCGAGATGATTCGCATAATCGTCCCAACCCATCCGCCCTTCTCGCAATGCAACAGCTGCGACAAACGACATTGAAAATTGCCCATCGACATAGTTCTTCGGATTCTGCTTGGTAGTTTCGGGATCACCAATCAAGTTCCAACCAGTGCGAGGCAACCCCACTTCAACGGAATCAACATCCCGGAAATCAATATCGTTAGCCGCCCGCAATGCGATCAGCGCGTCGATAGCGGCATGACCATAACGACAGGAGGGGTACGGCTTGACCGCAATCTCCATGGTCTCATAACGTTCACCCAATCGCGCCACGACAGCGGTTGGATCCGGATCCGGTGCATAGGCTTTCAAAAAACCACCTTTCTGTCCTTCAAGCGCTTGTGCAGTACCAAAAAATCCTTCCCGCGCCAGCGTCGCAGCAATCAGTCCGTTCATCGCGGCATAGCCGGTATGAAATGGCTTATTCCAGGCACCATCCGCGAGAAACTGCATCGAACCGGCCGCCTGACTGCCGACTAAACCAAACGCACGCGACTGTTCTTCGGCATTCAATCCAAATAAACGCCCTGCCGCAGCCGCGGCACCAAACGCACCACAGGTTGCCGTCGGATGGAAACCTTGAAGGTAATGCGCCGTTGGACCCAGCGCCACACTGATGCGAATCTGAGTTTCGTACCCCGCAACAATCGCAGTGATCAGATCACAACCGGAGGCGCCTGTCATTTCACCAGCCGCTAGTGCGGCCGGTACAATCGGCGCGCTCGGGTGAATCGAGCCGCGCGCATGCGTGTCATCAAAATCGAGAGAATGCGCGAGATTGCCATTGTAAAACGCAGCAGCAGGGGGGGTGTACCCCACTATATCGCCAACGACACTCGATTGGCCTCCGGTAAAACCAAGGGCCGTCAATGCCGCAGACACGGACCGATTAAGATCTGCCGCATGACGGGCACGCAACGCGATGCCAACGTGATCCATCACTAGCAGTCGCGTGCGCTCCACGACTTCGCTCGGCAGTCGGTTGAAATCCAATGCCGCCACGAAGCGGGCCAATGTCATTGTTTCTCCGCTCATGGCGCAGTTCTCCTTGAGGTTCTATTCGAAAGTCACGTTTTGCCCACTAATCACTTGGCAATCATAGAGGTTCAAGGTGAACTCATTCAACTGTGATGACAAAAACCACAAATCAGCAAGCCAAATCAGTTGCCTGCAAAAAAAACACCATCAACAAGTCCTTGTCTGTTATCGTAATTCGGCCGCGGTCAGACCGGTGCTTGAAATTGGGCCCGCTAAGACAATGGCTATTGAGGTCAAACTTTGACCCTGGAAATGTGGAGAACGGATATTGATCCTGATAGGCGTTGATGTCGGTGGAACCTTCACCGACCTGGTAGTAACGAACACGGCATCTGGCGATAGTAAGATTCACAAGATTCCGACTACGCCAGAGGACCCCTCGCAAGGAGTCATCGATGGCCTGCGAGAGGTATGCGATCAGTTTGATATTAACCCCGCTGACGTGCGTCACATTCTCCACGGCACAACCATTGCGATCAACGCGGTACTTGAATACAAGGGCGCCAAAACCGGTCTAATCACCACCGCGGGCTATCGAGACATCCTGCACATTGGCCGGCACCAACGGCCGCAGCATTATTCGATCATGCAGGATATACCTTGGCAGAATCGACCCTTGGTTCGTCGTGCCCAACGACTGACGGTAACTGAACGACTGGTTCCTCCCAACGGGGATGTACTTATCCCCCTTGATGAATCCGCTGTTCGCGCAGCAGCGCAACAGTTAAGAAGCGATGGCGTCGACGCGATTGCCGTGTGTTTCTTGTTTTCCTATCTAAATCCTGCACATGAAGACCGTGCTCGAGAAATCGTCCAAAGCGAATACCCCGATTGCTTCGTAACCACCTCACAAAGTGTATCGCCGCAGTTCCGTGAATTTGAGCGTTTCACGACAGCCGCCATGAATGCATTCATCGGGCCGAAGGTTCGAACGTACATTCACGAACTCGAATCCACCCTGGCAAAGCAAGGCTTCAAGCAGGCAGAACTTCACGTGATGGGATCGAATGGTGGTGTGGCGACAGCCAAGATGGTGGCAGAAAAACCGGTTCTCACATTGTTATCAGGGCCCGCGGCCGGCGTGATGGGCGGCGGCCTGAGCGGGCAATTGGTTGAGCGCAGCAATTTAATTACCTTTGATGTTGGCGGGACTTCTGCCGACATCGGCCTCATCGTGAAGAATACGTATTCGGAAGCGACAGCTCGAGATACCTGGATTGGTGGCTACCCCGTTATGGCTCCGATGATCGATATTCATACGATAGGCGCTGGCGGCGGTTCAATCGCTTATATCGATGATGGTGGAGCGTTCCGCGTTGGGCCTGCAAGCGCTGGAGCAGCACCCGGCCCCGCTGCTTACGGCCAGGGTGGTGACCGCCCAACGGTCACCGATGCCCACCTGGTGCTGGGCCGCCTGATCAAAGGCAAGTTTCTCGGCGGGGAGATGAATCTCGATTTACAAGCTGCGAACACTGTGATCGATCGTCTTGCCAGCGAACTTGGCCTCGGCAGACCAGAAGCCGCTGATGGCATTATGGCCATTATCAACGCCAACATGGCCAATGCAATTCGTTCGCGAACGATCCAGAAAGGACACGACCCTCGCGAGTTTTCACTGGTATCTTTTGGCGGCGCTGGACCGCTTCATGGGGTCGATGTCGCTCGTATGCTCGACATTCCTGAGGTCATCATCCCGCCCTACCCTGGCATCACGTCTGCTGTTGGCCTTCTCACCACCGATCTGAAGTACGACGCCATACGAACTGAATTCCAGATCAGCGACCAAGTTGACACACATCGGTTAGCGCGTGACTTTGATCGCATGCAAGCCGAACTAGCCATTCAGTTTGAGCGAGATGGGTTGCAACAATCGGAAATTACTTATCGCCGCAGCGGTGATCTGCGTTACGTCGGTCAGGGCTATGAACTGCGTGTTCCGTTTGCGGCCAGTAGTGTGGATGCCGCCAGCCTTACTCATGTTTTTGAAACATTCCAGAGTATCCATTTGGCTGAATACGGCCATATTTTCGACGACAGTCCGATCGAAATCGTCAATATTCGACTCACGGGCAGTGGCGAAATGCCAAAAATCGAGTTGCGCTCCGCTACCGCATCAACCGACAGTCCACCGCTCGATCATCGCCCCTGTTTTTTTCGGATCGAGGGCACCCTGCAACAACTTGACACCGCCTTATACCAACGAGAGACACTCGCCAGCAAACAGTCAATCGATGGTCCCGCGATCATCTTGCAGAAGGACACCACCATTGTTATCCCACCGGGCGCATCTGCCGTCACGCACCCTAGCAATAACCTGTTGATCAATACTGGAGTCTAATAATGAAGAAAGACAACATGAAGGTCGACCATGTCACCGCGAGTGTGATTCAGGGAGCTCTCGAAAACATTGCTGTCGAGATGGGCTACAAATTAATGCGCATGTCCTATTCGTCAATTATTCGCGAATCCGAGGATTTTGGCGCCGCGCTGGTCGACAGTGAAGGACGTGGGTTAGCAGAATCTGCACAATCCACCCCGCTGCAGTCTGGCCCCATTCCCGGTTATGTCCGCGGGGTTTTGCGTATCCTCGCCGAGCGGGGCGAAACCATTCAACCCGGTGATGTCATCATGCACAATGATGCGTACGCGGGCGCCAGCCATGGACCCGATGTCGGTTTCATCGTACCGGTCTTCCATGAAGATGCTTTAATCGCATTTGCCACAACAACAGCACATCACCTGGACATTGGCGCCTTGACACCGGGCAGTTGCGGCATAGTTGATGCCATAGATGCCTATGCTGAAGGACTGCAGTTCAAAGCCATTAAGGTTTACGAACAAGGTCAGAAAGTCGTACCCGTCTGGCACCTGTTGCGCGATAACATTCGGGTTTCTGATCTCGTCGTGGGTGACATGGAGGCACAGATTGCGGCCGCACGATTCGGCGCAGAACAACTTGGCGAATTGATCAATCGCTACGGGCTAACAACATTCGCTGCAGCTTGTGATGCAGTGATGAATTACGCCGAACGTCTGATGCGCCAGGCCATCGCAGCACTACCGGACGGCCGCTACAGCGCCACCACCTATATCGATGGTTATCTCGACGATCCCGATCCGGCTCGTCGGAACTTACCACTCGTGGTCACCATTAATGTTGAAGGTGACGAGATGACCGTGGACCTTACCGGAACAACCCCCCAAGTTTCGGATCGCCCTATCAACATGCCACTCGAAGGAACTGTGGATATCGCGATCTGGTTAACCGTACGCTCAGTATTGCTGGACACGGACACCCATGGACACATTCCCGTCAACGATGGCCTGGTTCGGCCAATCCACATTGTCGCCCCCAAAGGCTGCCTGGCCAATCCGGTGTTTCCAGCCCCAACCATCGCCCGCTTTTGTCCCGGCAACCAACTGGCAGACACCGTTATGAAGGCACTCGCCGAGGTCGCACCGCAGCAGGTGTCGGCCGGCATTGGGAATTTGCGGGTTATTGCGTTTTCGGGCCTACAAGACTCCACACATTGGGTTCATATGGAGATTTTTGAAGGCAGTTACGGCGGCAGACATGGCAAGGACGGCATGGACGCGGTCGATACACTGTATGCCAACACACGCAATAATCCCATTGAAGACATTGAGTCTCACCTGCCTCTGAGAGTTTCTCGCTACGAGTTGCGCGAGGACGTCTGCGGCGCCGGTGAATGGCGCGGAGGATTCGGTTCGATTCGGGAATTCGAATACTTGTCGAACGGTGCCGCCGCAGTCGAAGGCGAAGGACATCATTACGCACCTTGGGGTTTTCGCGGCGGCAACGACGGTGGTGTCGCCAGCCTAAATCTGGCACGGGTTGATGGTGAAACGCAGGAAATGCCGTCTAAAGTACCCCACATGACTCTAAAAACCGGCGATCGCTTTGTCTGTGTTGGGCCCGCTGGTGGCGGTTATGGTGATCCATTCCAACGTGACCCAGGACGTGTGCTCACCGATGTCATAGACGAACTGATTTCACGCCAATCAGCCGAACGCGATTACGGCGTTGCAATTACCAAGGAGCTTGTCCTTGATCACTCAGCCACGGCCACACTGCGCCAGGCTCACTCTGCCAAGTAAATCTCTCTACACCAGAGCAGGTGAGTGTTAACCACCCAAGACGTGGGCATGTACAGACAACCGGCGACCACACCAGGGTTCTTAACCGGCTGCGCAACCCTCAAGGTATTTGAGTACTGTGTCCAAGGGCTCGACATCACCAAATTTGGCGTCGATGTCAAACAAGTTCCACTCCGTCGCACCTGGGACTCGGTCGCCGACTGCCTCACGAACAACAATTGGCCGAAACCCCTCAGCAATCGCATCCTCTGTCGTGTGCCGCACACAACCCGCCATCGTAACGCCTGTGATGATGACCGTATCCACCCCATGCGCTCTTAGAAATCCTGCAAGGTACGTCCCATGAAATCCACTCGCTCGCTTTTTCTCAATCACTAACTCATCAGCCATAGGGGCTACTCGATCATCAATCGCGCACAGTTCACTGCCTGCCTGAAGAATCTCAGTTGGAATCTTTTTGTGCCACAACCCCATATCTGAGTGAAGTCCGGCGGGGGCGTCATACGCCGTAGACGTAAACACAATGGGAATACCTGCTGCGCGGGCTGCTACGAGCAACTGCTGCGTGGCAGGAATAATGACGTCCATATTCAGACAAGAGAATGGATTGCCCGGTCGCGTCCATGCGTTTGCCAGATCGATATTGATCAACGCCGGACGCTTACCAAAACCGATACGACGTTGAAACCCCCGCTGCTGGTACAGTTCGCTATCGGCAGCAAATATTTTCTCTAACGCTTCAAGCAGTTCATCTGACATCATTTGATCTCACAATAAATAGAACAGTTAATAAATTAGATTAACATGGTCAGCCACAACCCTTAGCTATGATGCATGCCTCAACCAACCTCAAGACCAACGTCAATAGGTTTTCTCGATGACCCAGTCACAGTTTCCAAGTCGTGATAACACGACTATTCATTTTTCTCATTCCGCATACCAAATGGCTAGCCGTTTCGCAGCGCGTGATCTTGGCATACGCCATTTTCAAACCGACACGATAGAGGCGACTCGAGAGAGAATCAGCGAAACTGATGTGCTTGTGGTCTCCGGCTTCTGGCGCGACACCTTGCTTCAGGAGGCACCACGGCTTCGCTATGTACAGTCGATCAGCGCCGGCTATGATCAATACGGCCTTGACGCGTTAGGTGATCACGGCGTCTTTCTTTGTAACGCGAGTGGAGTCAACGCCGATGCAGTCAGCCATCACGCAATCGGCCTCGCCCTAGCCCTGATTCGCCATTTGCCCAGCGCCCGTGATCACCAACATCAACGGCACTGGCGTGGAATGATTTCCGACATCGACCAACGCGAAGACGATCTGGTTGGCCACACCATGCTGGTCATCGGACTCGGTGCGATCGGGAAACGCGTCGCTCGCCTTGCACAGGCATTCGGTATGCACACTATCGGGACCAAAAGAGATACGGCAACCCACGACGACTCGTGTGACGAAGTCCATGCGCCAGAAGCGTTACCGACACTACTGCCACGCGCTGATTTTGTTGTCCTTTGTTGCCCGCTGACCGAAGCCACTACGGATCTGATCGACAAAGACACCATTGCACTGATGAAGTCATCCGCCTATCTCATCAATGTCGCGCGGGGTGGCTGTGTTGACCCATTAGCTTTGCAAGACGCACTGACGAACGGCGTCATCGCCGGGGCAGGCATTGACCATTTCAAGGAAGAACCACTGCCCGCGAACTCTCCGTTCTGGGCTCTCGATAATCTTTTGATCACACCCCACTCGGCTGGTGAAACACGCAAATACGAGGACAATGTGATAGACATTCTTGTCGCCAACCTTGATAAGTTATGGGCTGGCAACACTGATCTTAACAACCGCATCGTCTAACAATAATGAATCGAACATGACAGACCCATACACCATTGCGCATTCCGACTACCGGTTTGACCTGCCTGCGGACTTCAATTTTGGGTTCGATGTGATCGATGCCCGGGCCAAGGAAACGCCCGGACGAATCGCCTACATCGCCGTAGATCGAACCGGCGAGGACATACGACCTGTCACGTATGCCGACCTGGCCGGTGCATCCAATCGATTTGCCAATGTCCTGCACAGTCTTGACGCCGCTAAAGGAGATTTCGCACTCGTCATCATGGAGCGTATCCCCGCCTGGTTCGAAACACTAATCGGCTGTATGAAAGTCGGTGTGGTTGCAATGCCCGGTACTACGTTGTTAACAGCAAAAGATATCCGTTATCGCATCAATAAAACCCGTGCGCGTTTTGTCGTCGTGTCATCGGGCCATGCCGACAAAGTAGAAGAGATACGTGCCGATTGCCCGTCTCTGGAACACCTCATCATTGTTACGAATGCGCGTAACGGTTGGATCCATTATGAAAGCGCGTGTGTAAGTCAACCCGCCGAGATAGCACCTCATCAACTCGAGCCGACTCAGGCTGATGAGATGATGCTCGCCTACTTCACTTCAGGCACCACTGCCGATCCCAAACTCGTCCCAAGAGATCATAGCTATGCCAAAGCACACGAAATAACAGGACGATTCTGGCTCGACCTCAATGACAACGACGTGCACTGGACGCTGTCCGATACCGGCTGGGCCAAGGCCGCCTGGGGCATGCTATTTGGGCCCTGGATGGCGGGGGCTGCGATCGTTCTCTACGATGGTGATATCCGTTTTGATGCGGTGTGTCACCTGAAATTGATCGCCAAGCTGCGTGTGTCGACTTTTTGCGCCCCCCCCACCGTGTACCGCCTGTTTACGCAACACGACCTGACCACCTACGATCTGTCCAGCATTCGCCACTCGGTCAGCGCTGGGGAGCCACTCAACCCAGAGGTCATTCGAGTGTGGAAAGAGACGACCGGCACCGTTGTTCATGACGGCTATGGTCAAACCGAAACCGTTAACGTCGTGGCCAACTTTCCGTTTATGCCGGTAAGACCCGGTTCAATGGGTAAAGCCGCACCAGGGTTCACGGTGAGCATCGTAAATGACGATGGTTTACCACTCTCAAACAATGACATCGGGCACATTGCCATCAAAGTGACCGAACCCCACCCACCCGGCCTTTTCCATGGCTACTACAATGGGCCCAACGACCTCGATCGTTCGAGTTTTCGCCATGGCTGGTATTACACCGGTGATACTGCCTACTGCGATAACGACGGTTACATCTGGTTTGTCGGACGCTCAGACGACATCATTTCCTCAGCCAGTTACCGCATCAGTCCCTTCGAAGTCGAAAGCGCCCTGCAAGCACATGAGGCCGTAGCCGAATCCGCTGTCATCGGCAAACCGGACTCGCTTCGGGGCGAAATAGTGACTGCTTATGTTGTCCTAGCAACTGGTTTCAGCGCATCCGAATCACTGGTGAGCACCCTACAAGATTACGTCAAGTCACAAACGGCCCCCTACAAATACCCACGAGAAATCGAGTTTCGCAAGTCGTTACCGAAAACCATATCAGGAAAGATTAGGCGAGTGGACCTGCGAGCGGAAGCTATCGCTGCCGCCACCAATCATCGTTGCTAACCGTTATGCCGAACGGGTTCGAGTGATCGTAACAATACTATGCAGAATCACAGCGAGGAAGATAATCCCTCCTCCCAATAGCGTACTACCTGCCGGCGTCTCACTAAACGCTAGCCACACCAAAACAGAGGCGAACACCGGTTCCACGAGGGCGAGAATACCGGCCTGAGCCGCGACTACATAGCGCGCTCCAAGGATAAGCAAAATAAAACCCACACCAAGTTGAAACACACCAAGGTAAATCGCAATACCGAGGTCACGGATAGTCAACAGGAGATCTTCAGCAAAAACGGCAGACAATCCTGTCGCTACCACACCGGCCAGACACAAGGCAGGCAACATATCGACAGCTGAGGAACGGCGCACCAAAATGACGGAGATAGCGTAGGAAATAGGAATCCAAAGCGCAATGACGTTTCCAACGTAATGCCCGCGTGAAACTCCGCCCTTTACCATGATGGCCAGACCCAACACAGAGACAGCGATCGTCATCCACGTTGTCCAGTTGACTCGCTCTCGAAGCACAATCCAACCCAGCAACGCCGCAAAAAACGGTGCGGAACTGAACACGAATAACGCGTTGGCCACTGTTGTGTGCAGCAACGCAAAGACATAGGCCACAAACCCCAGCCCGAGGCAAAGCGCTAGCAGAAGATCATCCCAACCCAGGTGTCGAAAATCCGCTGTCACTCGACCCTTGCGTCGAATCAACAATACAAGAAACACCAGGAGAACAAACGACGCCGAACGAAAAAAAAGAATCTGCCAACCGCTGGCCGCCTCAACGCTGCGAAGAGCCAGACCCGAAGTGCCGAGAAAAAATCCCGACGCCAATAGCATGGCAATACCCAGCGGATAATTCCGATCAGCCGAAATAGTCATACGCTAATAAACAAACTGAGGCGTCCATCCTGATCAGGATGGCGCGTCACGGGTGAATTCCTGACCACCCTCCACCAAGGTTGGCTCATACACACACACTCGATTGCGCCCCGCCTCCTTAGCCTGGTAGCACGCGGTGTCAGCAAACTTGTACAGGGTTTCAACTGAATCCGCACCAACGTCCTCACCACCCGCCAGACCAAAAGACGCTGTGACCGAAATCGGGCCGCTTCGGGTTTTTATCGGAGACTCAGATAAGCTGGTGCACACACGCTCAATGGTTGATCGAGCAGTGTTCAGATCATCGCAGGTGATCGCGATCCCAAATTCCTCACCACCGAGCCGCCCCACAAGATCACCCGTCGTAGTGCGAATAGAAGCACCAAAAAGACGCGCTACCAATTGAAGCGCCTGATCGCCTATCGTATGGCCGTAGGTGTCATTCGTCTGTTTAAAGAAATCCAGATCAGCCACCACCATGAAAAACTGCGGCCCATGCTTGGCATAGGTCTTCTCTGCTTCTTCAAAAAACTTGCGGCGGTTATAAATGCCAGTAAGCGAATCAGTCTCAGCTAGTTTCAGTAGATCCGTCTGATATCCGCGTACCCGCTCAAACAATCTGTTAAGCACATCGGTCAACTCACCGATTTCGTCACGGGACAATTTTCGTATTTCCTGGAAGTTGGTCAGATCTTGTGCAACATCACGCACACTGGCAACCAGAAATCGCACGGATCTCCCCACCACTCGATAAAACAACAACGCACTACCTAGCACAAAAATCAACAGGAAAACCCCCATCACTACCAGTGCGATCTTTATTTCCCCAAAGACTTGATCCTTGATCCACTTGTGCGACACCCAAACACGCAGATCACCACCGTTAGAAAACACCCCAGGATAATTCAGCGGATATTTCTCTTCTCGAATAATAGTGCAGTTAATCGGCGGCCAACGATGAACGGTGCCTGAAGGGAGCGTCATCTCGACACACAGCGCGAAAGGAAACATTGAGAACAACGACAGTGCATTACGTGCTTCTAGCGGCCCTGCTGCAGCGGCGGCCTCAATCATACCGCCGCTGCCCACAACCGCCGTTGCTAGTTGAGCGGAAGCGTGGCCTTCGTAGTACGTCACGCGGAAATGATTGAATACGTAAAGCGTGACACCACTAAGCACAACGACAAACAATGTAGTCAGAAAAATGAACTTCGGAAAGATCGTGAATTTCACTACTTGGCTTTCATCATGTCCTCAACTCGGTCACGATTGTTCATGATGACTTCAACCACCTGGTAGGTGCCATTAATATTGACAGTCAGAAAGTCCGCCGTTATACGCTCACCGTTCTCAAGAACAACCTCCGAGCACACAAAAATGTGTTGCCCATAGGGCACCACCATGGGATGAACATTCGCGGAAAATCCGAATGTTGCCTTATTGGTCTTGTCGTCTACAAAATGAAACCGACCATCAGCGTCTGATCGGGACTTCATGAACGCAACCATGCTGAGCTGGGTCTTCGCCTTGATCTCGGCCGAGACTTCAGCCGCCCATATTGGCGACCCCACACTCATCAGCGCGAAGAAAGTTAAAGCCGTCATTAGTTTGATCATTGTTTTCTCCAATTAACCTAAGTGAATGGCATTCTACTTTTTTTCGCACAGAACTACAGTGAAACATGTAGGCCATCATGTGGCCTTCTAAGACAGTCGCTGGGCCCCATTACATCAACTGGATCATCAAACTCATTGCAAGCGACGCATCAAAGAACTGGTTTGCACTTCCCTTTGTGAGCACATCGAAGACGCTTTCAACGGCGTCGAGATGCAGTGCTCGAAAGTTTCGATCTATCTTTTGGTAGGACCTGTCATCACACTAGAACTGATCCGTATTATTGACTGCTCTAGCCAAACAATGCACTACCCATATTATCGTCGAGCACAATGCGCTTCCAATACGACGCGGCTATTTAGGTGAATGCCCTCGAGATGGGGGTGATGCTGGCAAGGGCTTTAGTCT
>Ga0066376_10000303_pt1 | contig 44497 bp, 44 predicted proteins | sample Knorr_S15_td_Bot_FD_77009 | JGI IMG/M metagenome (GOLD analysis project Ga0066376, IMG submission 77009) | Marine microbial communities from Southern Atlantic Ocean transect - Knorr_S15_td_Bottom_ad_5009_LV_A | ecosystem: Environmental > Aquatic > Marine > Oceanic | place: Southern Atlantic... | reverse complement strand
CCGTCGCGGCGCCCAGCATGGCGCCGACGAAAGGCGCGTTCGAGGTATCCAGGTCGCGGCGCAGATAGGCGCGGCGGATGGCGTATCTTCCGACCACGGCCCAGAAGATCATCCAACCCAGCACGGCCCAAAATATATGTGGGAATTCCACGCTCTACCTCGCCCGTGTCCAAGTCATGGGTATACGAAGATTATTATAAGACAGAAAATTCGAGAAATCCGCCGGCGGCGTTCCGCGAGATGCGGGCGCCGCCGGCGGGGTCTCAACTTTGGCTACTTACGCGGCAGCCTACTGGCCGACGTAGATAGCATCGCCGGTCTTGTAGACTTCCGGCCAAATGATGACCGCATCGAGGGAGCTTTGACCTTCCTTCTGATACTGGATCATGGTCATGGCCGGATCGGGCCACTGATGCCACCACTCGTCACCCTTGCCGTCGGCGCTCGGGTCCTTCTTGGTCCCGTAGGGGAAGTAGATGCGACCCAGAGTGCCTTCGTGACTGATGTTCTCGAGCGCAGCGACGATGGCCGGGCCGTCGGTGGTGCCGGCCTCTTCCATGGCCTGGGCAAATATAGCGATCGAGTCATAGGCCGCCATCGAATAGCTCTCGATGACGCCCCGGCCGGTCACCTCCTTATATTTTTCGTTGAGGGCCAGCGCCTTTTCGCCCCACTCGCTCGCCGGCGTGCCGATACGCTGCACGAAGGCGAAGTTGCCGTCGGGGACGTTCTCCCAATAGGCCTTGCTCTCGAGCGCCACCTGACCGGCTTGGAACGGAATGTCCATGGGGCCCATGCCGGCGTCGGCCGCCTGCTGGGCGAAGTTGTAGCCCGCCTCGCCGGTGGCCAGGACGATGATGTAGTCGGGCTTCTCGGCCTTCATACGCTCGACGATGCCGGCGTAGTCCTGGGTGCCGATGTCGACGCTGAAGGTCACCGCCTCGACGCCGCCGCTCATCAGACCCTTGGAGGTCTCCTGGGCGGCCGGAATGCCGTAGTCGGTGTTCTCGGTGAGAATCGCCACCTTCTTGATGTTGGGCACCAGAAGCGCGGCGCGCCAAAGAGTGGCCGACGCCCAGGAACTCAACGGCGCGATGCGGAAGATGTACTTCTGCTTGTCGCCGGTGATGGTGTCGTTCCAGGTCTCGGCGAAGACCACGGGGATCTTGCGGTTGTTGGCGACGTCCTTCGAAGCGACGCCGACCGATGAGTGATAACCACCGCCGACCGCGACGACGCCGTCCTGGGTGATCAGCTTCTCCATCATGGCCGACGCCTTCTCGGGCAGGCCTTCCGTATCGGCGATGACCACCTTGAGGTCGCAGCCGAGAATGCCGCCGGCGGCGTTGATGTCATCCTGGGCAATCAACATCGCAGCGCGCATGCCCTCGCCGCCGCCGACCGCGCCCGGCGCCGACAATGGCGCGAGGCCGCCGATCTTAATGACGCAGGCCGCGGCCGGGACGCTGGCGAGCGACAACGCCACCGCCGCGACTAGGCCGAAAGTGCCAATTTGAATTGGTTTCATGAGTGTCTCCCTAGAGTTCTGGTTGGGTTCATTCGCTGTATCAACGTTCATGGCGATTGGTTTATTGCCGTTATTTAGACGCCATGAACTCAGTAAGTTGGTCCGAGCCTAACCACAGATCAGACGATCATCAACCAATTTTTAAGATTAACGACCGTCGGCCACGCGCTCACCCTTGGCCGCCCGCGGGATTAATCAGCGGCGGTAGACTACCGGCGCGACAGAGGCAATCGATGATCATGCACGGACTCGTGTCTTGTCCGGGTCATAGAAGGGGAACCGCACCACGGTCGCGGGCAGGCGTTTCTGGTGGCCGTCGAGCTTGCCGACTTCGACCCTCGCGCCGATTTCGGAATGCTCAACCGCCATGCGGCAGAGTGCGATGTTCTTGTTCAGCAGGGGCGAGCGCGTGGCGCTGGTCACCACGCCCACCCGGCTGCGCCCGACATGGACACTGTCGCCGTTGACCGCCGCCTCGTTGCCTTCGAGTTCGAGGCCGACCAGCACGCGGCTGGGGTGTTCCTTGGCGCGGATCAGCGCTTCCTTGCCGATGAAATCCTCGTCGGCCTTGGCCTTCAGCGCCACGGCGAAGCCGATGCCCGCCTCGAAGGGGTTGGTCTGGTCGTCGAACTCGTAGCCGGCGAAGATCAAGCCGGCCTCGATGCGCAGCATGTCCAGGGCGTCGAGGCCGAGGGGCGCCAGCCCATGGGGCGCTCCGGCTTCCCAGACCGCGTCCCAGACCTCCGGCCCGTCCTTGGGGTGGCACCAGATTTCATAGCCCAGCTCGCCGGTATAGCCGGTGCGCGACACGAGGATCGGGATGCCGTCGAAATCGCCGATCCGGCCGATGGTGAAGCGGAACCAGCCGAGTTCCTCGAGGCTGGGTTTGGCCGGCGGCGTCCAGATGATTTCGCGCAGGATCTCGCGGCTCCTGGGCCCCTGGACGGCGATATTGCCGAGCTGATCGGTCGAGCTCTTGACCCACACCCGCAGGCCCATTTCTTCGGCCTTCTCGCGCAGCCAGATGCCGCCGTAATCGTCGCCGCCGATCCAGCGGAAATTATCCGCGCCCAGGCGGAACACCGTGCCGTCGTCGAGCATGCCGCCGGTCTCGTTGCACATGGCGCTATAAGCGATCCCCCCGTCGGACAGGCGACGCACGTTGCGCGTCAGGGTGCGCTGCAACAGCTCCTCGGCGTCGGGGCCGAGCACCTCGAACTTGCGCAGCGGCGACAGATCGGTGACCACGGCGCGCTCGCGGCAGGCGTGGTATTCGGCGATGGCGCCGTATTCGGTGAAACTGGTCGGCAGCCAGAAGCCGCGATATTCGGTGAAGCTGCGGGTGAGCGCCGAGGTCCGCGCATGGAAGGCGGTCTCGCGGGTGAGCTGGGGTTCTGCATCTGGGGTCATTCTGTAAGCCACCGCTTTCGAGAAGACGTTTTTTGCGGGATAGACCCGCAGGTGAATATCGGTCGGGTTCCAGCCGTTGGCGGAATCGACGTCGCAGGGGCAGGCCGACGAGACGCAGACCAGATCGGTCAAGGCCCGCATCAGGATGTAATCGCCGGGCCGCGACCAGGGCTCGTCGAAAGACAATGCGTTGGTCAGCCCGTCGACCGCCGTATTATAGAAGAAGTTGGCCGCCACCCAGCCCTTGCGCGCGGCGATGCCGTAGGGCGCCAATACGCCGTTGAAATTATCCGAGCAGTTGACATGGCCGGGATAGCCCATGTCGTCGTAGTACTTGGCGGTGCAGGCTAGGCCGAAGGTGTCGTGGCGGCCGACCGTATCGCGGATCACCTCGACCAGGGAGCGCTCGTCGACATCGAAATATTTCGACTGGAGACCGGGGCCGGGATAGAGCGAGCCCATGATATAGCGTGTCGTCGTCGGGTCGATGTCGCGGGTCACGCCGCGGTCGAGATCGGCCCTGTGGAAAGCCTGGAAGTCGGAGCATTCCCGGCCCTCCACGTCGATGATCTGGATAAATTCGCCGGCCTTGACCTCATAGGCCTGGGCGGTCGCCTTAGGGATGCGGAAATCGAGGCGCGCATCGGCCAGGGGCGGCGGCAGGGGATGCTCGAGCTCCGGATCGATATGGACGCGCTGGACGGTCACGGTGATGTCGCTCGGCGGGTCTTGGGCGTCCACCGCCATTGGTCCGCCGGGGGCGGTTATGATGCAGACCGTGGAACGCTCGGCGGTCAGGGTGACCGTCTCGCCGGGCAGGGAATCGCCGCCGAACAGGACGGCCACCTTGAGGCCCCGCCCATCGACCCCGTGACGCCGCTGGGCCGCCGCCACCGCCTCGCCGTCTTCGCCGGCGAGCGCGGTCGCGGGCTCCTCGGGGTTGAGACCCAGGGCGCCGGGATCGAGGCCGCCTTGGGGATCGAGGGCGATGATTTGGCAGACCTGCCGCCCTTGCGGGTCCGTGCAGGTGACCGCATCGCCTTCATCGAGCGCGATGAAACAGGCGCCGCCGCCCGGCGCCCGGTGGCGCTCAAAGCCCGGTATGAAAGGAAGCAACCCGGGTTGCGGTGGGCGCGGCGGCGAGACCGGATTCACCTTGTCCTCCATGCCTACTTCTTGGCGTCCGCCAGATAGGCCTCGAGGGAATCGTCCATCGCCTCCATCCACGGCGTATGGTGTTGGGGCGCCATGGTGCCGGTCATGACCGAGCGGTAGCCGTTATCGCGGAAGCCCATGATATCGGCCTCCTTGTGGTGCTCCCATTCCATGAAGGTGTTGTTGACCCCCTCGACGTCGAAATTCGGATAATCGGTGGCGGCGATCAACTCCCTGACATAATCCCCCTGGAACCAGATGTTCTGTTCCTCATCGGCCAGGGTTTCCTCGCGGTCTCGCCAGGCTTGGCTGTGTTCCGCCATCTCCTCCGCCGGCGGCAACTCGATGCGGCCGAGAATCACATCGCGCGCATACCACGCCTGGGCGTCGAACATGTTGAAGGTGTAATACTGATCCTGGACGCCGAGGTAGAACAGCCTCGGATTGGCCTCCCAGACCACGCCTTTATAGATCCCCAGCGGCCACAGCCGGTTGCCGGTTTCCAGGCGCAGATCGTCAGGCAGGAAGGGGAAGTGAACGAGATAGCCGGTGCACAGGATGATGGCGTCGACATCCTTGGTCGTGCCGTCCTTGAAATGGGCGGTCTTGCCCTCGACCCTGGTGAGCAGCGGCACTTCCCGCCAGCTATCGGGCCAATCGAAGCCGATCGGGTTCGTGCGATGGCTGATGGTGACCGATTTAGCGCCGTATTTATGGCATTGCGAGCCGATGTCCTCGGCCGAATAGCTGGTGCCGATGATCAAGATATCCTTCTCCGCGAATTCCACCGCATCGCGGAAATCATGGGCGTGCAGAACCCGGCCGAGGAAGGTCTCGAAACCTAGAAAATGGGGCGCATTCGGCGTCGAGAAATGACCGTTGGCGACGACCACGTAATCGTATTCGTGCGACTGGGTGTGATTCGCCTCCAGGTCATGAGCGACGATGGTGAACTTGCCGCTCGCCCGCGAATAGCTCACATCGCGCACGGCGGTGTTGAAGCGGATGTATTTGCGCACGTCGCTCTTTTCCACCCGGCCCTTGATGTAATCCCACAGCACCGCGCGCGGCGGATAGGAGGCGATGGGAAAGCCGAAATGCTCATCGAAGGTATAATCGGCGAATTCAAGACATTCCTTGGGTCCGTTGGACCACAGATAGCGGTACATGCTGCCATGGACCGGCTCACCGTATTGATCGAGGCCGGTGCGCCATGTGTAGTTCCACAACCCCCCCCAGTCGGCCTGCTTTTCGTAACAAACCAACTCGGGAATATCGGCGCCCTGGGCCTGCGCCGAGGCGAAGGCCCTCAATTGCCCTAATCCGCTAGGGCCGGCTCCGATAATGGCGACACGTTTCGTCATGTAATTCTCGCGTTTACTCCGTGGACTAATCCAATCCAAGCAATTGCCGCCGTTCCCGCGCCCACGTATGGATTAGATGATCGACTGACAAACCAATAAATGCAACGCAAAGGCCAAGCATCAGTCCGTTGCCTATGCCATGTTTATCCGACAGGGATTTCAAAATATATTGCCCCAAATCATCGGTACCAATCATGGCGCCAATTATTACCATGAATAATGCAAAAACAACGGTTTGGTTGATGCCCAGCATTATGTGGGGAAAGGCAAGTGGAAATTCGATTCTGAGCAATCTTTGCAGACGATTGACGCCTGACATTGAGCCTGCATCTTGCAAAGATGGCGGTACACTACGAAGTCCCTCCACCGTGTACCGGGTAGCAGGAATAGTGGCATAAACAATAACCGCGATTAACACGGATGTATCGGTTACACCAAAGAGCATAATGACCGGGATCAAATAGATAAACGAAGGAAAGGTTTGAAATGTATCACAAACCAACAAAATGGATTTTGTGGCGAGTGAGTTTTGAGCACACAAAGAACCGACAACTGCACCAATAACCACCGATATAATTACTGCGAAAGTTGTCATGTAAGCCGTAATCAAGGCCCTGTCCCACCATTCTGTTAAAGCGATAAACAGCAGGAACCCACCAACGACAAGTGCTGATCTAATGCCGCCTACGATGTAGCCAACACCCATCACCAACACAAAGGTTCCTACTACTGGCATACTCAGATAAGCATTTTTCATTGGTATCAGAACATTTACAATCAGCGCTACATTGAAGACTTGAAGGCCCTGGTACCAATTGTCCACCATCCAATCCACGCCCGACTGCCAGAAATCTTCGGTCGTAATTCCCTTGTTGTGTGGAATGAGATAAAAATAGTTTATGCCGTCTTTGAAAATATAGTTTCCAACGTATGCCAAGACCGAGCCTGTCAATAAGACACCAAGCAAAATAAGCGCATATTTATGACGTTCAATAAAAATAAGATCCGCAAAATAGTCGATTGGCTTGTTTGCCCAACTTAAGGACAACTTGTCCAAGACCACGGCAATCAGCACGATGCAAATACCTAATTCCAGGGCTTGCCCAATTCTAAGTTGATTAAGTGCAAGCAACAGATTGAAGCCCAAGCCTTTCGCACCAATAAAAGAGGCAATTACCGCCATTGCCAGGCATTGCATAATCACTTGGTTTACGCCGACCAAAATGTCGTGTCTCGCAGTTGGAATCAACACCCTGAACAAGATCTGAAATTTGTTACAACCATTCATCATGCCCGCTTCGATAACTTCAGGGGGTACCGATTTAAGCCCCAACAGAGTCAGGCGAACCATTGGCGGGGTTGCAAAAATGATGGTTGCTATGGCACCTGCATGATCACCAACCCCAAAAAAGACCGTCACCGGCACCAGATAGGAAAAATGCGGCATGGTCTGGGCTACATTAAGCAAGGGCATCAATGCCGCTTCGGTCGCTCGGTTCTTATATGCCAACACGCCCAAGCTTAGACCCAACAAAACAGAAAGCGGCGCCGCGACCAATACAAATGAGAGCGTTTCCATGGCAGGCACCCATTGGCCAAAAACAGCAATATAAATAGTCGAGAAGCCCGCTAATAATGCAAGCCATCTCCCATTGAGTGCGTAACCCAAAATAATTGCGGCTCCGGAAACCACTGTCCAAGGCAGTGCGGGCCAACGGGCCCAGCTATTATCGCGAACATAGTCCCAGCTCGTAAACGCAACGATGGTTTTTACGCCACCCACAAGAATTTCTCGAATAAATTGAATACAAAAAAGCAAAGCACGCGAAATGGATCTGGTAAATTCTTTCAACAGCGCAGTTTGTTCATACTCTTCAATTTCCACGTTATATATTTCGATCGGCATCCAGTCGTACATCATGTACTCGACCGAATCATTCAACAACAGTGGGACGCCCGCCAAATATGCAGGCAGGCGCCACAAGATGTTGTTATCCGATGGTTCAATTGAAAAACACAGAATGAAAAATACCGCCAACAAAGCGGTAAACTGTAATATTTTTGAATGACTTGATAGTTGATTCTTAGTCATTCTCTAGCCGTTTTATTGGCGATCAATGGCTCTGCACTACTCTTGCCAAACAGAATATGAATAATTGTTTTGCTATTGAGAACACCAATCATCTCGTTGTTGTCATCAACAACGGCGACTGGTTTTGAATCGTTCAATACGGCTTCTGCAACAGTTTGAATGATGGCATCTTTGGAAATTCTTAATTCACTTACATCGGAATCATCCCCAACTTCTTCCATTACATTCTCGCAGGTCAATACCTTCTCGCGAGGCACATCGTTGGTAAACTTGGAGACATATTCGGTCGACGGATTGAGAACAATATTGGCAGGAGTATCAATCTGTTCGATTATCCCATCTTTCATGATTGCTATTCTGTCTGCCAACCGCAGGGCTTCATCAAAATCATGGGTTACAAAGAGGATGGTTTTTTTGAGTATTCCCTGAAGCCGCAAAAATTCATCCTGCATTTCTTTTCTTATTAGCGGGTCAAGCGCCGAAAAGGGTTCATCCAGGAACCAAATGTCAGGCTCTACTGCCAAAGACCTGGCAATACCAACGCGCTGTTGTTGGCCGCCAGATAACTGTCTCGGGAAATAATTTTCACGTCCTCCGAGACCAACAAGCTCGACCATGGACGCGGCTCTCTTGACACTATCTTGTGTGTTTATGCCTTTTATCTGCAATGGGAAGGCAATATTTTCCAGTACGGTTTTATGGGGCAACAGAGCGAAGCTTTGAAACACCATGCCCATCTTGTTACGACGGAGTTCAATCAACTCCTTGTCTTTCATGGCGAGCAAATCTTCGCCATCAATAAATATACTTCCATCGGTTGTATCGGTCAGTCGAGATATACAGCGAAGGAGTGTTGATTTACCGGATCCAGACAGGCCCATGACCACCAGCATTTCTCCTTTGTAGACTTCAAAAGAGGCATTATTGACACCAAAAATACACCCTGCATTTTCGAATTCTTTGACATCAATATTGCCGTTAGAATCCCGCATCATTCTTTCAGTATTTTCGCCAAAAATTTTATAAACTGAATCGCACTTTATGACGGGGTGTATATATTCATCGGTTGATGCATCGGTATCATTGCTGGTCTCGTTAGTCATATTTTTGATCCCTGCAGTCATCTCAAAACACTATTACCTGCCTACCGCTTAACGCAGACATCCAGCATAGGCGAGGATGGCCGGTATCAGCAACATCGCTGATTCGCCGAACCGCTGGCGTTTCACACTGCGGGCACGGCGGCGGAATTCCGTTGTAGCTCGCCCTTTCGTTGGCCTGCCAGATATCGTTGATCATTATGTATCCCCATCTGACCCGGCAGAAAGAACCCCAAAAAACGATAGGCGTACGCGTCAACCGAACAGGCAAACATTATAGGCAATTCACCGCCACCCAACCGCATCTCAACCGTTTATGCGCAAAGCGCCGTTGAAGAAATCAGACCGATCCGGCATCCCACCAAACCCAATGAAAATTTCAATGAGCATGCTGAAAAACAGATGGCAGCCCAGTCGTCCCGACGGCGGGGATTCATTCTGCTCGACTAAGTCACAGCATTTTTTTCATCCTACATTGCGGGACACAGAAAGTAGAAAACCCTCCCCTAGCCACGAAAGGCCAAGGGAGAGCTTTACAACTCTACAATACTCCGTCTTGGACATAGGGGAGCATCGCCGTCTCAACCTTATTTCGTGAACGGCTTCCAGACTTTTTCGTTGGCAGCCAGCCACGCCTTGGCAGCGTCCTGATGGCTCATTTTATCAATGTCAACCAGCGCGGCCATTTGACCAACTTGCGTGGTCGTGAACGACAATTTGGAAAACGCCGAGTAAGCAGCCGGGTGTGTTTTCGGGAACTTGTAATTGGCGGCTTTCTTCAACCAACCCTTTGGCGATCCGCAGGCACCATCACCGCCGTCTACAATTCTGCAACCGTCGTAGTATGGCGGGAACTCGATGAAGTCAAAACCGTCGGCATCGGTGAAGTTGGGAGTCCAGTTAAACGTAATGATGCCACGACCTGCTTTCTTAGCGGAATTAAGTTCTGCCCAGATTGCGTCAGCGGAGCCGGCAAACTTAATGACATATTTGTCCCCCAATCCCAGCGCTTTGATCCGATTGGGCATCAGGTCACCATGCCAGCTTTGCGGGCCTTCCAAGATCCGGCCCTTGCCACCGGAATCCGCCGTTGCAAATACTTCTGAGCAATTCTTCAACGCTTCCCAATTGGGAAGACCGGGGCATAGATTATTCTCGAGGACATAATGAGGCACACCCAATTCTTCCAGCGTAGCCGCCGCATGCGTTCCGGCGTCAATAAGACCGCCTTTTGCCATTGCGTTGTAGAACGACTTGCCGAAGGTAGATTGCCAAACTTCGTGCGATATCGTGATATCACCGTTGCGGATCGCTTCGTAAACCGCCTGGGAATCAGCGGGTACATATTCGACATTGTCACCCATGCTTTCGAAAATCCCGCCAATCACATAGGCCATCACAACCTGGCTCGACCAGTTATGTGTCGGAATTACAATTGGACTGCTCGAATCCTGTGCCACCGACGCAGTGCCCGTAAGCCCGATGCAGGCGGCGACCCCCAGGATGGCCGCAATATGTTTTGCGAATTTCATAACGTCCTCCATGTATGTTTGTTGCGTATATCTATCGGCATTTGACGAACGCCGTTTTTTTGATCAAACATGTTAAACCAATTACAGACCAATTCGACCAATTACTTATATTGGAAGCCCTCGAACCGATGATGTCAAGAAGAAGCCGAACGACGACCGTTAGAGTCGAATAGAGTCGAACGAATTACTTGCCGCCCCCGCGGACCCCTATACTGTGCCCGACAGCAGTGAATGAAGGATGAGCCTATGCGTAAAGCATGGACGGGCGTCAAGACGGGCGGGTGGGCTCGGCGGCGGATCGTCGGCGCCGGCTTGGCGGCCGTCGGCCTCGGCTTGTTCGCTCCCCGCCGTCATCGGCGCCGCGCGGCCCCGCGTGGTCATCGTCGGCAGCGGGCCGGCGTGGTCATCGTCGGCAGCGGGCCAGCGGGGGTGATCGCGGCGCGTCGTCTGGTGGCGGATTTCCCGACCATCGACGTCACCCTGATCGCCGCCGACCGGAACTATGTCACGCCGTTCTTTTCCAACCGCTATCTCGCCGGCATGCAGGACCTGGAGGCGACCCGCTTCGACTATCTCGCCCTCGGCCGGATCGCCGGGCTGCGCCTGATTCATCAGCGGGTGATCGCGATCGAGGGGGATCGCCGGACCCTGCGCCTCGCCGACGGCAGCGATCTCGAATACGACCGGCTGATTGTGGCGCCCGGGGTCTCGCTCATGGGCGACGCCATCGACGGCTACGGCGAACAATCCGAGACCGTCATGCCCCACGCCTATGGCGGGACCACGACAGCGCAATGGCAACTCCTGCGCACCAGTTGACCGCCATGGAGAACGGCGGCCTGGTGGTCATCACCGTGCCGCCCAGGCCCTATCGCTGCACCCCGGCGCCCTATGAGCGGGCGTCTCTGATCGCCAACTACCTGGCCCGCCGCAAGCCGCGCTCGAAGCTGCTGATTGTCGACGCCAACGATACCTTTCCCCTGATGGGCGCCATGCTGGATGCCTGGGACGCGAAATTCGGCGACACCGTGGAATGGCTGTCGGGCGATTTCGGCGGCGCCCTGGTCGCCGTCGATCCGGCCGGCCGCGCCCTGATTACCGAGGACGAAACCTTCGCCGCCGACGTCGCCAGCGTGATCCCGCCGCAGCGGGCGGGGTCCCTGGCCTTGGATGCGGGTCTGGCGGACGACAGCGGCTGGTGCCCGATCGATGCGAGGGATTTCTCATCACGGCGCGCCGACGCCATCCATGTACTCGGTGACGCCATCGAACCCGGCGACATGCCACGCTCGGCCTTCGCCGCCGCCGACCAGGCGCGGCTCTGCGCCGCCGCCCTGGGGAGCGCCCTGACCGGCCGCGAGGCGCCGCCGGCGGCGCTGGAAAACGCCTGCTATTTCCTGCTCGACGACGACGACGGCCTGGTCTCGGGCGGCCGCTACAAAATCGCCGACGGCCGCATCAGCGGCATCGAAGGCTATTCCAGCAGCGCCGGCGAAGACCCGGACACCCGCCGCGAAACCGCCCGGGCCGGGGAGCGGTGGTTCACCGAGCTGACGGCCGAGGTGTTCAGATGACGGCGACAAATACAGTCGTTTTCGATAGATTGCTGTTCGCAACACTCCCGCGAGGCCCCATGCCCGCGATCATATTGTCCCTGACCCTCATGCTCCTGGCGCCCATCGGCGCATCGGTGGGCGAGCTGGTGATGTTTGAATCTCCGGTCTGCGAATACTGCGAGTTGTGGGATGAAGAGGTCGGCGTGATCTACGATAAAACCACCGAAGCGAGGCTGGCCTCCCTGCGCCGCGTCGACATCTACGATGACCGCCCGGCGGACCTGGAGGACCTCGGGCCGGTCCTCTACACCCCGACCTTCGTCCTGGTGGAGGGCGGCCGGGAAATCGGCCGCATCCTCGGCTATCCGGGCGAGGAATTCTTTTGGGGCCTGCTTAACGGGTTTCTCGCCAAGCTGGAACAGGCGGCCCACCATGCCCCGGCCCGGCCTTGATCGCCATTATCAGAGAGAGACAACCATGCTGAAACGCCTTGCCTTCGCCGCCCTGCTCGTCCTGGTCACCGCCCTGCCCGCCCGCGCCGACAGCGACGGCCTGATGACCTTCAAGCTGCTCACCCCGGAAGCTGCCCTCGCCCTGGCGCAAGCCACTTTGGCGGATTGCCGCGAGCGGGGATACCAGACCGCCGTCGCCGTGGTCGACCGCTTCGGCATCCTACAGGTACTGTTGCGCGACCGCTTCGCCGGCCCCCATACGGTGGCGACCGCCCGACGCAAGGCCTGGACGGCGGCGACCTTTCGCTCCGACACCCTGGTTATGGCCGAGCTCACCCAGGCGGGAGAGCTCCAATCGGGGGTTCGCTTCGTGCCCGGCGCCCTCATGGTCGGCGGTGGCGTGCCGGTAGAATCCGCCGGCTCCATGGTCGCCGCCATCGGGGTTTCCGGCGCGCCGGGCGGCCAGGCCGACGACGACTGCGCCCGGGTCGGCATCGAGGCGATCCAGGATCTGCTGGAATTCTGAACCCTAGAGCGTTTCGGGTTTGAATGGAATCACTCAAGCCTGAAACGCTCTGATTGCGGTGTACGCCGTAATCCGCCGCGTGAGCCGAGCGTTAGCCTGCGTGGCGCTTGAACGTCGTTTGATCGTGTGTGCACGATTAAACGTGAAACGCTCTAAGGTTATCCGGGCTTGAGCTTGAGCGACGCGGAGTTGATGCAATAGCGCAGGCCCGTGGGCGCCGGGCCGTCGGGGAAGACATGGCCGAGATGGGCGTCGCAGCGCGCGCAGCGGACTTCCGTGCGAGTCATACCCAGGGAGGTGTCGGCCTCGTCGCCGACCGCGCTCTCGGCGATGGGTTGCCAGAAGCTCGGCCAGCCTGAACGGGAATCGAATTTCGTCTCCGAGGCGAACAGCGCTTCGCCGCAGCAGACGCAGAGATAGACGCCGGCTGTCTTGCAATCCACATAGGCGCCGCTGAACGGCCGCTCGGTGGCGCCCTGGCGGGTCACCCGGTACTGCTCGGAGGTCAGGCTCGACATCCATTCGGCTTCGCTCTTGGTGATTTTATCGCTCATGGCCGGGCTTCCTTTGCGTTCTCTGTGATACAATATCGCAGCTTTATCCGAATGGAGAAACGCCGTGATCGTCGAGCAAGTCTGGACCGCCAACGCCTACCGCAATTTCAATTACCTGATCGCCTGCCCCGAGACCGGCGAGGCGCTGGCCATCGACCCGCTCGACCACGCCAAGTGCCTGGCTCTGGCCAAGCACCGGGGCTGGGACATCACCCAGGTGCTCAACACCCACGAGCACGGCGATCACACCGGCGGCAATAAGGCGGTGATCGCGGCGACCGGCGCCAAGCTGCTGGCCCACGCCAACGCCAAGGACTCCATACCGGGCATCGACCGCGGCCTCGGCGCCGGCGATGTGATCAAGGTGGGCGGTACGGTCGAGCTCGAATGCCTCGATACGCCGGGCCATACCATGAGCCATGTCTGCCTGCTGTCGCGGAGCGATACCCCGGCGCTGTTCTGCGGCGACACCCTGTTCAACGCTGGCGCCGGCAATTGCCATAACGGCGGCCACCCCAACGAACTCTACCACACCTTCGCCAGCCAGCTCGCCACCCTGCCCGACGAGACGCTGATCTATCCGGGCCATGACTACATCACCAACAACCTGGAATTCACCCTGGACCGCGAACCCGACAACGCGCGGGCAAAATCCCTGCTTTCGGAAGTCAGCGATCAGGACCCGGACAACGCCCTGGTCTCAACGCTTGGACTGGAGAAGGAGATCAACGCCTTCTTCCGCCTGCACAACCCGACGGTGATCGCCCGCCTGCGCGAGGCCTTCCCCGACCTGCCCGACGAGGTCGACGCCAAGACCGTCTTCGTCAAGCTGCGCGAGCTGCGCAACGACTGGTAATTACTTGACGGCGTCGGCGGCGATCTTGGCGAACAGGGTATCGAGTTCGCCGGCCATTTCATCGAGCGCGGCGCTGCCGTCAGGCGCGAAGGTGGCGCTCAGAGCGCGGTAACTCAGGGTCGCCGTGCCGTCAGCGTTCTCGGTCACATAGAAGATCAGCGGCGCCTCGATACCGACGGGAATGCTGGCTTCCAACATGCGAACGGCGAAATCGTTGCGATAGACGCCGATGATCATGTTGCCGGGAATGGTGATGCCCCGGCTCGACGCGCCGGCGCTCGCCGAGGCGCGGGTCACGGCAAACATGCCGTTGCTCTTGATCGCCGCATTGAGCCGCTTGACCAGGGCGCCGAAGCCGTGGGGCGTGGCCGTGACGTGATATCCGGAGACCGGAAAGTCGCCGGCCTCGAGGGCCCGCACCGGGGCTGCCGCCGAAGCCGTCAGCATGATCGAACCTAGAATCGCGTTACGGATAAACCGCATGTCGGACTCCTCAATCGGTGAAGGGATCGCGCACCAGGATGGTGTCTTCGCGCTCGGGGCTGGTCGAAACCATGGCCACCGGAGCGTCGATCAACTCCTCGATACGGCGGATGTATTTGACGGCGGTGGCCGGTAGATCGGCCCAGGAGCGCGCGCCCCGGGTGCTCTCGGACCAGCCTTCCAGGGTCTCATAGACCGGCTCGACTTCGGCCTGGGCCGACATCGACGGCGGCAGGCGGTCGAGGGTCTCGCCCGCCAGGCGATAGCCGGTGCAGACCTTGAGCTCGGCCACACCGTCGAGAACATCGAGCTTGGTCAGGGCGATGCCGGTGATGCCGCTGATCTTGAGCGCCTGGCGCACCATCACCGCGTCGAACCAGCCGCAGCGCCGGGCGCGTCCGGTCACCGTGCCGAATTCATGGCCGCGCTCGCCCAGGCCCCGGCCGATCGCGTCGGTCAATTCGGTGGGGAACGGGCCGCTGCCGACCCGCGTGGTGTAGGCCTTGGTGATGCCCAGCACATAGTCGATGGCGCCGGGTCCGACTCCGGCGCCGACCGCCGCCATGCCGCCCACGGTGTTCGACGAGGTAACGTAGGGATAGGTGCCGTGATCGTTGTCCAGCATGGCGCCCTGGGCGCCCTCGAAGAGGATGCGCCGGCCGGCGGCGCGGGCCTCATGGAGAATCTCCCAGACCGGCGCGGCGTAAGGCAGGATCCTGGGCGCCACATCGGCGAGCAGGGCGAGTAGTTCGCCGCCATCCTCCTCGGGCAGACCGAAGCCCCGGCTGAGGGCGTTGTGATGGAGCATCAACTCGCCGACCCTGCTCTCGAGTCCCGGCTTATCGCCGAGATCGCAAACCCGGATCGCCCGGCGCGCTATCTTGTCCTCATAGGCCGGTCCGATACCGCGTCCGGTGGTACCCAGCTTGCCCGCGCCCCGGGCCTCCTCGCGAGACCGGTCGAGCCGGCCATGGAGGGGCAGGATGAGCGCCGCGGTCTCGGAGATACGCAGGTTCTCCGGGGTCAGCGAGACTCCCTGTTCGGCGATGCCCTCGATCTCTTCGAGCAGGGCCCAGGGGTCGATGACCACGCCGTTGCCGATGAGCGACAGCTTGCCGGGCCGCACCACCCCCGAAGGCAACAGCCTGAGCTTGTAGACCTCGCCGTTGATTACCAGGGTATGGCCGGCGTTGTGGCCGCCCTGGAAGCGCACCACCACGTCGGCGCGCTCCGACAGCCAGTCGACGATCTTACCCTTGCCTTCGTCGCCCCATTGGGCGCCGACGACGACCACGTTAGCCATGTCAATAGTCCCTTATCCGTAAAACGCTCGACGCCGAAGAAGCCTATAGTCGCTGAGGCGGCGGCGCTCAATCAGAATCTCAGCGCCTTGGCCTGGGAAATGCCGTCGATCGCCCGCACCGCCGCGAGCACCACGTCGTCGATCGCCTCGTCGACCTCGATCAGGGCGATGGCGTCGCCGCCCCTGGCCGCGCGCCCCAGGTGGAAGGTGGCAATATTGACCCCGGCCTGGGCCAGGGTGGTGCCGATATGGCCGATGATGCCGGGGGTGTCCCGGTTGGTGATATAGAGCATGTGGGGGCCCAGTTCGGCCTCGATTTCGATATCCTTGATGCGCACCAGCCGGGGCCGGCTCTCGGCGAACAGGGTGCCGGCGACGCTGCGGCTGCGCCGCTCGGTGGTGACGGTGAGGCTGATCAGCGATTGATAATCGCTGCGCCGTTCATGGCGGGTCTCGCTCACCGCGATATTACGCTCACGGGCGATATGCGGCGCGTTTACCATGTTGACCGCGTCCATCTGCGGCGCCAGCAGGCCTTGGAGGACAACGGCGGTCAAGGCCTTGGTGTTGAGCGCCGCGACCTCGCCCTCATACTCGACGGAGACCGACCGCAGGCCGCTCTCGGTGAGCTGACCGGCGAAGCTGCCGAGTTTTTCGGCTAATGCCAGGTAGGGCTTCAGCTTGGGCGCCTCGGCGGCGCTCACCGACGGCATGTTGAGGGCGTTGGCGACCGCGCCGTGGAGCAGGAAATCGGACATCTGCTCGGCGACCTGTCGCGCCACCTTGTCCTGGGCCTCGGCCGTGGCGGCGCCGAGATGGGGGGTGACGATGACCTGCTCAAGGGCGAACAGCGGGCTCTCGGTCTTGGGTTCCACCTCGAATACATCGAGCGCCGCGCCCGCCACCTGACCGGCGCCGATGGCCGCCGCCAGATCGTCCTCGATCACCAGGCCGCCGCGCGCGCAGTTGATGATGAAGACACCGGACTTCATCCGGGCCATGGCCGCGCCATCGATCATCCCCCTGGTCTGGTCGTTGAGCGGCACATGCAGCGAGATGAAGTCGGCGCGGGCCAGCAGCGCGTCGAATTCGACCTTCTCGACGCCGAGTTCGGCGGCCCGCTCCGGCGACACATAGGGGTCGTAGACGATGACCCGCATGGCCAGCCCTTGCGCCCGGCCGGCGACGATCGAGCCGATATTGCCGCAGCCCACCAGCCCCAGGGTCTTGCCCGCCACCTCGACGCCCATGAAGCGCGACTTCTCCCATTTGCCGGAGCGCGTCGAGCGGTCGGCGGCGGGCAGGCTGCGGGCCAGGGACATGAGCAGGGCGATGGTGTGCTCGGCGGTGGTGGTGGAATTGCCGTAGGGGGTGTTCATGACAACGACGCCGCGCGCCGTCGCCGCCGCCAGATCGACATTGTCGATGCCGATGCCGGCCCGCCCGACCACCTTGAGCCGCGCCGACGCCGCCAGCACGTCGGCGGTGACCTTGGTGGCCGAGCGCACCACCAGCCCGTCGTAATCCGCAATCCGCCGGATAAGCGCGTCTTCCCGCATTCCGGTCTCGACAACCGCCTCGATGCCGTTGGCCTTGAATATGTCGATGGCCGACGCGCTCACCTTGTCGGCGACCAGTACCTTGAACATCAATCCGTCCTCGCAATTTGTCCATAGGCCCAGTCGAGCCAGGGCAGAAGCGCCTCGATATCGGCGGTCTCGACCGTCGCGCCGCCCCAGATACGCAGGCCCGGCGGCGCGTCGCGATGGGGCTCGATATCGAAGGCGACGCCTTCCTCGCCGAGCAGCCCGGCGAGGCGCCCGGCGGCCAGCGCCTGATCCTCGGGCACCAGGCCCTCGAACCAGGGCGAGACGATCGACAGGCAGATCGAGGTGCAGGACCGGGTCTCGGGCGCCGCCGCCAGGAAGGCCGCCCAGGGGCTGGCCTCGACCCAGGCGGCGACCGCCGCGAGATTGGCCTCCGAGCGGGCGATCATGCCGTCGAGGCCGCCGACGGCCACCGCCCAGGACAGCGCATCCAGCATATCCTCGACGCAGATCATCGACGGCGTGTTGATGGTCTCGCCGCGGAACAGGCCGGCATTGAGTCGGCCGCCCTTGGTCAGGCGGAACAGCTTGGGCAGCGGCCAGGGCGGCGTATAGCTCTCGAGCCGCGCAACCGCCCGGGGCGACAGGATCAACATGCCATGAGCGGCCTCGCCGCCCAGCGCCTTCTGCCAGGAGAAGCTGGTCACGTCGAGCCGGTCCCAGGGTAATTTCATGGCGAACGCCGCCGAGGTCGCGTCGCAGAAAACCAGGCCGGCGCGGTCGGCGGCGATCCAATCGCCATGGGGCAGGCGGACGCCCGAGGTGGTGCCGTTCCACACGGTCACCACATCGCGGTCGCAATCCACCGACGCGAGGTTCGGCAGCTCTCCGTAGGCGGCCTCGAACAGCCGCACGTCGTCGAGGCCCAGGTGCTTCATGGTGTCGCTCGCCCAGACATGGCCGAAGCTCTCCCAGGCCAGCACATCGACGCCGCGGTCGCCGAGCATGGACCACAGGGCGATCTCGAAGGCCCCGGTGTCCGACGCCGGCATGATGCCGATGCGGTAATCGTCGGGCAGGCCGAGCACGGCGCAGCAGTTCTCGATGACCAGGGCGAGTTTCGCCTTGGCCGGTTTCGAGCGGTGAGAGCGGCCGACCAGGGCGCCGGCGAGATCGGCGATCCGCCACCCCGGATGCTTGGTACAGGGGCCGGATGAAAAATTCGCATTGCCGGGCCTGGTATCAGGCTTGCTCATGAATCGATGACTCCTTCCTCATGGTCGACCGCGTGGCCCGACAGGAACCCCCGGCCGCTCTGCTATATATATGGCGGCTCAGGCGCAGGCTTCGATGGATTGGACGATATCGTCGACCACCCGGCGCACCAGGGGGCCGTCTTCGCCTTCGGCCATGACGCGGACCACCGGCTCGGTGCCTGATTTGCGCACCAGCACCCGGCCGGCGGCGCCCAGGCGGCTCTCGCCGTCGGCGATGGCGCCCTTGACCGTTTCGGCATCGAGCGGCGAGGCGGCGCCGTCCGTAATGCGCACGTTCTTGAGGGTCTGGGGCAAGGGCTCGAAGACACGCATGGCCTGGCTCGCCGGCTTGCCCGTCTCGACCAGCACGGCGAGGCATTGCAGCGCCGCGATCAGGCCGTCGCCGGTGGTGGCGATGTCGCCGAGGATGATATGGCCGGATTGCTCGCCACCGAGATTGAAGCCGTATTTGCGCATATGTTCGACCACATAGCGATCGCCCACCGGCGTCCTGACCAGGCTCAGCCCGAGACCCTCGAGGTACAGCTCGAGCCCGAGGTTCGACATCACCGTGCCGACCACGCCGCCGCCGCGCAAGTTACCGGCCAGCATCCAGGAGGTGGCGATCAGCGCCGTCAGCTGGTCGCCGTCGGCGAGGCAGCCGGACTCGTCCGCCACCACCAGCCGGTCGGCGTCGCCGTCCAGGGCGAAGCCGATATCGGCCCGGTGGGAGACCACCTGCTCGCACATGTAATCGCTCGCCATGGAGCCGCAGCCGGCATTGATGTTGTAGCCGTCCGGATCGATGGCGATGGGCACGACCTCGGCGCCCAATTCCCACAAAACCGTGGGCGCCACGCGATAGGCGGCGCCGTTGGCGCAATCGACGACGATCTTGAGACCGTCGAGGTTGAGCGTCTTGGGAAAGGTCGATTTGACGTATTCGATATAGCGGCCCTGGGCGTCATCGAGACGCCGCGCCCGGCCGAGCTGTCGCGGCGGCGCCAGATCCTGCGTCATATCGGCGTCCATGCGCGCCTCGATCTCGCCTTCGATGGCGTCGGACAGCTTGTAGCCGTCGGGGCCGAACAGCTTGATTCCGTTATCTTCATAGGGGTTGTGCGAGGCCGTGATCATGACCCCGAGATCGGCGCGCAGCGACCGCGTCAACATGGCCACCGCGGGCGTCGACAGGGGCCCGATCAGGATCACGTCGAGGCCCATGGAAACGAACCCGGCGGTCAGCGCGGGCTCGATCATATAGCCCGACAGCCGCGTGTCCTTGCCGATCACCACCCGATGACGATGACCGCCCCGGGTGAACTGCCGGCCCGCCGCCAGACCGACGCGCAAGGCCGTCTCGGCGGTCATCACCCCCTGGTTGGCGGTGCCGCGAATGCCGTCGGTGCCAAAATATTTACGGGCCACGAAATTGACTTTCAGGTTTCAGGAAATATCATCACCCAGTATAACGGCTCGCTTCGGTTCAGGCGAGGACCCGCTCGTAGGCGCCATGGGAGCCGATCCAAATCCACGTCATCGTATTACCCTCGAGAAGTCCAAGGGCCCGATATTCCCGGCTCACACGAATGGAAAACAGCGGCTCGCGGGTGTGAACGCGCTTGAAGTGAAGGCTGGGGTGGGATGGATCGTCGCGCCACAATCGGTATGACTTCCGCGCCTGATCGCGCACACCCGCGGGCAACGAATCGAAATTCTTCCAGAACGACCGCGTCGTTCGGGAGTTCATTCAGGCTTGGAGGCAGGGTCCTCGGACAGCACGTCGCCACGGGCGATCTCGGCGCGCGCCTGTTTAGCGAGCTTCGCAAGCACGTCCTGTGAATTGGCGAAGGATGCCCGCCAACGGGCCTCGTCCTCGATCTCATCGAGGACAATGCTGGCAATGGCATCCTGCTCATCTCCGGGCAGTGCGGCCGCACGTTCGAACGCCTGTTTGAGTAATTTTGTCATGTTGGCAGGGTATCACTTGTCGGGGGAACGAATCTAGCCGCCCAAATCTGCCGTCAGGGCCTGCCACACCGCCAGCGCCTGGGCGGTTTCGGCGACGTCGTGGACGCGCAGGATCTGCACCCCCCTGTCCAGGCCGGCGAGGCCCGCCGCCAGGCTGCCGGGCAGGCGCTGCTTGGGCTCATCTACGCCGGCCAGGCGGTCGATGAAGCTCTTGCGCGAGACCCCGAGCAACACCGCGCAGCCGAGACCGTGGAGCAGCCCGAGGCGCTGGAGGATTTCGATGTTGTGACCGGGAGTGGATGCGCCGGGGGGCGATTTGGCGAATCCGATGCCCGGGTCGACGATGATCCGCTCCCGCGCCATGCCGGCGGCCAGGCAGGCGTCGATCCTGGCTTCGAGGTCATCGAAGACATCGAGCGGCGCGCAGTCGTATTGGGGCGCGTCCTGCATGGTCTGGGGATCGCCCCGGCTGTGCATCAGCACCACGGGCACGCCGCGCCGGGCGATCAGGCCGAGGCTCTCGGCATCGAAACTCAGGGCGCTGACATCGTTGACCATCAGAGCGCCGGCATCGAGCGCCGCCGCCATCACCGAGGCGCGCCGGCTGTCGATGGAGATCGCCAGGCCGTCGGCGGCGAGTGCTGCCACCACCGGCAGCACGCGTTTTATCTCGGTCTCGGGGGGGACCGGGTCGGACCCCGGACGGGTCGATTCGCCGCCCACGTCGATGATATCGGCGCCCGCCTCGGCGAGCGCCCGCCCGTGCGCGATGGCGGCGGCCGGATCGGCGCAATCACCGCCGTCGGAGAAACTGTCGGGGGTGACATTGACCACCCCCATGATCGCTGGCCGGTCCATGGCCACGCCGCAGATCGCCGGGCGCGGGCTCGACAGGCGATCGAGCCGCTCGGGCCCGCCCGGCATGGCCTCGGCCTCGGCGACGGTCGCCATGGACGGAGTGACCGCGCCGCCCTCGCGCCGCAGGATTTCCACGGCGCTAAAGGCCAGGCCACCGCCGGCCAGGCGACGCGCGCCGCCGTTGTCGACAGCGGCGGCGGCGGCGCTGCCGGACAGCAGACCGACGGGATTGAGATAGAGGCGCGGCTGTGGAGCGATGGGTCTGGGCGCTCAGGAACCGGGCTGGGGTTCGGGCTCGAGACCGCCGGCGGTGCTTTTGCCGCCGCTGGTCGGCACCGAGGTCCGTTTGCCTTCGCCATCGGACGGCTCCTCCGGCGCGGCGCGGAAGATTTCCTCGCCCTTGAGCAGGGCGACGATCTCATCGCCGGTGAGGGTCTCGTATTCCATCAATGCCTTGGCCAGATCGTGGAGACCCTCGAGATTGTCCTTGAGGATTTTATGGGCCCGCTGATAGCAGTCATCGACGAGGCTGCGCACTTCGTCATCGATGATCTCGGCGGTGGCCTCGGAAACATGCTTTGTCTGGGTCACCGAATGGCCGAGGAAGATTTCCTGCTCGCTTTCGGCGTAGGTCAGGGGGCCGAGTCTTTTGCTCATGCCGTACTGGGTCACCATGTTGCGGGCGATCGCTGTCGCCATCTGAATATCGGACGAGGCGCCGCTGGTCACCTTGTCGGCGCCGAAGACCAATTCTTCGGCGATTCGGCCGCCCATGGCGACGGTGATGTCGGCCAGCAGTTTCTCGCGCGACACCGAAAGGCGATCGGTCTCCGGCAGGCGCATGACCATGCCGAGAGCGCGGCCGCGCGGCACGATCGTCGCCTTGTGGATGGGGTCGGATTGCGGGCAATGGATGGTGACCAGGGCATGACCGCCCTCGTGATAGGCGGTGAGTTTGCGTTCGTCCTCGGTCATGATCAGGGAACGCCTCTCGGCGCCCATCATCACCTTGTCCTTGGCCGACTCGAACTCGGCCATGGTCACCACCCGCCGGCCGATGCGCGCCGCCAGCAGGGCCGCCTCATTGACCAGGTTGGCGAGATCGGCGCCCGAGAATCCCGGCGTCCCGCGGGCGATGATCCGGGGCTCCACGTCGGGCGCCAGCGGCACCTTTTTCATATGCACCTTGAGGATCTTTTCGCGGCCCAGGATATCCGGGTTGGGCACCACCACCTGGCGGTCGAAGCGGCCGGGGCGCAGCAGCGCCGGGTCGAGCACATCGGGCCGGTTGGTGGCGGCGATCAGGATGACGCCCTCGTTGGCCTCGAAACCGTCCATCTCGACGAGCAGTTGATTGAGGGTCTGCTCGCGCTCGTCGTTGCCGCCGCCGAGACCGGCGCCGCGATGGCGGCCGACCGCATCGATTTCGTCGATGAAGATGATGCAGGGCGCGTTCTTCTTGCCCTGTTCGAACATATCGCGCACCCGGCTGGCGCCGACGCCGACGAACATCTCGACAAAATCCGACCCGGAGATGGTGAAGAACGGCACATTGGCCTCGCCGGCGATGGCGCGGGCCAGCAGGGTCTTGCCCGTACCGGGCGGGCCTATGAGCAGCAAGCCCTTGGGGATCTTGCCGCCGAGGCGCTGGAATTTCTGCGGGTTCTTGAGAAATTCGACGACTTCCTCGAGTTCTTCCTTGGCTTCGTCGATGCCGGCGACATCGTCGAAGGTGATGTGCCCGAGTTTCTCGTTGAGAAGCTTGGCGCGCGACTTGCCGAAACCCATGGCCTTGCCGCCGCCCGACTGCATCTGGCGCATGAAGAAAATCCACACGCCGATGATCAACAGCATGGGGAGCATGGACAGCAGGAAGCCCGACAGGGTGGTCCCGTCCTCTTCATCGGGGCCGGCGCTGATGCGAACGTTGTTCGCGGTCAGGGTGGGGACCAGAGTGGGATCGTCGGGCGTATAAGTGCTGAACCGGCGGCCGTCATCATAATTGCCGGTGATCTGGCTGCCCTGGATGGTCACGTTCCGGATATTGCCGCGCTTGACCTCGCCGATGAAGTCGGAATAGGCCAGGTGAGCCTGAGGGCCCTGTACCGAAGGTGACTGGAACATGTTGAACAGCATGATCAACAGGAACCCGATGATCACCCACAACGCGAGGTTTCGCCCAATATTATTCACTTATAAATCCCATGTTTCCGCAGCAAGCCAGGGGGCGCCATGACCCGAAACCCAAGGGAATACATTACCCCGAGGTCTCGGCAAAGGCAAAGGCAGCCGGCATCAAGCATCGGGCGGGCCGGAACTCGGCTGAAAAAACCAAGTCTTCACCGCAGCCCGTGCCTCGCCTTCTATACCCTAAATGGGGGACCGCGACGACTCCGTCAAGATCGCAAAACGCGGGCAGGCTGGGCCTGACCGCGGCGGGAAGGATGCGCCGCAGGGCCTTGCGGTCATCCCGCGGGAGATCCGACCAGCCCTCGCGGTCGAGGCGGCGAACCATCATCGGTCCGCCGGCGTCTTTCAAACCGCCACGGTTGTCGGTCGAGCGCAGCAGGAACCGCCCATCCCACAGCACCGAGCCGCCGGCTTCAAGCGACGTCGGGGCGGACACCGCCCGGGGCTCGCGGCAGATCAGGATTCCCCGACGCCCCGGAAGGATGCGACAACCGCCGAGGGTGCGGCCACGACCATAAGCACCGCCGGTCAGGGCCTCATGAAGACGCCGCAAGCCAGCGCCGCGCGGCCCATATGCGCCGCCGCCGATACACAGCAACATCCGCGCCAGCGCCCGTTTGGCGATCTCGTCGGGCGCCGCCCGGTAGGCCTGCGCATCAAGCCGGCAGAAACCGGCGGCATGGATGGTCACGGCGGCGGCGAGGAAATTGGCGACGGCGCCCTCCACCATAGCGCGGGCGCGGCCCAGGGCGGCGGCGGTGCGCGCCAGGCGCTCCGCGGTGACGCCGTCGGCGGCGAGGATCGGCGCCAGGCGCCGGACGCGCGTCCGACCGTAAACCGGGTCGCGGTTCGAAGGGTCGTCGATGAAGGGCAGACCCCGCGCGGCGCCTGTGGCGCGCAGCCGCGCCATGGAGACCGCCAGCAACGGCCTGAGCAATCGCGGCCCGCGGCCCTCGACCACCGCCGCCATGGCGGCGAGGCCGTCGAGGCCGCTGGCCCGATCGAGACGCAGCAACAGGGTCTCGGCCTGATCGTCGCGATGATGGGCAACCGCCAAATGAAGGATGCCCCGGTCCCGGCAATAGTCTCCCATCAGGCCGTAACGCGCCGCCCGCGCGGCGGCATGGACAGCCACCCGGATCGCCGGGCCGTCACGACTCAAGGCCACATGATCGACGCCGAGATCGCCGAGCCACCGACCGACGCGCCGGGCCTCGTCGCCGGACTCGGGCCGCAGGGCATGGTCGACAACCAGCGCCAGCACGCGGCCGCCGCGGGCCCGCGCCCAGGTGTCGGCGAGCGCGCAGAGTGCCATGCTGTCGGGCCCGCCCGACACCCCGACGGCCAAGCTCGGGCCCTCCTCGAAGGGCCCGAGCCGTGCCATCAGCCGTTCGAATTCATCGCTGCCGAGGGGCGCGGGTTGATCAGTTGCAACCAGCGCGTTGGCTTTCGAACGCCGCCCTTTGCTTGATCGACGGCGGCGCGTCGGGATAACGCTCGGCGAGTTCCTTGAAGGTCAGGCAAGCCTGGTCGTTCTCGTCGAGATTGGCCAGCGACATGGCCAGCTTCAACAGATTGTCCGACGCCTTGTTGCTCTTGGGGAAGTTTTTGTAGCCGGCGGCGAAATACCCGGCCGCCTTGCGGAAGTTACCCCGCACGTAATAGGTCTCGGCCAGCCAGTAGTTGGCGTTACCGGTCAGCGGATCGCTGGGATGGGTCTCGATGAATGCCGTCAAGGCGCGCTCGGCCTCGGCATATTCCTGTCGGCGCAGCAGGCTGAAGGCATAGTTATACTGCTCCTTGACCGTGCCGGCGGGAAGCGCCGGCGCGGGCGGCAGCGCGGTGACAAGAGCGCCGGAGGCATCCGGCGATAACGCGCTCTGGGGAATCGTGCCGAGGGTGCCGGGTTCGGCGGTTGCGGCCGGCTGGCGGAGGGCGGCCTGGGGGCTGGCCGATGGCGCCGCCGCCGGCTGGGTGAATGGCGGCACCGTGCGCGCCAGGGCCTCGGCCTGGGCCTGCTCGATTTTGCTGAGCCGGAAATCTACGTCGCTGACCAGCTTCTCGACCCGCTTCGAGACCACCCCGATGCGATGGGCGATTTCCTCGATCTGGCCGGTTAGGGAGCGAAACTGATCTTCCACCTCGCCAAACCTGACTTCGAGGCGCGCCGCCATTTCCGCGGTCTCCGACCGATCCTGCTCGGCGCCGGCTTCCATGATCGACGCCGCCGGGTCTTCGTCACGGAAGATATAGAGTTGGATATCCTTGATATCGTTGCCGAGCCGCTCGAGCCGCTCGCTCAAACCTCGCAAATCGGCGTCCTGCGCCAGGGCCGGGGCCGCCGCCAGCCAACTCGCCGCAAATGCCGTCAATAGAAGCCGCGAATTCATCCACATATCAACCTCCGCGCAAACGCCGTCCCGTGGTCCGAAGCGTGAGTCGAACGCAAAAATATGTCGATAATATGTCGATCGAGGAAATCAACCCGGCCACTCAAAAAACCACAGGCCCGATCCTCGCCAACAGGGCGTGGACCGAACCTGAAATAACCAACAACAGGTCGGCGGACTGCTCGGCCCCGCTCACGCGTAGCCGCTTAGTTTACGGTCGTCGTGCCGCGCCGGTTCTGCGACCACGCCGCTTCCGTATGGCCGAGAGCGTCGGGGCGTTCCTTGCCATAGCTGATCGTCGCGATCCGCCTCGATTCGACGCCGAGCGCCACCAGGAAATTCTTCACTGAAACCGCGCGCCGCTCCCCCAGGGCCAAGTTGTATTCCCGGGTGCCGCGTTCATCGGCATGGCCTTCGATGGTCACGGTCACGGTCGAATGCTTGCGCATCCACGCCGCCTGGCGTTTCAGGGTTTTCTCGGCCGAAGCGGTAATCACTGACTTGTCGAAATCAAAGAATACACGGTCGCCGACATTGATGACCAAATCTTCCTGGGATCCGGGAACCGGCGCCGCGGCCTCCACCATCGCCGCTGTCGTCATGCTCTCTTCGGTGGCCGTCATGCTCTCTTCGGTGGCCGTGGCCTCGGACGCCACCGCCGAACTGGAGACGCTCCCCGAACTCGATCCCGTGCTCGTAGAGGTGCTTGCGCCCGCTCCAGATGTTGACGCCGATTCATCCGGCGTCGTCTCGCACGCAGCGATCAGCAACAACACCGCGAAAAGGCTAACTAATTTGGTTCGCATCTAGAAGCTCCCTCCTGTCGGGATAGAGTCGTGTTCGGCAGTTGTATACGCGACTCGGCCGACAATTTTAAGCATTAATAAACATAAACAGTGAACAAATTGACACTAATCGAACGATTTACGCCAGAATTCATATCAACGGGCCCGCCGTGAGCCGTGATCGAGGAGACCGACTCCGACTCCGCGACTATACTGTGCCCACACGACCGCGCGCAAGTCATGGTATCAAGGGCGACCAAGCCGGGTCGGAACCATCGAGCGGCGTCACCAGGAGTCTTTCGTTATAGCCGGTTAGGTCGATCGAATAGAGTTCCGTCTTGTCGTCATTACCGTCGGCACCGGGGATCTGCCGAAAGTAGGAGAGAACCCGCCCATTGGGCGACCAGGTCGGCGCCTCGACGAAGAATCCTCCCGCCAGAAGCCGCTCCCGACCGCCATCGACATCCATCACACCGATATAGAACTGACGATTGTGAATTTTAGTGAACGCGATCAGGTCGCCGCGCGGCGACCACACCGGAGTCGCGTAGCGCCCGGCGCCGAAGCTAATTCGGTTCACGTTGCCGCCGTCGGCGTCCATCAAGTAAAGCTGTTGGGATCCGCCGCGGTCCGAATTGAAGACGATCCGTTCCGCATCGGGCGAAAAGGACGGCGAGGTGTCGATAGCCGAATGTTTGGTGAGCCGCCTGATTTCGCGAGTTCGCAAATCCATGGTGTAGATGTCTGAATTGCCGGCGGTCGCAAGGCTCATGATGATGGTGTTGCCGTCGGGCGAAAATCGCGGGGCGAATGTCATGTTGGGAAAATCACCGACCACTTCCTGCTGTCCGGTGTCGATGTTCAGGATATAGACCCGGGGCTGGTCGTGGAAGTAGGACAGATAGGTGATCTCCTGGGCGGTCGGTGAGAACCTCGGGGTCAGCACAAGGTCCGCGCCATTGGTCAGGAAACGGTGATTGGCGCCGTCCTGGTCCATGATCGCCAGTTGTTTCTTGCGCTTGTTCGCCGGGCCGCTTTCGGCGACATAGACGATGCGGGTATCGAAATAGCCGTCCTCCCCGGTGATGCGCTTGTAGATGTCATCGGAAATCTTATGGGCGACACGGCGCCAGCTGGCCTGCTCGGTGCGGTAGATGAAGCCGGTCAGCTGACGCTCGGCGAACACATCCCAGAGCCGGAACGTCACCTTGACCCGGCCGTCGGGGTCGACCTGAATGGTCCCGTTGACCAGCGCCTCGGCGTTGATCTGCCGCCACTCCCCGAAGCGCGGCCGCTTCTTCATGGACTCCGGCTTCTGGATGAAGGCCTTGGGGTTGATCGGCAGGAACAGGCCCGAACGTTCGAGGTTGGCCGACACCACCCTGGCGATATCGCGGCCGAGCTGCTCCATCCCGCCTTCGCCGACCAGCCGGGTTATGGCGATGGGCATGGGCTCGACGTTGCCGCGGGTAATGTCGATCTTGAGTTCGGCGCGCGCCGCGCCGCCATCGAGGAGCGCCAACAGAAGGATCGCGCCCGCGAAAAAATTGCTCAATCGAAAGTCGACCAAAATCGTCTCCCTTTGCCTCGGGCTTATCACACAGGAGGCGTGAAGGTAAAAATTATCTCCCGCCACTGCTCGTACTTCTCGGGCGGCAGGCCGCGCAAGGGGCTTGCCTGCAGCACCGCGCGCCGGGCGCTCTCCGCCATGGTTTGATAGAATGCATCGGACAATCGCGCCTGATCAACAATATCGGCGCGTCTGACTTCGCCGTCCGGCATCAGGAGGATGCGGATTTCGACAGCGAGATCGCCCGCATTGGCCGCCCCCGCCGGCACGTTCCACTTGTCTTCGACCTGACGGCGGATGGCGGCGCTGACACTCGACGACAGGGGCTCGTCGGAAACCCTGGATGTGGTCACCACCTCGGGCGGCGTCTCGACGGGCGCCGCCGGGGCCTGTTTCTGTTCAAGCTTGATCTCGTGCTGGTCGCTCTCAATCACCGATTTCAACAGCGACTCAAAGAGGTTGGGAGGCTCGGGCTTGTCCTCGATTAGGGGATCGGGTTCGGGCTTGGGCCGGGGCTTGAGCGTGGCGAGTTGGACCGGCTTGGGCGGCGGCGGCGGCGGCGCCACCGAGGGCTCTGGTATGGTCGGCGGCGGAGGCGCCACCGCCTCGGCCACGCGCGGCGCCGGTTCGGGCTTCGCCGGCGTCGGATCGGCCGGCGGCGGCGCGTCATGGGCAACATCGGGGTCGGGCGGCATCGGAACCGGCTCTTTTGCGGGCTCGGGCTCGGCCTCGGGCGCCGCCTCGGCCTCGCGCTCCGGCGCCTGGGGCGGAGGCAGCACGGTCTCATCACGCATCGGATAAACCGTCACCGGTATCGGCCGCTCGATGGGATCATCGTCCTTGAACAGGCTGGGCATGCCGAAATACACCAGCAGCAAGATCACCAGATGCAGGACCGATGAGAAGGTTACACCGCGCGGCAAGGCTCACCTCGCAACATTGTCGGGAAGCTGAGTGATCAGCGCCAGATTGGTGAAACCGGCATCGGCCAGGGCGCCCATCACCGCCATCACCGTGCCGTAATCGATGGCTTTATCGCCGCGCACGAAGATGCGGGCGTCCGGGTTGCGCTCGGTGACCGCCACCAGGCGCGGCCCGAGTTCTTCGAGGGCGATCTCGGTATCCTGCAAATAGATCACCCCGGCCGCGTCGATGGACACCGCCAGCGGCTCGTCGTCGCCGGAGATCTCGGGCGCCGTGCTTTTCGGCAACTCGACCGGCACACCGACGGTGAGCAGGGGCGCCGTGATCATGAAAACGATCAGCAGCACCAGCATGACATCAACGAAGGGGGTGACGTTGATCTGGCTGTTCATAGCCCGGTTACGGCTCGCCCGCCGGGTGTTGATGGTGCCGGCCATCAGACTTCATCCTCTTCAAGCTGGCGCGACAGGATCGCCGAGAATTCGACCGAGAAGGCATCGAGCCGGCCTTCGTAGCGGTTGAGGTCGCCCGACAGCTTGTTGTAGGCGATGACCGCGGGAATCGCCGCCACCAGACCGAGCGCCGTGGCAAACAGCGCCTCGGCGATGCCCGGCGCGACCACGGCGAGCGAGGCGTTCTTGCTCGCGGCAATCGACTGGAAACTGTTCATGATGCCCCAGACAGTGCCGAACAGGCCGATGAAGGGCGCCGTCGATCCCACGGTGGCGAGGAAATCCATATAGCGTTCCAGCTTCTCGACCTCGCGGTTCAGCGCCACCTGCATGGCCTGGCCGATACGCTGATGCAGCCCCACCGTGAGTCCTCCCTGACCGCCGGTACCGCCGGCCAGGCCGCGATTGCCCACGGTCGAGCGCCGCCATTCGGCCATGGCGGCGACGAATATCGACGCCATGGGATGATCGGGCCGCGCCCCGACGCGGTCATAGAGATCTTCCAGCGAGCCGCCCGACCAGAAGGCTTCCTCGAAGCGGTCGGCCATCCCGCGCAGGCGGCGGAAGCGGATGGTCTTGTCGAAAATGATCGTCCAGCACCAGAATGACGCCACCACGAGAATCAGGATGACCCCCTTGACGATGATGTCCGCATCGACCAGCAACGACCAGATGGAGAGGCCGTCGCCGGCCATCGAGCCGCTCAAGGCGACGCTTTCAACTACGCTTGGTTCCATCGGCTATGCCTCACACATCACAAAAAAATGACTCAGGTGGATTGGAGAAAGGGTTGAAGCGCCGACCGGAAGTCTCCCGGCAGGCAGGTCAGCCGTCCCGACGCCGACAGCATGGCGAGACGCACCTCGAGCCGAACCAATCGATCCCCGCCGCGCATGACGGTCTGCTCAAGATCGAAGCTCGCCCCGCCGATGGCGATCAGGCCGCTCACCACTTCGAGCTCGTCGTCGAGACGCGCCGGGCTGAAATAATCCACCGCACAGCGCCGCACTGCGAAAGCGGTGTCATTGTCGCGGCTGATTGTGGCGAAACCGAGGAGACGGATCATCTCCGTTCGCGCCCGCTCGGCGTATTTGAGGTAATTGGCGTAATAGACCATGCCGAGAGCGTCGGTGTCTTCGTAGTAGACACGCAGGCCGTAGCGGTGGACGCCATCTGAGATGATCCCGCCGGAGCTAGTCATCCACCGCCTCGTCGAGCATATCGAACTGGTCGGCGAGGCGGCGCGGCGCGACCAGCCCCAAATGCTTGTAGCTCGCCGGCGTCAAGACCCGGCCGCGCGGGGTTCGCATGAGAAACCCCTGCTGGATGAGGTAGGGCTCGATGACTTCCTCGAGGGCGTCGCGCTGCTCGGACAGGGCGGCGGCGACCGTATCGACGCCGACCGGGCCGCCGGCGTAATTTTCCGCCACTATGGACAGGTAGCGGCGGTCCATGGCGTCGAGGCCGCGGTCGTCGACTTCCAGCCGGGTGAGCGCCGCGTCGGCGACGGCGGCATCGATCACCTCGACATCGGCCACGGCGGCAAAATCCCGCACCCGGCGCAACAGGCGGAGCGCCACCCTGGGGGTGCCGCGCCCGCGGCGGGCGATTTCGCTCGACCCGTCGGCGCTCAAGCGCATATCGAGCAGCCGCGCACCGCGCCGCAGGATGTGCTCGAGTTCGTCGGGTTCATAGAAATTGAGCCGCAGCGGTATGCCGAAGCGCTCACGCAGCGGCGAGGTCATAAGGCCCGATCGGGTGGTCGCGCCGATCAGGGTAAATTGCGGCAGGTCGAGCCGCACGGCGCGCGCCGCCGGCCCATCGCCGATCATCAGATCGAGCTGAAAATCCTCCATCGCCGGATAGAGAACCTCCTCGACCACCGGGCTGAGGCGATGGATTTCATCGATGAACAGCACATCGCGCGCCTGCAGGTTGGTGAGCAGCGCCGCGAGATCGCCGGGCCGCGCCACCACCGGCCCCGAGGTCGCGCGGAAGCCGACCCCGAGCTCCCGAGAGACGATCTGCGCCAGGGTGGTCTTGCCCAGGCCGGGCGGGCCGTGAAACAGCACATGATCGAGCGCCTCGCCGCGATCACGCGCGGCGGCGATGAAGACCCTGAGATTCTCGCGGGTCTGGCCTTGACCGACGAAGTCATCGAGGGCTGTCGGCCTGAGCCCGACCTCGGCGTCATCACCCTCGATCGTGGCCGTGTCGATGACCGAGTCGTCGCTCATGTGGAGAGCTCCCCGAGGCTGGCGCGAATCAGGTCCTGCAATCCGGCGCCGTCGCCTAAGCCGCGCGCCGCCGAGGCCACCGCGACCGCCGCCTCGCCGCGCCGATAGCCGAGGTTGACCAGCGCCGAGACGGCGTCGCCGACATCCCCGCCGGCGCCGGCTTCAACCGCCAGCGCCGCCGAGCCGAGATTGACCGAACCCGCGGCATCCTTGAGTTCGGTCAGGATGCGGGTGGCGAGCTTGCCGCCGACCCCGTTGGCCTGCATGAGCGCCGCCTTGTCCTGGGCGGCGATGACCACCAACAGATCCGCCGGCTCGATCACCGCGAGGAGCGCCAGGGCGACCCGCGCGCCGACCCCCTGGACGGTCTGCAACAGGCCGAACCAGTCGCGCTCGATGGTGTCGATGAAGCCGTAGAGGTGGATGTGATCCTCGCGCACATGGGTGACGATATGGAGCTCGACGGCGGCGCCCGCCGCCGGCAGGCGGCGCAGGGTGCGGCCCGAACAGAAGGCGTGATAGCCGACCCCCTGGACGTCGACCACCACCGCGTCGTCGAGGATGTCGTCGAGCCGCCCCCAGAGCTTGGCGATCATCGCCCAGCCACCGCTTGCGCCGCGGCCCAGCGGTCGCGGGTCTGGACATGATGGGCATGGCAGATCGCCACGGCGAGGGCGTCGGCGGCGTCGCTGCTCGTGGTCAGGCAGCCGGGCAAAAGACGATGCACCATGGCGGCAACCTGGCGCTTGTCGGCATGGCCGCTGCCGACCACCGATTTCTTGATCAGATTGGCGGCGTATTCACTGACCTCGAGACCGGACAGAGCCGGCGCCAGCAGGGCGACGCCACGCGCCTGGCCGAGGCTGAGGGTCGATCGGGGGTTCTTGTTGACGAAGGTTTCCTCGACTGCGGCGGAGGCCGGCCGGTACTGCTCGACCACCGCGCACAGGCCCCCGTGAAGCTGGGTCAGGCGGACCGCCAGGGGCGCCGTCCGATCGCTCTTGACGACCCCATGGGCGACATGGATCAGGCGGTTGCCGTCGACGTCAATGACCCCCCATCCCGTCGCCCGCAAGCCGGGATCGATGCCGAGCATACGCATGACAGCTCCCGGATTTCTCAAGCGCTGAGCTTTTCCATCAGTTCGTCGGATATATCGAAATTCGCCGAAACGTTGCGCACATCGTCGCAGTCCTCCAGGGCTTCAAGCAGCGCCAACAGTTTCGCCGCGTCGACTTCCTCGACTTCGATGGTGCTTTGCGGTTTCCATTCAAGGCCGGCGCTGCGGCACAGGCCGATGCTGTTTTCCAGTGAGTCGCGGACCATGCCCAGGGCCTCGGCGGGACAGATGATTTCATGGCCGTCCTCGCCGGATTCGCAATCGTCGGCGCCGGCTTCGATGGCGGCGTCGAAGACCTCGTCGGGGCTCGCCGCGCCCGGCGGATAGGTGATCGCGCCGACCCTCTCGAACAGGAACGTGACACAGCCGGCGTCGCCCAGGGTGCCGTCGTTTTTGTTGAAGATGGTGCGCAGCTCGGAAACCGTGCGGTTGCGATTGTCCGAGAGCGCCTCGACGATCACCGCGATGCCGCCGGGGCCGAAGCCTTCGTAACGAATTTCCTGCCAATCGTCGCCGTCGGCGCCGCCGGCGCCGCGCTTGATCGCGCGGCTGATGGTGTCCTTGCCCATGTTCGCCGCCTTCGCCGTCTGGATGGCGATGCGCAAGGCCGGGTTCATCGCCGGATCAGGCATGCCGCCGCGCGCCGCCACGGTGATCTCGCGGATGATTTTGGTGAACACCTTGGCCCGCTTGGCGTCCTGGGCGCCCTTGCGATACATGATATTCTTGAATTTCGAGTGGCCGGCCATGCTGTCGGACAACTGTATATTGTGAAACGTAAAGCCTAGAATACCACATCAGGTGTCATACACCATAGAATTGCTCCGGCGTGACCGCGAATATGATAGCCGGAGAATTCACCGCAATAGCGGCTCTGTATCGCGGGCGATCATCTCGTCCAGGCGGGCGATGCGCTGATAGAGTTTGCGGCTGCGCAGCAGTAAATCGCGAAGCCCGCCGGGCAAGGCCTCGATGTGCTCGCCTTTGCGGTCGTTGCAGACCTCCTGGCCGCCCAGGCGATTCGACGGCTCCGCGGCTTGTTCGGGCGACACCTCCCCGGCATGGACCGCGCGTTGGAACAGAAGCCAGGCCATGATCTGAGTGAGCCGGGCCGTCAGGCGCAGACTCTCCACGCTGCACAGCATGGATATGGCCGGCGGCAAGCGGGTTTTCTCGCCCGGGTCCCTGACGTGATCCATCGCCTCGACAACGAGATCCTGCGCCTCGTCGTAGGTCTTGGAAAAAAAGTCGTCGCCTGAAATCCACCGCTCGGCGGGTATGGGGTGCCGCTCTCTGTCATATCGCCACTGTATATCCTCCGTCTCGAAAAAGGATAGATGCGAAGAAACCATAGTCTCAGTTAAGTATTATTGAGGGCTTAAGATGGTTTCCATGGAGAATTACCGCCAAAAAAAGAGCCGCCTCAAGGGGCGGCTCCGAATCAACAGGGAGGTATCTAAATCGTAGGGAGGACGGAATTGAATGAAGACTCAATCAAATCCTGAGGGCGATAATGACGGCAAGCCGTTAAGACATGGTTAACGTCATTCTGCGGTTACAGGTGCTCGGTCATCGAAACACCGAATCCGCCTGGTCCCGGGCGCTTTCCTTTTCGGCGACGGCCGCGCGGACGCGGATCATTTCGGCCTCCAGCTCGGCGATGTAATCGCCGAGCGCCTCGATCGATAGGGCCACCAGGCTCCGGGGCCGGAATTCGACCGCGACATGTTGAAGCGCCAGATCATAGTCATCCATCATCGATCACTCCTTCATATCAATAGCCGAGCCGGGGCCGCACCCGGTTGCGCAGGGGGCGCCCCTCCAGGTGACGGGCGGCGTTGTCGAAAAACAAATCCAGGGTGAGCGGCGCATAGGACTCCGCATCGTCGGATGAGACATGGGGGGTGGCGATCAGGTTGGGCGTGTTCCAGTAGGGCGAGCCGGGCGGCAGGGGTTCGCGCTCGAAGACGTCGAGCACAGCGCCGCCGAGAGAGCCGTCGCTCAGCTTGGCGGCGAGCGCCGCATAGTCGACCAGGCCGGCGCGGCTCATGTTGATGAACCCGGCGGTCGGCTTCATCAGATCGAGGCGGCGGCGGTCGATGAGGTTTGCGGTCTCCGCCGTCAGCGGCGCCGTCACCACGATGAAATCGGCGCGCGCCAGCACCGCATCGAGATGCGCCGGGCCGAACATCTCATGGACGCCGCGGGCCCGCCGGCCGCCGCGGCGCACGCCGATCACATGGAGCCCGAAGCGCTTGGCCTGGCGGGCCACGGCGGCGCCCATGGCGCCGACGCCGATCACCGCCAGGGTCTTGCCCGCCGCCGGGGTGGCGTAGCGCGGGTCGTAACGGCGCGCGGCCTGCGCGTCATAGAGGACGGGCATGTGGTTATTCAACATCAGGATCGCCATGAGCCCGTATTCCCCCGCCTTGGCCGCGTGGACGCCGCGGTTGTTGACCAGGGCAACGCCGTGCGGCAGCCAGTCGAGGGGTTGCAGATGTTCGATGCCGGCGCCGATGATGTGGATCCATTTGAGGTTCGGCGCGACCCGCGCGAGACCCTCGGTAGGCAGGTCCCAGGTCAGCAGGCCATGGGCGTTGTTCATCGAGGCGGCGAAATTGTCGGCGTCCCAATCGATGGTCACATGAACCCGCGCGGCCACATCGGGCCGCCGTTCGAGGGCCGCCGCGACGCGCGCTGGCGTCATGCGGAACAGCGCTTCGCCGGCCCGGTTGTTCTTGATATGGAGATGCAGTCTGCCCACCGCGGGGCTCCTTGGTATTAGCGCCGCCGGAAGGCGACGGCGACCAGCCCCATGCCGGCCGCCGCATAGATCGCCGAAAGCACGGCGATCGCCTCCATGCTGACGCCGGCGTCGATCATACGCCCCATGGTCACCGGCGCCAGGGCCGTCGAGAACACCATCAGCGCCGAGGTGAGGGCGCGGATTGCGCCGAGATGGGCGACGCCGTAGAGCTCCGCCCAGACTGCGCCGACCACGGTGAAATTGGCCCCGGTGCTGATCCCGGCGAGGAAAAGATAGACGAACATGACCGGCTGCGCATCGAAGGCGGCGAGCACCAGCAGCCCGGCCGCCAGGGGCAGCTGGTGAAACCGCATCAGGCGGGTTGCGCTGACCCGGTCGATGAAGCTGCCGACCCCGAGTGAACCGGCCACCGTGGCCCCGGCATAGACCACGAAGCCGGCGGCGAACCAGGTCAGGCTCCAGCCCTTGCTGGCGACCAGATGCACCTGATGAAAGAACAGACCGGTCAGTATAAAGGACGGCGCCAGGACCGCCGGCAGAAGCAGATAGAAGCGGCTGTCGCCCAGCATGTCGCGGCGCGTCCATTGCGGCGCCGCCGAGACCGCCGCGCCGTGCAGGGCGGCCATATGGTCGAGGTGGCGGCGGTGGCGCGCGGCCTGGCCCTTGAGGCTCCACAGGATCAGCGGCACGGTGATCAGGGCGAGGGCGGCGGCGACGGCCATCCAGGTCTCGCGCCAGCCGAGGGCGGCGATCAGGGTGACCGCCATGAACGGCAGCAGCGCCTCGCCGGCGGCGTGTCCGGTCGAGGCCAGGCCGATGGCCAGGCCGCGCCGCTCATGGAAGTAGCGCGCCATGCTGGTGATCGCCGTATGGCTCATCAGCCCCTGGCCGGTCAATCGCAGGGCGAAGATCGCCAGGCCCAGCATGGCCACCGAGGAAGTCACCGACATCAAGACACTGGCGACCACCAGCCCGACGCAGACCGCGGCGCTGTAGAGGCGAAGATCGATGTGATCGATCTGGCGGCCGAGCCAGATCAGGGTGGCGCCGCTGGCCAGGGTGGCGTAGGCGTAGATTTCGCCAAAATCGCCATGGGAGAGATCGAACACGCCGCGTAATTCGGCGCTGAACATGGCGATGAAATAGGTCTGTCCGAAGCTCGAAAACAGCGACAGCAGGACGCCGAAAGCCAGGAACCGACGATTCGCGATGATGAATGACCAAGCGCCCATGCGGCGGTCTGTAGCAGATGCGTTGCCTGCGAGATACCTCTGGGGCAGAGTAGCGCCTCATTCTGTTTACCAGGGAACACCGCCATGATCGAGACCCTGCCCGCCGCCATGACCGCCATCGAGATTACCGAGCCCGGCGGTCCCGAGGTGCTGAAGCCCGTCGATCGCCCGCTGCCCACCGCCGGCCACGGCGAGGTTCTGGTCCGCGTCGAGGCCGCAGGGGTCAACCGGCCCGACGTCCTGCAACGGACGGGCGGCTATGCGCCGCCGCCCGGCGCCTCGGACATTCCCGGCCTGGAGATCGCCGGCACGGTGGCGGCCGTGGGCGACGGCGTCGCTGGCTGGCGCATCGGCGACGCGGTCTGCGCCCTGGTCTCCGGCGGCGGCTACGCCGAATACTGCACCGCCCCCGCCGGCCAGGCCCTGCGCATTCCAGACGGCTTCGACTTACTCCGCGCCGCCGCCCTGCCCGAGACCTATTTCACAGTGTGGGAGAATGTCTTCAGGCGCGCGAAACTGGTCGGCGGCGAACGCTTCCTGGTCCATGGCGGCTCCAGCGGCATCGGCACCACCGCCATCCAGATCGCCCGTGCGCGCGGCGCGCGGGTCTTCACCACCGCCGGCACGGACGCGAAATGCGCCGCCTGCGAGGCCCTCGGCGCCGAGCGGGCGATCAACTACCGCAAAGAGGATTATCTCGAGGTGATCCATGGGTTGACCGACGGCGAAGGGGTCGACGTCATCCTCGACATGGTCGGCGGCGAATACATGGCCCGGAACATCAAGGCCCTGCGCAGCGAGGGCCGCCTGGTGCTGATCGCTTTTCTCGCCGGCGCCAAGACCGACTTCAACTTCCTGCCGGTGATGCTCAAGCGGCTCTCGATCATGGGCTCGACGCTCCGGCCGCGCAGCCTCGAGGCCAAGGCCGCCATCGCCACCGATTTGCTGCGCGAGGTCTGGCCGCTGCTCGACGAGGGCCGCATCGCCCCGGTAATCGACTCCACCTACCCGCTGGCCCAGGCCGCCGAAGCCCACGCCCGCATGGAATCCAGCGCCCATATCGGCAAGATGATGCTGACTGTGCATACCACCCGGCGGTGACAGGGGCCCCTGTCAGGGTATCTAACCGACCCTTCGGGATCGCCACATCATAACCCCAGCCCCCTCGCTTCCACGTTGCGCAACGGGCGCGGGGCCTTGTATGTTAGGGAGAATAGACATATTGTCCGCGCGCCGCGACATGGCGGCTGCCGGGACACCATTTGAGTATCAGGAGGATTGATGGCTCAGCCGTTGATGCCAAAGGCCACCGCCGTGTGGCTGGTCGACAATACGACGCTCACCTTCGAGCAGATCGCCGCATTCTGCGGATTGCATATACTGGAGGTCAACGCCATCGCCGACGACGAGGTGGCGACGGGAATCGTCGGCCGCGATCCGACGGCCGCCGGCCAGATCACCCAGGAAGAACTTGACCGCTGCTGCGCCGATCCGAGCACCGTGATCGTCATGAGCAAACAGCGCGAACTGCCGGCCCGCAAGATCCGCCAGACGCGCTATACGCCGCTGTCCAAGCGCCAGGACAAACCCGACGCCATCGCCTGGATGGTGCGCAACCACGCCGAGGTGTCCGACGCCCAGATCGGCAAGCTCCTGGGCACCACCAAGAACACCATCCGCTCGATCCGCGAAAACAGCCATTGGAACAGCCCCAACATTCGCCCGCGCGATCCGGTGATGCTCGGCCTGTGCACCCAGGTCAATCTCAACGAGACCGTGGAGCGCGCCGCGAAAAAAGCCCAGCGCGCCACCGCGAAGAAGTCTGCGGCGGTCAAGACTCCGGCGGTCAAGACTCCGGCGCTCGAGACTCCGGCGGTCGAAGCCGTGGCGGTCGAGACTCCGGCGGTCGAAGCCGTGGCGGACGAGGCCGCGGCAGCCGAAACACCGAGCTGAGCGGACCCGTCACGGAGCGACTCATGGCCTACGGCATAGACCACCCCGCGGCGATGGGCAGCCCTTTCACGGCGGGTTGGTATTGACCTCCGCGCATCCTTACGCAGCCGGGCTCGAGCGTTGCGCGGCGAACCATGTCGCGCTGACGCCGATCAGCTTCCTCGCCCGCGCCGCCCATGTCCACCCCGAGCGCACCGCCTGGATCCACGGCGACCGGCGCGCCGACTATGGGGAACTCTACCGCCGCGCGCGGCGGCTGGCGTCGGCCCTGACGGCGCGCGGCGTCGGCCTCGGCGATACGGTGTCGGTGATGGCGCCCAATATACCGGCCCTGCTCGAGGCCCATTACGCGGTGCCCATGCTCGGCGCGGTGCTCAACGCCATCAACACCCGGCTCGACGCCGTCACCATCGGCCATATTCTCGATCACGGCGAGGCCAAGCTGGTGATTTGCGACCGGGAATACGCGCCGGTCATGGCCAAGGCCCTCGAAGCGGCCGCCGTGGAGCCCGCTGTGATCCATGTCGATGATTCGCAATATAGCGGCGAGGGCGAGGCCCTGGGCGACATGGAGTATGAGGATTTCATCGCCGGCGGCGATGCCGATTATCCCTGGACGCCGCCCGCCGACGAATGGCAGGCGATCTCGCTCAACTATACCTCGGGCACCACGGGGGATCCCAAGGGCGTGGTCTATCACCACCGCGGCGCCTATCTCAACGCGCTCGGCAATGTGCTGACCTGGGGCATGGCGGACGCCCCGGTCTATCTCTGGACCCTGCCGATGTTTCACTGCAACGGCTGGTGTTTCCCCTGGACCATCGCCGCCCTGGCGGGAACCCATGTCTGCCTGCGCAGGGTCGAGGCGAGCGCCATCCTGGCCGCCTGCGCCGATCATGGTGTGACCCATTTCTGCGGCGCCCCGGTGGTTCTCAATATGCTGGTCAACGCGCCCGAGGCGGATAATTTCGACCTCGGCCGGACCATCGAGGTGATGACCGCCGCCGCGCCGCCGCCGGCTGCGGTGATCGAGGCCATGGAGGCCATGGGCTTTCACATTACCCATGTCTACGGCCTGACCGAGACCTACGGCCCGGCGGTGACCTGCGCCTGGGAATCGGAATGGGACGCGCTTCCCGCCGCCGACCGGGCGGCCGTCAAGTCGCGCCAGGGAGTGCCTTACGCGGTGCTCGAAGGCGTCATGGTGGCTGACCCCGAGACCCTGGAGCCCTGCCCCGCCGACGGCGAGACCATGGGCGAGGTGTTCCTGCGCGGCAATATCGTCATGAAGGGCTATCTCAAGAATCCGGCCGCCACCGAGGCCGCCTTCAGCGGCGGCTGGTTCCATTCGGGCGATCTCGGCGTCATGCACGCCGACGGCTACATCGAACTCAAGGACCGCTCCAAGGACATCATCATCTCGGGCGGCGAGAACATCTCCTCGATCGAAATCGAAACCGTGCTCTACCGCCACCCCGCCATCCTCGAAGCGGCGGTGGTCGCCCGCAACGATGAGAAATGGGGCGAGACCCCCTGCGCCTTCGTCGCCCTGAAGGACGGCGGCGAGCCGGTGAGCGAGGCCGAACTCATCACCTTCTGCCGTGACAATATGGCCCATTTCAAGGCGCCCAAGACGGTGGTTTTCGGCCCCCTGCCCAAGACCTCGACGGGCAAGGTCCAGAAATATCTGCTTCGCGAGCGAGCCAATGCCCTCTAGCCCGGCCCCGGAGCAATCCCTCGCCGAGCTGCTGCCCAGGCTCGAACATGTCCGTGTGCTTTGCGTCGGCGACCTGATGCTCGACAGCTACGTCTATGGCGATGTCAGCCGCATATCGCCCGAGGCGCCGATCCCGGTCTTCAAGGTGGTCCGCGAGTCCGCCATGCTGGGCGGCGCCGGCAACGTGGCGCGCAACCTCACGGCGCTCGGCGCATCGGTCTGCTTCGTCGCGGTGGTCGGCGACGACCCGGCGGGGCGCGATTTGATCGCCATGGTCGGCGAGGACCCCCGGATCGAGCCCACCCTGCTGGTCGAGCGGGATCGCCCGACGACCGTCAAGACCCGTTATATCGCCGACGGCCAGCAGCTGTTGCGCGCCGACAGCGAAACCCAACGGCCGATCAACCCCGACAGCGCCGCCGAGGTGCTCCGTGTCGCCGGCGACGCCATCGCCGCCTGCGACGCCATGGCGCTGTCGGATTACGCCAAGGGCGTCCTCGCCCCGCCGACCGTCGCGGCGCTGATCGACATCGCCGTGGACGCCGGAAAGCCGGTCGTGGTGGACCCCAAGGGAGGCGATTTCGCCCGCTATCGCGGGGCCACGGTGATCACCCCGAACCGGCGCGAGGCGGCGGCGGCGGCCGGCCTCCCGGACGGCCCCGGCGACGCCGAGGCCGCCGCCATGGGGGCCGCGCTGATCGAGCGCTTCGGCGTCGCCGCGGCGGTCGTCACCCGCGGCGAATTCGGCATGTCGCTGATCACCCGGGACGAGCCGCCTCGGCATCTGCCCGCCCGGGCACGCGAGGTCTACGACGTATCGGGGGCCGGCGATACGGTCGCCGCCATGTTCGCCCTGGCCCTGGGCGCCGGTATTCCCTTGGGCGACGCCGCGCGCCTGGCCAATCTCGCGGCCGGCGTGGTGGTCGGCAAGCTGGGCACCTCGGAGGTCCATGGCGACGATCTGCTTCACGCCATCCACGCCGGCGCCTGGTCGGCGACCGAGGCCAAGGTGATATCCCTGGCCGGAGCCGTTGAACGCGCGAAACGCTGGCGGCTGGAGGGTCTGCGCGTCGGCTTCACCAACGGCTGTTTCGACCTGCTCCACCCCGGCCATATTTCCCTGCTGGAGCAGGCGCGCGGCGCCTGCGACCGGCTCATCGTCGGCTTGAACAGCGATTCATCGACCCGCCGGCTCAAGGGCGACGGCCGCCCGGTCCAGCCCGAGCAGGCGCGCGCCCTGGTGCTCGCCTCGCTGACCAGCGTCGATGCGGTGGTGCTGTTCGAGGAGGACACCCCGATCGGCGTCATCGAGGCGATCCGCCCCGACTTTTTGGTCAAGGGCGCCGATTACAGCCACGGCGCCATCGTCGGTGGGGATTTCGTCGAGAGTTACGGCGGGACAATATTATTCGCGACCATCGCCGACGGCCACAGCACCACGGGCACCGTCGACAGAATGACGCGTAAAAAATAACGCCCCAGTGGGGCGGCCTGTCGGGGGCCGTCGAGACGGGGGCATTTATTCAGGAGCATTCATTCAGGAGCATTTTGTCGAGGCCGCCCGGTCACGCCGGTGCGAACCGCGATACAAACTTCCCGTCGCCCCGGCATGACCATGCCGGCGCGGCCGCGTTGCCGCGAGAGATCTATGTTTAGTGTTGTGCCAGGCGGACGATCTCGTCCTTGATTCGGAGTTTCTCGCGTTTCATCTCGGTGATTCGGACATAGTCGGGAGAGGGTCGATGAGCTTCTTGATCGATGGCGTGATCGAGATATGTATGTTTGCTACTCAAGGCGGTTACACGAGTTTCCGCGTCCATGATTTCTCCCATTTGGTGTGTTGAGGTTACATACAAGCGCCTGTGTCCTGATGGCTGCTTCACTGTGACCGGGGGCCGCCGCGGACTCCGCGTTGACCGGACGGCAATTCGCCACATCTTCACAGCTATGATATAGTCGCCGTGATTGGCGTAACGCCATAACCGGTGTCGGCGAGGTCGACTTAGGTCAATCTCAGTATGCCACGATGGTGGGGCGATGACCATACCAAGTCGATTGATAATTGGAATTAGCGGCGCCTCGGGCGTCGCCTACGGGGTTCGCCTTCTCGAGCTCTTGGCCGCCACCCCGATCGAGACCCATCTGGTGATGACCAAGGCGGCCGAGATGACCCTGGCCTTGGAAACCGATATCAAACCGGCCCAGGTTCGCGCCCTCGCCGATGTCAATTACGGGATTGGCGAAGTCGGCGCCGGACCGGCAAGCGGCTCATTCCGCTCTCTCGGCATGGTCGTCGCGCCCTGTTCGATTCGCAGCATGTCGGAGATTGCCTGCGGCGTCACATCGAACCTGTTGACGCGGGCCGCCGATGTCATGCTGAAGGAACGCCGCCGATTGGTTCTCATGGTGCGCGAAACCCCGCTCCATGCCGGGCATCTGCGCAACCTGACCCGACTCGCCGAGATCGGCGCCATCATCGCGCCGCCGGTGCCGGCCTTCTATCCCCGCCCCCAGACCATCGACGAGATTATCAACCATGGCGTCGGGCGAATACTCGATTTGTTCGATATCGAGGTCGGCGCGGTGGTTCGCTGGCGCGAGGAAACATCGCCAGCGCCGAAACCGGTCGCTCCGGTGGTTGCGATCGCTGATTCAAGCGCAAACCGACGGGCCCGATGATCGATCGGGACATGTTGGAGAAACAGCTTGCCGCGATGCGCAAGGAACATCGTGAACTCGACGAGACGATCCGCAACCTCGCCGCGAACAGCCCCTATGATCCGATCGAATTGCAACGGCTGAAGAAACGAAAGCTGCATCTCAAGGACGAGATCGCCCGCATGGACAGCGCCCTGCTGCCCGACATCATCGCTTAGAGCGTTTCGGGTTTGAATGGAATCACTCAAGCCCGAAACGCTCTGATTGCGGCGAACGCCGTAATCCGCCGCGTGAGCCGAGCGTTAGCCTGCGTGGCGCTTGAACGTCGTTTGATCGTGTGTGCACGATTAAACGACGTTCAAGCGGCCGGACGCCTACGGCGCCGGAGCCGCTTTCGACGTGCGTTTGTTGTCGTACATGGCCTTGTCGGCATTGGCCAGCGCGGTGCCGACATCCTCGCCCGGCTTGAAGCTATAGGCGCCGTAGGACAGGCTGATCGGCAGCCTGGTTCCCTGCCAGATGAATTCCACATCGGCGACCGCCGCGGCCAGGCTCGCGGCTTTTTCATTGGCGCCCTGTTTGTCGGCCTGGGCGAGAAGAACGCCGAACTCATCGCCGCCCAACCGGCCGACGATGTCGGATTCGCGGACATTCTCGACCAGCACGGTGGCGATGAACAGCAGCATCGCGTCCCCGGCCGCGTGGCCATGGGTGTCGTTGACGATTTTCAGGCCGTCGACATCGAAATAGAGCACGGAGCTTGCGGTGCCGTAACGTTGGTAAAAGGCCATGATGCGCGACATTTCCCGGACGAAGGCGCGGCGGTTGGCGATCGGCGCCAAGGTATCCTGATTGGCAAGCTGCTCGAGGCGCTCGACCCGGGAATGATTACGCTTCAACTCCTCGCGCAGGCGTTCGACTTCCTCCATCAGGCTCATGATGGCGGCGCGCACCTTGGG
>Ga0066376_10000302_pt1 | contig 44551 bp, 46 predicted proteins | sample Knorr_S15_td_Bot_FD_77009 | JGI IMG/M metagenome (GOLD analysis project Ga0066376, IMG submission 77009) | Marine microbial communities from Southern Atlantic Ocean transect - Knorr_S15_td_Bottom_ad_5009_LV_A | ecosystem: Environmental > Aquatic > Marine > Oceanic | place: Southern Atlantic... | reverse complement strand
GCAGACGCAACGAGAAATTCTGCGCCATACGCACCATGGCATCATAGATCGCAGTATCACCATGCGGGTGATATTTACCCATGACGTCACCGACGATACGGGCTGATTTGCGGAATGGTCGATTGTAGTCGTAGCCACCCTCTTTCATCGCATATATGATGCGGCGGTGCACAGGTTTGAGGCCGTCACGAACATCCGGCAGCGCCCGGCTCACGATCACGCTCATGGCGTAATCGAGATACGAGGTTTTCATCTCGTCTTCGATACTGACCGGTATTATGTCGAAATCACCGGGCGGTTTTCCCTCGCCGTCATCAGGCCCGGCTGCTTCGGGGGCGTCTTCGGGAGGGAGGTCGTCAGGTGGTGGGGTCAAGGTAAATTCCGTTCAATTCAAGAGCATTTTTACGCCAAAAACAGGCTAAAAAATTATGTGATTTTTATCACCTATTTATAACAAATTCGCCGCGTTGCCACAATCAATTCAAGCTGTTTTTGGAGATAATTATTTCTTGATAAGGTATTGATATTAAACGCTTTAATTAAAAAAAATTAAGCCAACATCTAATTCTAGTATTAGTTCAAAAATGCTTTAAATTTTGCGCCCGATTTGTCCCGAATCGGAACGTTTCTTCCCGCTGATTTTTGTCCAACTACGCTTCCTCCCCCTTGAGAGGGGAGGATTGAGGAGGGGGGTGTTTTTAGCATGGCTGGTTTTATCGCACCCCCACCCTAACCCTCCCCTCTCAAGGGGGGGGGAAGAAAGGTAGAACACTTGCAAGGAGTCAGTTGATCACGTAAAGCTCGACTATGAATACCACCCCAGAAACTTCAGACATCTCCAGAAATACCAAAAACGTTGTCGTTCTATCGATCTGTCAGGCATTGTTTAACAGTGGCCGAACGCTGACCTTTATTGCCGCCTCGCTGGTCTCGATCTCAATGCTGGGGGACGATCTGACTTTTGTCACCGCGCCCATCACGATGATGCTCGTAGGCACCGCTGCGGGCACATTGCCGGCGGCGTATCTCGGGCGCGTTCTTGGGCGAAAATGGAGCTTTGTCATAGGCTCAATAGTTGGTGCGGCAGGAGCCGCTGTATCCGCCTATTCCATTTCTATAGATAGCTTCGTGCTCTTTAATTTGGGTATTCTGCTGTTCGGCATGTACGGTGGAGCCGCACAGCAATACCGGTTTGCTGCTGCCGATTCTGCGCCTGAGCACATTAAGGCCAAGTCGGTTTCTATTGTTATTGCGATGGGTATGGTCGGTGGCGTTGTCGGTCCAGAGACAGTTTTGATGACCAAGAGTTTGCTCAATTTAGCGGTATTTCAAGGAACTTTTTGGGCGTTGACAGTATTTTGCCTGGCGGCGGCGGTGGCGGTGCTGGGCATCGACATTCCGAAACTTACCAGGGCAGAATTTGAAGATGGCGGCCGCCCGCTCGGCCAAATTGTTGTCATTCCAACCTTTGTGGTCGCACTGATTGCCGCCCTGTTCGGCTATATGGTGATGAATTTCTTAATGACTGCAACACCCGTTACCATGAAAATTGAGGCCTTTACCGATAACAATATTGCTCGCGTTATTCAATGGCATGTCATTGGTATGTTTGCGCCGGGTCTTTTCACCGGATCATTTATCCAACGCTTTGGCGTTGTACGTATTATTGTTGTTGGCAGCGCCCTTCTCCTTTGTTCAGTCATTGTCGCGTTGATGGGCACCAGCTTCATTCATTTCTTTATTGCGCTATTCCTGCTCGGCGTCGGCTGGAACTTCGCCTTCACCGGCGGCACCATTCTTTTGACCGAAGTTCACACACCATCTGAGCGCGCCAAGGTGCAAGGCATGAACGACTTCATTCTATTCACCGGCCTCGCGATTTCTGCACTGTCCGCCGGCATAATTTACAATTTCTTCGGTTGGATGTGGGTCAATATTGCGACTTTGCCGTTGATGTTAACGATCCTGATATCGGCCATGTGGCTCCGTTCAATCCGCAAAAAACAGCATCTTGCACGAGCCGCGGACCAAGCTTCGACAGTACAAACTACGCTTTTAGAAAATCCTGAACAATTGCCGTGAATTCTTTCGGCTTGTCTGCGTGGAGCCAGTGTTGGGCACCAGGAATGCTTTCATGCGAAACATCCGAGAAAAGGTCAGCGATATCAGCATGATACTCGGGCGTGATATAATCTGACTCGGCACCAGCGATAAACAGCGTCCGCTTGTCAAACTGAGCTTCCGAAGTTGGAAAACCGTGCAGCGCACCAAGCCCAGCCTTGAGACCTTCCAAATTGATCCGCCATTCATACGCGTCGCCGTTTCTTCTCAAATTTTGCAAAAAGAACGCCCGCAACATCGGATCATCGACAACCTCTGCCATTTGCGCATCTGCGTCGTTGCGGGAGTTAAGGCTCGATAAATCAACGACATCCATCGCTTCAATGTTCGTCGCATTGTCGTGGTCGTAGGTGACAGGCGATATATCAGCGACGATTAAGCGGCTCAGCAGATCGCTTTGCGTCAGCGCCAACGTCATCGCCGTCTTGCCGCCCATTGAATGCCCCATCAACGTGCAGTCGCGCAGATTTTGATCCGTGATGAACGCGCCGATGGCTTCGGCCATGGCCTCATAAGTCACCGGCTCCAGCCAATCGGATTCGCCGTGATTGGGCATATCGACAGTGATAACGCGATGAGTTTCAGAGAGTGCTTTGGCGATAGATACCCAGTTGCGGCGCGAGCCAAATAGCCCGTGCAAAATGACAACGGCCTCGCCTGCGCCTGTGTCGGTATAAGCGATCGTCATTGCGCTAATACATTGGGGTTAAAACGGGATTTTGTCGTCGAGATCGTCGCCAGCGCCACCCCCACTTGGGCCAGGGCCGTAATCAGGCTCTTGCGAACCACCGCCACCACCGCCGCCGTAATCGCCACCGCCACCGCCGCCATCTCCGCGGCCGTCGAGCATGGTGAGTTCACCTTTGAAATTACCAAGGACAACCTCAGTTGAGTATTTTTCGATGCCAGCATTGTCGGTCCATTTGCGGGTTTGCAAGGCGCCCTCGACATAGACCTTCGAGCCTTTCTTGAGGTATTTTTCGGCGATATCCGCGAGGAATTTATTGAAGATGACCACCCGGTGCCATTCGGTTTTCTCCTTGCGCTCACCCGTCGCTTTGTCGTTCCAGCTTTCGGATGTCGCGATGGATAAATTAGCAATTTTATCGCCACTTTGTGAGAAACGAACCTCTGGATCACGGCCCAGATTTCCAATTAATGTGACCTTATTCACGCTGCCTGCCATAGGAGCCCCCTAGAAATATCAGTTATCTTCGTTACGTTGTATGTACCCGGTTTTAGCCGCCTGTTCACGCCTAAAATCGGTTATCGATGTATATTGAAGTATTTATGCGCCCCCTAGAGGGTGTTTTTCAACAACCAGCACAAAATAATCACGATTGGCAGAAAAAAAACCGCGAATCTCGCTTCCGACTAGATATCGAGAACGAGTTTTTCACCCGGCATGGCGCGGGAAATGCAGACCTGCATAAAGTTTTCGCGATCTGCGTCATCCAGGAATTCGTCGCGGTGATCCACTTTTCCCGAGAGCAGGCCAACTTTGCAATTGCCGCACCAGCCATCTTCGCAGGCATACATCACATCGACGTCGTTTTCCCACAATATTTCGAGGATGGATTTATCTGCCGGTACCGACAAGGTTTTACCGCTCACTTTTAATTCAACTTCAAATGGCTGATCGCCGTCGGTATCCTCGACTTTATCTTCGTCCGATTTGGCACTGGCAAACAGCTCAAAATGAACAGTGCCATCGCGCCAATGTGACGCCGCTTCACGGGCCGCAGCAATTAAGCCGCCGGGGCCGCATAGATAGAGATGTTGGTCGTCTTCCTGCGCGCCTAGAACGTCATCCAGTTTGATACCCTGGCTAGGATCGCCGCCGTCATGGTGGAAGGTCAAGCCATCACCGAAGACCTCTACGATCTCGTCATAAAAGGCGGTTTCTTTTTTTGACTTGGTGCAATAATGGAGATGATAATCGGCACCCATTTCCTTTAAGCGATAGCCCATTGCCAGGAGCGGCGTAATGCCGATACCACCCCCAATTAACAGATGTTTGGCCGCATTTTCATCCAGCGGGAAATGGTTGGTTGGCGGCTCGGCAATGGTTAATTCATCGCCAACCGAGACCTTATCATGCATATATTTAGAACCACCGCCGCCGTTTTCTTCACGCAAAATTGCTGTAACCCAACGCTCGGTGTCACCCGGCTTATTCGCCAAGGAATATGATTTTCGCATATGCTCATCAATCTCAACATCGATATGCGAGCCAGCTTCCCAGGAAGGTAGATGTCCACCGTCTGCAGACACAAACTCAAACTTCTTGATGTTTTCAGTTAGTTGTTGGATATCCGTTACTTTGATCTTGATTTGGGACATCGCTGCTTCCTTCTGATAAATCTTAAATTTGTAAATTTTTTGTTGGGATGACGAACAGTATATATAAGAGAAACATCCGCTTTGGCTAACAAGATATGCTCTTAAATTGCATTAATCCAGCGACGAATTGTTTGACCAACCGGCATGAAGCTTTATTGATCACCCATGCTCGGCCTGACCTACAATAAAAATTTATTTATGATTGTTTCCCTGACATTTACGTCGTTGTTGGGGTTTCCGATCATCTCGCCCGCCTTGCCCGCTGTCCGCGATGCGCTCGGTATTTCGACCGAGAATATTGGCTGGATTATGGCCGCCTATTCGTTGCCCGGCATTTTTTTCATGCCCTTAAGTGGTTTATTGGCTGATCGCTACGGCAAACGCAGAATCCTATTCCCATCAGTGTTTCTGTTTGCTTTGGCAGGTGGTGCCTGCGCTTTTGCGCCCAATTTTGAAACACTTATTTTCCTGAGATTTTTACAAGGCATTGGCGCCAGCGCCCTTTCAACGCTCAATGTCGCAATGGTCGGAGATTATTTCAAAGGTCAAGATCGAGTGCGTGTGATGGGAACTATCGCTGCTACCCAAAATATTGGCAGCGGCGTTTTACCATTGGCGGGTGGTGCGCTTGCGACAATCGCCTGGTTTTATCCGTTTGGCTCATCGTTGCTGGCGGTGCCGCTTGTCATTTATCTGATTTTCGCAATGGAAGAAGTTCGCTCGGAAAGTATCAGCGAAAAATCAGGCACGCGTGCCTTTCTGAGTCATGCTTGGTCAAAATTGAACAATCGGATCGTCCTGGAACTGGTCTTTATGACCGGCGGTTTTATCTTCATCGGGTTTGGCGCCTTTATCACCTATATACCATTTGTTTTGAAAGATAACTTTGGTTCTCCTGAAATCCTCATTGGTTTGATCATCGCCGCCCGCTCGACCATGGGCGTGATTATGGCCACTCAACTTGTCCGCCTGACGCAGCATTTTTCATACCGAACATTGGTATTTTGCGCTTTTCTCACGATGTCCGCCGGTATGGCCATCGTGCCCTTTGCTCAAAGCCAATGGACGCTCATTTTGACTGCCATGTGTTATGGCGGATCATTTGGCATCATACGGCCCTCACTCCAAGTATTGCTGCTCAATCACGCCCCAGATGATTTAAGGTCAACATTTGCCTCGGCCTCGAATTTTGGCCTCCGTGTGGCTCAAACCATTTCGCCGGTAGGTGCCGGGTTCATCCTCATCACCGGAACGTACTCCACTCTCTATATAGTGGCGGCCGTATTGGCTGGTTTGATGGCGCTATTTGCGCTGACGGCTGTATCACTGCGCCCCATCGATTAATTCAACAGATATCCAGACTCGCTTTTTCTGAATTCGCAGTCCATATAACAGGGTATGGCTGACATAATCATTCGCGGCGCGCGCGAGCACAATTTAAAAAATATTGACGTTTCGATCCCGAGAGATTCGCTGACCGTAATTACGGGTCTATCGGGTTCCGGTAAGTCATCTCTCGCCTTCGACACAATCTATGCCGAGGGGCAGCGCCGCTATGTCGAAAGTCTGTCGGCCTACGCGCGGCAATTTCTTGAACTCATGCAAAAGCCGGATGTCGATTCTATCGAAGGCTTGTCGCCGGCTATTTCTATTGAGCAAAAAACCACCAGCCGTAACCCGCGCTCTACTGTCGGTACAGTCACTGAAATTTACGATTATATGCGGTTGATGTTTGCCCGCATCGGCATCCCCTATTCTCCCGCCACCGGATTACCCATTGATGCGCAGACCGTTTCTCAGATGGTTGATAGGGTAATGGAGATGAAAGAAGGCACCCGGCTCTATTTGCTGGCACCCATAGCGCGCGGCCGTAAAGGTGAATATCGCAAAGAGCTCCAAGATCTTGCCAAAAAAGGCTATCAGCGCGTTAAAATTGATGGTGAACATTACGAGATTGAAGAAGCACCAACGCTCGAGAAAAACTTCAAGCATGACATTGAAGTTGTCGTCGATCGTTTGGTCATGCGTGATGATTTGGCGCAGCGCTTGGCCGACAGTTTTGAGACCGCGCTAGAACTCGCCGACGGACTAGCCTTCACCGAAGATGCGGATAGCGGTGAGCGCGTAACGTTCTCCGCTAAATTCGCTTGCCCGGAATCCGGCTTCACGATTGATGAAATCGAGCCGCGGTTGTTTTCGTTTAACAATCCATTTGGCGCTTGTTCGTCCTGCGATGGTCTCGGCACGCAAATGTATTTTGATGCAGAACTTGCTGTCCCGGATGATCGACTTGCCCTTTCTGAGAGCGCGATTGCGCCCTGGGCCAATTCGAGCTCGAACTATTACGACCAGACGCTGGCAAGCCTTGCCAAACATTATAAATTTGATCTCGCAACGCCGTGGCGCAAACTCAAGAAAAAACAACGCGAGATTATTCTTTTTGGCTCCGGCACCAAGGATGTGGCGCTAAACTACGACGACGGCAAACAAACTTACGAAATTAAAAAGCCGTTCGAAGGCGTCATCCCCAATATGGAGCGGCGCTGGCGGGAAACCGATTCCTCCTGGATTCGCGAAGATTTGGCGAAATACCAAACCGTCACGACCTGCGATGTTTGTGAAGGCTATCGCCTCAAACCTGAAGCGCTCGCGGTTAAGATTAACGGAAAACATATAAGCGAAGTCACGCGGCTGTCTATTCTCGAAGCAGAATCCTGGTTCGCAGACCTACATAACCATCTCACCAAAAAGCAAAACGAGATTGCCCGGCGTATTTTGCGCGAGATAAATGAGCGCCTTGGCTTCCTCAATAATGTCGGCCTGGAATATTTGACACTCGCGAGATCGTCCCGAACCCTCTCCGGCGGTGAAAGCCAGCGCATCAGACTTGCCTCACAGATCGGCTCCGGCCTCACCGGCGTTCTCTATGTTTTGGACGAGCCTTCGATTGGTTTGCATCAACGCGACAACAACCGCCTGCTTGAAACACTGAAGCGCCTACGAGATCTCGGAAATACAGTCATCGTCGTCGAACATGATGAAGACGCCATGCGCTCTGCCGATTTTGTCGTCGATATCGGACCCGGCGCCGGCATACACGGCGGCAAAATCATCGCCATCGGCACCCCTGACGACATTATGAAATCTTCTGAAAGTTTGACGGGACAATACCTCACCGGCTTCAGGCAAATCGAAATTCCGAAAGAGCGTCGCCCCGGCCACAAGGGACAGAAAGTGTCGATCTCAGGCGCAAAAGAAAACAACCTGCAAAATGTCAGCGTAGATTTTCCGCTCGGCACTTTCACCTGTATCACTGGCGTATCAGGTGGCGGCAAGTCATCGCTGGTGATTGAAACACTTTTCAAAGCACTGGCTCGGCGCCTCAACGGCACCCGCGTTCATCCTGGCAAACACGATAAACTCTCTGGCACCGAGTTCCTCGATAAAGTCGTTGATATCAACCAATCGCCGATTGGCCGCACGCCGCGGTCAAACCCCGCGACCTATACTGGTGCGTTCACCCATATCCGAGACTGGTTTGCCGGACTGCCGGAAGCCAAAGCGCGCGGCTACAAACCCGGCCGCTTCTCGTTCAATGTCAAAGGCGGGCGCTGCGAAGCCTGTCAGGGCGACGGAGTCATCAAGATTGAGATGCACTTTCTGCCAGATGTCTATGTTGAGTGCGATGTCTGCCGCGGCAAGCGTTATAACCGGGAAACCATGGAGATCACGTTCCGCGGCAAATCCATCGCCGATGTTTTGGACATGACTGTCGAAGAAGGCCTCGACTTCTTTAAAGCCGTACCGCCGATCCGCGACAAGATGCGGACTTTGTTTCAGGTTGGGCTCGGCTACATTCATATTGGACAGCAAGCGACAACACTGTCGGGCGGCGAAGCGCAACGGGTAAAGCTCGCCAAAGAACTGTCGCGCCGCGCCACCGGCAAAACGCTCTACATACTGGATGAGCCGACCACCGGCCTGCATTTCGAAGACGTGAAAAAGCTGATTGAAGTGCTGCAAACATTGGTCAATCACGGCAATACCGTCATCGTTATTGAGCACAATCTTGAGGTCATCAAAATCGCCGATTGGATCATTGATCTTGGTCCAGAGGGCGGTGATAAAGGCGGCTACATTGTTGCAACCGGCACGCCCGAAGACGTCGCTGAAATTGCAACAAGCTACACCGGGCAATACCTCGCCCCGCACCTCAATTTGCCGAAGAAGAAAAAGAAAAAACGGGCTTGATTTTTCACCCCAACTCCTAGCATCACCCCTCAAAGGGAGGGATTTCGCTTACAGCCCGCGACTGCGGGTCGCCGCTTATGCGGCGCAGCCAAGCTTACGGAGTAAGCGCCCGGCGATTGAGGGGCCAATTTATTTCGCCGCGAAGCCTTCGACTTCGATGAGAAACTCCGGAAAAGCCAAACCAGAAATCAGCAGCAAGGTATGTGCAGGCTTGTGATCACCGAGAATCTCTTTTCGAATGCGGCGCATGTCATCCAGATCATCGCGGCTTACCAGATAGGTGGTTAATTTAACGAGGTCATTGAGCCCCATATCAGCGTCTTTTAGCACAGCCTCAATGTTGCGGTAGAGCTGGCGTATCTGGCCTTCGAAATCAGGTTCAATAGAGCCGTCTTGGTTCGATCCAACCTGGCCGGCAAAAAACACCATCCGCTCCTCGGGGTGGACTTCAACTCCATGAGTATAGGGATTAAACGGCGCATTCATCGATTCTGGATTGTAAAACGGGGCATCACTCACTCCAATAATTATTGTTGAGCGGCAACTCTAGCGTACTACCCAGATAGCTGAAAGCAGATGTCTTTCATCCCCGCCTCGCTCCTCCGCCATCAAGGGAGAGGCTATTTAGCGCTACGTCTTCGACGCAATAATTAAGTGACAGTCACTTAATTCACTTAATTAACTATTTCGAGGCGAAGCCTTCGATTTCGACCAGGAATTCCGGACGTGCCAAGCCAGAGATCACTAACAATGTATGCGCTGGCATGAAATCACCGAGGATCTCATTGCGCATATCTCGAAACGCGGCAAGGTCCTCAGAGCGAACCAGATAGGTTGTCATTTTGACCAAATCCGTCATTTCCATGTCGGCCTCGGTTAAAATTGCTTCAATATTTGAATAAGCATTGCGCGTCTGACCGGCGATATCCTCAGGGATATTGCCATCCGTGTCTGCGCCAACCTGACCGGAAAAGAAGATCATACGCTCTCCCGCCTGAACTTCTGCACCATGGGTATAAGGACCTGCCGGAGCACCGAGTGCTTCTGGATTAAAAAGTCGTGCCATAATCGTTCCTTTCTAAATTTTAAAAAATAAGAGGGGCGGAAAGCTCACGCTTCCCGCGCCAATGGGATATAAGAGGGGCGGAAAGCTGACGCTTCCCGCCCCGGTCTGGAGGAGTAACCAGAAACCTAGACCGCAGGTATTACACCCATGGGGCCAAATATGCTTTATCCCCCTGGTTTAAGTTCCTTCCAGACTTTCTGAGTGACATCGGTCATTGCAGCGTCATGATAACACGTTAGGTTAGCGAGTGGTTAATGTTGTATTGCCTCTGTGTCCCATAAGGTCTATCTGTTCGGCGAAATGACGACAGATTCACAAACACCTATTCACGTGATTGGCGGCGGGCTGGCAGGTTCGGAAGCCGCCTGGCAAATCGCCAAATGTGACATACCAGTTGTGCTCCATGAAATGCGCTCGGTGCGCACAACCGATGCCCACCAAACAGATGGATTGGCCGAGCTCGTCTGTTCAAATTCGTTCCGGTCCGATGATGCGAATCACAACGCTGTTGGGCTTTTGCATGACGAAATGCGGCGCTTGGGTTCGCTGATATTTGAATGCGCGGATGCCAATCGTGTGCCCGCCGGCTCTGCTCTGGCAGTTGACCGCGAAGGTTTTAGCGTTGCTGTTCAACAGGCTATCGAAGGCAACTCTTTGATAACCATCGCGCGCGAAGAAATTACAGAAATTCAGCCAGAGGAATGGGGCAGCACGATTATTGCGACTGGCCCGCTGACCTCACCCGATTTGAGCGCGGCCATTATTAATCTCACCGGCGACGAAAGCCTCGCCTTTTTTGATGCCATTGCGCCCATTGTCTACAAAGACAGTATCGATTTTGACAAAGCCTGGTACCAATCTCGCTATGACAAAGGTGATGGCGCAGACTATATCAATTGCCCGCTCAACGCCGATCAATATGACACCTTCATCCAGGATTTAATTGAAGGTGAAAAAGTATCTTTCCATGAATGGGAGGAAAACACGCCCTATTTCGAGGGCTGTCTACCAATTGAAGTGATGGCGGAACGGGGACCGAAAACGCTTTCCTATGGTCCGATGAAACCGGTTGGCCTGACCAATCCGCATGACCCTGAGCACAAACCCGCCGCGATTGTTCAATTGCGCCAAGATAATGCGCTCGGCACGCTTTACAATATCGTCGGTTTTCAGACCAAGCTGACCTACGGCGAACAGAGGCGCGTATTCCAAAAAATCCCCGGTTTGGAAAAAGCCGAGTTTGCTAGGCTCGGCGGATTGCACCGCAATACCTTTATCAATGGCCCCAAATTGCTTAGCCCGACACTTGCCTTAAAGGCGCATTCCAAGGTCAGATTTGCCGGCCAAATTACCGGCTGCGAAGGATATGTTGAAAGTACCAGCATCGGCTTGCTGGCTGGGCGATTCGCAGCTTTTGAGCAACTCGGACGTGATTACCCTCTGCCGCCCGCGGAAACCGCGCTGGGCGCCTTACTCAGCCACATTACAGGCGGCGCGGACGCTTCAACCTACCAGCCGATGAACATCAATTTCGGGCTCTTTCCACCCATTGATCGCCCCCTAATTGATGAAAATGGTAAGAAAATCAAAAGGTTAAAGGGAAGAGACCTAAAATTGGCGATGAGCCAACGCGGGCGAGAGAAAATGTCCGATTGGATCGCTCAGGCGACTTATCCATAGATTTTCCTCAAGAAATTTAGCTTTATCCACAACGAAGTGCCGCTCGGAAATCGACAGCCCAGCCTAAAAACGGCACTATAGCGGCTTGGGAGATAACAAGTATTAGCTGGCAGGCTCGTATCAGGAATCAGGCCCTGGTAGGAGTGAGTGTGTGACTAAAATAAAACTGCCAATGTAGCCACGATAGCGAAACAGATCAGGTCACAGTTCTAGAGCTTCGAAAATTCGATGATTCTCGAGCGGTATTTCCGGATACGGAGCATGGTGCAATCCGCCTCTACCCAGCGGGTGGACCGCCAGTATTCCCAATCGTCACAGCGCACGACATCATGTCGATTGATTGGGCGGCGCGCTCAGATCACATCGATGGGTCCTCACCGGCCCTCGCTAGAACGATCCGCGTACAGCCTTAAAAGTTAACATCATCTGCCGGCCGGCACGCCCCTTTTCGATCTTTACATCAAACGGATTGAAATCCCTGTTCTCAATTCGATTGAGAAAAAGTTCGGCCAAACTCGCTTGTAAAAAAATCGCCCGATAGCGTTTGTCTATTTTGCCGCCCAATTTTGAGCGGGCGTGGCCGATCTCGGCGCGAGCTATTTCAACCATATGCTTGATCGCCGAACGAATTTCCGGCGTCGGCTTTTGCGCCTGAAAAGTATAGGTATCAAAGCCGCAATCCTGCATTAAGGATTGCGGCATAAATATGCGTTTGTACTTTGACAATATAGAAGACGCTCGGATGATCCCGGTGAGCGCCCAGGCAACGCTGACATGCTCAGACGCTTCGGCCAAATTTTCAGATCGTTGAGTGCCGGAAGGTTGGAGCAGCTCCAGCATAAGCGCGTTTAATCTGCCGACCGTTCCGACAGCGTACTCCCGGAGCTCGGTGTCATTTTTGGGTGGTTCATCGATCATGTCGCGCGAGCGCGCGTTAATCAGCTGGTCAAACAGCGAACGGCTCAAATTATCGTGGTTAATAATTTTCGCCACGCCAGCCACAATGGCATGATCGTCAAAATTTCCAGCCGGGTCTGCATAAATGCGCTCAATCGCGTCTCGCCACCATTGCAGGCGGATTTCTCCCAGCAATGGCTCGCTCACTACCTCACGTGATTTGGCGATCTCCGCATTGAAAGCCAATAGAGTGAAGAGGCCTTCGCGCGCATCTTCAGGTGCGAACAATGTACAAAGAAAGCGGTCCCGATCCTGGCGACGGGTTTCTTCCGCCATATATGAAAGTGCACTAGCCATTTGAATATGTCATATAGTATTCGAGAAGTGAGACCAAGGGGATGAAAGCCAGGCCGTGAACAACGACGCCTCACGCAAAGGAACAGTTTATATTGTCGGTGCCGGTATGGCGGGGTTGTCGGCTGCGGTTTGCTGTGTGCAAAAAGGTCGCACCATCCGTTTGTTCGAAGCGACCAACCATGCCGGCGGTCGTTGTCGATCCTACAATGATGCCGTGCTTGAGCGCATCATCGATAATGGCAATCACCTCATTCTAGCTGGCAATACTGGGATCAAGAGCTATTTGGAAGCAATCGGCGCGACGGACGGTTTTGAAGCTGTCGATCCGGTCTCCTTTGAATTTATCGACCTGGATTCTGATGAAAGCTGGTCTTTGGTCCCAAGCCAAGGCTGCATTCCTTGGTGGATTCTGTTTCCGAGCCAACGCATTCCCGGCACCAGCCTTGGTGACTACCTTTCGCTCTCAAAACTTAAATCTGCGGCAGATCAACCTTTGGCCAACCTTATTGATCCCGCGCGGCCTATTTTTGATCGGTTTTGGCAGCCTTTGTGTCACGCTGTTCTAAACACAGATGCCAACGAAGGATCAACGGCTTCAATTTGGGCGATGTTGTCTGAGACTTTGTTGAAAGGCCGCGAGGCCAGCCGTCCGATGCTCACCAAAGAGGGGCTTTCGGCAGCCTTGGTCGATCCGGCCGTTGCTTATTTAGCCACCCATCAAGTGGCCCCAGAATTCAGCACCCGTCTTCGCACGATAGACAAAACGACTGAGCGCGTTCAAGCGATAACTCTGGATGACCAAAGGATTGCTCTCGGCCCCGAAGACGCGCTAATCCTGGCACTGCCGCCTAACGAAATTTCTCCATTGATTCCTGAGATTGACGTACCGACCGAAACGCGGGCCATCGTTAATGTTCATTTCCGGCTCGACGATCCGCCCATTCTGCCAAACAACGCGCCCTTTATCGGCATGATCGGCAGCACATCGCAATGGCTTTTCAAACGCGGAGATGTATTTTCAGTCACGATCAGCGCCGCCGACGCGTTGGCCGAGCAGTCCAACAGCGACATTGCGACAATCGTGTGGCGGGAAATCGCAAAAGTCATTGGCCGCGATGCAACGCGCGTCCCACCGGTCCGCGTTATCAAGGAGCAGCGTGCGACAATTGCTCAAACACCCGCGCAAAATAAGCGCCGACCTGATTCGGCGACAAAGTGGCAAAATCTCTTTCTTGCCGGCGATTGGACCAATACCGGCCTACCGGCAACCATCGAAAGCGCTGTGCGTTCTGGCCAAAAAGCCGCAGAATTGCTGCCAAATTAAATGGTTTCATTAAGTATTCAGTAATCATCTACCGAATAATCTTTTGTTTGTGTGTACTTACTCGGCTTTTTGGAATTAAGATAGCCGCGAGTAAGCCCTTTACGTTAACAATCAGCTCAGGAGAAAGAGGGAGAATTATGGGAAATCCACTAGATTCATTAACCGGCACAATTGTATGTGGCCTCATTTTAACCGTCATTATGGTCGTTCTAACGAACGTCATAGCGTCCTAGATTAACGAAAAGGAGGTCACATCATGGAATTTGGAATGGAATATTGGACTTTCATCGTTCGTTGGGCGCATGTCCTTTGCGGTGTCATGTGGGTCGGTTTGTTGTGGTACTTTAACTTTGTACAAACACCAACCGTTCCGACAATTCCCGATGAACTAAAACCAGCGATACCAAAGCATATCATGCCGGTAGCGTTGTTCTATTTCCGTTGGGCCGCTTTAGGTACTTTGGTATTTGGACTGCTGCTCGCATGGATGAATGGCTATATCGCTGATGCATTGTCACTCGGCTTAACCAGTGGCGCTGCACGTGACGCATCTATCGGCTTCGGCATGTGGATGGGTATCATTATGGCGTTCAATGTATGGTTCATCATTTGGCCAAACCAGCAAAAGCTTATTGGTCTGGTTGAATGTGCTGATGAAGATAAACCGAAGCTCGCACGTACCGCTGCTTTGGCATCACGGACCAACACAATGCTTTCGATCCCAATGCTTTATGCAATGGTATCTGCTCAGAACCTATACACTTAGACTGGTCGAAGATTAGAAAGAATGAGGTCGCTTCGGCGGCCTCATTTTTTGTGTGCCCTAATTAAGTGACAGTCACTTAATTAATATATGTGTGACCCTCGTCATAGCGCTGCTTCCAATACACCGATAGGCTATTGAAAAATAGAAACCAGGTGTTGGAGTTTTTTAGGTGAGCCTCACAGGTGCATTGTCTACGGCCGTTTCAGGGCTAAATGCCAGCGCAGTTCAGTTTAGAATTGCGGCGAATAATATCGTCAATGCCAATACGCCAAATTATCAAGCCAAAGAAGTCCGCACCCTTAGCCAGATCGCAGGACTGGAACAGGGAAATCATGGCGCGGCGGTCGGCGGCGTAACGACGACGATCGTTGATGGTGGTGATGTCAATCTCGCCTCTGAATTCATTGATCTCACTCAAGCCAAGATATCCTACACCGCAAACGCGCAGGTCATCGCCACAACCGAAGAATTGGTTGGATCGCTTCTCGATGTCCTAGGTTAATCGCCTAGCCTCCCCTAAACAGCTTGCATTCAGCCCCCTAATTATCGATCATTCGCGCAATATGGAGAGGGTAATGCACGAAATATTCATTCAAACAGATGACCAACGCGCAATTCTTGAAACGGTGCAGCGCTTCGTTGAAGAAGAGGTCACGCCGCGCGCAGCCGAACTTGATGCAAACACAGACCCGGCAGAAAGTTTTTCTTGGGAAATTGTCGAAAAGGCCCATGAAGTCGGCATCCGTCAGATGACGCTCCGGGAGGAATATGGTGGACTCGGAACAGATTCGCTCACCACGTCCATGGTGATTGAAGAACTCGGCAAAGGCGATCTCGGCGTCTCGGTAATTTTTGCCCAAACACTCAAGATTGCCCAGATCATGCAAATTGCCCTCAACGAAGAGCAGCGTGCACGGGTGTTGCCAAATTTCGCTGAAGACCCCCGCGGTATGCTGGGTATTGGTATTACCGAGCCCGACAACGCATCGAACTACTTCATCCCTCACCCCACACCGTTTCGCACGACAGCCGAGAAAACCGATGGCGGCTGGATCGTCAACGGCATGAAGCACTTTATCTCGAACGGCAATCGCTCGACCTTTTACCTGGTGTTTGTCCAGACTGAGAAAGGCAAACCTCTAGCCGAGGGCAGTACCTGCTTTTTGCTGGAGCGCGACCGTGAAGGTTTTTCGATTGGCCGTATCCACGACAAAATGGGCGAACGTCTCGCCAATAATGCGGAATTGGTTTTTCAAGACTGTTTTATCCCAGATGAAAATGTCGTCGGAGAAGTTGGAAATGGCTTTGGCGTACTCGCTGAATTCTTTCCACAAAGTAACGCATATGCCGGTGCGAGCATCTTAGGCGTTGCTGAAGCTTGTTATACCAAAGCAGTCGATTGGGCGACCATTCGAGTACAGGGCGGCAAACCGTTGATCCAGCATGACGGTATTCGTGCTCAATTGGCCGAGATGCGCATGCTGATTGATGCCTCGCGCTCTTATATCCACCGTGCTTGTTATCTCGCCGATCATCAGGAGGAAGGTTGGGATAAAACGCTCGGCGTACTCCCCAAGACCATGGCCTCACAGGCTGCATGGAAAATAGCCACCTGGTGCCTCGAAATTCACGGCGGCCACGGCTATATGAAGGAATTCGGCGTGGAAAAACTGGTGCGCGATGCGGCGGCCTTTCTTCATTCCGATGGCGTTAACCGCACGCTGTTCCTAAAAGCTGCCAATTTTATGTTTGAGGACTAAATCATGAAAGCGATGGTGCTCGAGAAAGCCAATACACCATTTATTTTAAAAGACGTACCGGACCCGGTCGCCGGCCCCGGCGAAGCCGTGGCAAAAGTCTATGCCTGCGGCTCTGGCTTGACGATCCAGCATTATAAAGCGGGGCGGACCCCTGCTGTCTTCCCGCGCATCATCGGCCATGAAATCTGCGCAGAGATTGTCGAAATTGGAGCCGGCGTAAGCAATCTTCAAATCGGCGACATTGTCACCTCGTATTTCTATATGAACTGCGGCACTTGCAAATACTGCCTTTCCAACCATGAACCGCTTTGCGAAAATCTCGGCGGATATGTCGGGCGGGAATGCGATGGCGGCTATGCGGAATTTATGAAACTACCATCTCGCTGGTTTATCAAACTGCCAGAGGGTCTCGATTGGCAAAACCAGCCGGCCCATGTCGGTGTTGCCATGGATGCGCTGGCAACGCCCTATAAAGTGTTGAGGCGCGCTAGGATCAGACCCGGCGAAACGGTTGCAGTGTTTGGTGCCGGCGGTGGTCTCGGCATTCATCAGGTGATGTTGGCGAAATGGGCGAATGCACATGTGATCGGTGTCGACACCAAAAGCAACAAGTTTGACGCTATTAAAAATGCCGGTGCCGATGAAGTCGTCGACGCCTCCGAAGGAAATGTTGTTGAAGCGCTGATGGATATCACCGATGGCAAGGGCGTCGATGTCTCTGTCGATTATGTATCGGCCCAGGTCACACTGGAAGCCGCCACATCTGCCCTTGGCCGGCAGGGCCGCATGGTCACGCTCGGCGGGGCGGGAGAACAGTTCAACGTCAACGCCAAGCATCTACTTTCAAATGAAATAGATGTGCTCGGCAGCCGCTATGTCACGCCACTGGAGATCATCGAAACCTATGAGTTGATGGCCCGCGGTGAGGTTTGGCCAATTGTCACCGAAATCCGCCCCCTCGAAGAAGCCGAGATTGTCCACGACTTGGTCGAAAAAGGCGACGTTACCGGCCGCGCAGCTTTGTTGGTAAACGAGCCCAAGTCAACGTAGTGAAAATCGCCATCAATCTAAGGAGAGTACGGAAAACAGTTGCTTTCTGTATGGGCTCCAGATGTCCGCTACACTCTCTAAAGCGGACACTAATTTCATAGCCCAGAGAGTCCGCTATTAGCCAAAAGCGGACATTTAGCTGGATATTGAAAAAAATTTGTCACTTGGTAAGCGGTAGTATGTCAGGTGCCACCAGACCAATTCTCCCGCATTTCGCAGATCACAGTCGTGGAGGAAAGTGCCTTACCATAACTATAAGAGAATAATGTCCCAGCCTAAAGAAAACTTGTTTCCGCCGGTTGATTAAAATGTAAGATGCTGGGGTAAAATAAGGGGGATGGATAGTGAGTCATTTGGTATCGGCCAGCCGGTCAGGCTTTTGCCTGTGTTCTAAGGTCCCCGCACGCCCACGCTAATATTCTATCGATTGATATTGAGAACGCCTTAAATGGTGAGGGTGTCCTGCAGATTCTAACCGGAGAAGATGTCGCTGAGGACGGTCTGGGTGGCATCCCTTGTGCTCAATTGGCGGGTGATGGTGGCTGGTTAAAAGGGTATCGCACGCAGTCAAACAATTGCCGTGGTAGGAAGCGACACTCGATCGTCTTTTTCCAGCGGGTGATCATCGCTAATCATCAATTGGAAAATTGGTGGATATCGTCAAATATTATTGCTTCCATGCCACCATCAACAGCTATATTCGTGCCATTGATCCAGCCGGATTCATCATCCAATAGGAAGGCGACCGCGGGGGCAATTTCTTCCGGATGGCCGGGGCGGCCTACACGTTCAATATCAGTTTTCGCTTTCTCGCCAAATGCGGCAACGAAATCGTCAATTATTGGCGAATCAACCGGTCCCGGGCTGACGGAATTTAAACGGATACCCCGATCATGCCAGCGCATGGCATTCGCTTTGGTCCAAGTAATGAGACATTCCTTTGAAAAGAAATAGCTGCGTGGAAAGCCGACATCATGTTCTGTGCAAAAAGCTTCACGGTCGGCATCGTCATCTAGGCTGAGGCATTTCTTCACAACACCAATATTTGGCTGCCAGCCAAATCCAGCCAAAGACGCCATGTTAACGATTGATGCGCCATCGGCGAGCTTGGGTACGATCATCTCCGTAAAGCGGCGCAGCGCAAAGAAATTCACCGTAAGTACCAGCGCGGCATCCTCTCCGCGAGGGGGTAGCCCGGCAATGTTGCATAATCCGTCCGCCGGACCCTCAAATGCTTCTACCGCCGCTTTGATCGACGCATTTCCTGCACCAAAATCAGTCAGTTCAATCCGATGATATTCGTCTACATTGTCAGTCCGCTCGGTGCGATCAAAACCAACAACCGTTGCCCCTCGCTCGCGCAACAATGCGCAGGTTGCCTCACCAATACCCGACGCTGAACCGGTTACTATTATACGTTTTCCTTTGAGTGCCATAAGCGATTCCCTTTTCCTTAATCAAATGCCATCCTAAAGAATTAAAGTCTAATATCTATGAAAATCAAGCAGAAACGAATGTCTCCTTTGGGTCAAAAGCAGACTCTTTTGCCAAATCCAGTTTATGTCTGCTTTCGGGGGTAAAGCAGACGTTTCGACCCAATACCAAAACCACTGATTTTCCCTATGGGCGTCCTTGACTTGGCTGGTGTTAGGTTCCGTATTTTCGTTATTATAAGTAAAATCTTATCAAGCTAAGACTTAAACTTCCAAGATAACTTTCAAGCGCTTATCGCTGGGTTCCATCAGCAACTTTATCGCTTCGCTGAGATCATCCAGTTTATACGTGTGGGTGATAAACGGCGTGAGATCGACCTTGCCGTCTTCCACCAGTTTGATACTGGCGGGAAAATCTGAGGGCAGGGCAGCGCGGGCGTTGATGATATTAAGCTCTTTAAAATAAAACTCATAGAACGGCAATTTTCCTTCGAGCGCGGCATAAATGCCAAAAGGGATAATCCGCCCACCGATGCGCGCCAAATCCATTGCCTCGCCGAGCACTGAAATATAGCCAACAGCTTCAATCACCACATCTGCGCCCCGCCCCTCGGTGAGCTTCAATACTTCAGCTTTTGCCGCCTCACCATGCTCGACAACGACATCGGCACCCATTTGCGACGCCAATCCTCGTTTATAGGCATTTCGAGAGACACCGATAACGGTTTTTACACCAAGCGCCTTAGCAACTTGAATTTGCAGCAAGCCGGTCACCCCAAGACCTAGGATTACCACAACCTCATCTGATTGAATATTGGCTCTGTTTTGGGCGTGCAGTACTGTGGTCATCACTTGGATGAGCGGTGCTTCCGTCATGTCTATTTTGGTGCCGAGTGCAAATATGTTTGATGCCGGGGTTAGAAAATATTCGGCAAATACGCCGTCAATCTCACGGCCGACCAGCCCGCCATTTTCACAAAGATGGGTATCGCCTTTGTCGCAGTAGAAGCAATCACCGCAATACAGCACAGGATCAACGATTACGCGATCGCCGGGGCCACTGCCATCAGCCGCCTGCCCTTCAATAATTTCGCCGACCGCCTCATGCCCCATGACGATCGGCGTGTTGGCCGGAATGCCGCCACTATAGATTTTTGTGTCCGTGCCGCAGATACCGACATGGCTAATTTTCACCAGCACTTCGCCTGCGCCACAAGTAGGAGTTGGGCGGTCCGTTATGGCGACTTTATTTGGCTCACTTAATAGCGCTGCTTTCATTTAGCTCTCTTATAAAATTTCGTTTAATTGAATACTCAGCTCAACCATCCGGTGATGGGCGGTGTGTTCTGCGAGAAATCTTTTCCGCGCGGCTTCGGCAATTTTTTGGCGTTCTTTAGGCGCGTTGGCATAACGATCTATCAAACCTGGCAACGCGTCCAATGATTTAAAATAGACCGCCTCAACATCGGGCTCAAACAAAGAAAGCGAGTCTTCTCGCCAATCCGTTAGGGCAAAGGCACCGCTCGCGGCGATTTGGAAAATGCGATGATGGCAGGATTTAGGCCACGGCGTGAGATTTAAATTGATACCAGAAGAACAAAACAGCGGCGAAAGATCATACCACTCCCGACCTTCATGCATGATCACACTCTCGCGGTCTGTTGTTGCTGAGCCTATGCCGACAATATGTAACTCCCTATCACCAACCGCATGGATAAGTTGCTCCGCCGTTTTAGAAGTATCCGGCAATTTGGGAAGGTTTATGCTGGGATCGATCTCCAAGGACGCTACTCGACCGGGATGAGAGCTGCAGCCACCCGACGATCTTCTGTGGCGAGCACATTGAATGTCCGGCAAGCGGCCCCGGTGTCCATCGGTTCTATGACAATGCCGGCACTTTTTAGCTCATCACGAATGGCTGGAGGGATAAGCGACATGCCCTTACCACAGCCGATCAGCAATATATCTACAGGCGGTTCAGCTTCAATGACGGCGGCTAAATTTTCCACTCCAAGCTCCTCAATTGAGCTGACGGGCCAATCGACGGTCTCACCCGGGAAAACGAGAATAGGACGCTCGAATACCGTGTCACTGATCCTGAAACGGAGGTCACCATAGCTTTGGATAATTTGCTGGCCAAGAAGCGTGGTCGGGGTGATATCTAACGACATTGACCGGTTCTCCCTTCTTGGCGCAATCGATAGGAACTTTAGGAAGCCGCCTCTTCGGCAACTTCTTTATCACTTTTAACACGTGCTGTTCCGCGGTTAACATCCAAGTAAAGCAAAAGCGGCACAGCGAGGCAAATTGAGGAATAGGTACCAATAATCACGCCCCAGATCATTGCAAAACTAAACCCACGAATAACTTCGCCGCCCAAAATGTAGAGCGAAAGCAACGCCAATAGCGTCGTGACAGAGGTCATAACGGTGCGAGATAAGGTCTCGTTGATTGAGTTATTCAACAATTCATACAGTGACATAGTTTTGTATTTTCGAAGATTTTCCCGTACGCGGTCATAAACCACAACCGTATCATTGATCGAATAACCGGCAATCGTCAGGATCGCGGCCACGGTCGAAAGGTTAAACTCGATGCCGGTAAGGGCAAAAATGCCGATCGTGGTAAAAACGTCATGCAGCAACGCAATGATTGCGCCGAGGCCAAACTGCCATTCAAAGCGGAACCAAATATAAATCAATATGCCTAGGATCGCGAGAGCGACGGCCAACACGCCATCGCGGAAAAGTTCTTCGCTCACTTTGGGGCCAACAAACTCGGTGCGGCGGTATTCAACACCTGCCCCTAAAGTAGCTTTGACCTTATCAATTGCTGCTTGCTGGGCTTTCTCACCGCCTTCTTGTTTCTGAATGCGGATAAGGATATCGGTCGGTGCGCCAAATTCCTGAAGCGCCACTTCGCCGAGCCCAAGATTTGAAAGCTCTGTGCGCATTTCGCTCAATCTGCCTGCTTTATCAACTCGCACTTCAATCAAAATGCCGCCTTGGAAATCGATGCCGTAATTCAGATCGCGGGCACCAAACAAAACTGCCGATGCCAAAATAAGCAGGGCCGAAAAGACAAAAAATAATTTCCGCCGACCGATAAAATCGAGATTGGGCTTAATCGGGATAAGATTCAAAGGTTTCATCGTATTTACTCGGCCCCTCTAAATCGGCACTTCGGTGGCGCGGCGGGTTTTAATCCACGCGACAACCATCAAGCGAGTCAGCATAATTGCAGTAAACATCGAGGAGACAATGCCAATCGATAAGGTCACAGCAAAACCACGTACCGGACCTGAGCCGAAATAAAATAGGATTAAAGCGGCAATCAGGGTCGTTAAATTGGCATCGATAATCGTTGTGATCGCGCGGCTATAGCCGGCATCAATTGCCGAGATCGGCGTTCGTCCAGCCCGCACTTCTTCCCGAATGCGTTCAAACACCAATACATTCGCATCCACCGCCATACCAATGGTAAGCACGATACCGGCGATGCCTGGCAGCGTGAGTGTTGCTTGCAAAAGAGAAAGGCCACCGAGGATCAACACCATATTGACCAGCAGCGCGACATCCGCAAAGATTCCAAAAATGCCGTAGGTAACGACCATGAAGATGACGACCAGGATGAGGCCGATGATCGAGGCTATTTTACCGGCAGCGATCGAATCGGCGCCCAGACCCGGACCAACCGTGCGTTCTTCCAAAATCGTCAATGGTGCTGGCAAGGCACCGGCGCGCAACAGAAGCGCCAAATCCTGTGCGCCGCTAATCGTGAAATTACCACTGATCTGTCCGCTACCGCCCAGAATAGGCTCACGTATAACCGGCGCTGAAATCACTTTGCCATCCAGCACGATCGCGAAAGGACGGTTCACATTTTTTTTGGTGACGTCTGCAAACTTTTTACCACCCAGCGTGTCAAAGCGGAAATTCACAATCGGCTCACCGGTGCGACTATCAAATGATGGCTGAGAATCAATCAATCGATCACCGCCAACCGCGATGCGTTTGCGCACCAAATAATACTGTGGCTGACCTCGTTCGGCGTTTGACTCGACAGATGCCAACAACATTGATCCGGGTGGAATACGTCCTTGCAACGCCTCAGCGATCGAGCCTTTACGATCGAGCAAATGAAAACTCATTTTAGCCGTTTTACCGAGCAGGCGCTTTAGCCGTTCTGGATTATCGAGACCCGGAACCTGCACAAGAATGCGGTCCTGACCTTGACGTTGAATGGTTGGCTCGCGCGTGCCGGTTTCATCAATTCGGCGGCGCACTATTTCAATCGATTGATTAACTGCTGAATTTTTGATGTTGCGAAGAGCTTGCTCGGTGTAACTGATTGTTATCCGATTTCCTTCGCCAAGGACTTCCAAATTTTGCTCAACGCCCTGGACCAAGCCTTTTGCTTTTTCCAATTCGGACGATTTGCGCACCATGAAAGTTGCGACTTCGCCCCGGCTACCAAGCCCGGTATAACGGATACGATCTTTGCGGAGAGCGATGCGGATGCCATCCACCAAACTGTCCAAGCGCTCGCGCACAACGGCGCTTACTTTGACCTCCAGCAATAGATGGGAGCCACCTTGCAGATCAAGACCAAGGTTAACCTGCTCATTCGGTAACCAGCCCGGCAAACTTTCAGCGGACTGACGGTCCAACAAATTCGGTGCCGCAAAAGCGAAGCCGAGAAACACGATCCCTAGAATAATAGAAATCTTCCATTTAGAAAAATAAACCATGCGGCGTGCCAGAAATCCTTATAGCTACTTTATTTTTTGCCGCCGCCCAGCAATCTGCTGAGCCCGCCCATTAGGCCACCGCCGCCTTGATCATTGGTTGGGGCAGCCGGCGCGGCACCGGAAGCCGCTTGAGATTTGGATTGCACGCTGGCGAGTAAAGAGCGTTGAACGCGGATTTTAATACCTTCAGCAATTTCCACCGCCAATTCATCGTCATTCACAACTTTTGTCACCGTGCCCTTAATACCACCGCCGGTTACGACCTTATCGCCCCGGCGAACGGCACTTAGCATTTCACGGTGTTGTTTTGCGCGTTTTTGTTGCGGTCTGATCAATAAAAAGTAAAAAACCACAAAAATCAAAACCAGCGGCAACAGCGTTGTTAAACCGCCATCTGAACCACCTGCGGCTTGCGCATAAGCTGGCGAAATAAACATGTATAGCTCCCTAATCAATAACGTTGCGCGGAATATAACTCGCTACACCGTCATTGCAATCGTAAAGCGCGGTTTTTCACGAAAAATTGCCAAACACCGAAGTTGGGAACGAACATATTGACGGACCGATTCCTTGTGGTAGGGTCCCGCCGCTTGAAACATATGGCGTATTTGGAGTTGATTTGAATGTCGAAACACGAGCTTGAGCCCGTATTGGAGCGGATTGCAGACGCTTTGGACCGCTTGGCGCCACCGGCGAGCAAAAGTCATGATTTGACTGGCGCCGATGCTTTTGTTTGGCATTCTAATCCTGAGAGCCTTGAGCCGATTCACAAGGTTAATCGCATTGAATTGGACCTTCTGCTGGGTATCGAACAGCAAATCGGTATTCTGCGCTCAAATACAGAGCGTTTTGCCGATGGCTTGCCGGCCAATAACGCTCTTCTGTGGGGCGCGCGTGGCACGGGTAAAAGCTCGCTGGTTAAAGCCCTTCATGCAGAGATCAATGAAAAGAATGCCAATGGCCTGGCCTTGGTGGAAATCCACCGTGAAGACATTCCGACGCTGCCGCGCTTGCTGCATGTGTTGTCAGAAACAGATCGGCGCTGCCTCTTATTCTGTGATGATCTTTCTTTCGAGATGGAAGACGCGACTTTTAAATCGTTAAAAGCTGTTCTTGAAGGCGGCATCGAAGGCCGGCCTGAAAACATTATTTTCTACGCGACCTCAAACCGCCGTCATTTGATGCCGCGCGATATGATTGAAAATGAACGCTCAACCGCGATCCACACAGCAGAAGCGGTTGAAGAAAAAGTCTCTCTATCGGATCGATTCGGACTATGGCTCGGCTTCCATCCGGTCAAACAAGATACTTTCTATGAGATCATTGATGGTTATGCGAAACGTTATGGTCTCGATATCGACCAAGCTCAGCTTCATGCTGAAGCGCTTGAATGGTCAATGACCCGCGGTTCTCGCTCGGGTCGTGTCGCCTGGCAATTTATCCAAGATCTCGCCGGTCGCCTCGGCAAGCAAATCGAATAACCCCATAAAGCTGTCAGGCACCTTTTAATCCCATTGATTCTAAACGATTTTTTATAAGGTACCGGGTACCATTTTTAGCGACGCATTCAGACGCTTGAGATGCCGGAGCGGGTTGATCGCGCGTTTGCCTTTGCGGATTTCAAAATGAAGCTGCGGCCTGACGACATTACCGGAAGCACCGACTTTGGCGATCACCTGGCCTTTGCCGACTTTATCGCCGCGCTTAACCAGCAACGAATCGTTATGAGCGTAGGCCGTCACCCAGCCGCCTGGATGTTTGATCAGCAGTAAATTGCCAAATCCCCGGAGTTCGTTCCCCGCATAGGCAACAACGCCGCTGCCGGCTGCCCGCACTGACGCGCCGCGTGGTGCGACGATGTTAATGCCATCATTGTGCAAACCATCGCCTTTGGAGCCGTAAACCGATAACAACCTGCCCCTCACCGGCCAATTAAAGCGGCCCGAGGTTTTGACCCGCGGCACGGCAATCGTTTTAAGAGCTGTTTGGATTTGGGTGCTTGGCTTAACACGCGATTTAGGTTTATTCGGTTTCCGGGACGGCGCAGGAATCTCCGGCACCGGCGCGGCGCTCTCCTTCACGGAGGATAGTTTTTCGGTTTGCACAGGTTCACGCTTTGGGACCGTCGTATCTTCCGGCATATCGGACGCACCCGAAGACGGCAAAATAAGCTTTTGACCGACATAGATGCGGTAAGGTGAGCGCAAATGGTTCATCCGCGCGAGCTCATAGGCATCAACACCATAACGCCTCGATATTTTATAGAGAGAATCACCCCGAACAATTGAATGCACCCGTGGTCGCGGCAAAATGAGCGACTCGCCACGCTCCAACCGATAGGGCGGTGTTAGATCATTGGCTTCGATAATGGCCCGGGCTGAAACGCCATAACGTCGGGACAATATGAAAAGCGTGTCGCCAATTTTGACCCGGATCACGCCGCTTGCCGGAATGTCTGCGCGCTGGGAGACAGGGGTTGGCGGGCGCGCAGAAATCGGCGCGACACGTTGATTGCCGGAGGACTGTCCAGGCGGCGGCCATTGCAAATTGCTGCAGCCTGATAAAATCAGGATGACACCAATTGCTGTAATTTTTCTAATATCCATTTCCATAGATACCGCTATGACTTCAGTTGTTTACGTACCGGTCGATACTCCCGGTATTAAAGGCACAAATCGGACATCCCGCAACTCTTCGGTTTCCAGTCCGTGATCGGTTTTACCAACTTTCAATATTGTTTGGAAATCATCACTCAATCCAATCGGCACGACCATAATACCACCAATCGAAAGCTGATCAGCTAAAATCGGCGGCACGTCAGCCGCGGCAGCCGTCACAATAATGCGTTCAAACGGCGCCTGAGCGCCCCATCCGAGCGTGCCATCACCAACTTTGGTCGTCACATTTCGGACGCGCAATTCTTCAAATCTTATTTCTGCTTCTCTCAACAGTGGCTCATGGCGTTCTATCGTATAAACACGGCGACATAATGGTGCCAATATCGCGGTCTGATAGCCTGACCCGGTACCAACCTCGAGCACTTTCTTGCGATCATCGAGTTCAAGCGCTTCCGTCATTAAACCGACAACACCTGGTTGGCTTAGCGTTTGATGGTGACCAATCGGCAAAGTGATGTCTTCGTAGGAGCGATCTCGAAATGCTTCGGGGACGAAGATTTCGCGCGGCACGCTTTCCATCGTTGCAATAACATCAGTGTCGGTAACGCCCGCGCGTCTCAAGGACAGCACAAGTTCCATTTTGAGATTAGCCGAAAGATTAGGTTCATAATTCACAGTCAGAGTTCCCCAATAAATCCTGGTCCGGCAACTGCAACGCTCTTATGTGTTAAAAGCGTCTTCCAATTTTCGCATCGTTGCCGGGTGGGTAAGATCCATTGAAAGCGGTGTAACCGAAATTGCCCCATTTTGGATTGCTGCCAAATCCGTGCCAGCCGGATAGCTTCCAGAATGTTGCTGTGCGCCGATCCAAAAATACGGCTCACCTCTCGGATCACTGCTCTCGATAATCTCATCGCCGATTTTGCGGCGCCCTTCCCGGGTGATTTCGATGCCAGTTACCTTTGTCTTGGGTACAGGGGGAAAGTTAACATTTATTAAAACATCACGCGGCCATGCAAAAGAAGTGACTTTTTTGATGATTTTTGCCGTATATGCCTCGGCTGAAGACCAGTTTACCTTTGTTTTCACGTGATCGTCGTCGATTTCCTGGCTAAAGGCGATTGCCGAAATGCCAAACAAAGTTGCCTCCATTGCCGCTGCAATCGTGCCGGAATAGGTCATATCTTCACCGACATTGGAGCCTCGATTGATGCCGGACAGCACCAAGTCGGGACGATGGTCTTTCATCAATTTATTGATCGCCAACATCACACAATCGGTCGGTGTGCCATTGACGCTATAACGATTTTTACCGGCCTTCTTGATCCTGAGCGGCGAGCGCAAAGTCAAAGAATGCCCCGTTGCACTTTGCTCGGTCTCTGGCGCAACAACCCAAACTTCTTTTGCGATCTTCTTGGCAATCGCTTCGAGTTTTTTCAAACCCGGCGCGTTAATGCCATCGTCATTGGAGATAAGAATGCGCGACTTTTTAAGATTGAGAGGGGCGTCAAACATCTAAGCAGTAATGGCTTCGAGGCCGCCCATATAGGACCGCAAGGCTTCCGGCACGACAATCGAGCCATCTTCCTGCTGATAATTTTCCATAATCGCGATAAGCGTCCGCCCAACAGCAAGGCCGGAACCATTGAGTGTATGCACATGGATCGTGCCTTTGCCTTCGCTCGGACGATAGCGGGCTTTCATGCGCCGCGCTTGGAAATCGCCGCAATTGGAAACACTGGAAATCTCCCGGTAGCGTCCCTGCCCCGCCAGCCAAACCTCAATGTCATAGGTTTTATGGGCAGAAAATCCAAGATCACCTGTGCAGAGCGATACCACCCGATACGGCAGCTCAAGCCGTTTCAGCACTTCTTCGGCGCAATTTGTCATGCGTTCATGCTCGGCTTCTGAGTCTTCGGGCTTGGTGATCGCGACCATTTCGACTTTGGTAAATTGATGTTGGCGGATCATGCCGCGGGTATCTTTACCGGCAGAGCCTGCCTCCGATCTGAAACACCATGTCATCGCCGTGTAGCGGCGCGGCAGAGTGTCTTCATCGATTATGCTATCGGCAACGATATTGGTCAGCGGCACTTCGGCTGTCGGAATAAGATAATGCCCTTCATCGGTCTTAAAGAGGTCTTCTTCGAATTTAGGCAATTGGCCGGTGCCAAAAAGCGCATTGTCCCGCACCAAGGCCGGTGGATTAATCTCGGTATAGCCATTTTCGCCGGTGTGCAGATCGAGCATAAACGCCGATAGCGCCCGCTCCATCCGCGCCAACGCGCCCGACAAAATCACAAAACGCGCGCCGGACATTTTGGCTGCGGTTTCGAAATCCATCTGACCAAGCGCTTCGCCAAGATCGAAATGTTCTTTGGCCTCAAAACTATGCGTGATTGGCTCGCCCCAAGTTCGAAGCTCAATATTATCGTCCTCGTCCTCGCCTTCCGCCACGTCATCTGCCGGAATATTTGAGATCGTGCTCATTAATGCGTCTAACGCGTCACCGGCTTTTTTAGCTGCGTCCTCGGCTTCGGCTTGCGCGTCTTTTGAGGAGGCGACTTCTTTAATCTCGGCATCGGCATCGTCGCCTTTGGCTTTTTTCATGCCAATGATTTTGGAGAGCTCATTGCGCCGCGTTTGCAATTCCTGCGCTGTCGTCTGTGCATCGCGGCGACGCTTATCGATCTCGATTAATTGCGCTGCCATGGGCTCCAGCTTGCGTTTCGCAATCCCAGCGTCAAAAGCGTCTGCATCCTCACGAATGGCTTTAATATCAAACATTTAGATTTTCCGAGTGTTAAGTTTGTTGAGGCACTTATAAGGCGATCACGCACAATGGACAAGCCGCACAAAAACCTCCCAACCACGCCGTCATTCCGGACTTGATCCGGAATCCAGAGGGAACCACAAAGGGCACGAAGGTGGATACGCGGACTAGATCTGCGTATCCACCTTCGTGTTCTTCGTGGTTCTGTATCTTGGCGAATTAATGGGGACACGTAACAGGTAGATGTCCCCTTAATTCTCAAGCCAAGAAATTATCGATAATAGAATCGCTACGTATTAAAATCCGTCTCTTCGATGATTTCTTCTTCCTCATCGTCGTCTTCTTCGGCAGCGGCTTTTTTCTTCTCGACGGCGCGGACGGCGATGATGGAAATCTCGTAGAGAATAATGATCGGTATAGCGAGCCCGACTTGGCTGATGATATCCGGCGGCGTTAGAACGGCAGCGGCGATAAACACCATGACGAGGGCGTATTTGCGTTTTGCCGCCAAGCCGACAGAGGTTACGACACCTGCCCGTGCCAATAATGTAAGAACAATCGGCAACTGAAAGCTGAAACCAAAAGCAAAAATAAGCCGCATCACCAAAGACAGGTACTCGTTCACTTTGGCTTCCAATTGAATAGGCAGTCCTCCGGCGAGGCCAGCTGATTCAAAACTCAGGAAAAATTTCCAGGCCAATGGAAAAATGAAGTAGTAGACCAAGGCGCCGCCGGCAAAAAACAGGATCGGTGACAACACGAGATAGGGTGCCAAAGCCATTTTCTCGTTTTTGTACAAACCCGGCGCGACAAACTTCCAAAACTGCATCGCCACAAATGGAAAGGTGACAAATAATGCCGCCCATATAGATACTTTTATATAGGTGAAAAAGGCTTCATGAAGCGCGGTGTAAATCAGCCGGCGATTTTGTCCGGTTTCCTCCATAACGTCGGCTAGCGGCTGCACCAAAAAGGCGTAGATATGTTCAGAAATCGAAAAAGCGCCAACAAACACGACAAAGATCGCAATCACCGAGTACATCAGCCGATTGCGAAGCTCAATGATGTGTTCCATCAGCGGCGACTTATTGTCTTCAACAGCGTCGTTCACGCCGTATCTTCCTTTTTATTTTTGTCGAGTTCCTCAAACTTTTCCGGCGCTACTGGAGGTGCCTCAACGACCACAGGCTCTTCGTCATCATCGGGGCTGTCGTCATAAACAGCCGTACCGTCGGGGTCTTTCGGATCATCTTCATCATCATAGGAAGGATCATCTAAATCGGTTGGATTGCCTTTATCTTCACTGAAATCAAAAGCGTTTTTAATTTCGCCGTCAGGATCGATGGTATTTTCAATCGCTGAATTTGCATCAAATGATCCGGCCGACTCGATTTGCTTTTTAACTTCATCAAGTTCGGTATCCCGAATCATGTCATCGATATGCCCCCGAAACTCGCGGGTCATGCCTTTGGCTTTGCCAACCCATTGCCCAACCGTGCGCAAGACCCGAGGAAGGTCCTTGGGTCCAATGACGATGAGCGCCACGATTAAAATGATGGTGATTTCGGTCCAACCGATATCAAACATTTAAGCTGCCATACCAGAGTTGCCTGAGTAATTGCTGGGCCGAAAATTCGGTCATGCAAAAATTAGATCAGCTTTTAACTGAATCTTCTTTATTCTCAGCAGATTCCGAAACCTGAGCGGAAGTATTTTCCACAGGCTTTGAATCGCTCGAAGAATCGGTCACTTCCTCCGCCATTCCAGATTTGAAATTCTTAACACCCTTGGCAACGTCTCCCATAACTTTGGGCAGTTTACCGGCACCAAAAATAATCAAGACAATCACAAGGACGAGGACAACCTGCCACACTCCAATCCCCATTTTAATATACTCCTACTAATCATAAATTTTATGGTGCGGATAATGGCAGAATCCGGGACATAGAGCAATCTCTACGCTATCTAAATTATAGAAACATGATATATTTCCTGAATTAGACCTATTTTCAGAATGAAAATGGACGGACCTATGAACATCGGGAACTCTGGAATATCCGCAATCTTGGCTATCTCTGCCGCACTCGCGCTGACCTCATGTTCTGATCCGGATTTTGTCGACTTGAGCACAGAATCTTTGACCAAAAAAATTCCCAAAGGCGCGGAAATCTCCATCACCAAGAAAAATGTCGCAAAGCAGGGTTTAAGTGCCACTGTTACGTTAGAGTTAACCGCTGTGATCAAAAAGAAAGAGGGTGATGATAAGCTGACCTATTACAAAGGCAGCTGCATCGTGAAAGGCGATCGAGTTTCGCGAGCCTTTCTGCGTCCCGCCAATACTTGACGCTAACCTTTTCCACCACCAAGACATAAAGGTGACGGCATGGTCTCGCCGCCTTTGGCTTTCCACTCATCGGGGGTTAAGGTCTGCAATGCAAGGGCATGCACCGAGCCGGCCAGCTCGTCGGCCAACACTTTATTGATACGCTGATGGCGCTGGATGAGCCGAACATCTTTAAATTCATCAGATATAATGACGACTTTAAAATGAGACTCGGAGCCCGGCGGCACGTTGTGCATATGGCTCTCATTGATGACTTCCAATCCCACTAAAGGAACTGCATCCACCAATTTTTGTTCGATTGTTTCTTGTACGGTCATCGTCTTATTTTCCAAAATTTACCTGATGGTATTCTAATCGCTCAGCATCAATTGGTAAATATCTTCATTTCGGCAACCAACCTTGCATGCGCGACTGCAATTGCGGCGACATAAAATCTTCAATTGGCCCTAAAAAGGATTTGAGATGAACCAATGTCAGTGGATCTTTGGTGGACAGCTGATTGACCGCCAACTCAACCGCTTTGTAAGACGCTTCAATAAATCGACCCGCATCATTCGTCACAATTTCCCAATCGCCTGCCTCCTCAGCAACAAACTGAACAGACTGATCTAGGAAAATGCGATGGCGGATATTTGTATTGTTTAAAATAAAATGCGCCATGCGGTCGATGGTGAGAGCGCTTCTCTGATCCTTTTCGGTGAGATAGGTATCCGGTGTCATTTTACAGATCAGAATCTCATCTGAGCTTGGCGACAGGTGAATGGCAGAATCATCTGAAACCGCGCGCAAAGCATAATCATAATCCATGGTCGAGAAATATTTGTTTCCGCCTTCGCCTGAGGCGTGATCAGGAATCACCATCAAGGGATGCGGGAACAATCCATGCGCAATCACTCCAGAACTGCCGACACGCCAATTTAGTTGCGAGGGGTAGGAGGTTGATTGCTTTGCATCGGCAAAATAGCCGGCAAAAATCGGATGCATGTGTTCAAGACAGAGGCCAACCAGCGCCCGAGGTGACAGATGCTCTGCTATATGCCCCCGCAAAACCGGAACAGCGGTATTTTCATTGAGCCGCATTAAGGATGTCGCAATAGCCCGCTTTCCCTGCACTCTTAAATCATGCATACGCGCAAACGATCCGTCAGCGATGATAAAATCAGAATCCAGCAGAACCGCCGCAGATTCAGAAAGGTCTGATAACATGTGCTGGGCGGTTAAGCGTTGAACGTTATGTTTTACCGTTGTTGGATCGGAATTAGCGATGGCCTGATCGAGGGTATCGCCGCCATAAGCTATCTCATCGTAAAAATGAAAATGTGGTTCCGCAATTTTGGCAAGTTCGGCGAGGCTTGGTTCAAAAAGCGCCTGCGATTCTCGATCGGTATAAATATGATAGTGAACGTCAGCCTGTTCGGCCAAGGCCGGAAGATTGCCGTGTGCCAGTTGCGATGCTAGCGAAAACTCAGTAAACTTATTGACAAAGTCGTGTCCCCACACCGTGACAAAGACATCGTAGCGCATAGGCCCGCCCTACTCGGCTTCGAGTGATGCGAGGTCTTCGCCGTCATCAGGATCGAGAGGATCTTCATTCATAACCTCTACCTCCGGCACCTCTTCAAGCTCGTCCGGATCAATTGCAGGTGCCATATTCGCCCGCGTTCCCAATGTCTGAATGGCGGGGCGTTTATCAATCAAGCCAGCGGCTTTAAGATCTTCCATACCCGGCAAATCTTCCAGACTTTCCATGCCAAACTGATCGAGGAAGCCTTCCGTCGTTCCCCAGGTGACTGGCTTGCCCGGCGTGCGGCGGCGACCGCGCGGCCTAATCCAGCCGGCTTCAAACAATACATCCATTGTGCCTTTGCTCAGGCCAACACCCCGAATTTCCTCGATCTCGGCGCGCGTAACGGGCTGGTGATACGCACAAATGGCCAAGGTCTCGACGGCAGCGCGCGATAGCTTACGGGTTATAGTACGATCCACCATCAAAGCTTGAGCGAGGTCCGGATCGGTTCTAAATGCCCAGCCTTTGCCAACATGAACTAGATTGACGCCGCGGCCTTCGTAGTGGCTTTTGAGCTCTTCCAGCAAGGCTTCCAAATCTGCACCATCCGGCAAACGTTCCTCAAGCGCGCTCACCGGCACAGGTTGCGCCGACGCAAATAATAGCGCTTCCAATAATTTCAAATGTTGTTGGTCTATGGTGCTCATGTTTATTTAATCTCTATTGTCGTTCGAATTTGGTGAGACATCTTTGATGAAAATGGGCTCGAAGGCGCCGCCCTGTCTGATTTGCATTTTGCCTTCTTTGGTTATTTGCAGGCCAGCCACAAAAGTCGACGCAATGGCCGATCGACTAATGATATCGCCACGCAGCTCCATCGGAAGAAACTGGTCGAGCTGAGCCCAATCCGGTATTTTTCCGATAATACCCATCAAACGCTTAACCGCCTCATCAGGCGAAAACAGATCCGAGCCTTGGATGTGAAGCGTCTTTACGTTGGAGCGATGGGTATGCTCGCCATACGCACTTAGCAATTCGTACATCGACACCTCGTAGATCGAGGTCGAGTTATAACCAAAGCGCTCAGGATCGCCGCGTTTAAAAAAATCTTTCCCCAGTTGCTGGCGTGCCATCATGCGCGCGCCTGCGTCCTGCATTCCTTCGAGACGGCGAAGTTGAAATTGAAGGGCGGCAGCCATCTCCTCGCCGGTCGGCTCCTCCTCGTTCGACATATCCGGGATCAGCAATCTCGATTTTAAATAAGCGAGCCAGGCTGCCATGACCAGATAGTCTGCTGCCAATTCAAGATTGGTGCGGCAAATTTCTGTGACCCAAATAAGATATTGATCGGCCAGTTCGAGAATCGAAATTTGCGTCAGATCAACCTTTTTATCGCGGGCAAGTGATAGCAGAACATCTATCGGTCCTTCGAAGCCGCCAACATCGAGCAAAAGCTCGGTACCCGGCGCAGCAATGGCCCGTTCATCGTCTTCAAAATCATCGACTTCGTCGTTCATACTAATCTAAAGGCCTACCAAATTAAGTAAAAATCCTGCGGTTTCAAAAGCCGGTATCCCAACAATCCACATGAATATGTTGAGATCGAGACCGACAAAATTACCGAGCCACGGCAGTATAAATAATGCGCCTAGAATAATAGCAAAGCCCGCCCGTTCCAACCGCTGCAATTGTTGGCCCAAATACGGCGGCAAAAGACCCACCGCCACACGACCACCATCAAGCGGTGGAATCGGAATCATGTTGAAAATACAAAGGATTAGATTGAAAAGGATCGACATTGTCAGATTTGCAGCCAGCCATGGCTGCACGTCTCTCGGCACCCACTCGATGGTGTGAAAAAGGACGGCCGAGATAAATGCGAGAATCAAGTTCGATCCAGGTCCGGCAAGGGCAACCAATACCATGTCTCGGCGAGGTTTATTAAGCGCCCAAAAGTTTACCGGCACCGGCTTGGCATAGCCAAATGACATTTTCCCACCGGTCGCGAACAATAAAAGCGCAGGCAAAATAATAGTGCCAAAAGGATCAATATGTTTGAGCGGATTAAAGGTCACTCGGCCACGCAAAAAGGCAGTGTCATCGCCAAGCTTCCAGGCTACCCAGCCATGAGATGCCTCGTGCAAAGTCACAGCGAGGACAATTGGCAACACCCAGGTCGAAATTTTAAATAAAAGAGATTGTTCGTCCACCGATGATCCTAGTTACCAGCCAATATTTCGTCGAGACGCGAGAGCGCCGCTTCTCTATCTAATGTGTCATGATTTTCTATGAGAGCAAGTGCTTTAGTGAGGCGTTCGATCGCCAAAGACGACATGTCAGAAACAACGTTCGCGATTTCCTGCATTTCATCCATTTCGCCATTACAATGAAGAACGACATCGCAGCCTGCATCAAGCGTTGCCGTTGTCCGCTCGGCAAAACTTCCGCTTAAAGCTTGCATCGACAGATCATCCGACAGCAGCAATCCATCAAAACCAATTTCGCGCCTGATAATATCTTCGATGATCGGTTTTGATGTCGTCGCCGGCTCCGTAGCATCAATCGCGCCATAAATAACATGCGCCGTCATCGCGAGCGGCAGATCGGAAAGAGCTTTAAACGGCGCAAAATCAGTTTCAGACAGTTCGGTCTTAGAAACGGTCACGCGCGGCAACGCTTTGTGGCTATCAACATTGGCCCGGCCATGACCGGGAATGTGTTTGATGATCGGTAGCACGCCCTCTTGCATCAAAGCATCACAAGCAGCCCGTCCAAGGGCAGCCACTTGGCTCGGCGGTTTGCCGTATGCCCGGTCGCCAATAATCGGATCAGCGTCGGATTGCGGAATATCGAGAACCGGCAGACAGTCGACATTTATTCCAAGCGCCCGCAATTCCGCTCCAATCAGGCGAACATTTAAAGTCAACGCTTCTATCGCCAAATCTATATCTCGCACCGCTAAATCGGCAAAAACCTGAGCCGCCGGCGGCTTTCGCCAATGCGGCGGCCCCAACCGGGCAACCCGTCCACCTTCCTGATCAATTAAAATCGGCGCATCTTTACTTTCAATAGAGCTACGAAGCTGGCTGGTGAGATTGCGGACTTGATCAGGAGTGTCACAATTGCGGGCGAAAAGAATAAAACCAATGGGGCGCGTTTCTTTAAAAAAATTGGCTTCTTCTGTAGACAGCGCGAGCCCCTTACAGCCAAATATTACAGCGCGAGATTGAGCCACACCTATCGCCCGGGTCGGATAGCGAGACAGCCAACCTTAATCTTCGCAAGCGACTGGCAAAGTGTTTTAGCCGCTTCCCGATCAGCGAGAGGGCCGGCGCGCAAACGATAAAAAATGCCTTTTTTACCAAGATCAGCACGGACAACGTTGAGGGTAAGCTGTCCTAATAGGCCGCTGTATTTTTTCTGTAGTCTGGTCCATTCTCGCTTAGCAGCTGCTTCGTTTCGAACTGCGACCAATTGCACTTGATAGGACGTCTTAGAAATTACGGCTGGTGCCGCCGCCGGGGCTGGCGTCTTTACCTCAACCTTAGCGATTTTATTCTCAATTTTTGGCGGCGCCGGTGCGGGTTCCGGTTTTTTGACGGTTTTGACTTCTTCCGTCGTCGGCTGAGAACCCACTGTCTTTGAAATTTCGGGCTTGGCTTCCGGTTCGGCTTTCACTTCTTTTGGTGGCGCAGAAACCGGACCGGGCGTGGTTTCTGCTTTGTCGACCGGTTTTGGTGCGGAAGGCGTGAGCGGCACTTCCGGTCGCGGCAATAAATTCTCAGTTTTCTGTTCTGGTGGCTTTTTCTCCAAGCGGTCATAAACCAATTTGTCGCGGTTTGGAATTTCAATGCCGCCAGGTTTTTCAGGACGCACTTTCGAGGGACTTTCGGAAGCTCGAACAATCGGTAGTTCATCGGCATTGCGGCCCAGTATTTCATCGCCCCATTGTGTCCAGGCTGCATAACCGCCGCCGAGAATAATGACGATCAGCAGGAATTTCAGCCCGCCACGTTTCGGTTTGGCTCGACGGTTGATGCGCTCGAATTCCAGCGTGTCGACTTTGAGGTCATCTCGATCAAGTTCAGGAATTTCTTCGAGCGGCACTTGATCTGAAAAAGCATTTTCACTTAGCTCTTCATCGGGACCATCGGCAGGGATTTGTGCACCTTCCGTTGGCAATCTCAGATGAGGCACATCAGTGGGGACGCTAATAGGTTCAGGTATTTTCGCTGAGTTCCGATCTTCAGAATTCAAATTTTCATCGTCATTTGATGGATCACTCGGCAATTCGTCTGGAAAGTCGCGGTCAGACATTAGCGCATCTCCTCGACCGGCACGACGCCCATCACTTCCAAACCGGAAGCAATCACCGTCGCCAATGCTTTTACCATCGCCAAACGCGCCAAAGTCAAAGGACGATCCTCCTCTGACAGAAATCGAAGGCTGGTATCATCTTTGCTTCCTTTGGTCCAAAGCGCATGAAATGCAGCTGATACATCATGGAGGTAATACGCGATCCTATGTGGTTCATGGGCCTCTGCAGCACTTTCCACCATTTGTGGCCAAGCTGCCATCATCTTGATCAAAGCAAGCTCCGCTGAATCGGTCAAGCGATTGAAATCAGCTTTTTGCAGAGCTTCGTTTGAAATTTCAGTGGTCTCAAACATTTCCCCGGCATGGCGCAAAACCGAACAACACCGGGCGTGCGAATATTGTACATAGAATACCGGATTATCGCGACTTTGTTCCATTACTTTTGTCAGATCGAAATCAAGTTGGGCATCATTCTTTCGGGTTAGCATAATGAAGCGGACAACATCTTTGCCGACTTCATCTATCACTTCGCGAAGAGTTACAAAGGTCCCTGCCCGCTTAGACATTTTAACAGGCTCGCCTTTGTCCATTAAATTGACCATTTGGCAAAGCTTTATATCCAGTTCGCCGCCCTCTTCCGTCAGCGCTTTAACGGCTGCCTGCATGCGTTTGACGTAGCCGCCGTGGTCGGCGCCCCAAACGTCTATCATGCCCGCAAAGCCGCGGTTAAACTTGTCTAAATGATAAGCCATGTCGGTGGCGAAATAGGTCCAGGAACCATCTGACTTTTTTACAGGTCGATCGACATCATCACCAAAATTCGTTGCCCGGAAGAGCGTTTGTGGACGTTCTTCCCAATCCTCAGGCTTTTTGCCCTTCGGCGGCGCGAGCACACCGGTATAAATGAGATCGCGATCTTCCAGCGTTTTCATCACCGCATCAACACCGCCGCCGCCAACTAAAACGCGTTCAGAACTGAAAGTATTATGTTCCACGCCTAGCGCGGCGAGGTCCTCTCGGATCAAATCCATCATCGCATCTATGGCAAAATCGCGAATCGGTCCAAGCCAGTTCTCTTCGTCAACGCCTTGCCATTTGTCGCCATCGCGCCCCGCGAGATCTTTTCCAGCGCCGACGAGATAGTCACCGGGATAAAGTCCTTCCGGCATTTCACCAATATCTTCACCAAGCGCTTCGAGATAACGCCTATGAAGCGAGCGTGCCAACACATCGATCTGAGCGCCGGCATCATTAATATAATATTCTTTGGTAACGTCATAACCGGCTTTCGCTAAAAGATTGGCGAGCACATCGCCGATGACGGCGCCGCGGCCATGGCCAACATGCATTGGACCGGTTGGATTGGCTGAAACATACTCAACATTGATCTTTTTGCCGTTACCAATTTGAGACGTGCCATATTGGGTTCCGGCTGCCAGAACTTCCCCAAGTCGAGCGTGCCAAAAATCATCGGCCAGAACAATATTGATAAAGCCTGGCCCCGCTATTTCGGCGCTGGTCACGGCGTCAATATTTTTCAAACCAGCGACGATATCGCCGGCAAGATCATGGGGCTTTAACCCGGCGGGTTTTGCTAGAACCATCGCCGCGTTGGTGGCGATATCACCATGTTTTGGATCACGCGTCGGCTCCACTGAGACGCGGGAAAAATCTGTGTCAGCTGGCAATGTGCCAGTGCTCGCGAGGCCGGTTAAAATCTCCACAACGCAATCGCGCATATATTCAAAATGATTTAAGGTAGTCAGGGTCATAAATTTAATCTTCAGCGTATCTTGGTCTATTTATTCGTTAACTTCATGTGTTCTTCATTGGCAAAGCGGTCGGTCATTCCAGCGATATAATCAGCCACCACATGAGCCGTCTGTTCTTCCGTTTTACCGTCTACCTGTTGGTGCCACTCGGCGGGTAACATTTCCGGCTGCGCCAACAATAATTCAAACAAATCCCGCACCACCAAACGCGCTTGATCGGTCATTTTGTTCACGCGTGAATGGCGATACATATTTTCAAATAAGAAGTCTTTCAGACCTCTATCGATCGCGTGCATTTCAGCAGAAAACGAAACAACTTGGTGGTCTAAGGCTCGAATGTCCTCGACCGTCGACGGTGCCGCTTCTTTTAACTGTTGTTGGGTTTGTGTCAAACAATCGTTCACCATATGGCCTATCAAATCGCGCACCGCTTCATGGCGTTGACGGGCTTTATCGATGTCGGAATGTTTTTTGATGACATCCTGAAAAATCTCGCCAACGAGCGGAAGTTCGAACATATCTTCCATGTTGAATAAATCGGCCCGCAAACCGTCGTCAATGTCATGGTTGTTATAGGCAATGTCATCTGCCAACGCGGCCACTTGAGCTTCCGCACTGGCGAAAGTATCGAGCCTTAAATCATTCTTTGAATTGTAATCGACGATTTCACGCGGCAACTTTTTATCACCGCCAGCGTCAATCAACGGACCATTGTGTTTAACCACGCCTTCGATGGTCTCCCAGGTCAAATTCAGACCATCAAAATTCGGGTAGCGCCGTTCCAATCTTGCAACAACGGACAATGATTGAGCATTGTGGTCAAAGCCGCCATAGGGCTCCATTAGCTCCGAGAGAGCGTATTCGCCGGCGTGTCCAAAAGGCGGATGCCCCAAATCATGGGCCAGCGCGACCGCCTCGGCGAGGTCTTCGTTTAATCCCAAACATCGAGCCAAGGTTCGCGCAATTTGCGACACTTCAAGCGTATGGGTCAGCCGCGTTCGATAGTGATCGCCTTCGTGATTTACAAAAACCTGGGTTTTATATTCCAGCCGCCGGAAAGCGGTGGAGTGAATAATACGATCCCTATCCCTTTGGAAGCAATTTCGTGTGGTGCTTTCAGATTCAGCTACCAAACGCCCTTTGCTTTGTTCCGGAAAACAAGCGTAGGACACCAAGGCGTTCACGGAGCCCTTAAATTCTGTAAGACTTTGTTTCATAACCAACAACTTAGCCGATATTGCTTAACAGTCCCATAAGACATATCGAAACTTGAACCGGGATCCAGTTTTTATCCGCACTCGATCAATTGTAGCTTTCTGGATCCCGGCTCGGGGGCCGGGATGACGATTTAATTGGAGGACATAAATTGAGTGGCTATACGGAAACCCAGTGGTTACCGTATCGGAGTGTGACGTTCTCTGAGATGGAAGTAATTTATGAAGGATGTGAACAATGGACGCCTTTTTCACGCCACCATTATCCGGAATTCAAGAATGGCACGGGAAGTCAGAAGTCAAAAATCTCATTGTTATGCTGCACGGGTTCAACTCAAGCGGCGACGAATTTTCTAAGGTAAGCGAACAATTCTCAAAACATTTCCAAAATGCTTATGTGGTCACTCCAAATGGGCCAATATGTGATGGTGATGAATATAGATGGTTCAACACCAATGGCTCAGCAACAGACAATATGTATTTTGAGATAGAAGATGCCTGTTCCATGGTCAATCAAACGGTTGATTACTATTTGAATGAATTCAACTTGACTCCCCAAGACGTTTTTTATGTTGGCTTTTCTCAAGGTGCGATCGTGGCACTCCATAGTGGTCTAACCCGAAATGATCAGATTGGCGGCATCCTTTCATTCTCAGGCCAAATTTTGAATGCCGGTAAACTGAGTGACAGCATAAGGTCGCGACCACCAATACTGTTGGTTCATGGCGCCAATGATAGCACCATACCAGTTGAAAAAATATCAGACGCAAACTCATTTTTTATGAAAGAGAAAATATCAGTCAAAAACCATATATGCCGAGACTTGGGTCACAACCTAAATAAGGAAGCCCTCGTTAATGGCTTACGATTTCTGTCGAATTATATGGAAATAAAATCGCAATGAATTAACTGTTCCATTGGTCGAAGTACAATCAGAACAAACTTATTCAGAGAAGATGAATATAGGGAGGATTTTATGCCCGGTAAGTTATCTTGGATTATCGCCAGTATCGCAATTGTTGCCATTATTGTCATTGGCGCACATCTAGCTTCATCATCATAACGTGGCCATGTCCGTTTTTGGCTAATAGCTGACTCTTTGGCACCATCTTATTAGTGTCTGCTTTGGCGGAACGAATTATGGAAAGACGACCTCGTCTACTACGATTTTATAGTCAAAAACACCGTCCTTCATAAATTTACCCGTCAGAAGAATACGGCATTGAAGTTTGCATTCATTTTGAAGACGCTGTTTGGTGGCACCGATAATTGATGATAAATCGGCCCGAAAGCTGAAGGTTCTAGACAACGTATTACTGATCGATCCGCTATCACCTCTTGTGCCAACAACCTTCAAATAACCATTTACTTTTACTTTCTTTTCGACCCAACTATCTGCATTCAGTTTAAGGTTATTTATATCCACTGATTGATATTCGATTTTTGGCACATCCTTCAGAATTTTATAGGTTCCATCTTTTTTGAGAATAATTGTGCGCCCATCCGTAGTTTTGACGGTTTCCGCCTCTGCCGCTCCACCGACGAACATCATCAATAAAGTAAGGACTATGGTTACAGGTTTCACCGGGATGGTCCTCAGTCGGAAATACAAGTTAATCCATGGTAACACAACATGTCCCCTCTTTAGACAGAGATAGATATGCTCCTGAAATAATGTCCGCTTCTGGCTATTAGCGGACGATTAAGCCATCTATAAAATGCGTCCGCTTTACCCTCGATAGCGGACATTTTCCGCCCATACCGAAACCAACTCTTTTCCGTATCCCCTTTGAGCCAACAAACAAATTGCGCTCGTTTGCGTTCTGATATGTCTCCATTTAAGGGGGTTTTCCGTACATATGCTAATAAGTGTAGTCAATTTTAGTTTTACAGCCAATTATAAATTTGAAAAATCCTCTCTGACGCCGTCATAGAAGATAAAACACCTATCCGTCATACGCGGACTTGATCCGCGTATCCATAGTTTGGTCGCATACCGGGATATTAGTAGGATGTCTTCCTATTTCTTTCATCAAAAGCACAGTTAATTGACAATTTATAATTTAGGCTTACATAATGCTTGCGAATTGTTATCATTACGTAAATGTTTCGAAGTTTAGAGAATTGAGTATGAACGCTTTATCTATTACTGAAAGTGCCGCCAATCGCGTGACTGAGATGATCTCCTCCCAAGGGGATGATAAGCTGATGCTGCGTATTACGGTCTCTGCCGGAGGATGTTCAGGATTTTCCTATAGTTTTGATCTTGATGCCATTCAAACAGATGACGATTTAATCTTTGAGGCCCATGGCGTGAAGGTTGTCATTGACGACATGTCGCTCGAAATCCTCGGCAGCTCGGAAGTCGATTTTGTTGAAGATCTCATCGGCTCGGCTTTTAAGCTGAACATTCCAAACGCAACTTCGTCCTGTGGCTGCGGCGTTTCATTTGCAATCTAGGGTGCTTTTAGCCGCCCTACCAAATGTGTTATGAAGAGACCCACCAAGTGCAGGGTCTTTTTTTTGGATAGTATTTAAATGGTTAAAATTGCGACATGGAATGTCAATTCGGTGAAGGCGCGTCTCCCTCATCTGCTAAGATGGCTGGACGATTTCTCGCCCGATATTGTGTTGCTCCAAGAACTCAAATGTGTCGCAGAAGCCTTTCCCCATGCAGAGGTCGAAGATAAAGGCTACAACATCGCGGTCTCTGGCCAAAAGACCTATAACGGCGTCGCAATCCTTTCCAAATCGCCAATCGATATCGAGCTAACCGAACTGCCGGGTGATCCCAGCGACGAACAGGCGCGCTACATCGAAGGCTTTACCGGCGACGTTCGAGTGGCTGCTATTTATTTGCCAAACGGTAATCCGGTCGATACCGAGAAATATCCCTATAAACTTGAATTCATGGAACGTCTCTACGACCGAGCGAAAGAACTGCTGACAACAGAAGACGCTTTCGTTCTAGGTGGAGACTATAACGTTATCCCGGAAGACGCCGATGTTCATGATCCCGAGAGTTGGCGCGGTGATGCCTTGTTTCGGCCGGAGACTCACGCCGCTTGGCGAAAGTTCATCTATCTTGGACTGACAGATGCTTTCCGCGTCTTCAACCCCGAGGCCGGGCGTTATTCCTATTGGGATTATCGCGCCGGCGCTTGGAACAAAGACAATGGTATTCGCATCGATCACTTAATGCTGTCGCCACAAGCCGCCGATATCCTAACGGCATCTGGGGTTGATCGCACACCAAGGGGCTGGGAAAAACCATCTGACCACACGCCGGTTTGGTGTGAGCTTGATCTTTAATTTTCAATTTGGTTGGGAACGACTCGCTCGCTTGGAAATATGATACTGACAGTCGTGCCAATATCGGGCGTACTGTCAATTTTCAATTCCCCGCCATGCAATTCAATAAGATCGCGTGTCAGCGGCAATCCCAATCCCGTACCTTCTTGATCAGAACGTGCCTCCCGACCGACCTGACCAAACCGCGTCAACGCCGTTTCAATTTCTTGTGCCCTCATACCAATTCCCGTGTCTGCGATACTTATCTCGTCGCCATTTTAGTCGCTGTTGGTATGTTCCGGGCAAGTGGTGCTATGGCCATGCTCATCTCGCCCATCTCCGTTATTACCGATGGGTTTGGTATGCCGGCAGAAGCCCTGCCGATGGCATTATTGCGCGCCCTCTCTGGCTCCGGTGCCTATGGTATTTTGGCATCGCTGATTAATGATCCGGCAATTGGCCCCGATAGCTACCTGATTATCCGGCGGATACAATATCTATGTAGCGCTGACAATGAGGATCAAAGTTTGCCGAGGGTGCCTTTCGACATCTCTTCCAATGATTCTTCCAATTCTTTCAAGCGTTTCTCTAGATCGACATCCAATTGCGCGAGTTGCCGGTCAAAATTAAAGACGCGCTGAAAATGGTCGTGGCGGCGGCCGCTCTGGTAAAATCTATCAAGTCGCCGCACGCCCCAGGCACCCAGCACCGCAAAAAGTAACGCGCCGGCAACGACCTCAAATCCGTCTTCTTTTAATCTGATTGAAGTCGCTGCTCCAATCCCGCGGGTTCCTCCGGTTACTATAGCTACTTGTGTCATGATGGCTTCGACCTTTCAAAATTTCCGGACACATTTACTACAGGTAGAAAAAAAAGGGCATGCAATTATTGCACGTCTGCCTAGCATTTTGTTGGTC